>OHAS01000002.1_pt1 | contig 162458 bp, 126 predicted proteins | sample 1577131 | NCBI WGS metagenome assembly OHAS01 (sample SAMEA3541566, study PRJEB24748) | human gut metagenome | biome: human gut; feature: human-associated habitat; material: faeces | place: China | collected 2012 | reverse complement strand
AGATCCCCACCGTTTTGTTTATCAACAAGATGGATCAGGAAGGGACAGAGGAGGACACATTGCTTTTACAGCTGCAAAAGCAGCTGAACGAGCATTGTATCAAAGTGTGCAGTATGCCGCAGCAGCCAGACAGCGCAGATACAGCGCCCGGCATCAGGCATTTTGGCACAGGTACAGACGCAGTGTCCGGTATGCGCGCAGACGCTTCGGACAGCCTGCAGCCATGTGCAGCACCGGTTCCTGTTCCGGATTTCTGGGAAAATGTAGCCATGTGTCAGGAAGCCCTTTTGGAACGCTATCTCGATGGCGATACGCTGACCTGGGAGGACGCAGCACTTCTGGTAAAGGAAAGAAAGCTATTTCCGTGTTTTTTTGGATCGGCACTAAAAGTCTGTGGCGTGGATGCGCTATTGTCCGGGCTGTCGAAGCTGATGAAAGAGCCGGAATACACAGAGGAGTTTGGGGCACGTGTTTTTAAGATCACGAGGGACGAAACCGGAAAGCGTCTGACGCATATGAAGCTGACCGGAGGAAGTCTTTTTACGCGGCAGAGCCTGAGGGGACAAACTGCTGATGGACAGGAATGGGAAGAAAAAGCCGACCAGATCCGGATTTATAACGGAAGTGGCTATGAACAGGTACAGCAGGCGGCCGCAGGAGAAATCTGTAGCGTGACAGGACTGTCAAAAACCTATGCAGGAGAAGGGCTTGGGGCGCAAACGGAACCGGTGCTGCCGCTGCTGGAGCCGGTATTAACCTATCAGATCGAGCTGCCGCCGGACTGCGATGCACATACGATGCTCAGAAATCTTCGGCAGTTAGAGGAAGAGGAACCGGAGCTTTCGATTGTCTGGGAGGAAGCTTCCTCTGAGATCTGCGCGCAGGTCATGGGCGAAGTGCAGATGGAAATCCTGAAAAACCAGATCAGAGAGCGCTTCGGCGTGCCGGTTTCCTTCGGACAGGGCAGCATTGTATACCGGGAAACCATTGCAGCGCCCGTCGAGGGCGTCGGACATTTCGAGCCCCTTCGGCACTATGCGGAGGTTCATCTTTTGCTGGAACCCCTGGAACGCGGCATGGGACTGCAGTTTGCGTCAGCTGTCAGCGAAGATGTGCTGGACCGTAACTGGCAGAGGCTGGTGCTGACCCATCTGGAAGAAAAGCGCCATAAAGGCGTTTTATGCGGCGCAGAGATCACGGATATGAAGATCACACTGGTAAATGGCAGGGCGCATATCAAGCACACCGAGGGCGGCGATTTTCGTCAGGCGACCTATCGGGCATTCCGACAGGGACTGATGCGAGCACAAAACGTACTTTTAGAGCCTGTTTACAGCTTTCGACTGGAGATTCCACAGGAGCAGATCGGACGGGCAATGACGGATATTCAGCGGATGAACGGTACCTTTGAGCCGCCGCAGACGGAAGGGGAATTTGCGATTCTGTGCGGAAGCGCGCCGGTTGCATGTATGCGGGGCTATCAGCAGGAGGTTACCTCCTACAGCAGAGGCCGTGGAAAGCTGTTCTGTACGCTGCAGGGCTATGCTGCGTGCCATAACGCAGAGGAAGTGATGGCGGCAGCCGGCTATGATCCGGAAGCAGACCTGGAAAATCCTCCTTCCTCCGTTTTTTGTGCACACGGAGCCGGATTTGTGGTATCATGGGATCAGGTAGAGGATTATATGCACCTCGAAGCGGTTGCGCTGCCGTCTGAAAAAGGCAGTGCAGACGAAAAAGAAGCGACCGGGATATCCCAGAGCAGCCACGCAGAATATTTTGTCCGGGAAAGAAAAGAGACGCCGGAAACCTTTGTCAGCGAAGAAGAGCTGGAAGAAATTTTCAAGCGCACCTATTATCAGAATAGCGAGCCGAAGAGCAAAAAGGGCTATCAGAAGCGCTACAGGGAAGAAGCACCCCCACGACGCCTGATGGAACGCTCCCGTGCGGCAGAGGCGGATCGGAGCAAGCCGCGGGAACGCTATCTTTTGGTTGACGGCTATAATATCATTTTTTCCTGGGAAATGCTGCGCGAGCTTTCGAAGGTTAATATCGAAAGCGCCAGGAACCTCCTGATGGATGTTCTGTGCGATTACCAGGGCTTTAACGGCTGCACGCTGATCCTCGTCTTCGACGCTTATCGTGTGGAAGGCGGGCAGGAACGCGTTTTCAATTATCATAATATTCACGTCGTCTTTACGAAGGAAGCGGAGACGGCTGACCAATATATCGAAAAAACCGTCCACAAAATCGGGAAAAAAGCCGATGTGACGGTAGCGACCTCCGATGCGCTGGAGCAGGTCATCATTTACGGACAGGGCGCGCGCAGGATGGCGGCGCGGGAGCTTTTGGAGGAAGTCGAGCTGACCCGCGAAAAGGTGCTGGAACGGATTGAAAAAAGACCGGGCAGCACGCAGAAACAACTTACGGAAAACGACCATAATTACCTGTTTGACCATTTGCCGGAGGAGTTGGTCTCTTATATGGAAGAGGTCAGGCTGGGCAAACGGGAATTATAGGGAGTTTATAAAAAAGGGAAAAAGGAAAGGGAAACAAGAAAGGGGAAACACAATGGACATGTTTTTCACACAGCGAAAGCTGGAAGGAAGAATCCGGGAGCTGGGAGAATACCGTTACCGGGACGTCAGAAATTTTGAATCGTTTCTGGCAAAAGAAGACAAAAGCGGCCTGGTAAATCCGGATGTGCCGACAGATTTTACCGGCTGGGACAGGATCTGTACCGGCTCTGACTGGAAGGGCAGGGATTTATATCTCTGGCTGCATGGGGAGATGAAAGTGCCGGCAGAATGGGAAGGAAAGCGCGCGGTAGGTGTGTTTGACTTCGGTATGACAGGCGGCGGCAACAACAGCGGGTTTGAATCACTGCTGTTTGTAAACGGCGAACAGTATCAGGCGGTTGATGCCAATCATAAGGAAGTATTTTTCAGACCTGAGATCTGTGGAAATGAGGTCAGCCTGACCTTCCGCCTCTGGTCCGGTCTGGAAGGCGGCGGACTGCCCAGAGAGGTGGAGCATCGCTTAAAGAGCGCATTTTTAGGCTATCTGGATGAAAAGACAGACGACCTGTATTATCTTGGCCTGATGGTCTGGAAGACAATTGAAGAGCTTTCCGAGAACGATCCGGTTCGCCATAACCTGCAGGCAGCCCTTGACCGTGCATTTTTAAAGATTGACTGGTCTTATCCGGGCAGCGATGACTTCTATGCATCTGTTGCGGAAGCAGACGACTGCTTAAACGCAGCAATTGACGCGATGGACAAGCACTCCGATATCCATGTATACACAGTTGGACATACCCATATTGATACTGCATGGCTCTGGAGACTGAAAAATACCAGAGAAAAGTGCGGCAGATCCTTTACAACTGTTATGCGCCTGATGGAGATGTTCCCGGAATATGATTTCCTGCAGACACAGCCCCAGCTCTATGAGTGGGTAAAGGAAGATTATCCGGAGCTGTATAGCCAGATCAGAGACCGCGTGGCAGAGGGGCGCTGGGAAGCGGACGGCGCAATGTGGGTTGAGGCAGACTGTAATCTGACAAGCGGTGAGTCTCTGACCCGTCAGATCTTAATCGGCAGCAAATTCATCAAGGATGAATTCGGCAAGGAAGTAGAATTTCTGTGGCTGCCGGATGTATTCGGCTATTCCTGGGCACTCCCCCAGATCCTGAAAAAAGCCGGCATCGACATGTTTATGACGACAAAAATCAGCTGGAACCAGTACAACCGTATGCCGCATGATACGTTTTACTGGAAAGGCATCGACGGCAGCAAAGTGCTGACCCACTTTATTACGACGCCGGAGCCCGGGAGAGAAAGAGACAGCTGGTTCTATACCTATAACGGACTGATTGAGCCCCGTACCGTCAAGGGTATCTGGGACGGATACAGCGAAAAGGAAATGAATCATGACCTGCTGCTTTCCTATGGTTACGGAGATGGCGGCGGCGGTGTCAACCGTGATATGCTGGAGCAGCGCCGCAGACTGGATAAGATTCCGGGACTGCCGCATGTGGAGACGACTACCGCAGGCAAATATTTCCGTAAGCTGAAGGAAACGGTTGCAAAGACAGACCGCTATGTCAATACCTGGGATGGCGAGCTGTATCTGGAATATCACCGCGGTACCTATACCAGCCATGCGCATAACAAACGCATGAACCGTAAGATGGAGCTGTTATATCGTGAGGCAGAGTATTTTACCGTACTGCGTGCATTGCTTGGTAATGATCTGTCCCTGGCGGAGCAGGAAAAGCTGACAGCCGGCTGGAAACATATCCTGACCAACCAGTTCCATGACATTATCCCCGGCTCCTCGATCTTCGAAGTATATGAGGATTCCAAAAAAGATTACGAATGGATCGCAGCACAGGGCGAAGAGGTGGAAGCAGGCTTCCTTGCAGACGCCGTAACAGAAGAAGCCTCTGTTTATACCGTATTTAACAGCAACAGCTTTGTAAGAAAAGGCGGCTCGGTTCTGTTGCTCGGTGCTGCAGGAAACAGCGCTTATTTGGAGGACGGAACGGCATTAAAGAGTCAGGAAACAGAAGGCGGACTTCTTGTGGAAATCCCGGAGGTTCCCGCAATGGGCACCGCTGCGGTTGTCCTGAAAAAAGCACCTGCTGCAGAGAATACGGCATTTACCGTAGACGGACATAAGGTTGAAACTCCGTTTTATCTGGTTGAGTTTAATGAAGCCGGTCAGATTTCCAGATTGTATGATAAAGAAAATGACCGTGAGGTGCTTGCACCCGGACAGTGCGGCAACGTCCTGCAGGTATTTGAAGATAAGCCCATGGGCAATGACGCATGGGATATCGAGATTTACTATCAGGAAAAGATGCGCGTCATCGACGGACTGACCTGTTTTGAAGTCAAAGAGTGCGGATCGGTTCGTCTGGTGCTTCACATGGGATGGAAGTATATGAATTCCACCATTGACCAGGATGTTATTCTGTATGCAGATAACCGCAGAATTGATTTCGTGACGGATGTAGACTGCCATGAGCGCCATCAGCTGTTGAAGGCTGCGTTCCCGGTTGACATCCGCACCACTTACGGAACGTTCGATGTACAGTATGGTAATGTACGTCGTTCCAACAATTGGAATACAAGCTGGGATCAGGCGAAGTTCGAGAGCGTTGCCCATCGTTTCGCGGATCTTTCCGAATACGGTTATGGCGTCAGCCTGTTAAATGACTGCAAGTACGGTCATGATGTGAAGGACAATGTACTGCGCATCACCCTGATCAAGACAGCAACCTATCCGGATCACAGCCAGGATCAGGGCGAGCATCACTTCACTTATGCGCTGCTGCCTCATACCGGAGACTTTATTGCAGGCCGCACCGTACAGGAAGCGAGCGATTTGAACTGGCCGATGCACAGCGTTGCAGGCAGCGTAAAACTTCCTTTTGCAGGTTCTTTTGTAGGCTTTGACAAAGAGTGCGTTGAACTGGATGCTGTCAAGAAGACAGAGGATGGAAAATATATTGCAGTCCGGTTCCACGACTTTACCGGCGGCACGAACAAGCTGACCGTAACGCCCGGTTTCGCGTGGAAGCGCTACTGCGAATGCGACTTAAGAGAGCGTCCGCAGGGCGACTTTAAAGAAAACGGTACGATTCAGAGAACCGTAAAGCCTTATGAAATCGTGACGCTGCTGTTTGAAGTATAAAAATGTGAGTTCTGAAATTTTACGGATTTATATAAAATTCGGTACTTGTTTTTTTAGGTGGCTCTGATAAAATCACATACAGAAATGCCCGGTGCTTTACAGGAAACTTGGCACCGGGCTTTCTTATCGTATAGGAAACTTCGTTTCCATACGATAATAAATGCTCTACGAGGATGCGCACTACCGCGTAAGGTTCCACAGAGAAACCGACAGAAAGGTGTACACTCATGTTGACGAAAATTTTGGACAAAAAACTTGGAAGCTCGATTTTTACAGGACGTCAGATCATTTCGATGCTGATGCCGCTGATCATGGATTCGTTTTTCGTTTTCGGTATCGGTGTATTGACGACTGCGATGATCAGTTCCTCCAGTCAGGAGTCGGTAGCAGCGATCAGTCTGGTCGGACCGCTCTATATGATGGTATATGCCATCAATAATGCCATTTCTGCCGGTGGTACCGTTGTGGTTGCAATGTTTAAGGGAAAAGGGGAAACCGAGCGGGTAAAAGAGGCAGCCGGTCAGCTGATCGTGGGACTGCCGCTTTGTTCCCTTGCTGCATGTATCCTTCTCGTGCTCTGTGCAGATCCGCTGATCCGTTTCCTGTTTCATGGAATGGAGGAAACGATTCTCGTAAAGGCAGAGCATTATCTGATCGGAGTTGCGATCTCGGCGGTATTTTTATCTGTCTACATGAGTGGATTTGCGGTATTCCGTGGACTGGGAGAGACGAAAAAATGTCTGCATCTGTCGATTTTGATTAATGTCCTGCATTTTGTGGCAAGCTTTGTATTTATCAATATCTTGAAGCTGGATATCATGGGAAGCGCACTTTCTTTGAACCTGGCGCGTCTGGTAGGCGGCATGGCTGCAGTCCTGATGCTGATATCCAAAAAAAGTTCGATTGAGATCCGTCCGAGGCACGTTTTTCGAATCGACTGGCGTATTCAGAAAGAAATCTTTCGGATCGGCATCCCCTGTGGAATGGAGCAGCTGTTTATGAACGGAGGCGCGATGCTGGTTCAGGTTTACATTGCAAAATTGGGAACGGCGAGCGTTGCGGCAAATGCCGTGTCCAACTCGATCTTTTCTGTTTTGTATGCGGCACCGTCCGCAGTGGCGACGCTGGCTGTGACGATCGTTGGTCAGTGTATCGGTGCAGGAGAGAAAAAGCTGGCACGTCGTTACGGCAGATCCATGGTTTGGCTGTGTACTGTTCTGGTGTTATTGTCACTGGCGATCGGAATGCCGTGTATTCCGATTCTGTTAAAGCTTTATCAGGCACAGGCAGAAACGGTTCCGATGATTTACCGGGTACTGATCATTGCGGCAGTCTGCATGCCGTTTTTCTGGGGGGCATCCAGTGTGCTTCCTTCTGTCATGCGTTCGGCCGGTGATGCGTCCTACGCGTCCTACTTTTCTCTTGTTACGATGTGGGTGGTTCGTGTCGGACTGGGCTACCTGATGGCGATCCCGATGGGACTGGGTCTGGAGGGCGTCTGGATAGCGATGTGTACCGAATGGGCGGTCAAAACAGTTGCCTTTGGTCTGCGCTTTCGCGGAGAGAAATGGCTTGCTCATTCCGATCGGATGGATAAGATGTGATGCAACAGGGGGATTTAAATGCTGGGAGATAAAACTGCTTTTCTAAACCAATATGCCATTCCGGAAAAGATGTATGAAGAAGCCGGTATGAGCTGGGCGGATCTGGAAGCGATTGCGGAGGACTATGCCTATCGCGTGGACGGCTTTTACATGATTCGGGATATGTTTTTAAAAGAATTGATCGAAAATAAAGAAGACGAGACCGGTTTGCATTCCTATCGTACCAGAATAAAGACACCGGGGCATCTGGTAGAAAAAATTATCCGCAGACGGGTTGAAAATTATCGGAAATATAAAGAACTGACGAAGGAGAACTATCTGAAATTCGTTACAGACATCATTGGGTTCCGTGGACTTTTGCTGTACCGGGAGGACTGGGTGGTGTTTCATAAATATCTGCTGAAGCATTTTGAAAATCATGCCTCATGGTATGTTCATGACTGCCTGAAGGATTTTGACGAAAGCCGCGACCGCTATATGGTGGAAGCACCCAAGGTACATATGCGCCCGGGGGATTTCGCGGATATTTATGCAGACTGGATCGCCAGCGATGATATTTATGATCAGAAATATTACCGTTCTGTGCATTATATTCTCAAATACCGCGGCATGTACCTGGAGGTGCAGGTCAGGACGCTGTTTGAGGAGGGGTGGGGAGAAATCGATCATCACATTCTTTACCCCTACAAAAAACAGAATCCGATGCTGACGGAATTTTCGGAACTGTTGAATCGTCTTGCCGGAATGGGGGACGAAATGGCGTCCTTTTACAGGCGTCTGCAGGATGTTCCGGGAGATGCCTTTCTGGACAAAAAGAGTATGGTGGATGTCCGGCGGGAATATGAGACTCATGAAACCCAGGTCGGACGTGTAGAACTGGAAAAAATCGAGACCGTTCAGGATGCGATCGATTCCATTCTGGCGGAATAAGGAGACTGCATGGAGGATAGTTTATTCTGGGGAATCCCCCAGAGCGCGTATGAAAGCGCAGATCGAATGCTGACACTTGCGCGAAAGGGCGGAATCCGCCAGCACCTGCTGGGAGATACGTCCCGGATCCGGCATGGCACGATTGAGGATCAGAGCGTGGATGAATACTGCAATTTTTTACAGACAAAGCTTTGCTGTGAGATTCTGCAGCTGGAGGGATCAGGCATGTCTGCGCAGGACGAGACAGCACCGGATGAATTGGCTGCAGAACAGGAAGAGAAAACAACGCCCACCGACTGCTGCAGGGAGAAACAGAAAGGGAGAGATGCCGGATGGACAGCGGAATGAATTCTATCGAAAGCATGTATTTGAACTATAGCGGACTGTTGGAGGAATTTTCGGAGGATGTCATCCGCAGCAGGTACGCTTTTTTATACAAGGAATGTATGGAATTTTTGAAAAGTCAGAAGCTGGAGTCAGAGGTGCGGCTGGATGAAGTACTGCTGATGCATGCAGTGCTGGATTATTTTTCGGATGTGTCGAGACTGAAAAAATTCCACCATATCCATCATATCAACGAAACAAAGGTGATCGCATACGAGACATTCTGGCTGCTGCGCAGAAAACCACTGCAGGTAGTGACACAGAGGCAGGATGATTTTCTGGCATTTATCAATGAAAAATTCGTTTTCTCCAGACTTGCGGCATTTTTGGTTGGAAACCGCAAAGACCAGGTGCTGCGGGAGCAGGATAAAAAGGCGTTTATGAACTATCTGGATACGCTCTACTATTTTCTGAAATACCGCCAGTACGACCCGAAAATGCTGGAGCTGATGCTTCTAGGCTTTCGCGCCGGGGAGATCTGGGGACGGCAGTAAAACAGCCGTGGCAGTGAAACAGCCGTGGCAGGAAACAGCTGCGGCAGGAAAAGGAGGGATTTTTTTGAAACTGAATTACAAAAGAACATTTCTGGTAGGACTTGCCTTTCTGTCCATCTGTGCGTTCTGGCAGATGTATGACAACATCGTCCCGCTGATTTTGCAGGGAACGTTTCACTTAAATGAGACGCTCACCGGAGCAATTATGGCGGCAGATAATGTACTTGCGGTATTTTTACTTCCGCTGCTGGGCTCATTGTCCGATAAAGCGGATACCAGATGGGGAAAACGGACACCGTTTATTGTGGTCGGGACGGTACTCGCGGTTGTTTTGATGATGCTGCTTCCGCATGCGGATAAAACAGGAAATTTTGTGCTGTTTGTCATCAGCCTGTTTTTTTTGCTGATTGCGATGGGATTGTACCGGTCGCCTGCAGTAGCGCTGATGCCTGACCTGACACCGAAGCCGCTTCGCAGCCAGGCAAACGCGATCATTAACCTGATGGGCGCAGTCGGAGGTATTTATACCCTGATTTTGATCAGTCTGCTGTTAAAGGGCGGAGACAAACCGGATTATACGCCGGTTTTTCTGGGCGTAGCACTTCTGATGGTGGTTGCTGTTGTACTTCTTGTTTTGACAGTGCGGGAAAAGAAGCTTGCGCAGGAGGTTGCGAAAACAAATCTGGAAGAAGAAACAGAGGAAGAACAAAAGGCGGACAAGACAGGGGAGCTTACTCCGGGAGTAAAGCGCAGTCTGACGATGATCCTGATCTCGATCTTTTTGTGGTTTACCGCATACAATGCAGTGACGACAGCATTTTCCCGCTATGCCCGTACCGTATGGGGCATGGAGGGCGGCGGCTTTGCCAACTGCCTGATGGTAGCAACCGTAGCGGCGATTATCAGCTATATCCCCATCGGCATGATTTCCGCGAAGGTGGGCAGGAAAAAGACGATCATGGGCGGTCTGGTGCTGATGCTGATCAGCTTTTTTGCGGCGATTTTCTTCACGGAATATCACGCAGTTATCAATCTTGGCTTTGCCCTGATCGGAATGGGCTGGGCAGCAGTGAGTGTAAACTCCCTGCCGATGGTTGTGGAGATGTGTTCGAGTGAAGATGTCGGAAAATATACGGGGCTTTATTATACCTTTTCCATGTCGGCACAGATTGTGACCCCGATTCTGTCCGGCGTGTTTTTGCAGTATGTTTCCTATCGGACGTTATTTCCGTATGCCTGTGTCTTTACGGTTGCAGCGATGATTACCATGAGCATGGTGCACCACGGCGATAATAAACCGGAACGCAAGAAAAATCTGCTGGAAAATTTTGACGTAGAGGATTAAAATACTTTCATAGTTCAGAATTGCGAAAACGACAATGAAACGGAAAGATGACTGGATCAAAGGAGAGGAATACCGATGAAAAAATGGATACCGGCGGCAGCGACCGCTGCAGGTGCTTATTTAATTGCAATCGCTCCGAGACTTTGCGAACGGCCGGAGCGTATGCCGAAGGTGTATTACGCGCATCGCGGTCTGCATGATAATATTTCAGACGCGCCTGAAAATTCCCTTGCAGCCTTCCAAAAAGCGGTGGATGCAGGCTATGGCATTGAGCTGGATGTGCAGATGACTGCAGATGGAAAGGTTGTCGTTGTACATGATTTTAACCTCAAGCGGATCAGTGGTGTGGACAAGGAGATCGACCAGTGCACCTATGAAGAACTGCAGGATTATCCGATCTATGGAAGCGACCAGAGGGTGCCGCTGTTTGAGGATGTTTTAAAGGCAGTGGACGGAAAGGTACCGCTGATCGTTGAGCTGAAATATAAAGAGGGCAGCAAGATCTGTGAAAAAGCCCAGGAGATTTTAAACAGCTATACCGGAATTTACTGTATTGAATCCTTCCATCCGCAGGTACTGGTCTGGTATCGGAAAAACTATCCCCATATCTGCCGCGGACAGCTTTCCATGAACTTTGAGCGGGACGATAATACAAAGGGTGCGCAGTATTTCGCACTGCGTCATCTGTTGACCAATTTTCTTACAAAGCCGGATTTCATTGCTTATGATTGCCGTGCAATGCATGCAGTATCCAAAAACATCTGCCGGAACCTGTTTGGCTGTCCGTCCGTTGCATGGACAGTAAAATGTCAGGCACAGCTGGATGCCTGCAGCAGATCCTTCGATTACTTTATTTTTGAGGGATTTGCACCGAAGCAGTGAGGCAGGATGGTGTGCGCGCGTCGGAAGTAATTTTAGTATTAGAAATAAAAACAGAGGCGGGATTCCGAAAGAGTTCCGTCTCTTTCCTGTCGTATAGGAAACTTCGTTTCCATACGATAAAAATGCTCCGCGAGGATGCGTACTCGGCGCAAGGGTAGATGGTTGCCGAGGCAACCGCGCCTCGGCGCGAGAATGTGCCAAGGCACATTCTTTTTAAAAGGATGCTTGAAAAGACATGCCAAAAAAGCAGGGAAATATGCAAAATATTTTCAAAAATGGAGGAAATCATGCATAATCAATTGACGGAAAGCGATATCAAAAAGATGCAGGAGGAAATCGAATACCGAAAGCTCGTTGTCCGCAAGGAAGCGCTGGAGGATGTAAAAGAAGCGCGGGCCCAGGGCGACCTTTCGGAGAATTTCGAATATTATGCTGCAAAGAAATTCAAGAACAAAAATGAAGGCAGGATTCGTTTCCTGGAGCGGATGATCAAAACGGCAGAGGTTGTTTCGGATGAATCCGCAGCGGACGAGGTCGGCATGAATAATAAGGTAGAGGTCTGGTTTGAAGAGGATGACGAGACAGAAACCTACAAAATTGTGACGACAATGCGCCAGGATTCCTTAAAAGGACTGATTTCCGGCGAGTCTCCGCTGGGGAAAGCGCTGCTGGGGCATAAGGTTGGTGACAGAGTTTTTGTGGAAATCGGCGCTGGAGACGGCTACTATGTCGTGATCCGTTCGATCGACAAGTCGGCAGGGGATGACGATGAGCTGAGAAGCTTTTAAACGATAGAATGCGCGCTTTGCGAGCATTCTATTGTCGTGAAAAAGAGCCTGCGCAAGAGACAGCGAGGATCACATGGAGACGGAAAAATCTATGAAAATCATGGTGACAGGCGCAGGCGGCTTTGTAGGAAGCCGTCTGGTAGCCTATTATGGGAAAAAATACGACGTGTGGGGCGTAACCCACAAAGACCTGGATCTGACGGATGAGGCAGCGGTATTCAAAACAGTGGAAAAATACCGCCCGGATGTGCTGCTTCACTGTGCAGCGATTTCGGACGTGGCAGAATGCAGTAAAAAACCGGAGCTGTCTCATGCCGTCAATGTGCTGGGAACGGAGTACCTTGCGAAAGCCTGCGGAAAAACAGGAACAAAGCTCGTAATGTGCAGCTCGGATCAGGTTTATTTCAGAAAACGGGGAGAGCAGGAGAGTCTGGACGCATATCTGGAGCCCCACTGGGAGGATTGCATCGAAACGCCGGAGCCACTTTACGGGAAACAAAAGCTGCAGGGTGAGGAGCTCTGCTTAAAATACCAGCCGGAGAGCGTAGTGCTTCGGCTTTCGTGGATGTATGACAGCCTGACAGAGGACGAGCTGGCAAAAGGCAGACGCAACCTTGCAACGATGCTTCGGGAAATGCTCGACCAAAATCAGTCCCGGAAATTTTCGGATACGGACCACCGTGGTGTGACGGACGTAACCCTTGTCGTAAAGAACATGGAAGCAGCGTGGAAACTGCCGGGCGGCATTTACAATTATGGAAGCAGCAACGATACAAACATGTATGAAACGGTGCGCCGCGTGATGGCGTCCTTTGGGCAGGAAGCCCTTGCAGAAAAAGCGACAAGCGGTAATGTCCGCAACCTGATGATGCGTACAGACAAGCTGGCGCGGCACGGAATTTTCTTTCCGGATACGGCAGCAGGGCTGGAAGCATTTCTGCGGAAAGGCGGAGCATTATGAATGAAATGATACGCGACAGACGTTCGATAGGATGGAACAAAAAACACCCTCGGAGCTGGCACTCCGAGGGCGTTTCTTTGTCCACCTGGACATCATTGCATTTCTATATCTAATTGTAATGCTCGGAAGGTAAAAAATCAATCCTCCGCCGATGTTTTCTGTCTGCTCTTTTGCAACAGCTCGATGACTGCAGATGACAGCGTAACTGTCAGCAGGGAAAAGAAGATATTGCGCAGCGGAATGTAGGAAATCGAAAGCATCAGCACGACGAAATCTGTAAAAAAGTAGGCGCGGGAAATTTTCCAGCCAGTCACCTGATGGAGGATGAGTGCCAGTGCGTCATCTCCGCCGGAAGCGCCGCCTCTGCGGACGATTAAGCCTGCGCCGATGCCAACGAACAGACCGCCGAGGATGGCGGCGATAAGTGGTTTATCTGCGTAGGAGGGCAGAAACGGTCCGGTAAATTCCCAGAACCGGTACAGCAGTGCGTAGCAGCAGGTGGAAAAAATGGCATTCTTCAAAAAGTCGGTGCCCAGAAGCTGAAAGCCAATGATGTAGCAGGTCATGTCGAGCAGAAAGGAAAAGATGCCGGGTGAAATGCCCGTCCAGTGGTGCAGAAACAGGGTAAGTCCCAGGATTCCGCCCTCTGTGATCTTGCTCTGGCTGTGGACGTTGAACAGGCCAAAGGACAGCACTGCTGCGCCGAGCAGCATGGAACCGTAGTGAAGGATGGTATCTTTATTTATTTTTTGTTGAAACATAAAAGCTTAAAACTCCTCTGACTCTCCGGCGAGCTTCTGGCACAGCGCCAGAAACTGTTCACCGTATTTTTGGTATTTCAGCTCGCCGACGCCATGGACAGCGAGCATTTCAGTTTTCGTCTGAGGCAGAAGGACACACATGGATTCCAGTGACTTGTCGGAAAAGACAAGATAGGGCGGAATATGCTGTGCCCGTGCGATTTCGGTACGCAGCCTGCGCAGCGCCTCGAAGGGATCGCTGCCGGTGTGCAGGGAAGAACGCTTTCTGCCGGATTTGTCCGTGCCGGGAAGCTGCCCGGCTTTTGCAGGTGTCTGCGTAGTCTTCCTTGCTGCCTTCATCGTGAGTACGGGGCGGAATTCCCCGGACTCTGCATAAAAAGACAGTCCCTTTTCTTTCACTTTTACAATAGGAAACTGATCGTCTGTAACGACCAGATAATCCGTCAGAACGAGATAATTGAGCACCTGCCGCAGAAAAACGATGGTATCCTGGGCGTGCGTTGCGTAGTAACGGTTGGAATCAAGACCAAAACGCAGTACCTTTTCGTTTTTGCTGCCGCGCAGCGTGTCGAGAATGACGTTGACGCCAAAGCGCATGCCGCTTGTTAAGATACAGCCGATCAGGTCATTGGCAAGCTCTGTGATGTCGATGGTTTCAAAGGTATTTAAACAGTTGCTGCAGTTGCCGCAGTAGTTGGAGCCAAACTCACCGAAATAGCGCAGCATGTAGTCCCGCAGACAGTCGGTGGTGTGGCAGTAAAAGGTCATTTTTTTGAGGCGTTCGCGGTCTTGTCTGCGAACCTCCTCCAGTGCTTCGCCGGTCAGCTCTTCGTTATCACGATCCTGTTCGATAAAAAACTGGTTTGTGATAACATCCTGACCGCTGTAAAATAAAATACAATCGGCCTTTGCACCGTCCCGTCCGGCGCGCCCGGCCTCCTGATAATAGCTTTCCATATTTTTCGGCATGTTATAATGCAGGACAAAGCGGACGTTGGATTTGTCGATGCCCATGCCAAACGCATTGGTTGCGACCATGATTGGTGCATCGTCGTAGGTAAAGGCCTCCTGGTTTGCGCGCCGTTCTTCATCGGAAAGTCCGGCGTGATAGCGGGTTGCCCGAAAACCATCCGCAAGCAGCCTGTCGCAGACCTCTTCGACATTTTTGCGTGTTGCACAGTAAATGATGCCGGAGCTGTCGGGATGGGCGAGCAGATAATCGCGGATACTACGGTACTTGTCCTTATCGTGGCGAACCTCGAAATAGAGATTTTTTCGGTCAAAACCGGTCACGGCGACATGGGGATCGGACAGCTCCAGCATCCGGATGATGTCTTCGCGAACTTCCCTGGTTGCCGTCGCGGTAAAAGCGCCGATGACGGGACGGATGGGCAGCGTGCGGACAAATTCCGGGATTTTTAAATAGCTGGGGCGGAAATCCTGTCCCCACTGGGATACACAGTGGGCTTCATCAACTGCCAGCAGCGAAATCGGTGTGGAGGCTGCAAAATCCAGAAAATCTTCCGTCAGCAGCCGTTCCGGCGCGACGTAGATGATCTTATAACGGCCTTCTTTGGCATAAGCGAGGGCCTTTTTATATTGATTCCAGGAAAGAGAGCTGTTTAAATAGGCTGCGTGGACCCCCATCTGATTCAGGGCACGAACCTGGTCCTTCATCAGGGAAATCAGGGGGGAGACCACGAGGGTAACATGAGGCAGCAGCAGGGCTGGAACCTGATAGCAGACGGATTTCCCGGCGCCGGTGGGCATAATGCCGCAGACATCCTGCCCGTTTAACAGACAGTCGATCAGCTCCTCCTGTCCGTCACGGAACGTATCATATCCATAATAGGTTTTTAAAATATCGTATTTGTCCTGCTGTTGCTTCATAATAAAAATCCTTGTCTCGTTTTGCTCCTGCTGTAATGGAACCTATCCTGTGAATCGTAATGGATTGATTTTAACATGGTTTTGAAAACAGGGCAAGTGCTGCAGGGTTAAGAAAAAGGAGATAGGATATGAGTTTTTTATATCTTGACAGACTGGAAAAAACCCAGCACTATAGAAGTATCTAAGAAGATAAGAAGAGAGGAGTACATACCAATGAAAGAGAATTTACCGGTATCCCTGCAGAAACTGATTCACAAGGTGGAAGAGACCTTTGCAGAGGACCCTGCAATGGTAGAACTGTTTATCAACTGTTTTTCCAACACCCTGGATACAACTGTGAAAAAGATGGAGGACGGCACAACCCATGTTATCACCGGTGATATCCCGGCGATGTGGCTGCGGGATTCCGTTGCACAGGTGCGCCCCTATCTGGTAGCTGCAGCAGAGGATCAGGAGATTTCCGACCTGCTGGCTGGTCTGTCCAGAAGACAGTTTTTCTTTGTAAACCATGATCCCTATGCAAATGCCTTCAACCAGGAAGAAAACGGCAACTGCTGGGATCACGATGAGACAGAAATGAGCGATTGGCTCTGGGAACGCAAATATGAGATCGACTCTCTGTGCTATCCCGTTCAGTTCGCATATCTGCTCTGGAAAAACACCGGACGTACAGACCATTTTGATGACAATTTCGTAAAAGGCCTGCACACCATCCTGAACGTATGGAAAACCGAACAGTATCACGAGGAGAAATCCCCTTATTCCTTCCAGCGTAAGGGCTGCTACTTTACAGATACCCTGTCCAGAGAAGGCAAGGGCGCTCTGGTAAAATCCGGCGTAGGTCTGACCTGGTCGGGCTTCCGTCCCAGCGATGATGCCTGCATCTACGGCTATCTGATCCCGTCCAATATGTTTGCAACAGTTGTTCTGGGCTATATGGAAACCATTGCACATGAAGTATTAAAGGATGAGGCTCTGGCAGCAGAAGCGGCTTCCCTGAAAAAAGAGATCCACGATGCCATCGAAAGCATGGCGATCGTAGATAACTATTACTATGGTAAGGTTTATGCATACGAAGTAGACGGCTACGGTCAGTATATGCTGATGGACGATGCAAATGTACCCAGCCTGCTGGCTATGGATTACCTTGGCTACGAGGCGGATGACCGTCAGGTTGTGGAAAACACCCGTAATTTTGTGCTCAGCTGTGCAAATCCTTATTATTATGAAGGCAGCTGTGCAAAGGGTGTAGGCAGCCAGCACACCAAGCCTGGCTATATCTGGCATATTGCTCTGGCGATCCAGGGTCTGACCAGCAAGACAAAGGAAGAAAAGCTGGCGATCCTGAACACCATGAAAAATACCGATGCCGGCAAGCACATGATGCACGAGGGCTTCGATGTCAATGATCCTGCAAATTACACCAGAGAGTGGTTCTCCTGGGCAAACGCCATGTTCTGTGAGCTGGTTCTGGATTACTGCGATATCCGCGTGGCACGGTAAGATATACGGGGCGTGTAAATAGCCGGAGACATGGGGGAGGTTATGGAACAGAAGCAACCAAATATTGTTTTTATTATGACGGATCAGATGCGTGGAGATTGTATGGGAATCGCAGGGCATCCGGACGTGAAAACTCCGTTTCTGGATACGCTGGCAGCACGGGGAACATTGTTTGACAGAGCATATTCGGCCTGCCCCAGCTGTATTGCTGCGAGAGCGGCTCTCCATACAGGGCTTTCGCAGGAAAAACACGGCCGGGTTGGGTATCAGGACCGGGTAACGTTTCGATATCCGCATACCATGGCCGGAGAGCTGGCAAAAGCCGGATATTATACGCAGTGTGTAGGAAAAATGCACGTGCACCCGCTGCGTAATCTGATGGGATTTCACAATATAGAGCTGCATGACGGTTATTTGGGGGCGTATAGGAGGGAGACGGTTCCCTATTATGAAGCTCAGAAGATCGCAGATGATTATTTTTACTGGCTGAAAAAGGAAAAAGGAATTGAGACAGATGTTACGGATACCGGTCTGGAATGCAATTCGTGGGTTTCCAGACCGTGGATTTATGAAGAGTCTCTCCATCCGACAAACTGGGTTACGACCCGGGCAATTGATTTTTTGCGCCGTCGGGACAGGGAAAAGCCCTTTTTTCTGATGGTGTCGTATGTGCGTCCGCATCCGCCGTTGGATGCGCCACAGTGTTATTTTGATCTGTATCGGAACAAAAAGCTAAGGACACCCGCACTGGGAGACTGGGAGAACCCCGGGGAACTGGAGCGGTCCGGCAGGATTTTTGATTCTTCCACAGGACCGGTTGACCCGGAGCTGATCAGGGAGGCGCAGATTGGATATTATGCCTGTATCACTCATGTGGATCATCAGATAGGAAGGCTGCTTCAGAGTCTGACAGAATCCGGGGTTATGGACAATACGGTGATTGTTTTTACCTCTGATCACGGAGAAGAATTAGGCGATCACTATATGTTTCGAAAATGTCGTCCCTATGAGGGAAGCTGCCATATTCCGCTGATTATTTCAGGACCGAAGCCATTGCTTGGGGGAAAAGAGGGACAGGTTTGCCATAATGTTGTAGAGCTGAGAGATCTTATGCCTACCTTTCTGGATCTGGCTCATGCACCGGTACCGGAGGAAGTAGACGGGAAAAGTCTTCTTCCTATAGTGAAAAAAACGGAGGAAAGTATTCGTCCGTGGCTGCATGGGGAACATTTGTATGGGGAGGAATCCAATCATTATATTGTTACGGAGCAGGATAAATTTATCTGGTATTCCCAAAGCGGAGAAGAGCAGTATTTTGATTTGTCAAAGGATCCCAGGGAGCAGCACAATGCAGTTTGTGATGCAGAATATCAGGAAAGAGTTCAGAAAATGAGGGGCTGGATGATCGAGGCCCTGGAAGGGCGAGAAGAAGGATTTGTGGAACAGGGGAGACTCCGGACAGGGGCTCCGATGATAGGATGTCTGAAAAATTCGTTGGTGAATGGATAAAAGGGCAAAAGATAAATCCTTCATCTGACAGCACTGAGACTCAAAAACCGGGCAGATTTTTTCTGCCCGGTTTTTGAGTCTTATACGTTGTCCTTAGTGGAACGTATCCACGGAATAATCATGATAATGGAAGCCAAACCACCGTCCGGGTACATCACCGGGGAAATGGGGGGCTTCGTAGGTAAGGAACTGACCCTTTTCGTCCAGCGCCTCAGGCGTATACTGTGCGGTATGCTCCAGCAGAAGCTTCCAGAGCTTTGCCTTGCGCTCCTGCCAGGCAGGATCCTCTGCGAGGTTGTGCTGTTCCATCGGATCGGTATTTAAGTCGAAGAGCAGAACGTGATCGCCGACTGCAGAGTAAACCAGCTTCACCTTTTCCTCCATGACACAGAAATTCTTGTTTAAAGAGTTTCCAAAGAACATACGATCCATGGGAACTGGCTCAAGCAGGTTTTTGCCGCTGACAGAAACAGGGGAAGAAAGTCCTGCCATTGCAAGGATCGTAGGATAGATATCTACAAGGTCAGTCGGGGCCTCTACGCTGATGTTCTGAGGAAGGCTGCGTCCCTGGGGAGGCATGATCAGAAGCGGTACATGGGCGCTGCCCTCAAAGAACAGATTCTTCTGGGACATATGGTGGTCTCCCAGCATCTCGCCGTGGTCTGCGGTAAAGATGACCCAGGTGTTTTTGAACAGGTCATTTTCTCTCAGACAGCCAAAGATACGTCCCAGTGCATAGTCGACCTGTGTGATGCAGGCATAGTAGGCGCGTTTGGAAGCAGCGCGCTGCGCTTTTCCAAGCAGATGCAGGTTCGTGTTTTCATAAGCGCCTGCAAGGAAGCCCTGAGGGGTCTCTTCAACGGTTCTGGACCAGTCGCCTGTAACCGCGTCCGGCATCGGGATGTTGTCATACAGCTCCCAGAAGTCACGGCAGGGATCAAAGGGCGGATGGGGCTTGGTAAAGCTTGTCCATAAAAAGAACGGACGCGTCGTATCACGGGTCTCCAGAAAATCAATCGCTTCCTCCGCGATCCAGCTGGTAATGCTGTCCTTGACCTCTACCGTGGAGATTACAGGCTCTACCTCACACTCGCCGACACCGTGAGCCTTGGGATGTGCAAGAACCTGCTTCTTATCATATTCGCGCATGTAGTCAAGGGGCAGCTTCATATGCTCGAAACCATAGTGGGCGCGGGCGGGCTCAAAGTGCATTTTACCCTTTGCACAGGTCTGATAACCGGCGTCTGTCAAAACGGCTGGAAGGGTGGAGCGTTCCTCGGTGCAGGCACGCATAAAGGTCTCATGGGTTGCATTGGAAACCACACCGCTTTCGTAGCCCTGACGTCCGGTCATGATGGTTGTACGGGACGGAACGCAGATCGGGCAGCTGGCATAGCAGTTTTTGTAGCTGATGCCCATTGCCGCCATATAGTTCAGATGCGGTGTAAAGATACTCTGATTCCCCCATGCGTTCAGAGTGTCAAAACGCTGCTGATCCGTTGTGATCAGCAAAATATTATCCTTTGCCATAATATAAGATAACCTCCTCCGGATGGCAATATTGAGGCAGAGCATGTCAGGATTCTGCCGAAGGGCGGACAAGACCGTTGCCTTTATGCACAGTATAAGCTTTATAAAAGTGTGGTGTCTATCCTAAAAATATAAGATGACGTATTTCAAAAATCACCCTTTTTTATGCGTAACCACAGTGAAGCAGCAGAACAAAAAACAGGGAAACATACAAAATGCACAAAATTAAGCGCCACTTTTGTATATTGAAGATAATATTTTTATACTGGTATATAACATATTTTAGGTTGTACGGACAGATTTGCTAATATATAATAAATACATCAGTTCGGAACATGAGAATGTATACCGAATGACGGACGGAACGATTGAATCGGCCCAAAACGATTTAGATTGTTCAAAAATATTCCTGAGAGGGAATCAAATGTGCAAAAGTGCACAAAAGGAGGAATGTATGAAAAAGAAGAACGTAAACAAGCTTCTTGCGCTGGGTCTCGTTTCTGCTATGACAGCTGGTATGCTGGCAGGCTGCGGAAACACAGCATCCACAACAACAGACAATGGTGCTGCTGACACAACCGTTACAGAAGCTACGGATGACAAAACTTCCACCGATACTGCGAAGGCAGACAATGGGGAAGTGCCTACTCTGATCTGGTGGAGCATCGGCGGAACACCTCCCGATGATTTCGATAAGACCATCGCAGAGATCAGCGACTATACAGAAGAGAAGATCGGTGTAAGACTCGATGTTAAGATCGCAAGCTGGGCTGACTGGGGAACCAAGATGAACAACATCGTTAACACCGGTGAGTATTTCGACCTGATGTTTGTAAATAATACAAACTACAGCAAGTTCGTTAACCTGAACGCACTTGCTGATATCACAGACCTGGTACAGTCTGAGACACCTGAGCTGTATGATTTCATTCCCGAAGACCTGTGGAGAGGCGCTACCATCAAAGAGAAGGTATACGCAGTTCCTACCTACAAGGATTCTTCTCTGACTCAGTTCTGGATGCTGGATGACTCTATTGTACAGAAGTACAACATTGATATGGACAGCATTAAGGACTTTGCAACTCTGGATCCCATCATCCACACCATCAAAGAGGGTGAAGGCAAGTCTGTATATCCGATCCATCTGTCTCAGGGCGCTACCTTTAACGGCTTCTTCAACGGCTATGACGGACTGGCAGCAGGCGTTAGTGTCATGGGCGTTAAGTATGACGATGAGAGCCGTAAGGTTGTAAACCTGCTGGAGCAGGATGATGTAAAAGAAAACCTGAACTACCTGCACAAATGGTATGTAGATGGCATCATCAATCCCGATGCTAACGTTGTAACAGATGCCGGCAAGGGCGCTATCTTCAGCACAGGTCAGGGCTGGCCTGCAGCAGCAGAGTCCTGGGCATTTGGTCAGGGTATTGAGAAGTATGATGTAACAAAGGTATTCGGACCTCTGTATACTACCGAGACAATCCAGGGTTCCATGAATGCAGTTTCTGCTAACTCCAATTACAAGGCAGAAGCACTGAAGGTTCTGCAGCTGATGAACACCGATGCGAAGTTCCGTAATATGTGTGCATTCGGTACCGAAGGCAACTTCATGCAGTATGAAGAAGACGGCACTGTTACAAAGCTTCGTGATGACTGGGTATGGCCTACTTATACACAGGGTACCTTCTTCATCCTGGCTACACAGTCTGATGGCGATCCGGATGCTTGGAAGCAGGTAAAAGAGCAGAATGAAGCTGCAACCTCTTCTACATGCCTGGGCTTCGTATTCGATCCCGAACCGGTTCAGAACGAAATCGCAAATGTAAACACTGCTTGGGAGAAATACAATAACGACCTGTTAACAGGTGCGATTGATCCTGAGACAACTGTTCCTACCATCATTGATGAACTGAATGCAGCTGGTCTGCAGACTGTTATCGATGAGGCTCAGAAGCAGCTGGATGCTTTCTTTGCTGAATAATGATTCTGTCATCATAAAAAGACCCTCCGGGTTTCCCGGGGGGTCTTTTCCATAGGAAAACAGCGTTCCTCACAGACTGTATTCAAAACGTTAGGTGATTGATATATAACCTTATACAGCTTTTACACTCCAACGTAGGCAGGGCTGTGTGGACTCGGATAGAACTGTGTAAAAAGTGCACAAAAAAATGAAAAGAAATTGTACACCTGAACTGGATTTTTTATACCAATATATAATAAATTTTAGGTTGTAGAGTCAAAATAACTAAGTTATAATGACAATATAGTTTCCGAGTAAAGGAATTTACGTGAGGAATCTGCGAAGAAGGAGGAAAACGGAAAATGAGTAACGAAAAGACTGGCCGCAGAGGCAAGAAACGCATCTGGGGTAAAGACGACACAGAGCTGTCGTTATTGGCACTGCCGACTACCATCTGGTATTTGCTGTTCTGCTTTTTGCCGATGTTCGGTATTATCATCGCATTTAAGAACTACAAGGTATACGGTGGATTTTTAACAAGCTTTATTAAAAGTGAATGGGTGGGATTTAACAACTTTAAATTCCTGTTTTCCTCAAAGGATATCTGGCTGATCCTGCGTAATACGCTGGGATATAATGTCATTTTCATTATCCTTGGCATTGTGGCACCGGTTGCTGCAGCAATCGCAGTTGGACAGCTCCACAGCAAGAAGCTTGCAAAAGCGTATCAGACTGCGATGTTCATGCCTTACTTCCTGTCCTGGGTCGTTGTAAGCGCACTGGTTTGGGCATTCCTGTCTTATGACAAGGGTCTGATCAACGGTATGCTGGAGTCCTGGGGAATGGAACGTCAGCAGTGGTATATGAAGCCTGCTATGTGGCCTCCGTTCCTGGTATTTATGAACCTGTGGAAGGGTCTTGGCTACGGAATGGTCGTTTATCTGGCAACCATCACCGGTATTGACAAGACCTATTATGAAGCAGCCGGTATCGACGGCGCTACGATCTGGCAGCAGATCCGCTACATCACTCTGCCTCTGATGAAGACCGTTATCATCATGATGTTTATCATGGCAGTAGGACGTATTTTCTACTCCGACTTCGGTCTGTTCTATCAGGTGCCCAGAGATTCCAATACGCTGTACAATTATGTATATACTCTGGATGTATATGTTTACAAACAGTTGAAAACTTCGACCACCGGTATGGCGTCCGCTGCGGCCTTTGTACAGTCTGTTGCCGGATGTATTACGATTCTGACGGCGAATGCGATCGTTCGTAAGATTGACCGTGAGAGCGCAATGATTTAAGGGAGAAGAACAATGGAAACAACGAAAAAAATTAAAAGAGTAAACAAAGACGAGCCTACCGGGTTCGACCGGTTCAACCGGGTATCCAAAGGCGCTAACGCTGTACTGAATATCATTTTCATTATTATGTCGCTGCTGTGCGTAATACCGATCCTGCTGGTTGTTGCAATTTCTTTTTCTGCTGAGGATTCCATCACAGAATACGGATATCGCTTCATCCCCAAGATCTTCTCTCTTGAGGGCTACACATTCCTGGCTTCTCAGAGCACGATGCTGCTGAGAGCACTGGGTGTCTCTCTGTTTGTAACGATCGTTGGCACGGTTCTGGGTGTTATGCTGACAACTTTGATGGGCTATGTACTTTCCCGTCCGAACTACAAATTAAACGGTTTCCTTACAATGGTGGTATTTATCCCCATGGTATTTAATGGCGGTCTGGTTTCCACCTACTTCGTAGTCAGCCAGCTGCTGGGCTTAAAGAACACGATATGGGCACTGATCCTGCCTCTGGCAGTTTCATCCTTTAACGTTATTATCTGTCGTACCTTCTTTAAGACAACAGTTCCGGAATCCCTGATCGAATCCGCAAAGATGGACGGTGCATCTCAGCTGACGATTTTCAGCAGAATTGTTCTTCCGATTTCGCTGCCGGTACTGGCAACTATCGGTCTGTTCCTTTGCTTCGCATACTGGAACGACTGGTATCAGTCCATGCTGTACATTGATAACACCAAGCTCCTTTCCCTGCAGGCTCTGTTAAACCAGATCCTGACCAATATCCAGATGCTGGTACAGAATGCAGCAACACTGGGTGCATCTGCAGCAGAAATGCTTGCAAAGATGCCGAAGGAAGCGGCTCGTATGTCTATCGTAGTTATTATCGTATTGCCTATCGCCTGCGCATATCCGTTCTTCCAGCAGTACTTCATTTCCGGTCTGACGGTTGGTGCGGTTAAGGGCTGATATTCCCTATATTATCTGTGTGTTTTAATTTGATATCCTGCCGGAAGAACCGGCTGTGGTATAGAAACGGGCTCTCTGCATACAGGGAGCCCGATTTTAAGGAGGAGACATTATGAAAAACAAGAGCATGAACAAGATTCTTGCCCTGGGCGTTGTTGCCGCTATGACAGCTGGAATGCTGGCAGGCTGTGGCAGCTCTGCGTCCACAACTGACGGCGCTGCAGCCGGAACAGAAGCCGCTTCTAATTCTGCAGCAAGCAATGGTGAAGTACCTACCCTGGTATGGTGGACTATAGGCGGAACACCTGCAGACGATTTCGATCAGGCTGTATCTCAGATCAGCGATTACGCAGAAGAAAAGATCGGCGTAAGAATCGATGTTAAGATCGCAGGCTGGGCAGATTACGAAACCAAGATGAACAACATCATCAACACCGGCGAATACTTCGACCTGATGTTCGTAAACAACACAAACTACACCAAATTTGTAAATCTGAATGCTCTGGAGAACATCACAGACCTTGTTCAGACGGAAACCCCCGATCTGTACAACTTCATTCCTGCAGACCTGTGGGAAGGTGCCAAGATCCACGGTAATGTATATGCAGTACCGACCTACAAGGATTCTTCCCTGACCCAGTTCTGGATGCTGGATGATGCTTATGTACAGAAGTATAACATTGATGTAGACAGCATCAAAGATTATGCAACCTTAAATGACGCTCTGCAGACCATCAAAGAGGGGGAAGGCAAATCTAAATACCCGATGCAGCTGGCTCAGGGCTCTACCTTCAACGGCTTCTTCAACAACTATGACGGTCTTGCTTCCGGTCTGCAGCCCATCGGCGTAAAATATGACGATGCAAGCCGCAAGGTTGTATGCACACTGGAGCAGGATGATATCATGGATGGCTTAAACTGGCTGCACAAATGGTATCAGGACGGCATCATCAATCCCGATGCTAACGTTGTAACAGACGGCGGTAAAGGCTCCATCTTCGGTTCTGCACAGGGCTGGCCCGCAGCAGCAACCACATGGGCATTTAACTCGGGTATTGAGAAGTATGACCTGACTCAGGTATTCGGACCTCTGTACACAACCGAGACCATTCAGGGCTCTATGAATGCGATCTCTGCAAACTCCAAGTATAAGACAGAAGCGCTGAAGGTTCTGCAGCTGATGAACACAGATTCCAAATTCCGTGATATGTGTGCATATGGTACAGAAGGCAACTACATGGAGTACGCAGAAGACGGCACAGTACAGAAGCTGCGTGATGACTGGAACTGGCCGTCCTATACACAGGGTACCTTCTTCATCCTGTCTACTCAGGCAGATGGCGATCCGGATGCATGGAATCAGGTAAAAGAGCAGAACGAATCTGCTACAGCTTCTACCTGCCTGGGCTTTGCTCTGGATGTAACAAATATCCAGAACGAGATCGCAAACTGCAACACTGTTTGGGATAAGTACAAGAATGACCTGCTGACCGGTGCATCTGATCCGGCAACTGCAGTTCCTGCTTGTATCGAAGAACTGAAGGCTGCAGGCCTGGATACCGTTATCGAAGAGGCACAGAAGCAGGTTGACGAGTTCTTTGCAAACTAATCTGCAGGGGAAGGATGCCGGACGCAGAAGAAACTGTAAAAGGTGAAGTAACATTTCCCTGTCATATTGATTGGATAAGGAACTAAAGACAGGCCGTCCGAACTTTGGTTCGGGCGGCTTTTTGACATAACAGCTCCTTTGTGTTTTCCCATGTACAGATAACCTGTCCCCATGCAGATCTGTGCATGGGAAAGCACGAAGAACACAGCGTCCGCAGAGTGGTCACGCTTGCAAAGTTTATATAGACAGGATATAATCGAGCTAGGAATAGGGATCGGAAAGCTGCGGCTTCGCAGAAGATGTATGACACAGGAGAAGACAGCAAATGAGCAAAGGCCACAGTACATTTTTGGAATATCGGATCTATCGGAAAAAATTTCTGGGGACAATCATCGTAGTCATTGTCCTTTGCCTGAGCGCGTTTTCGGGCGTTCTGTTTTTCTTTATCCGCAACTGGGTCAATGATGTGCAGATCCAGTCTCAGTACCGCTTCCAGCAAAAGGAGCGCCAGCTGGAAAATGTTCAGACCTGGACGCGGTCTTATGTGGAAGGCTTGTACACCGACGCGGCGCTGATGAAAGATTTAAAGGCATTGTTTGCCTCTGTGAACAATCAGGATTACATCGCGAAGCGCCGGGAAAACAGCTTGAACAGTGATTCGGAAATCCGGTATGTGCCGGCAGATATCAAGAAGCTGTTTTTAGATGGCAGGACGAAGATCTGCGGTGTAACGCTGCGGTCGGATAACGGTATAAAAGCTCTGCGAATGACGAACTATGATTTGTGGGTGGATTTTGAATGCCGCACAATCGAGGATGTGAAGACAATTCCAGGATTTGGGGATATTATGGCGTCCTCTTATTCGGTTCGTGATCCGAATAACATGAGTATTTCAATGGGAACGATGGATTTCTGGATCAGCACGGCGGATTTTTATGAGGACAATGATGAGATCAATACTTCCTGGGGGATTTTCGATGCAGATGGGGATATGCTTGCCCACAGCAAGATGAGCCCACAGCAGGAAGCAGAGCTGTTCCAGGCGGCCCTGCGGGGGGTGCAGTTTGACTGGCTGGAGAATACCGGCAGCCGGAGGACTTTTTTTACAAAACATACATCCAATCAGGGAACGTTTTCCTATGTTGTCATAAAAAGTATCGGAGAGCTGGTGGCGGATAATCGTTATGTCGTTGGCGTGATAGGGACAACACTGTTTCTGATAGCCTTTGGGATCATTCTGTTTACAAATATGCAGCTGAAAGCGGATTATGAGTTTCTTTCCAAGATCATTCATATGCTTTCTCACATGGAATCCGGTGAATTTGCGGATGTTCAGGAGGAAGACTTAAGCAGTGAGCGGCGCAAAAATGAATATGGCATGATTGCAGTTGCCCTCAAGGATGTGGGTGCAAAGCTGCAGGGTCATATCCAGCGGGAATATGTCTGGAAGCTGAAGGAGCAGGAGACTCAGATGCGTGCACTGCAGCATCAGATCAACCCGCATTTCTTATATAACACACTGGAAACGCTGCGCTCCAGGGCGTTGCTGGAAGGAGACCGGGATACAGCGGATGCGATCGCATTGCTTGGGGCACTGTATCGTGCCAGAACCCATACGAAGGATACCATCACGCTGGGAGAAGAGTTTAAGCTGCTTGAAATGTATCTAAAGATCATGGAGCTGCGGTTTGGAGATAATTTTTTCTATCAGGTCGAGCTGGAAGATGCACTCAGAGAAATCCCGACGGTGAGTTTTTGGCTGCAGCCCCTTGCGGAAAATTTCTTTACTCATGGCTTTGACCGGGAGAGCATGTATAATCTGTTGATCATCAGCGGACATGCACAAGGCCCGGACACCGTGATCGAAATCATGGACAATGGCTCCGGTGTTCCTGCAGATCAGCTGGAGCAGGTACAGAAGACGATGCGCGAAGGAAATGACGATCCGGAAGCGGATATCGGACTGAGAAACGTATATATGCGTTTGAATTATTTTTATGGAAATGGTTTTAAGATGGAAATCGGGAATAACCCGGAAGGGGGATTTAAAATTTCTATCCTGATACCGGGAAAGGTGGAAGAAGATGTACACATTGGTGATCGTGGATGATGAACCTGCCATTGCCGAAGGCATTTGCAGGCTTCTTGACTGGAAATCTCTTGGCTTTGAACGAATCCGGACCGCCAGAAGCTGTTTTGAAGTGGTATCCCATGTGGTGGACTGGAAACCGGATGTCTGCCTGGTGGATGTACGGATCGGCAATGAATTTGGCTATGAACTGATTAATTGTTTAAATGGAATGGGTGTCAAATCCAACTATATTATGATGAGCGGATATGACGATTTTCAGTATGCCTGTGAAGCACTGCGTTGCGGCGCAGTGGATTATCTGTTAAAGCCCCTTGATAAGGATCAGCTTCAGAAGCGCATTGAACAGGTTGTGGTAGAAAACCTGCACGGAACTGTGCAGCTGGAGGTGCGTAAAAACGAAGATCCGATCCTGCGGCGGCCCTATGAGGAATTTTCCCCGCTGATCCGTAAGATCGTTATGATCGTGGCAATGGAATATGGGCAGCATATTTCCTTAAAAAGTATAGCCGATCGATTCCGGATGAATGCGACCTATCTTGGTCAGATTTTTATCAAGGAAACAGATATGAAATTTTCGGAATACCTGATGGCATACCGGATGTATGTCGCGCGGGAGAGGATTCTAAATACCGACGACAAGATTTCTTCGGTAGCCGCGGAAGTAGGATATTCCAACATGAATTATTTCTATCAGCATTTTCATAATTATTATGACAGCACACCTTCCGAAATGAGAGCGGGGAAAAATTGAAAACTGCAGAAAATGATTTTCTGTTGTTATAAAAAATGGGGAAAAGGAGCAACTCACAAATGAGAGTATTACTGTTTGACATTGATACGCTGCGGGCGGATCATATGGGCTGTTATGGCTATGGCAGAAATACCACACCTGTAATGGATGAAATTGCAAAGGAGGGAGTGCGGTTCGATGATTATTACTGCCCGAATGCACCGTGCCTTCCGTCCAGAGCATCCATGATCAGCGGACAGTATGGAATTCATAACGGAATCGTAGGGCACGGCGGTACAGCTGCGGATATGCGTCTGCAGGGAACCACCAGAAGCTTTACGGATGACATGTCTGAGAACGGATTGTTCATGCAGTTTAGAAGAGCCGGAATGCATACGGTTTCCTTCTCTTCCTTTGCAGAACGTCATAGTGCATGGTGGTTCAATTCCGGTTTCAATGAATGTTACAACGTAGGCAGGAGAGGCAGCGAGTCTGCAGAGATGGTAACTCCTCATGTGCTGGATTGGCTGGAGAGAAACGGCAAGAAGGATAACTGGATGATGCATGTGCATTACTGGGATCCTCATACCCCTTATCGTACACCTGCGGATTATCCGAGCCAGTTTGCGGACACGCCGCTTCCGGACGACTGGATCGACGAGAAGACCTTTGAAGAGCACCTGCTGCACATCGGACCCCACTGCGCAAACGAGATCAACATGTGGAATGATGATACGTTTCCTCAGTGGCCGAAGCACCCCGGTAAGCTGACAACTCTGGAAGAGGCAAAGCACCTTCTGGATCTGTATGATGACGGTGTAAAATACACAGATGATAACATTGGTCAAATTGTGAACTGGTTGAAGGAGAATGGTCTGTATGATGACGATCTTGCAATCATCATCACAGCGGATCACGGCGAGGATCTTGGAGAGTTCGGTATCTACGGAGAGCATGGCACTGCGGATGAGCCGGTTTGCCGTATTCCTATGATCGTTCGCTGGCCCGGCATGCAGAAGGGCGCAGTGGTTAAGGGCTTCTATGACAATACAGACTTGACACCTACCGTGCAGGAACTGCTGGGTACACCGATGTTTTCGGATCGTTATCATTATGACGGCAGCTCCTTTGCAAAGGCATTAAAGGATGGCACAGACTGCTCCAAGCCCTATGCGATTCTGACCCAGTGTGCCCATGTGTGCCAGAGAAGTGCCCGGTTTGATGACTATGTATATATCAGGACCGTACACGGCGGGTATCATCTGTTCCCGGAGGAAATGCTGTTCAATGTAAAGGAAGATCCTCACGAGCAGCACAACCTGGCAGAGGAGCGCCCTGACTTGTGCGCAAAAGGTGCGAAGATGATCCTCGACTGGAATGACAAGATGATGAAGACCTCCCATTACGATGTAGATCCCATGTGGACCGTAATGCGGGAGGGCGGCCCTGAGCATTGCAGAGGACAGCTGAAGTCCTATATGGAGCGGTTGAAGGGTACTCCGAGAGAGTACGGAATCGAACTGCTGAAAGAAAAATACGGAGATTGTGAATAAATGAAGGCATATCAGGATGCTTCTTTAGCTCCTGCCAGGAGGGCGAAGGCTCTCCTGGAGGAGATGACGCTGGCAGAAAAGATCGGTCAGCTCAATCAGCGTCTTTACGGATTTCGGATTTATGAGCGAAAATGCGTAAATGGTGAGGATACCATCGAGCTGTCGGAGGAATTTCGTCAGGAAGTTGAAAAATACAGCGGTCTGGGAGTTCTGTACGGTTTATACCGTGCGGATCCCTGGGCGGATAAGGATTACGAAACCGGTCTGACCGGCGTGCTTTCCAAAAAAGCATATAATCAGGTACAGCGCTATGTGCTGGAGCATTCCAGACTCGGTATTCCTGTAATGATGAGCTCGGAATGCCCCCACGGACATCAGGCGCTGGACGGCTATCTGCTTCCGGTAAACCTTCTGGCCGGAGCGACCTTTGATCCTGCAATGGTCCGGGCAGCGTACCGGGTAAGCGGCCGTCAGCTGCAGAACATGGGTGTGGATTTTGCTTTAATGTCGATGCTGGATGTGTTGCGGGATCCCAGATGGGGACGCAGTGAGGAATGCTACAGTGAAGATCCGTATCTGTCTGCGCGGATGGCAGAAGCTGCCGTAATCGGTATGCAGGAAAGCGGGCCTGAGGTTGTAGCAAAGCATTTTGCAGCACAGGGCGAAGGAACCGGCGGCGTCAATGCGAGCGCGGCAAGAATTGGAGAACGCGAACTTCGGGAAATTCATTTTCCTCCGGCAGCGGCTGCAATCAAGGCAGGAGCCAAGGGCATCATGGCTGCCTATAATGAGATCGACGGCGTTTACTGTCACGCAAATCGCTGGCTGTTAAATGATGTCATCCGCAAGGAGATGGGCTTTGACGGTATCGTGATGTCTGATGGTGTTGCCATCGATCAGCTTGACAGCATGACTGGTGATAATGTGGTGTCCGGTGCGCTGGCCCTGCAGTCAGGCGTGGACGTCGGTCTGTGGGATGAGGCGTTTGGCAAACTGGAAGAAGCAGTACGCAGAGGTCTTGTAAAGGAAGCCCAGATCGATCAGGCAGTGCTGCGTGTGCTGACCCTCAAATTCGAGAGAGGACTGTTTGAGCATCCTTACCTCGAAGAAGAGGGAGAGATCCATATGAATTATGCACAGAATCCGGAGAGTGTACAGCTGGCGCGGGAAGGGCTTGTAATTCTGCAAAATAAAAACCAGGGGCTTCCCTTTTGGGAAAACCAGGCATCCGGTAAAAAGATCGCTGTGGTCGGACCAAATGCAGACGATCTGTATAACCAGCTGGGTGACTACACACCTCCGCTGCGCAGGGACGACGGTATCACGGTATTGGACGGCATGAAGCTGATTTTCAAAGAATCCGATATCCGGTTCTCACAGGGATGTTATCTGAGAAAACGAGATGAAAACCTGCTGAAAGAGGCAGTGGATACTGTGAAAAACAGTGACATTGTGATCTGTGTGCTGGGCGGTTCCTCGAGCCGGTTTGGCGGTGCAAGTTTTGACACAAACGGCGCGGCGCTTTTAGAGAATGCTGCGGCCGACGACAAGGGGACGCTGATGGACTGCGGAGAGGGAATGGACTGCAGCGACCTTGAGCTTCCGGATGCGCAGCTGGAGCTGTTAAAGGCATTGAAAGAAACCGGAAAAACTGTGATCGCAGTTGTGATCTGCGGTCGCCCGCTGGTGCTGACCCAGGTGTGTGAGCTGGCAGACGGTGTAATCCTTGGATTTTATCCCGGTCCCAGAGGCGGACAGGCAATTGCAGAGGTGATCTCAGGAAGAGTTGCTCCCTCCGGAAGACTTCCGGTTTCTCTGCCGCGATCGACAGGACAGGTTCCTGTTTATTACAATTATAAAAATTCCTACCGGGCGATGACCTATATGGATGAGGAGGCAGGACCGCTGTTTCCCTTTGGCTACGGACTTGGCTATGGGACCTTTGAATGGGGAACCTGCAGCTTAAGCACAGAACGGTGCAATGTGGCTGTGTTGGAAAATAAGGGCCTGACCATCAGCTTTTCTGTGAAAAATACCAGTGAAAGAGGCGGCTATATTGTACCGCAGATTTACGTGACGGACGTTGCAGCATCCACGGTGCGGAGAGTGAAAGAATTAAAAGCCTTCCAGAAGGTATGGCTGGATCCAGGACAGGAAAGAACCGTTTCCCTGCAGCTTGGCAAGGAGGCATTCTGCCTGTGGAATCAGAAGATGAAGTATGTTGCGGAACCTGGAGTATTCCGGATTGAGCTGTCTGACAGCGCGCAAACTATATGGAAAGGAGAATTTACATTATGTATTTAATTCCCGCTCCGGCGAAGCTGGAGAAAAAAGAAGGCCGTTTTATCTGGGCCTATGACAGATATGTGACGGTAGATCAAAGCTGCAGCCAGCTGGTGACCCGTCAGGCGTCCCTGTTTTGTGACGGCGCAGAAAAAGAACTGGGCTACCGTCCCCTTCTGACAAGAGGAACTGCCCGGGCTGGTGATGTCGTTTTCAAGCAGGATGACACCATGAAAGCCCAGAGCTATGTGCTGGATATCACCGAGGATGCAATTGTACTGACCGGTGATGAGGCAGGTCTGTGGCATGGTATGCAGACGCTGCTGCAGATCCTCGAGCAGGAAGGCGCATGCCTGTCCGCTTTACATATCGAGGATGCTCCGGCAATTGTAAACCGCGGCTATTACTTCGACTGCACCAGAGGACGTATCCCGAAGCTTTCCTGGTTGAAGCAGCTGGCTGACCGGATGGCTTATTACAAGTTAAACCAGTTACAGCTGTACGTAGAGCATTCCTATTTGTTCCGCGGCATGACAGAGCTGTGGAGAGATGACACTCCGCTGACTGCAGAAGAGATCATGGAGTTTGACCGTTACTGTGCAGAGCGCGGCATCGAGCTTGTACCGTCCCTGTCCAGCTTTGGACACTTGTACAAACTGCTTTGCTCCAGAGAATACTCCCATTTATGCGAGCTGGAGGATTCTGCAGGAAAACCCTTCTCCCAGACCGGCAGAATGGCACACCACACGATCAACACCTCCGATCCGGAGAGCCTGCAGCTCATCGAGGGTATGATTTCCGAATATATGGAGCTGTTTACCTCCAGACAGTTCAACATTTGTGCAGATGAGACCTTTGACCTGGGCAGAGGACGCAACAAAGAAGCAGTGGAAAAGCTGGGCAAGGACAGAGTTTATATCGATTATATTAAGAAGCTGGCTCAGTTCTTATTGGATAACGGCCGTCGGCCCATGTTCTGGGGGGATATTATCGTCGGCTTCCCGGAGATGATCAAAGAGCTTCCCAAAGAGATCATCTGCTTAAACTGGGGTTATATGTGGAACCAGCGCGAAGAAGAGACGAAGTGGATGTACGAAGCAGGAGCGGTTCAGTATTGCTGCCCCGGCTGCTGTGGATGGAATGAATTTTCTGCACTCAACTGGTATGCATACAATAACATCATGAGAATGTGTACCTATGCAAACAAGTACGGTGCGATCGGGCTGTTAAATACGGACTGGGGCGATTATCTGCATGTCAACCATCCCGATTTCACAAGAGTCGGCATGATCTACGGTGCAGCGTTCTCCTGGAACAGCAATATTCTTTCCTACGAGGATATCAACCGTCAGATTTCCAGAATCGAATATCGGGACAGCAGTGAAAACTACCTGGCTGTTGTAGCAAAGATTCAGGAAAACAGCGGCTACGACTGGAATGTTGCAGTACGCTACTGGGAAATGAAGCGCGGTCTGCATGAACAGGATGAGGTCAGCGTTGGACTGATGAAGGAACGCATCGGTCAGATGGATAACATCGATCAGAAGGACGCAAATCTGAAAGAAATCGCAAGAGAGCTGTATGCACAGATCGAGCAGATGGACAGCAGCAAGCGCGCACTGGTAATGCCCCAGATCGTTGCAGTGGATGCGATCCGCATCTTTAATCAGATCGGCAAATTCGCAACCGCGGATGTGCTGGGCTGCACCTATGAGAGCATGCCGGACAGCTGGGCGCTTGCCAAGGAACTGGAGACATGGTTCTATTTTTACAAGAGAGTATACCGCAGCATCAGTGAAGAATCTGAACTGCGTTATATCCAGGAGCTGGTATGCTGGTATGGAGATTACCTGCGTCAGATCAAATAACAGAATGTACGAAAGGAAAGGGAACAGCAATGAAACAGCAGTTTTTACATGAAAACTGGGAAATGCGGCAGATCGGCAACGACGAATTCCTGCCTGCAGCCGTACCCGGAAGCGTATACGGCGACCTGCTTTCCAACGGAAAAATGGAAAACCCGTTCTGGAAAGACAATGAAAACGATGCCTGCGAGCTGATGGAGGAAGACTACGAATATGTTTCTCACTTCGATTGTGAGGACGGTCTTTTAGACAGCGACCGCGTAGTGCTGCGGTTTGACGGTATTGATACTGTCGGCGACGTTTATTTAAATGAAATCCATCTGGGCAGCCCTCTGAGCATGCATCGTGTATGGGAATATGATGTGAAGGAAATCCTGCATGAAAAGGACAACGAATTGAAGGTTATCCTGCATTCTCCCAACAAATGGATTCGTGAAGCCTTCAAAAAATGCCGCACCCTGGGCAATGACGATACCTTCGAAGGTTTCGTACATCTGCGTAAGGCACACTATATGTTCGGCTGGGACTGGGGCGCACATCTTCCGGATGCCGGTATTTTCCGTCCGGTTTCCCTGCTTGGCATCAACACTGCAAGAATTGACAGTGTATACATTAAGCAGACCCATGAGCGCACCGGCGAGACAGAGCCCGGTACCGTTCGTCCCATCACAAAATCCGTTACTCTGACCTTCGACGTGGAGCAGGAGGTCGTGGGCAATGCAGAGAGAGGACCGAAGTTAAAGAACATTACCGGCGGTCATACCTGCAAAAAGTGCGGCAAGGCTTATACCTACACCGTAGAGATCACTGCTCCGGATGGAAGCAAGACGCTGTATGAGAACTCTCCGGTTGAGGTCAAGATCGACGAACCCAAGCTGTGGTGGCCCAACGGCTACGGCGAGCAGAACCTGTACGAAGTAAAGGTTACCCTGTTTAGCAACGGCGTTGCGCTGGATGAGTGGACCCGCAGAATCGGTCTGCGCACCATGACCATGCACATCGAAAAGGACGAGTGGGGCGAGTGCTTCGCACATCAGGTAAACGGTGTGGATGTCTTCGCAATGGGCGCTGACTATATTCCGGAGGATAATCTGCTTGGCAGAGTGAATCCTGAGACCACCAGAAAGCTTCTGGAAAAAGCAAAATTTGCAAATTACAACGCGATCCGGGTATGGGGCGGCGGTTACTATCCCTCCGACTGGTTCTATGATATCTGTGATGAGCTGGGTCTGATGGTTTGGCAGGACTTCATGTTCGCGTGCGCAGTTTATGAGCTGACACCTGAATTCGAAGCAAACATCCGTCAGGAATTTATCGAGAATGTAAAACGTCTGCGCCATCACGCATCTCTGGGACTGTGGTGCGGCAACAACGAAATGGAACAGTTCGTATTCGAGCGCAACTCCTGGCTGACCAAGCCCTCCGAAGTTAAGGATTACTTCCTGATGTTCGAGCGCATTATCCCGGAAATCGTTCATGAGTACGATCCGCAGACCTTCTATTGGCCTGCAAGCCCGTCTTCAGGCGGCTGTCTGGACGAGCCTAACGATCCGAACCGCGGCGACGTACATTACTGGAAGGTATGGCACGGAAACCGTCCGTTCACCGAGTACCGCAAATACTTCTTCCGTTATCTGTCTGAGTTTGGTTTCCAGGCATTCCCGTCTGTGAAAACGATTGAGCAGTTTACGGATAACGAAGAGGATATGAACCCCTTCTCCTATATCATGGAGAAGCATCAGCGTCAGTACAGTGCAAACGGAAAGATCATGGGTTATATGCAGCAGACCTACAAATATCCCAACAGCTTCCCGACCTTTGTATACGCATCCCAGCTGCTGCAGGCAGACGGTATCCGTTACGGTGTAGAACACTTCCGCCGCAACAGAGGACGTTGTATGGGTGCTGTGTACTGGCAGTTAAATGACTGCTGGCCGGTAATTTCTTGGTCTTCCGTAGACTACTGCGGACGCTTAAAGGCACTGCATTACTATGCAAAACGGTTCTTCGCACCGCTGATGATTTCCTGTGAAGAGCAGGGCATGATGAGCTCCGAGGCGAACATGAACCGTGAGCATTTCGTATTCGAGAAGTCCATCCGCTTAAACGTTGCAAACGAAACCATGCAGGATCAGAACGTAACAGTTCGCTGGGCACTGCGGGATCCCGGTGCAGCTGTTTTGGAAAGCGGCGAGCAGGAGCTGACCGTTCCCGCCCTGACCAGCACATGGCTGGATAAGGTAGAGTTCCCGGATGCGGATATCTTCTCCCATTATGTAAGCTACGAGCTGATCTGCGACGGCAAGGTTGTATCCGAGGGTACGGTAAACTTCTCTTATCCGAAGTATTTCCGTTACGAAGATCCCGAGCTTACCTGCCGCGTAGAGGGCGATGAGATCGTTGTATCCGCAAAAGCATATGCAAAGAGCGTTGAAATCCTCAACGAGAACGAAGACCTCGTTCTGGAAGACAACTACTTCGACTTAAATGCAAATGAGAAGCGTGTGAAGGTGATCTCCGGCAGTACCGAAAACCTGCGTCTGCGCAGCGTATACGATATTCGCTGATCGAAAGCATGGCACGCAGGTCCATAGGAAGGCCTGGCGTACCGCGCAGTTAGGAAGGGGCCGGTGCACAGACGGTTGTGCACCGGCGTTTTCATCGTATAGGAAACTTCGTTTCCATACGATAAAAACGCTCCGCGAGGATGCGCACTCGGCGCAAGGGTAGATGGTTGCTGAAGCAACCGCGCCTCGGCGCGAGAATGTGCCAAGGCACATTCTTTTTTAAAAATCAGGATTATGGAAGAAAACAACGGGAGGGACGCTTACTATGTTATTCCATAAAAAAGAAAAGGCTCTGGAGGGACAACAGGCGGGGACAAAACCGGAGAAGCCCAGGAAAGTGCGCTGGTCGGAAAGAAGAGAACCGTCAGAAGCGGGGCTGGAAAGGTTTCAGGATTATCTGCAGACCTATTCCACGAACAAAGACCATCCGATAAAAATCCTGTGCAGTTTTTATAAAGGCAAGCAGAAGAAGCTGGTAGAAACAGGATTTTTCCTGATCCTGCAGCGCTCTCCGATCTGGATCATTCCGATTGCAACGAGCAACATCATCAATGCGGCGACGAATCCGGATGCAGGCTCTCTGGAGATCATCCTGTTGAATGTGATGGTTGCACTGCTCTTTATTATGCAGAACGCGGGAACGAACTATCTGGCAACGGTTGCATTTGCCAGCGTCAACAGAGGAATCGAAGGCTCTCTTCGAAATGCAATGGTCAGAAAGCTGCAGCAGCTCTCCATCATGTTCCACAAGGAAGTACAGTCAGGACGTCTGCAATCAAAGATCATGCGAGACGTGGAAAATGTTACGGAGCTTTTGAACCAGATTTTCAGGACCCTGTTCTTTTTTGTCCTGGATATTTCCGTGATCATTGTCATTACCCTGCGGAAAAGTCCGATGGTATTTCTGTTTTTCCTTGTGGTCGTACCCTTTGCAGTTCTGACGATGCGGGCATTTAAGAAGCCTGTCCGGGAGAAAAACCAGGAATTTCGAAGCGAGATGGAAAACACGCAGGGTGCAGTTGCCGAAATGCTTGAAATGATTCCGGTGGCGCGGGCACATGGTCTGCAGGAAGTGGAAATCAGCAAGATGAATACCTACCTGAACCGGATCGTAGACCGCGGTTACAATCTGGATCTGATCAATGCACTCTTCGGTGCAGTCAACTGGGTTGTATTCCAGTCCTTCCAGATGATCTGTCTTGCCTTTACTGCGTATCTGGCAGTCAAAGGCAAAATTTCGGTTGGCGAGGTTGTTCTGTATCAGACCTACTTCACTTCTCTGGTGGGACAGATTTCGACGCTGATCAATATTTATCCGCAGATCAGCAAGGGTCTGGAGTCTGTCAAATCCATCGGCGACATCATGGGCAACAGCCATGTGGAGGAAAACAATTCCATTGTGCCGCTGGGGGAATTAAAGGGCGCAGTAAAATTTGTCAATGTGGATTTTAAATATCCTGACAGCGATAAAAATACGCTGAGCGATTTCACTCTGGATGTAAAGCCTGGGGAGAGCATTGCGCTGGTGGGAGAATCGGGCGCCGGAAAATCTACGGTTCTGAACCTGCTGATCGGCTTTATCCCTCCGGTCAGCGGAAAGATCCTGATCGACGGCATCAATATGGTCAATCTGGATATCAATGAATATCGTCATCAGATCGCAGTCGTGCCGCAAAATACAATCCTGTTTTCCGGAACGATTCTGGACAATATCGCTTACGGTCTGGAACATGTGACGGAAAAGGAAGTGATGGAGGTCATAAAGGATGTCGGACTGGAGGATATGATCGAAAAGCTTCCGGATGGCATCTATACGCAGCTGGGAGAACACGGGGATAAGCTTTCCGGCGGTCAGCGTCAGAGAATTTCCATCGCCAGGGCACTGATTCGTAAGCCGAAGATCATCGTATTCGATGAGGCCACGAGCGCGCTGGATTCTGCCTCCGAGAAAAAAGTTCAGGAAGCGACCAGCAACATGATGAAAAACTGCACGACCTTCCTGGTAGCACACAGACTTTCCACGATCCGCAATGCGGACAGGATCGTTGCGATGCGGGACGGTAAGATTGTCGAAGTCGGCAGCTACGACGAGCTGATGGAAAAGAAAGGATATTTCTACGAGCTGAAAGCACTGCAGTCCTGACGCTGCAGCGTAGTTCGCCGTGGGTGTGGTGCGCATCGACAGACGAAAAAGCGTATCGCAGGGGCGCTGAGCGCGCAGGATAGCGCGACTGGCTTGTGGAAAATTAAGGAGAAATATACGTTATGAAACAATTGAGCAAGGCAAACTGGATTCGGCTGGCGTGCTTCAGCGCGGGGGGGACCATTCTCTTTTATCTGGTGCCGCTGATTTTGATGCAGCTGCCCGATCCGGCAAAAGGCAACGCCATGGTTATTTTGGTTATGTTCGTCAATCAGGTCTTTATGGGTGCCGTTGGCTGGCATTCGAACTACTTTGGCAAATGGGGCATCTATATTCCGATGGTGCTGATCGTCCTGTATGGGATTTCAGAAGTCCTTTTCTTTGGGGGAATCGGCTGGAATATGGAGATCAATTACCTTCAGACTGCCTATATCATCTATTTCTTAAAACGGATTATGAACAAGAGACAGCGGATGCAGGAACAAAAGAATCAGGTAAACTTCCCGAAGGGAATGGGGAGAAAGTAATACAATGGACGGCGGATTATAAAAATCCGCCGTCCATTGTGATAATCTGCCCGGTTAAGTAAAGGGGCGATTCTGCAAGCTTTAACGCAAGCAGTCCGACTTCCTCAGGCTGTCCCAAGCGGTCTGCGGGAATCTCTTCGATCAGTGCCTGCAGTTCCTCTTCAGAAAAACAGCGGTTCATGTCGGTGTCGATGACGCCGCAGGCAATGGCGTTTACCGCAATATTGCTGGGCGCAAGCTCCTTTGCCAGTGCGCGGGTCAGACTGTTGACTGCGCCTTTGGAGGCGGAGTAGGCGGTTTCCATTGAAGCGCCGACATTGCCCCAGACGGAGGAGATATTTAAAATCCGCCCGGAGTGGCGGTGCAGCATGAGTGGAACAGCGAGCTTACAGGTATAAAAGCAGGCGTCCAGATTAGTTGACATAACTCTGTGCCATTGGTCAGGGGACATGTCCGTTAAAAGTCCGATATGGGAAATTCCGGCATTGTTGACTAAAAGATTGAGACGGCGGATCGGGGCAAAAAGTTCCCTTACCGTTTCATAGTCGCCGAGGTCGCCGATAAAAGCGGCTGTCTGGATTGAATAAGCTTCGGAAAGGCTTTTACAGAGCGTTTCCAGCGTTTCCCGGTTCCGGCGGCAGGTTAAAATCAGGTCATAGCCTGCCTGCGCAAAGGTTTCGGCGATCGCTTTTCCGATACCACGGGACGCGCCGGTGATCAGCGCGATGGGGCGGGAGGAGCTTTCCGCCGGAAAAATAGGGGTAAGATCAGAGTACATAAAAAATCTCCATTCCGCAGGCGTTTTCTGACACCTGGCACTACTGTGATGTTACAGTTTACACGTAGCTTTCATGGCACGAGGAAACTGTAATACCAGGATCAGCGTAGCACAGATTTCTTGTGTTGTCACTTGTGAAAATGCCGGATTTTGCGTATACTTTTGAAGAGGCAGTCGGCGCACAGGAAACAGTAACGATTCCAATAGTGCAAGCGTTGTCTGCAGAATGGAGGAATTATGTACGATTTAATCATTATCGGTTCCGGTCCTGCGGGGCTCGGGGCGGCAATATATGGAAAACGGGCGGGATATTCCACGCTCGTGCTTGAAAAAAATCCCATGAGCGGCGGTCAGGTGTTAAATACCTGTGAGGTGGATAACTATCTGGGGCTTCCCGGTATCAACGGCTTTGACCTCGGCATGCAATTTCGGGAGCATGCGGACAGACTCGGTACGGAATTTGTGGAAGCGGATGTGACCGGAATCAAAAATTTGCCGGACTGCAAAAAGGTTCTGACGTCGGCTGGGGAGTTTACGGCAAAGGCGGTCATTATTGCAGCCGGTGCGGAGCACAAAAAGCTTGGCGTGCCCGGGGAGAAACGGCTGGCTGGCAGAGGTATTTCCTATTGTGCGACCTGTGACGGCGCTTTTTATAAGAAGAAAGTGACGGCAGTGATCGGCGGCGGGGATGTTGCTGTGGAGGATGCGATTTTCCTGGCGGGACTTTGTGAAAAGGTTTACCTGATCCACCGCAGGGACAGCCTGCGTGCGGCAAAGAGCCTGCAGGAAAAGCTGTTTACCCTGCCGAATGTGGAGCTGGTCTGGAACGCAGCTGTAGAGGAAATCACGGGAGAAGCGTTCGTGACCGGCGTGCAGCTTTTGGATACACAGACAAAAGAAGAGCGTTTTGTCGCGGCGGACGGAATCTTTATTGCGGTCGGGATTCAGCCGGTGTCCGAGAGCTTCAAGAGCCTTGTAAAAACGGACGAAGCAGGCTATATCTGTGCGGGAGAGGACTGCTGCACGAGCGTGCCGGGCATTTTTGCAGTCGGGGATGTGCGGACGAAAAAGCTGCGTCAGATCGTGACAGCGGTTGCAGACGGGGCAAATGCGGTCAACTCTGTGCAGGAATATTTCCAGACACGGTAAAAAAACAGCGTCCAAAGGGAAAACTGCTGGTCGCCGGAGCAGCTAAAGATGCTTTGGCTGTATGAAGTCATAAAAAATTCATAAATTTGTCACAGTATTTCCGTCAGATTGCGATCTGCAGGAATTGACAAAAATGGCATGGAGTGCTATAGTATATTTCGAATTTAATAATTTTGTAACAAATGTAACAATTTTGAGAATCGGGAGTAATCCATGCATTATCATAAGATTAAAATGACAGCAGCGGCTATGGCGATGGCAGTATTAGTTACCGGAAACATGCCTGCTGCAGAACTAAATACAGCGACGGTATCCGCAAAGTCTGCGATATCAGCAGTCCTGCCGGCAGCAGGCGTTGGTCTGGTATTAAATGACGGTGTTTCGGTATCGCAGATTCGCGAAGAAATTAAAAAGAGAAAAGAAGAAAAAGAGCCGGCAGAGCCGGTTGCATCCAGCGACACCAAGGCATCTGTAACACAGACAGTCGCAGAATCTGCGACAGAAGCAGAGGCTGCAGTGGAGGCAGAAAGCACAGCTGAGACGGAGATTATCGAAGCGGTAGAGCCGGTATTAAAAGAGCCTGAGACGAAGATCTCCGATGAAGAGCGTGAAAAGGAACAGGACGTTCTGATCATCGCGCAGGTCAACGATTATGTAAATATCCGCAGCACCGCCAGCACGGATGGCGAAATCGTCGGTAAGCTGTATAACAATTCTGTCGGCACGCTGGTTGCAAAGGACGGCGACTGGTATCAGGTAAAATCCGGCAGCGTAGAAGGTTATGTGAAGGCGGAGTATTTCAAGACCGGAGACGAGGCGGAAAAGATCGCAGATGAAGTCGGTCAGAAGATGGCGACTGTCAACACCGAGACCCTGAAGGTCAGAAGCGATGCGAGCCTGGAAGCGAGCGTTATTGGTCTGGTTCCAGGAGGCGAAGAACTTTCCGTTCTGGATGAAGAAAACGGTTTCGTCAAAGTCAGCATTGAGGAAGGTGACGGCTGGGTTTCCGAGGATTATGTCGTAGTTGCAACAGAGTATGTGACCGCAGAATCCATCGAAGAAGAGAAAGCCAGAATTGCCGAAGAAGAAAAGGCAAGAGAAGACGCAAAGAAAGCTGCGCAGGCAGCGGAAGAGCGCATGAAAGCGAAGGAAAAAGCAAAGGAAGGGAAGAATGCCGAGATAACGGATAAGAGTACTTCTTCCGAATCCACTGCTTCTCAGCAGGCGACTGTTTCATCTTCTGGTTCCGGCTTGGGACAGTCCGTTGCAAACTATGCGGTACAGTTTGTCGGTAATCCCTATGTATACGGTGGGACAAGTCTGACAAACGGTGCGGACTGCTCCGGTTTTGTTATGAGCGTTTATAAGAATTTCGGCGTATCCCTGCCGCATTCCTCCACTTCCGATCGTTATGTCGGTTATAACGTAGGAAGTCTGGCAAACGCGCAGCCTGGTGACTTGGTTTGCTATTCCGGACATGTTGCGATTTATATCGGTGGCGGACAGATCGTCCATGCCAGCACGGAAGCAACCGGTATCAAGATTTCGAACGCAAGCTATAGAACACCTGTGGCGATCAGACGTATTTTCTAAGACGGCTGCAGCAAATGCGCAAAACAATAGAATGCACGCTCTGCGAGCATTCTATTGTCATGAATAAAATGATGCCAGGGTCACAAGGTCTTTCACCCACCTATAAGCAAGCTCATGTGGGTTCAGACCTTTTGACCCTGGCATCAATAAAATAAGAAACAGAGAAACCGCTGTGCAGGAATGTACAGCGGTTTCTCATCGTATTGGAAACTTCGTTTCCATACGATAATAAACGCTCCGCGAGGATGCGCACTCGGCGCAGTGGTAGATGGTTGCTGAAGCAACCGCGCCTCGGCGCGAGAATGTGCCAAGGCACATTCTATTTTAGTAGCTGTTTTATGCAGCCTTTTCAGAATTCCTGGACGCTGCGAAGTAGGAACGCAGGGAGTTGATTACGATGGTCAGTCCAAGGACGATCAGCAGGATTGCAATGATCAGCTGCAGTCCTTCTACCAGGAAGGTAGCAGAGCCTGCCGCATACGCTTTTGCCAAAGCGATTGTGCGCTGTACCAGTGCGGTGCCGGTTACGCAAAGCATGATTACCAGCGGAGGGAACAGCATCTTGTTGCTGCGGCCTGTAACCTTCAGGAATACGCACAGCGTTACAAGTACCAGGGCGGAGAGCAGCTGGTTCGCAGAACCGAACAGCGGCCAGATGTTTGCATAGCCGATACGGGTCAGAACGAAGCCGCACAGCAGGGTTAAAACGGTGGAGAAGTATTTGTTGCACAGAACCTTTCTCCATACCGGAGCAGAAGCCATATCATCAACAGAGAACAGCTCCTGGAAGCTCATACGACCGATTCTTGCAACTGCATCCAGGCTGGTCAGGGCAAGTGCGGATACACACATGGTCATGAAGCACTGGGCAACATAAAGCGGGATACCGAACATTTCCAGGAAGCCTGCAACGCCGTTGGAGAATACCTGGAACGGGGTGCCTGCAGCCGGTGTGCCGTCAGCAGATGCAGCAGCACCTGCAACGCAGAGAGCGACAACGGCCAGAAGGCTTTCAAGAACCATTGCGCCGTAACCAACCTTGAGCATATCCTTTTCATTTGCGATTGTCTTGGAAGAAGTGTCGGAGGATACCAGGCTGTGGAAGCCGGAGATCGCACCGCAGGCAACGGTTACGAACAGGATCGGGAACATGTTTCCGAGCTTTTCATTTGTAAATCCTGTATAAACAGGCAGGTTCATGGTCGGATGTGCAACGAGCAGTCCGAGAACAGCGCCGACGATCATGCCAATGAACATGTAAGTGGTCATCATATCACGGGGCTGTTTGAGCAGCCAGATCGGAAGAACTGCTGCGAAGAAGATATAAACAAAGGTAATGTAAGTCCAGGTATCTTTTCCGGCGGTGATCGGAAGAGCCATACCGATTCCCAGAGCTGCTACAGTGCAGATAAGACCTACAACGGTTGCTTTCCAGCCGGAAAGGTTGAATTTCTTCTGCAGTACGCCAAATACCATAGCGAATAAGATAAAAAGCAGGGAAATGGTACCGGCAGCACCGTTCGGTCTGGCAGCCTCGGAAAGCTGTACCTGTCCGTCAACGGTTGTAAATGCGTTGAAGGTTCCGGCTACCATATCGGCGAATGCTGCGATAACCAGCAGAGTGAATAGCCAGCAGAACAGCAGGAAAAGCTTTCTGCCGAGTTTACCGATGTACTTTTCGATCAGCAGACCGATGGATTTGCCGTCGTTTTTGACGCTGGCATACAAAGCACCGAAGTCAGTAACAGCACCGAAGAAGATGCCGCCAAGAAGTACCCACAGAAGAACCGGGAGCCAGCCGAATGCAGCGGCCTGAATTGCACCGGTGACAGGGCCTGCGCCTGCAATGGATGAAAACTGATGACAGAAGACGGTAAAGCCTTTTGTCGGAACGTAGTCCTGCCCGTCCTCGTGGACCTGGGCGGGTGTTTTGGCAGCAGGGTCGATGCCCCATTTGTTTGCGAGCCAGCGGCCATACAGCAGATAAGCGGCTGCAAGGCATACGGCTGCGATTAAAACGATTGCAAGTGTGTTCATGAGATAAGTTCCTCTCTTTCGTTAGAATGCTCAACATGGCAGTGCATGGGCGACCTGCCCGGAGTTTTTCAGCAGGGGGATAGAATTTCTTCGGGCGCGGTGAATATCGGACAGCCCGAATTCGTTTTCCTGTCGCTGCAACAAAAAAAGCCTTCGTCTTTATCCCTTTCGGGGAATAGAAGACGAAGGCATATAAACTCCGCGTTACCACTTCTTTTGCTGCAAAAAGCAGCCTCTCGGTCACAGCTCCCGGCATTTGATCCGGTCAATGTGCTCCCCTGTAACGGAGGGATTCCGGTTCTGACTACTGGAAAAACGTTCACCAGAACTGCTGACAGGCGAGGGCATTTGGAACCTGTTGCCACCTTCCATCAATGGCGGCTCTCTGGAAACAGATGAACTCTAAATGTCATGTCCTGCTCACTGCATTTGCATGTTGAATTGTTGCCATTCTAGTTCCGGGAAAAAAAATTGTCAATGCGTAATCTGGAATTTTGGAAGTTTGTATAGGAAGAAAATGTTTTAGTTCTAAAGTTTGTATAAAATTTTAGCGATGCAAAGCGCTAGTACGGTGCCACGGGATACTGATAGCAGAAGAGAATGGGTTCCTGAGTATGGCACATGAAAAATAAAAACTTTTGCAAAAAGAATTTTGAAACAAAATAAACGGCTTCCGAATCCTCGGAAACCGCTTATTCATGACAATAGAATGCCCGCAAAGCGTGCATTCTATTGTTTACTGGCTTTTTAGAAGAGCGACAGACGGGGCTCGAACCCGCGACCTCCACCTTGGCAAGGTGGCGTACTACCAACTGTACTACTGTCGCATTTTCTCTCTCGCTGATGTATCTCAGCGACGAAATTTATAATAACACAGCTTCTTACGTTTGGCAAGCTTTTTCGTAAAAAAATTTCAAATTTATTTTTAGAAAAATAGAATGGCAAAATTGGAATGTTTTCGTTCCAATATCCTGTCGGAAAATTTGTAAACTAAAAATTGGAACGGTTTTATTCCAGTATTTCAGATGGGAGCCGCAATCTATGTCTACCAAACTATCTCAGGATGTCTCGATCGGGGAGAATCTGCGCATTTTGCGAAAACGTGCCGGATATTCACAGGAACGGGCTGCAGCACAGCTGGAGCTGATGGGAATCTCCATGAGCCGTGAAATTATTTCGCAGATGGAATCCGGACATCATAATATTCGCATCAGTGTATTACTTGCCTTCAAACAGGTCTATGAGGTGGACTCGTTTGATGACTTTTTCGTGCAACAGGAAAAAGGCGGTGACCGATGAAATTAAAGCAGGAGCCAATTGGAATCGGTCAGAATCTCAGAAAACTCCGGCAGGACGCCGGTTACAGCCAGTCGCAGGTGGCGGCGATTCTGTGTGAGCGGGGCGTGTACATGACGACGGACATTTATAAAAAGATCGAGCAGAACAAATACAACATCCGCATCAGCGAGCTGAATGCATTGAAAGAGCTTTATCAGGTTGGGTATGAGGAACTGTTTCAGGCAGATTCCTGAAACTTTGGAAGCTGTGTATTTTGTTTTCAGGATGTTTTTGGTGAATATTTGCTTTAACGTCAAAAAACTGCCGCTCAATCCGCAGAGGACTGAGCGGCAGTCTGTTATCAAATTTAATTTTCCATCATTTTCCGGTTATATTGTCTGCGCTGAAGCGATTCTGTATTTCTGTGTCTCTGACGCGACTGGTAAGAGGAATACTTTGCGGTTGCTTTTGCGACAGCGGCGAGGGGCTCGGAAGCGCCGGATGCAATCTGTGGATCGGAGAGACAGATTGCCGGATTATCGAACTTTTCGAGCGTCCCCTTTTTGGAAAATGCGGCGCATACGGTTTGCCAGCCAGATAAGAACCGTACATACATCCTTCCGCTGATTCGGTCCTGCGGAGTGTCAGCCAGTGAAAAGTCTGCTAACACCAGTAAAAGGAAAATTGCAGCAGCCATCATCATCATCGATTCCATCATACGCTCACCCTCTTTTCTTTTGTACCTCGCTGATATTTCCGAGGCATAAGATTTTTCGCCCACATAGGAGCAAGCTCATGTGGGCTTAGAACTTTTGACCCTGGCATTGTATTGTCTGACTATATTATAATATCTTCCGTATTTTCAGTCAATTTATTTTCAAACATTCTTTCGAAAAATTCAGTTCTTCGCAGCTGTATACCGGAAAAACGGCGCAAAGTACGCTATTTGTCTGAAAAACCTGTTGCAATTGCGATTTTGATGATGCTATGATATAAATCAGATGTTTTTTGGGAAAAAGGATGGCATGTGCGCTGTGCGAAAGGCTCAGCTTCGATGGCAGGACGCGACTTTTTCGGTGCCGCATGTTTCAGTCCGTTGCAGCAGGCCGCAGCCGGATGGGTGCAAAGAGGAGTATTGTGAAGGAAAACAAAAACGGGAGGCAGAACAGTCAGAACGCAGAAAAGAGGAGCCGGAAAAGAAAAAATCCGAAAGCAGTCAGACAACTGACAGCGATTTATGTTGCGCTGGTGCTTGTAGCGGCGGGCGCGATCGGTGGAGGGGTATTCTGGGCGGTGCATTCGACGAGGGTAACAGAGGTGCTGATTGCGGAAAACACGCAGGAATCGACGACGGAAGAGGAAAGCACAGTTCCTGCTGCTATAGAAGAAACAGAAGAGACGCAGGAGACGGAGACAGAAACGGAGACGGAGACGGAAACCGAAATGCTTGTCGAGCTGACAGAGGACAATATCGACGGCTATGTAAAAGTGGAATCCTGTAAAATTGCGCAGGGGACAGGAACCTTTTCGGTAAAGGCGTCGGTGGAGGAAAAGCCGGCGAGCGATGATGATAATTTTTACCTGCTCAAAATGAACATGTACGATACCGAGCTGGATGCCGGGGCAGAGCCGATCGCGTCCGTGCAGAAGGACAAGGAATTTTCCCTGACGGCAAATGTCAACGAAAATCAGGTGGATTCCAGGCTGATGTCGAAATTCGTCGTAGCGGTAAAATTAAAGGATGCGTATGTTCCGCTCTGTGATCCCTGCTATATGACAAACCCGGAGGTACTTGCGTCCTATCAGGCGGCATATCCGCAGCGTTCTTCGATTAAAGGGATTTTAGTAGATCCGCTTCGGGTGGATGAGCTGGATGAGCTGCATGTCAACCATGCGGCGTACAATATTCCGGTCGGAAATATTCTCGGGGAGACGACAAACGGCCTGTTCCCTACGGTTTATTATACATACGACGGCAGAACCTATGCGTTTAACGGTCAGCGGATTGCGGAATATGATTCTATTTTTTCCAGGCTGACGGCAAAGGGAATTACGATTTCTGCGATTCTGTTAAATAATAAGAGCAGCGCGTATCCGGAGCTCACCCATCCGCTTTCCCGGGGCGGCTCTGCTAATTATTATGCGTTCAATGCAGCGGAAGCAGATGGCGTGAAGACGCTTGCAGCGGTCGGCGCGTTTTTGGCGCAGAGATACCGGGATAATGACCACGGGATTGTCATGAACTGGATTGTCGGCAACGAGGTCAACGTCCGTTCTGATTGGAATTATATGCAGTACGTCGATCTGGATACCTATGCGAGGGAATATGCGAACGCGGTGCGCGTTTTTTACAACAGCATCAAGAGTATGAACGCGAATGCGAGAGTCTATGTTTCGATGGATCAGCAGTGGAACCGGGATCTGTCGTCGAAGAACAGCTATGACGTGCGTGACCTGCTGGTTTCGATGAACCAGGTGATTTCCTCCGAGGGAAATATCGACTGGGGACTTGCAGATCACCCCTATGCGTATCCGCTGACGAATACGACGTTCTGGAATTCGTCCGGCAAGATTCAGAAGCTGATTACCAATTCGGAAAATACGTCGATCGTGACAATGCAGAATATCAATGTCATTACGAACTTTTTGCAGAAGGAAGAAATGCTGACGGCGGACGGCGAAGTGCGCCCGGTGATTCTGAGCGAGCTGGGATATTCCTCTTCCCAGGGAGAAATCAATCAGGCGGCGGCATTTGCCTATGCCTACTATGCAGCAGAGAACAATCCTTATATCAATGCGATCCTTTTGTCCAGACAGACGGATGCGGGAGAAGAGATTGCACAGGGACTTGCATTGGGACTGTCTACTCAGGGCGGACAGCATAAATATATTTACGAGGTTTACAAAAATATCGATCAGGTAAATTCCAACAGCTATACAGAGTTTGCAAAATCTGTCATCGGGATCACGAACTGGAGTGAAGTGATACAGCCGGCAAACTAAAAGGGCGGTGCGTTTACAGGTTTTCCAAAATCCGAATGTCCACAGCGGTGTAATAAAATTCACGGTCAGGTGCCTCACCTGCAGTCAGATAATCGAACAGCAGCTGGATGGGTTTTGAGCCCTGAATGGCAGGCTGCTGGCAGATCACAGCAGAAATAATGTGCTGCTCCATCAGCTCTTTTGTAGCAGGAATTTTGTCATAAGCGAGAATATGGATGTCGGTGCGGTTTAGGGAAAGAACCGCGCGGCAGCCTCCATAAACACCGGCAGCGGTAAAGTAGAGGGCGTTGATGTCTGGATGTGCAGACAGCAGCGCTCTTGTTTTATCGTAGCTTTCAAAATCATCATCGCTGTTTTCAATCTCGGCGATGATCCGGATACGCGGATAGCAGGCAGAGATCCGGTCGCAGAAACCGGCAATCCGGTCGGTATGACAGAGCACCTGGGAGGAACCGGTGACGATACCGGCGCGCACTTCCCCGGAGGTCATGAGATTCATCAGACCGGCAGCAGTCTGCCCGCAGCGGTAAAAGTCGCTGCCGACAAAAGCGAGACGACTGGAATTGCGGATATCGGTGTTGGTGGTGATGACGGGAATCTGGCGGCTCTGGAGCTGGTCAATTTTGTTCGCCACAGCTGTGTCGTTAAAAGGGCTGATCACGAGTCCATCGATACCTTCGGCTTCCAGCTCGGCGATAGCCTGCAGCTGCTCCTGGGCAGAAAATCCGGTCTTTTTTTTGAGAACGGAGCAGTTGTAGCTGTTTAATTCTTCTTCCTTGGAAAGAACGCTGTTCCATACCTCATCAAAAAACGGATTTCCGGTGTCGAACAAAACGACGCCGATCCGGACCATCTTTCGCTGTGCGGCCAGGGCGATCCCGGCGCGGTTTGGCTTGTAGTCCAGTTTTTTTGCAATATCATTGACCAGAGCGGCGGTGGCTGCGTTGACGGAGCCGCGATGATTGAGCACGCGGTCGACCGTGCCGCGGGACACCCCCGCCAGTTCTGCGATTTCCCGAATGGTTGCCATAGTTACCAATTACCTCATTGTTTCTTTTCATAACAGTTCCTTTGAAGCGTCTGCACATTTAGCGTAGCATGATGAAAATGGAAAGTCAACGAATCGCGGCATGGTTTACGTGCCCGCGCACAAAAATGGGAAAATGCACAAATTGGAAACGCAGGCGTGCGGAGGAAATGGCATGGTTTTGGTGAAAATTCTGAAAATAAATTGGGGTCTTGATTTTTCATGGTCTAAAATCTATGATAAAGGCATGGTGAAAGAACGACAGGGAAAGTGTGTCATAACTTTATATCACAATCCCTTGTGTGTGCTTGCGTGCACGGGCACGCAAAACAGAATAAAGGAGCAGAGTATGTATTACATTGGAATCGATCTGGGGACTTCCGCAGTGAAGCTGCTTTTGATGGAAGGAAACGGGAAAATCGTAAGAGTTGCCTCAAGGGAGTATCCGCTGTACTTCCCGCATCCGGGCTGGTCGCAGCAAAACCCGGAAGACTGGTACAAGCAGTCCATGGACGGGCTTTGTGAGCTGCTGGATGGAATCGACAAGAGCCAGGTGGCTGGCATCAGCTTCGGTGGTCAGATGCACGGATTAGTTGTGCTGGATGAAAACGATCAGGTCATCCGTCCCGCGATTCTCTGGAACGATGGCAGAACCTTCCGGGAAAACGACTATCTGAATCAGGTGATCGGCAAGGAGAAGCTTTCCGAATATACGGCAAACATCTCCTTCACCGGATTTACCGCGCCGAAGATTTTGTGGATAAAAAACAACGAGCCGGAGAACTTTGCACGGATCAAAAAGATCATGCTGCCGAAGGATTACCTGGCATATCGTCTGACCGGCGTACATTGCACGGATGTATCGGACGCTTCCGGCATGTTGTTATTCGATGTGAAGAACCGCTGCTGGTCGGAAGAAATGTGTGAGATCTGCGGCGTTCATAAAGAACAGCTTGCAAAGGTCTATGAAAGCTATGAGACAGTCGGCACGCTGCTCCCCGAAATCGCACAGAAACTCGGTTTGCCGGAAACCGTAAAGGTAGCAGCAGGTGCAGGGGATAACGCGGCGGCAGCAGTGGGAACCGGAACAGTTGGAAACGGTCAGTGCAATATTTCCCTTGGAACGAGCGGAACGATCTTTATTTCCTCCGATCAGTTTGCAGTGGATAAAAATAATGCGCTGCATGCCTTTGCCCATGCGGATGGACATTACCATCTGATGGGCTGCATGCTGAGTGCGGCGTCCTGCAATAAGTGGTGGATGGACGAGATCATCGGCACGAAGGACTATGGGGCAGAGCAGACGGCGATCACGAAGCTTGGCGAAAATCACGTTTACTTCCTGCCGTATCTGATGGGTGAGCGTTCTCCGCATAATGATCCGGATGCGAGAGGTACTTTTATCGGAATGACGATGGATACAAGCCGCGCGGATATGACGCAGGCGGTACTCGAAGGCGTTGCCTTTGCCCTGAGGGATTCCTTTGAAATTGCAAAATCCCTCGGCATCCAAATCGACCGGACGAAGATTTGCGGCGGCGGTGCAAAGAGTCTTCTCTGGAAAAAGATTATTGCCAATGTGTTGAATGTGAAAGTGGACGTTCCGGAAACCGAAGAGGGACCCGGTTACGGAGCGGCGATTTTAGCGGCGGTTGCCTGTAGCGAGTACGCATCTGTGGAAGAAGCAGCGCAGAAGCTTTTAAAAGTCGTGGACACGGTAGAACCGGATGCAGAGCTTGCAGCGAAATACGAAGAACGTTACGCGCAGTTTAAACAGATTTATCCGACGGTGAAGGAGCTGTTCGGAAAATTGAAGTGAGACACAGAAAGGAGATACGATCATGCAGATTTATGAAGTGACAGACCCTCTTTTTAAGGAGTATGGCAAAATCATCGACAGCGTGGAGCTGACGGAGCTGCTGGCAGAGATGAAGCACACGCCGGTGCCGGAGGACGTGGTATATGTGGCTTCCGAGCCGAAGCTGGAAGCGCTTGCGGTCATGAAAGAGCTGACGGACAAAACCTATGGCGAGCTTCCGATCCAGATCGGCTATTGCAACGGTCATAACCGGAAATTAAACGCGCTGGAATATCACAGAAGCTCTGAGGTAGACGTAGCAGCAACGGAGCTGGTGCTGATGCTGGGAAAACAGCAGGACATCACAGAGGAGTTTACCTATGACACCGCGAAAGTCAAAGCATTCCGGGTTCCTGCCGGGACAGCGGTAGAGCTGTATGCGACAACTTTACATTATGCACCCTGCCATACAGAAAAAGGCGGATTCCAGTGTACAATTGTACTTCCGAAAGGAACGAACCTCGATCTGGAAAAAGACCATCAGGGCGGTGAAGACGGTCATCTGACTGCCAAAAACAAATGGCTGCTGGGACATCCCGAAGGCGGTCTGCCGGAAGGAAGCCCGATGGGACTGATCGGTGAAAACCTTTCCCTGGATTAAAAATTACAGGCAAAACAGTTCCTGTATATATAGTTTCAGACGTTGCGCCTGACATAAAAATGGAGGATTTTATCATGAAAAATTTACCTAAAGTGAAAATCGGTATTGTAGCAGTCAGCCGGGACTGTTTCCCGGAATCTCTGTCTGTCAACAGAAGAAAGGCTCTGGTAGAGGCTTACAAGGCAAATTATGACGTTGCGGATATTTATGAATGTCCGGTCTGTATTGTAGAGAGCGAGATCCATATGGTACAGGCTCTGGAGGATATCAAGCAGGCAGGCTGCAACGCGCTGTGCGTATATCTGGGCAACTTCGGCCCGGAAATTGCAGAAACCCTGCTGGCAAAGCATTTTGACGGTCCGGTGATGTTTATTGCAGCAGCAGAAGAATCCCAGAACGATCTGGTTGGCGGCAGAGGCGATGCATACTGCGGTATGTTAAATGCAAGCTACAACTTAAAGCTTCGCAATGTAAAGGCATATATTCCGGAATATCCTGTTGGAACCGCAGCAGAATGTGCGGATATGATCCATGATTTTGTTCCGATCGCAAGAGCGATCATCGGTTTAAAGAGCCTGAAGATCATCAGCTTTGGTCCCAGACCGTTAAATTTCCTGGCTTGCAACGCTCCGATTCAGCAGCTCTACAACCTGGGCGTTGAAATCGAAGAAAACTCCGAACTGGATCTGTTCGAAGCATTCAACAAGCACGCCGGGGATGAAAGAATCCCTGCAAAGGTAAAAGAGATGGAAAAAGAGCTGGGTGAGGGCAACAAAAAGCCTGAAATTCTGGAAAAGCTTGCGCAGTATGAGCTGACCCTGCTCGACTGGGTAGAGGCACATAAGGGCTACCGCGAATACGTTGCAATTGCCGGTAAGTGCTGGCCTGCATTCCAGACACAGTTCGGCTTCGTTCCCTGCTATGTCAACAGCCGCCTGACCGGTATGGGCATTCCGGTATCCTGCGAAGTGGATATTTACGGCTGCTTAAGTGAGTTTATCGGAACTGCAGTCAGCGACGATGTTGTAACCTTACTGGATATCAACAACAGCGTGCCCGACGATATGTATGAAGAGTCGATCAAAGGCAAATTTGATTACACCCATAAGGATACCTTCATGGGCTTCCACTGCGGCAATACCTGCTCCAGAAAGCTGGCATTCTGCAGCATGAAGAATCAGATGATCATGGCGAGATCCCTTCCGGTTGAAGTGACAAACGGCACTCTGGAAGGAGATATTATCCCCGGTGATATCACCTTTTACCGCCTGCAGTCCACCGCGGACAACAAGCTGCGGGCTTACATCGCACAGGGCGAGGTTCTGCCGGTTGCATCCCATTCCTTCGGTTCCATCGGCGTATTCGCAATTCCGGAAATGGGACGCTTCTACCGCCATGTGCTGATCGAGAAGAACTTCCCGCACCATGGTGCAGTTGCCTTCGGCCATTACGGCAAAGCACTGTACGAGGTATTCAAATACATCGGCGTTCCGGTAGAGGACTTAAACTTCAATCAGCCCAAGGGCATGATGTATCCGACAGAGAATCCGTTCGCATAAGGCATATGGGAAAGGGCAAGGGAAATGAGTAAATACAGGGAAAAGGCAGCAGCCCTGGCTGCACAGATGAATCTGGAAGAAAAAGTAGGACAGACGCTTTACACCGCTCCGGCGGTGGAGCGCCTTGGTATTCCATCCTATAACTGGTGGAATGAAGCGCTGCACGGTGTGGCGAGAGCTGGCACGGCGACGGTATTTCCGCAGGCGATCGGCATGGCGGCGACATTTGATGAGGAGCTGTTAAAGCAGGTCGGCGATGTGATCGCGACCGAGGCGCGTGCAAAATATAATGCACAGCAGAAAGCGGGCGACCACGATATTTACAAAGGACTGACGTTCTGGGCACCGAATGTGAATCTGTTCCGCGATCCCCGCTGGGGCAGAGGACAGGAAACCTACGGAGAAGATCCATATCTGACTTCCCGTCTGGCGGTCGGCTTTATTAAAGGTCTGCAGGGCGAAGACCCGGATCATTTAAAGGCTGCGGCGTGCGCGAAGCATTTTGCGGTGCATTCCGGACCGGAGGGCATCCGGCATGAGTTCAACGCAGTCGTATCGAAGCAGGATCTGTATGAAAACTATTTGCCGGCATTCAAGGCATGTGTGCAGGAAGCGAAGGTAGAAGCCGTGATGGGCGCCTATAACCGGACAAATGGCGAGCCCTGCTGCGGAAGCAAGACGCTTTTGCAGGATATCTTGAGAAAAGAGTGGGGATTTAAGGGTCACGTTGTCAGTGACTGCGGCGCGATTGCGGATTTCCACGAAAACCATAAAATTACCAAGACGCCGCTGGAATCCGCGACGATGGCGATGAACAATGGCTGTGACTTAAACTGCGGCTGCGTTTTCCCGAATTTGAGAGATGCGGTGCGCGGCGGCTATGTGGATGAAGCGCGTCTGGATGAAGCGGTGACAAACCTGATGGAATGTCGGATGAAGCTGGGAATCCTTGGCGATGAGAGACAGGAAGAACTGGATAAAATCGGTTACGATCAGGTAGATCTTGCTTCCAGCAAGGCACTGAACCAGACCGTTTCCCAAAAAAGCCTTGTCCTTCTGAAAAATGAGGACAATTTCCTTCCTCTTGACAAGAGCAAACTTCATACGATCGGCGTGATCGGTCCGAATGCGGATTCCAGAAAAGCGCTGGTGGGCAACTATGAAGGAACTGCATCCCGCTATATCACAGTGCTGGAAGGCATTGAGGATTATGTCGGGGATGATGTAAAGGTTTATTATTCCGAAGCCTGCGACCTCTGGAAGGACAGAACCAGTGGACTGGCACAGGCGGACGACCGGATTTCCGAAGCAAAAGCAGTCTGCGAGGTCAGCGATGTGATTATCGCGGTGATGGGACTGGATTCCAGCATCGAGGGAGAGCAGGGGGACGCCGGCAACGAATTTGCAAGCGGCGATAAAAAAGACCTGCTGTTCCCCGGTCTGCAGCGTGAGGTGCTTGAGGTCGCATATAGCAGCGGAAAGCCCGTGATCCTGGTATCCATGACCGGCTCTGCAATGGCGCTGGAATGGGAGGATGCGCACTGCAAGGCAATTCTGCAGGCATGGTATCCCGGCGCGGCAGGCGGAAAAGCTGTCGCAGAGGCGATTTTCGGAGAATACAGCCCGGAGGGCAAGCTGCCGGTAACGTTCTACCGCACCTCTGAGGAGCTGCCGGAATTCACTGACTATGCGATGAAGGGACGCACCTACCGCTACATGGAAAAGGAAGCGCTTTATCCCTTCGGCTTCGGACTTTCTTATACCTCCTTTGAACAGGGAAAGACGAGCGCAGACCGTATGGAAATAGAGGCAGGCGGACAGCTTCGAATCAAAACTTCCGTAAAAAATACCGGAAAATTTGCAGGCGGACAGACCATTCAGGTTTATGTCAAAGCGCTTCGGGACAGCACGCCGAACCCACAGCTCAAAGGCTTGAAGAAGCTTTCCCTGCAGCCCGGCGAGGAAAAAGAAGTGGAAATCGTGCTGACGGATAAGGCGTTTGCCCTGTACGACGAGGACGCACACTTTATGCTGGAAGCAGGAGATTACGAGGTTTCCGTCGGCATGCAGCAGCCGGATCGCAGAAGCAGCGAGCTGACCGGACAGACCTGCAGTGTTCTGAAGGTACACTGCAGCGAGACAAAGGAGCTGTAAGGCAGCACAGTGAATAGAATCGAAAATAGGACGCCCTGCACCGCACGGCGTCCTGTTTTTACACAGCTATTTGTGCCGCAGGCGTCACAAAGCAGCTATGGATTGCAGAGCAGAACTGGATGTTCTGCTCGCGGTTCCTTCGGCGCAAAGCGCCTGCGGAATGGGGATTGATATGAAAAGAGAGAGAATTTTAAAATTTACAACGCCGGCTTCGATCTGGCAGGAGGCTTTCCCGATTGGAAATGGACGACTGGGAGCATTTGTTTACGGAGGAACGGACGGGGAGCTTCTGCGGATCAATGAAGATACGCTTTGGAGCGGATATCCGGGAGACGAACAGACCGGCATGACGAAAGATGCGATCGATCAGGCGCGGGAGCTTGCAAAGCAGGGCAGGTACCGGGAGGCGGACGCGCTTTTGAAAGAGAGCAATAAGGGCGCGCGGGATGTGCAGATTTATGAGCCGTTCGGCGATCTGGTGCTCACATTTGAAAAAGAGCGTGAAATTACAGCGTATGAAAGAAGCCTGGATCTGGACACGGCGTGTGTGAACGTGACGTATCGGGACAGGGATAATGCGTTTGAGGAAACCTGCTTTGCCAGCGCACCGGCGCAGGAAATTTGTCTGCGGATTTGTGCAGAAAAACCGTTTACCGTAAAAATAAGTGCGGAAAATGGATTTTTAACAGAGCAGAGGTACGAGACGGATGGATTTGCGCTGTTTGGACGGCTTCCCGGCAAAAGTCTGCGGACGGTCGGCTCAGGCAAGGGAGAAGTAGAATCCTTTGTTTTTTCGGAAATCCCGGAAGAGATGGGAATGCGTTATGAAGGCAGGGGACGCGTACGCACAGCAGGCGGAACGACCGAGGCGCAGGCGGACGGACTTGTTTGTAAGGATGTGCTGGAGCTGGAGATTTTTCTGGCAGTGCGCAGCAGCTATGCGGGGGCAGACCGCCATTCGGAGACCGAAGGAGCAGATACGGCAGCGCTGTTGGAAACAGATCTGCACGGGAGCGAGCGCTCGTTTGAAGTATTGAAGCAGGAACATATTGCAGAGTATCAGGAGCTTTTTAACCGGGTTGAACTGGAACTTCCTGAAAGCGGCAGGGAGCAGCTGGATCTGCGGGAACGGATTTTACAGTACGAAAAAGATCCGGACGATACTGCACTGGAATCGCTGGTGTTTGATTTTGGACGATATCTGCTGATTTCCTGTTCCCGCCCCGGCAGTCAGCCTGCAAACCTGCAGGGACTCTGGAACTGCGAAAAGCTGCCGCCGTGGCACAGCGATTATACGGTCAACATCAACACCGAGATGAACTACTGGATGACGGGACCGTGCAGGCTGCATGAGCTGATCGAGCCGCTTGTGCGGATGAACCGCGAGCTTCTGGATAATGGAAAACAGACCGCAAAAACATATTTTGGCTGCGACGGTGCAGCATGTTTTCATAACGTGGATTTGTGGCGTAAGACGTCTCCTGCAGACGGAAGTCCGTCCTGGGCATTCTGGCCGTTCGGTGCGGCATGGATGTGCAGAAACCTGTTTGACGAATATTTGTTTACGAAAAACAATTACTACCTGCGGGAGATTTTCCTGATTCTGGAAGAAAATGTACGGTTCTGTTATAACGTCCTGGAAAAGACCCCGGACGGATACGCGGTCTGCCCGGCAACTTCTCCGGAAAATATGTTCCTCGACCATGGGGAAAAAACGAGCATCGGATTGTATACAGAAAATACGCTGGCGATCATCCGCAACCTTTTCAGGGATTATCTGGAGGCTTGCGATGCGCTGAAGCGTGAGTCCGACGCAGCGGGCGCTGACAGTGTGTCGGCTTCGACAGCTACAGCGTATTCCAATAGCGCAGCCGTTTTTCCTGACGCAGTGCTTTCACAGTCTGTGCGCGAAATCCTGCCGAAGATCGTTCCGACCAAAATCGGCAGCAAGGGACAAATCCTGGAATGGAATGAAGAGTTCGAGGAATCCGAGCCACATCACCGGCATTTATCGCATCTGTACGAGTTCCATCCGGGACGGGGAATCACGAACCGGACGCCGGAGCTTTACAGCGCGGTAAAAGAGAGCCTGACGGAGCGCGGCGACGAGACGACCGGCTGGAGCATGGCATGGAAAATGCTGATGTGGGCAAGACTGGAAGAGGGAACGCATATCGACGGGCTGATGAAGCTTTTGTTCCGGTTAAATGAGCCGCGCGATCCGAAGATGTCAGAGCGTGGCGGCGTGTATGCAAACCTGCTCTGTGCCCATCCGCCGTTCCAGATGGATGGAAACTTCGGCTATACGGCTGGCATTGCAGAGCTTTTAGTGCAGAGTCATGCGGATGAAATCGTGATCCTGCCTGCCCTGCCAGGACACTGGACAAAAGGCAGCGTCAAAGGACTTGGCGTGCGTGGAAATGTCTGCGTCGATATTACATGGGACGAGGAAAAGACAGAGTGCACGCTGATCAGCTCAACCGATCAGAAAAGAACAGTCCGGATCAAAGGAGGTATCCAAAAAGAAATCAGCCTGACAGCGGGGAAAGCGGTGTCTTTTGGTTGTAATCGCGCGGGCGAACAGGTAGAATAGAGGGGCAGCTAAAGGCAGAGCAACAGTAGAAAGGAGCGCTGTATGAAGCGAAATACAAGCCGTAAGGCGGAAGAAGCTTATCTGGCGGAAACTCTGAGGGTCGTGCGTGACAACGTGCGGGAATATGGACAGGAAGTTGCTAAGATGCAGGAGGATATCGATGAAATGCTGGAGCATTATCATGATAACGATGCGGAAGTCCTGACGATCCTGAACAATACCGTAACCATGCACACCCATATGAAGCGGGCATTGGAGCGCAATGAAAAGGCGCTGAAAAAGCCCTACTTCGGGCGAATTGTTTTTCATGACGAGGCATTAAATAAAGAAGAATCCCTCTATATCGGGCGGGGCGGCATCGCAAAGGATACCACCCACCAAATGGTGACGGACTGGCGTGCACCGGTGGCCAATGCCTACTATGAAAACGGACTGGGAAAATGCAGCTACCCCGTACCGGATGGTCAGCATATGGAGATCGAGCTTTTGCTCAAACGGACGTATGAGATCGAGGATGCAAAGCTGATCGACTATTATGATTCGGAAGTCGTGGCAAACGATGAGCTTCTGACGCGGTATCTTGCAAAAAATAAAAAGGCGGTTTTGGGGGAGATCATTGCGACGATCCAGCAGGAGCAGAACGAAATTATCCGGAAATCGCCCTATCACAGCATGATCGTGCAGGGCGTAGCAGGCTCTGGCAAGACCACGGTGGCGATGCACCGGATTTCCTATATTTTATACAATTATGAAGAACGGTTTCAGCCGGAGGATTTTTATATCGTCGGCAGCAACCGGATTTTGCTGGACTATATCACGGGTGTCCTGCCGGATCTGGATGTGTATGGCATCCGACAGATGACGATGGAGCAGCTGTTTGTACGCCTTTTATATGAGGACTGGGACGAAACCTGCCGCATCTGCCCGGTGCGCGATGCCGGGAAAGACGGTGCGGTGCGGGGAACCCTTGCGTGGTTTGAAAAGCTGCAGAAGTTTTGCAGCAGAGTGGAGTGGAACACGATTCCGAGGACGACGGTGTTGTTTAACCGGAAGCAGTTTGTAGAGGGGCTTCGGGACGGTCGTGTCGGTGTGTTCGATGAGAGCGGCGGCAAAAATGACCCGAAAGATATGGTCATTTTGATGACAGGCGAGGCAATTGAACGTTATATCCGTCAGAATCCGTCCGTGTCCGCGCAGAGCAAGGTGCTGATGCTGCAGGAGCGTTTGATGGGAAAAGTGGAGGACGAATTTTTAGGAAAGGGCATCAGCTATACCTCCGAAGAAAAAAAGGCAATCCGCCGCTCAATGCGTAAAAGGTTCGGCGCAAGGCAATGGAAAAAATCCGTTTATGAGATGTATCACGATTTCCTGACAGAGCAGAAACAGCAGGGTGTCTGTGTCGAAGCGCCGCAGGAAGAGCTGGATGTGTACGACCTGGCGGCACTTGCCTATCTGTATCGCAGAATGCGGGAAACGGAGGTCATCAGCGAGGCGCATCATATCGTTGTGGATGAAGCCCAGGATTTCGGTGTTATGGTCTATGCAGTTTTAAAAGAATGCGTCAGAAGCTGCACTTACACGGTCATGGGGGATGTTTCCCAGAATATCCGCATGGATTACGGTATCAGCGACTGGGAAGGTGTAAAAAAAATCCTGCTGACCGGAGAGCGGGATAACTTTTGCGTGCTGAGGAAAAGCTATCGAAATACCGTAGAAATTGCAAATTTTGCATCGGACATCCTGGCGCACGGAGCGTTTCCGGGGTATGGGGCAGAGCCGGTCATCCGTCATGGTGAAGCGGTTGGCATCCGACAGACAGCAGGAAGGGAGCTGTACCGGGAAGCGGCAAAAATCTGCAAAGGATGGCAGGCAGACGGTTTTGACACCATCGCGGTGATCTGCCGGGATCAGAAGCAGGCCCGGGAGACGGCAGAGCTTCTGCAAAAAGAACTGCCGGTCATGCCCTGGGATCCGGAAAAAGCGTCGTTTGAAAAAGGAATCATGGTATTTCCGGTGGAATATACCAAGGGACTGGAATTCGATGCGGTTCTGCTGCTCAGCCCGGATCGGGAGTCCTATCCGATAGACGATGGACACGCGAAGCTTTTGTATGTCGCGGCGACAAGAGCACTGCACCGGCTGGAGGTTCTGCACACCGGCAACCTTACCGGGCTGATCGCAGACCCGATTCCGAAAAAGAACAAAAAGCGAGTATCCGGCGCGAAGAAAAAGATCGTCATCGTGCAGAATCCGTCCGGCGGACAGGAAGCACCGTTGCCATATGGAACCGACGCGATGCAGGAAAGTGCGGACGCACGCCGCACAGGCGGAAAAACACAGGGCAGTGCCCGTCCGGCGGCAGCTGCACCCCGGCCGACATCTGCTGGTGCCGGCTGGACGTCGCGCCCGAAGCCGGTTATTTCCGGTCAGCCGCAGAAAACCCTCCATCCGCTGGCGTCGCTGTACGGGAGCAACAGCAAGGCTGCACAGGAATCTGGCAGAGCTGTAGGCAGTAGACAATCTGCACAGGCAGCTGGCAGAACGGTGAACGGCACGGTACAGCCGCGTGTCACAGGCGATATGCATGCCCGCACAGCATCAGGTGTCCTTTCGTTCGGTGAACTTCCGGATACCGCGAAGCTGCGGGCGGCGGGACATGCGAAGATCGACCATTCGATTCGCTGGGTACAGCGTAAGGAGGACGGTCTGTATTTACAGAGCCGTTATGGAGTGACCCGTTTGAGCCCTGTCGGCAGCGGAATTCTGCGCGTCACTTTTTCACGGGGCGAGATGCCGCCGGTGCATCCTGCAATCGCCGTCACCCGGGTGGAGAAAAACTGGCAGATGCGCGAAAAACCGACGCTTGTGGAGATGCGAACGCCGGAAATGTATGTGGTTGCGGACAAAAAGACAGGTGCGCTGCGGTTTCTGGATAAGGACAGCGAAATCTTGCTGGAAGAAAGCGGACAGGATCGCTGCCTGATCGAAAATGCGCCAAACGGCGGGCGCAGCAGGCTGTTTTTTGACTGGAAAAAAGGAGAAGGGCTCTATGCAGCAGGTGCGCTCGGTAAAGGCGGAATCCGTCTGGAAAAGACGGCACGGTGCATCTCCCATGGAGTCGAAAACGAACTTCCATATCTGATTTCCGACCGAGGCTATGGCATTTTGTCGGCATCGTCCAAAGAAGTGATCTTCTGCAGCCTGCCCGTATATGGAAATCAGATTTGTCTGGAAGGTACACAGCAGCCGGATTATTATATTATTGTAGGGAAAAAATTAGAGACGCTGTTGAAGGCCTGCGCATATCTGTGCGGGAAGCTGTGAAAAAAAGCGTGTCTGAGGAATGGAGAAGCTATGAACATACTGGATATTGTTGGACCTGTGATGGTAGGACCATCCAGCTCTCACACGGCGGGGGCGGTGCGGATCGGTCAGACGGTGGGAAAGCTTTTGGGAGAACGGGTCGTGAATGCAAAGATCGGGCTGCACGGCTCTTTTCTGGCAACAGGGCGCGGACATGGAACAGACCGCGCGATTGTGGCGGGACTGTTGGGGCTGGCAGTGGACGACCCACGGATTCCGGAAAGCTTCGCAGAAGCAAAAAAGGCAGGGCTTTCGTTTTCCTTTGAAGGAATCAGCCTTATGAATGCGCATCCGAATTCCGTTCGGCTGGAGGTGACCGGAGAGAGCGGGCGAAAGCTGGAAGCGATTGGTGCATCCATCGGCGGCGGACGGATCAGAATCTGCGAGATCGATGGACTGACTGCAAATTTTTCCGGGGAAGCTCCGACACTGGTTGTATACAACCAGGACAAGCCGGGCTGTATCGTAAAAGTAACGTCGCGTCTGGGCGAAGCAGGGATCAATATCGCGACGATGCAGGTGTACCGGGACGAACGGGGCGGACATGCCGTTATGGTAATCGAAGTGGATCAGGAAGTGCCGCGGGAGCGGATTGCAGCACTGGAGCAGGAAGAGGGCATTGAAAAAGTAATCTACCTGTGTCTGGAAGAATAGGAGAAAGAAATGTATCGTTCATTAGAAGAGATTTGCAAGGAAGCGGCAGCAACCGGCTGCAGTTTCTGGGAGCTGATCCAAAAAGATGACTGCCGGGAGCGGCAGATTGCACAGGAGGAATCCTTTGTACAGCTGCAGCGCATGTACCAGGCGATGAAAGAGGCGGATCAGGACTACGACGAAACCCTGCATTCCCGCAGTGGACTGGTGGGCACGGACGGCGGCAAGCTGGAGCACTATGTGGATCAGAATGAGCCGATCTGCGGCGATTTTCTTGGGCGCGTGATGGAAAAGGCGGTCAAAATGGGAGAGTCCAATGCCTGTATGAAACGAATTGTCGCAGCGCCTACGGCGGGTGCGTGCGGTGTTGTTCCGGCAGTTTTTCTGAGCATGCAGGAGAAATACCATTATACGGATGAAGAAATGACAAAAGCACTGTATGTGGCGTCCGGCATTGGCGGGGTGATCGCATCCCGGGCGTTTATCGCGGGCGCGCAGGGCGGTTGTCAGGCGGAAATCGGCTCGGCATCGGCAATGGCAGCAGGAGGTGCGGTGCATTTGCGGGGCGGCTCTGTAGAGGCAGTGGCGCACGCTGCAGCGATGGCACTGAAAAATCTGCTGGGTCTGGTGTGCGATCCGGTAGCAGGTCTGGTAGAAGTACCCTGCGTAAAACGAAACGTATCCGGCGCGGTTGTTGCCCTTTCGGCGGCAGACATGGCCCTTGCCGGAGTGCGCAGCAGAATTCCTCCCGACGAGGTGATTGACGCCATGCGGGAGGTCGGAATTTCGATGCCGGCATGTCTTCGGGAAACCGGAGAGGGCGGTCTTGCCGCGACGCCGGAGGGAATTAAAATGCGGGATCGCATCATGGACTGAGTATGCGCTGAAAAAACGTCTGTGTATCTGAAAATGCACATTTTCCGAAGGCAAGATTTGTTGTAAACTATGGCTGTTTATGGTACACTTTTTCTATCTGAATGAACGTGAAAATGACAGGAGAGAAAGCAGGAATGAAACAGAACAAAGAAGATTTTCTGACGGGTGTAGGAGCAGTAGATGCAGAGCATGTGGTTCTGCTGGATCTGACAGACCAGGTGGGGGCGCTTTTGGCAGATGAAAACATGCTGTTTAAATGTGCGGATATTCGACAGCTTTTAAAGCGGCTGGAGGATTACACGACGATGCACTTTACACATGAAGAGCAGCTGATGGAAAAGATGGGCTATGGCGGAATCGAAGAACAGAAGAAACAGCATCGGATGTTCGTGCAGAAGCTGGAAGAGTTTACCGATCGGGTATCGAAGCTTTCGCTCGGTACGCAGGACGCCATGATTCAGGATCTGTTTGAGTATCTGCAGCAGTGGCTGCAGGATCATATCAAAGTTGAGGATATGAAATATGCCAGATTTGCAATGGAAAAAACTAAAGGAGATTGTTGATCAGAGCGATAACATCGTTTTCTTTGGCGGTGCGGGCGTGTCCACGGAGAGCGGAATCCCGGATTTTCGCAGTACGGACGGTCTGTACCATCAGGAATACCGTTATCCGCCCGAGACGATTTTAAGCCATACCTTTTTTCGGCAGAATCCGGAAGAATTTTACCGGTTTTACCGTGCCAAGATGCTGGCGCCGCACGCAAAACCAAACGCTGCGCATAAAAAGCTTGCCCAGTGGGAAAAAGAAGGCAAACTAAAAGCGGTCATCACGCAGAATATCGATGGACTGCATCAGGCTGCCGGCAGCAAAACAGTGTTGGAGCTGCACGGAAGTACGCTCCGCAATTATTGCATGAAGTGCGGGCGGTTTTACGATCAGAATGCAATTCTGGAAAGCACAGGGGTTCCGCACTGCGAATGCGGCGGCGTGATCAAACCGGATGTCGTACTCTATGAAGAAAGCCTGGATCAGAAAGTGCTGAAAGAAGCGGTTTCTTTTATCAGCCATGCGGATGTACTGATTGTCGGAGGAACCTCGTTAGTCGTTTATCCGGCGGCGGGGCTGATTGATTATTACCGTAGCGATAAACTGGTTTTGATTAACCGGACGCCTACGGCGCGGGATTCGGCAGCGGATCTGGTCGTTACAGGCAGCATAGGGGAGATTTTTGATTCCCTGTAAAACGGAATCTTATAAGGAGATTTTCATGGATATTCAGGTCGGAGATGTGGTGACGCTGAAAAAACAGCATCCCTGCGGTAGCCGGGAATGGGAAGTCCTGCGGATCGGAGCGGATTTTCGGCTCAAATGTGCAGGCTGCGGTCACCAGATTATGATCGCACGCAGACTGGTTGAAAAAAATCTGCGTGATATTAAAAGAAAAGCTTGAAAACAATATGATTTCATGGTATTATAGATACCCGTGATATATATTCCTTGCTCCTTTTATTGGAAAGGGGCCAGAGACCAAAAGGAGGTAATTAGCATGAACAAGTACGAATTAGCTGTGGTTGTCAGTGCGAAAATCGAAGATGAAGAAAGAGCTGCGGTTGTTGACAAGTGCAAGGCGCTGATCGAAAGATTTGGCGGCACCATCACCAACGTTGATGACTGGGGCAAGAAGAGACTCGCTTATGAGATCCAGAAGATGAAAGAAGGCTTCTATTACTTCATCCAGTTCGAGGCTGAATCTTCTGCACCTGCAGAGATCGAAAGCCGTATTCGCATCATGGACAACGTACTGAGATACTTAGTTGTCAAGAATGAGACGAAGTAAGAAAGAGAGTCAATATGAATAAAGTTATTCTTATGGGCCGTCTTACCAGGGATCCCGAGGTTCGGTATTCCCAGGGAGACAACGCTATGGCGATCGCCAGATATACACTGGCTGTGGATCGGAGATTTAACCGCAATAATAACGATGAGAATTCCGCAGACTTTATCGGATGCGTTGCATTCGGCAAGAGCGCAGAGTTCGCAGAGCGGTATCTCCATAAGGGAACCAAAATTGTGGCGACCGGCAGAATCCAGACTGGTAGCTATGTCAATAAGGATGGCGTCAAAGTGTATACGACTGATGTTGTTGTGGAAGATCAGGAGTTTGCAGAGAGCAAGAACAGTGCAGCCGGTAACGATGGGGGTTACAATGGCGGCGGTTATAACAGTGCACCTGCAAGACCCCAGCCTGCTGCAGCGACAGACGGCTTCATGAACATTCCGGATGGAATCGACGAGGAGCTGCCGTTCAACTAAGCAAAATTTTTGTGAAACAAAAATTTTGCGCTACATCTCGGACACGAAGTGTTTGAGATGTTTCCCGTTTTAATTTTTCGCTCGCGGAAAATTGCGCTGCTTCTCGGATGCGAAGCATTTGAGAAGTTTCTATATTCAAACAGGAGGTAAACCATCATGGCATTCAATAAATCTGAAAGACCTGACGCTCCCGCACGGAGAAGAGGCGGCATGCGCAGAAGAAAGAAAGTTTGCGTATTCTGTGGTAAGGACAATGTGATCGATTACAAGGATACCAATAAGTTAAAGAGATACGTTTCCGAGAGAGGTAAGATTCTTCCCAGAAGAATTACCGGCAACTGCGCAAAGCATCAGAGAGCTCTGACTGTTGCAATCAAGAGAGCACGTCATCTGGCACTTATGCCTTACGTTGCTGAATAAATCATCAGATATTTGGGACTGCCGTTTTTGTGAAATTCACGAACGGCAGTCTTTTTAAGTTAACAGTTCACTCGTACCGTTTGGGGACAGATTTCATGCTCGCATGAAAATCTGCCTACAAAAAGGTACGAATGGCGCGAGTGAACTGTACAACTGTACCTTTTTGTCGTACCCTGCGCGCAGATGCCAGTTATTTTTATGGAATTTTCCAAAAAGAAATGGTATACTGAATGCATGCTTCCAAAACGGGGCATTTTTACTGCAATCATGCACAGAAATGATAAAGGTGCCTGTCTTTCTGACAGGGCATAGGTGTGTTTATGAGAACAAAAAAGAGAATTAGGCTGAAAGGCAGGCTGCGTATCTATATGCAGACCTCCCTTTATATGGGGATTTTACTCCTGATTGTGGATATCGGAACGTATTTTCTGGATGTCCGTGCAGGCTTTCTGCTGACCTGCTTTCTGCTGTTTTATTTTGGAATGATCATTTTGCTGATGTTCTATAACAGACCGATCATTTTGAACGAGCTGATCAGCTTTGCAACGCAGTACGGGCAGGTACAGAAGACGCTGCTTCGGGATATGGCGATTCCCTATGCGCTTTTGGATGAAACCGGACGGGTCATCTGGTGCAACGATGCCTTCCGTGCTGCAATCCACAGCGAAAAGGGCTTTCATAAGTCGATTACCTATGTATTTCCGGCAATCACGCGGGAGCGGCTGCCGCAGGGCGAGCAGGAGGCGGAAATCGAGATCTCCTTTGAAGAGAGCGATTATATCGCGCATATTACGCGGGTATCGCTGCGGGGGATGATATCGGAAGACAGCGACGTTTTAGATGACGAGGATTATGACAGCTGCCTGTATGCGATGTACCTGTATGATGAGACGGCATTAAAGCTTGCGCTTCGGGAAAACGACGCACAGTCGCTGGCAGTCGGTCTGATTTACCTGGATAACTACGAAGAGGCACTTGCGAGTGTGGAAGAAGTACGGCGATCCCTGTTAAAGGCGCTGATTGACCGAAAAGTAAACAAATATATTTCCAGCTTCGACGGAATCTGCCAGAATATCGAAAAGGATAAATATCTGGTTATTTTGAAGAAAAAATCCGTAATGCAGATGCAGGAGCAGCGCTTTGAACTGCTTGAGGATGTAAAGACGGTCAACATTGGCAATGAGATGGCGGTGACACTGAGCATTGGTATTGGTCTGGACGGTCTGGTTTATGCACAGAATTACGAATTTGCCCGCACGGCGATCGACTTTGCACTGGGACGCGGCGGTGACCAGGCGGTAGTCAAGATGCCCGACAAAATCAATTATTACGGCGGCAAGAGCCAGCAGGTAGAAAAAAATACGCGTGTCAAGGCCCGGGTCAAAGCCCATGCATTGCGTGAAATCATTACGAGCAAGGACAATGTCCTGATTATGGGGCATAAGATCGGCGACGTGGACAGCTTCGGTGCGGCAGTGGGAATTTATCGGATCGCGCGGACACTGGAGCGGCGTGCACAGATCGTGTTGAACGATGTGACGACTTCGCTTCGCCCGATGGTCGATCTGTTTTTGAACAATCCGGAATATGAAAACGACATGCTGCTGACGAGCGCTCAGGCGTTGGAATGTGCGGGGCCCAATACCGTTCTGGTGGTTGTGGATGTCAACCGTCCGTCACTGACGGAATGCCCGGAACTCTTAAAAATCTGTAAATCCATCGTCGTTCTGGATCATCACAGAGCCGGAACGGAGACGATTGAAAACGCGACCCTTTCCTATGTGGAAACCTATGCGTCGTCCGCCTGCGAAATGGTATCGGAAATCCTGCAGTATACAAGCGATGGAATCCGGATCAAGAGCGAAGAAGCGGACAGCATGTATGCCGGCATGGTGGTAGACACGCAGAACTTTATGACAAAAACCGGCGTGCGTACGTTTGAAGCAGCTGCATTTTTGCGCAGAAACGGCGCGGACGTAACCCGTGTCCGCAAGCTTTTCCGGGAAAATGCGGCAGAATATAAGGCAAAGGCGGACGCTGTCAGCCAGGCGGAAATTTACCGCAATGCCTATGCAATTTCGATCTGTCATTCCGAGGGAATTGCGAGCCCGACTGTTGTGGGCGCGCAGGCTGCAAACGAGCTTCTGGATATCAGGGGCGTCAAGGCAAGCTTTGTCCTGACGGAATATCAGAATAAACTGTTTTTCTCAGCACGCTCCATCGACGAAGTCAACGTACAGGTCATCATGGAGCGGATGGGCGGCGGCGGACATTTGAACATCGCAGGCTGTCAGCTGGAAAATACGTCCGTGGAGGAAGGTATTATTGTACTGAAGCGGACGCTGGATAAAATGATTGAGGAAGGTGAAATATCATGAAAGTAATTTTACTGGAAGATGTCAAAGCACTTGGCAAAAAGGGACAGGTTGTAGAGGTATCCGACGGATACGCAAAGAACTTTATTCTGAAAAAAAAGCTCGGCCTGGAAGCGACCGGCGCTAACATGAACGATTTGAAACTCCAGAAAGCGAGAGACGAAAAGGTTGCGCAGCAGCAGCTCGACGCTGCAAAAGAGCAGGCGGCTTTGCTGGAAGAAAAATCCGTAACCCTGTCGATCAAGGCTGGCGAGGGCGGAAAGGCATTCGGCTCCGTATCCAGCAAGGAAATCGCAGCTGCATACAAGGAGCAGTGCAATATGGAAATTGATAAAAAGAAAATTCAGCTTCCGGAGTCGATCAAGACCTTCGGCATGCATGAAGTGCCCGTAAAACTGCATCCGCAGGTAACCGGAAAGCTTCATGTGAAAGTAGTGGAAGCGTAAAGACAGAGGATAAAGATTGAAAAATAAAATTTTTCAATTGCGGGATTTGTGTCTGCGCGCACTTGACACAAACTTGACATGCGCAAAAAGCGTGCGCAGAAATGAGCGGAAAACATGGCAGCAGCAGATGAGGCGATTTTAAAAAGGGTACTCCCCCACAGCATTGAGGCGGAGCAGTCGGTCATCGGTTCGATGATTATGGACCGGGAAGCGATTGTGGTTGCGTCCGAAATTATTACGGGAGAGGATTTTTATAACCGGCAGTATGGCGTGCTGTTTGAAACGATGGTGGAGCTAAATGACAGCGGCAGACCGGTGGATCTGGTCACGCTGCAGGACAAGCTCCGGGAAAAAGATGTGCCGCCTGAAATTTCAAGTCTGGAGTTTATCCGCGACCTGATTACGGCGGTGCCGACTTCTGCCAATGTAAAATATTATGCCGGGATCGTTGCGGAAAAATCCACACTGCGCAAGCTGATTCGACTGAATGAGGAAATCGCGAACACCTGCTATGCAGGCAAGGAGGGTCTGGAAGAAATCCTTGAGACGACGGAGAAAAAGGTCTTTGATCTGGTTCAGCGCCGAAACACGGGTGATTTTGTCCCGATCCGTCAGGTCGTTATGAACGCGATGGATCGAATCGAAAAGGCTTCCCGCAATAAAGGAAACGTAACGGGAATCCCGACAGGTTTTATTGACCTGGACTATAAGACAGCGGGACTGCAGCCCTCCGACCTGATTCTGATTGCGGCGCGTCCTTCCATGGGCAAAACCGCGTTTGTCCTGAATATCGCACAGAATGTGGCGTTCAAGCAAGGAATGACGGTAGCAATGTTCAGCCTGGAAATGAGTAAGGAACAGTTCGTGAACCGACTGTTCTCCCTCGAATCCAAGGTGGACTCCCAGCATCTGCGTACCGGTAACCTGACCGATGCAGAATGGGAGAGTCTGATCGAAAGTGCCGGCGTGATCGGAAAATCCAATCTGATCATTGATGACACGCCGGGCATCACGATTGCAGAGTTACGTTCCAAATGCCGGAAATATAAGCTGGAATATGATTTGAAGCTGATCATCATCGACTATTTACAGCTGATGAGCGGCAGCGGCGGACGGTCTTCGGATTCCCGACAGCAGGAGATTTCCGATATTTCCCGTTCCTTAAAGGCACTTGCGAGAGAACTGCAGGTTCCGGTTATCGCCCTTTCCCAGCTGTCCCGTGCGGTAGAGCAGCGTCCGGAGCACAGACCGATGCTGTCCGATCTGCGTGAATCGGGAGCCATCGAGCAGGATGCCGACGTCGTAATGTTTTTGTACCGCGACGATTATTACAATCCGGACACGGAGAAAAAAGGCATCGCAGAAGTCATTATCGCAAAACAGAGAAACGGCCCGATCGGCACGATAGAGCTGGTATGGCTGCCGGACTATACAAAATTTGCCAATTTACAAAAGTAAACAGACGTGCGCACACTGCTTAAGCAGTGCGGCGGTACGTTTTAAAATCAGAACGACGAAAGAGAACAGAAGGCGGAAAAGATTTTATCCGCGTCTGTTCTTTTTTTACAGTTGCTTGTCAAGCAGGGAATGGAGGTTAGTGTGAAAAATAAGCGTGATCGCTTATTTTTCACACAGCTATTTGTGCCGCAGGCGTCACAAAGTAGCTAGGATCGCAGAGCAGAACTGGAGGTTCTGCTCGCGGTTCCTTCGGCGCAAAGCGCCTGCGGAATGGAGGTTAAGATGACGGCAGAGGGAATGTATACAATTAAAGAAGCGGCAAAAAAGGTTCATGTCGAGGCGCATGCGCTGCGCTACTGGGAGGAAGAGCTGGGGCTTTCAATCAGCAGGAACGATCAGGGCTACCGACAGTACAGCGAGGAGGATATGGAGCTGCTTGAACGGATTCGCCAGTGGAAGGAGAAGGGAATGCAGCTCAAAGCGATCCGCCTGATGCTGTCGGAAAATGGCAGACTTTCCGTTCCGCAGGAAATCGTGCGGGAGGCGCAGTCGATGCTGGAGAAGGGGGACGCAGGCGCTGCAGCGGTGCAGCAGGAACATGCACAGTGTGCGTTTACATTAGACAATTCGGATACGCTTCATTCGCAGCATGCGCTCCCAACGGGCGGTGCTGATACGGTGGAGAACATCCTTCTGGATGAACGCAGCAGCAAGGCTGCAAAACTTCAGTATCTTCTGGAAAATCTCGTTTCCCGCGCAGTACAGGAGAGCAATGAGACGGTGTTAAAAGAGCTGGATTACCGGTTTCGGCAGATGGAAGAAAATGCGCAGGAGCGGGAACAGAAGCGGATGGAGCGGGAAGAGGAGCATTATCGGAAGCTGGACGAGCTGCTTTGCCAGAAAGGAAGAAGAAAGGGCAGACGGAGACGGTAGAAGGACGGGAAAGATTTGTGTTTGCGCACACTTGACACAAACCCGGTATGCGTAAAAAGCGTGCGCGAAAATGGGAAGACGCAAAAAAAATAAGCGGAAGCCGATGAAAATCAACCTCCGCTTATTTTACATGTTCGATTCGTGTGGCTTAGACTCAGCCCTCAGAGATAGCGCCAACAGGACACTGACCTGCGCAGGAACCGCAGTCAACGCATTTAGCAGCGTCGATTTCGAACTTGCCTTCTCCCATAGAGATAGCGCCAACAGGACACTGGCCTTCACAAGAACCACATGAGATACAGGAATCACCAATTACGTATGCCATGATATAAATCCTCCTTTGAAATTTCTTTTTCTTATTTTAGCTCAAAAAGACAAAATAGACAAGTACCAAATGGGGTACAAAACGGAAATTTAAAAACCCGCAAACCCGCATAAATACTGGGAAAACAGTAAGCTGAAACGAACTCAAGTAAGAGACGAACAACTACTTCCGGGACGGGAAAAAACAGGGGCAGAACGGAAGAAAAATGGACCGACCGGTTGCCAGATGAATGGGAATGTATTATACTGGTAAAGCTGATAAAGCGGCAGAAAACTGCCGACGGAAGAAAAAAGGAGGTTTGCCGGATGAGTAAATTCAATAAGGATATGACAATTGGTGAAGTACTGCGCATCGATATGAATGCCGCATCTGTCCTGATGGAAATCGGTATGCACTGCCTTGGCTGTCCTGCTTCTCAGGGTGAGACACTGGAAGAGGCTGCTATGGTGCATGGGATTCCGATCGAGAATCTGATGGAAATGCTGGATGAGCTGTAAAGCATTCAAAAATGCAGCTATTTTAAACAATAATATGTTTTTTCAGAGGGACTGACGCAGGACTTGTGCACAGTTCCTCCTGTTGTTTTTTGGCAATGTGCAAGGAAGAAAAAAGAAAATGTATAAAACAATGTACATTGCGCAAAACTGTTGACACTTTTCGCGTTGGGAAGTAGAATTGGTACATAAAGAACAGCATGGGAATCATAAAAGAGGGATTCCTTGTTGATATTATTTATCATTTTTTTTCATGTTACCAAAAGGAGGTAAATTTTCATGGCAGAAGCATGGAGAGGCTTTAAAAAAGATGGCCACTGGGATGTAGACGTCAACGTACGTAACTTTATCCAGACCAACTACACTCCCTATGATGGAGATGAGAGCTTCCTGGAAGGTCCTACCGAAGCTACAGATAAGCTTTGGGGCAGACTGCAGGAGCTGCAGAAGGAAGAGCGTGAGCACAACGGCGTTCTGGATTGCGAAACTGAGGTTGTATCCGGTCTGACCGCTTATGGCCCTGGCTATATCGATGAGTCTATGAAAGATCTGGAGCAGATCGTTGGTCTGCAGACAGACAAGCCTTTAAAGAGAGCATTCATGCCTTATGGCGGTATCAAAATGGCTCAGCAGGCTGCAAGCACATACGGCTTTGAAGTAAACCCGAAATATGACAAGATCTTCAATGAGTATCATAAGACTCATAACCAGGCTGTATTTGATGCTTATACAGATGAGATGAAGGTTGCTCGTCATACCCATATCGTTACAGGTCTGCCGGATACTTACGGCCGTGGCCGTATCGTAGGCGACTACAGAAGAGTTGCTCTGTACGGTATCGATTTCCTGATCCAGAAGAAACAGGAAGATAAGAAGAACTGCGGCGTAGGCGTAATGGATGAAGAGACCATTCGTCTGAGAGAAGAGATCGCTGAACAGATCAAAGCTCTGCAGGGCATGAAGAAGATGGCAGCTGTTTACGGCTACGATATCTCCGGCCCGGCTACAACCGCTAAGGAAGCTGTACAGTGGTTATACTTCGGTTACCTTGCAGCAATCAAGACCCAGAACGGTGCAGCTATGTCCGTTGGACGTATCTCCACATTCCTGGATATCTATATTGAAAGAGACTTAAAGGAAGGCACCCTGACCGAGAAAGAAGCTCAGGAGCTGATCGACCATATGACCATGAAGTTCCGTATGGTTAAGTTCGCTCGTATTCCTTCTTACAACCAGCTGTTCTCCGGTGACCCTGTATGGGCTACTCTGGAAGTTGGCGGTATCGGCATGGATGGCCGTCACATGGTTACAAAGAACGACTATCGTTTCCTTCATACTCTGGAGAACATGGGACCCAGCCCGGAGCCGAACCTGACAGTTCTGTACTCCAGCGCGCTTCCTGAAAACTTCAAGAAGTATGCAGCTAAGATTTCCGTTAACACATCTTCCATCCAGTATGAGAACGATGATGTTATGAAGCCTATCTGGGGCGATGACTACAGCATCTGCTGCTGCGTATCCGCTACTCAGACCGGTAAGGAAATCCAGTTCTTCGGCGCTCGTGCAAACCTGGCTAAGTGCTTACTGTACGCGATCAACGGTGGTAAGGATGAGAAGCATCTGGACAAGAACGGCAAACATATGCAGTGTGGTCCGGAAATCGCTCCTATCACTTCCGAGTACCTTGATTTCGATGAAGTTATGCATAAATACGACATCATGCTTGACTGGTGTGCATCTCTGTATGTTAACATCCTGAACCTGATCCACTACATGCATGATAAGTACTACTATGAAGCAGCTGAGATGGCTCTGATCGATACCGATGTAAGAAGAACATTCGCTACCGGTATTGCAGGTCTGTCCCATGTAGCTGACTCTCTGTCCGCTATCAAATATGCAAAGGTTAAAGTTATCCGTGACGAGCAGGGCTGTGCTGTTGACTTCCAGACCGAAGGCGACTTCCCGAAATACGGTAACGATGATCCGAGAGCAGACGAATTTGCTGTATGGCTTCTGAAGACCTTCATGGAGAAGATCAAGAAGAACAAGACCTACAGAAACTCCGAGCCTACAACTTCCGTACTGACCATTACTTCTAACGTAGTATATGGTAAGGCTACCGGCGCTCTTCCGGATGGCAGACCGGCATACACACCTTTCGCTCCTGGTGCTTCACCGTCTTACGGTGCAGAGAAGAGCGGCCTGCTGGCTTCCCTGAACTCTGTTGCTAAGCTGCCTTACGAGTACGCTCTGGATGGTATCTCCAATACTCAGACCATGGCTCCCAGCGCTCTGGGTCACGACCTGGATGAGCAGAAGACCACTCTGGTAAGAGTTATGGACGGTTACTTCGATCGTGGTGCTCATCATCTGAACGTAAACGTATTCGGTACAGAGAAGCTGTTAGACGCACAGGCTCATCCTGAGAAGCCTGAGTACGCTAACTTCACCATCCGTGTATCTGGTTACGCTGTTAAGTTCATCAGCCTGACCAAGGAACAGCAGGATGACGTTATCGCAAGAACCTGCCATAAGTCTCTGTAATTTAACTACAGTTTTTAACAGGTGTATTTTAAAGGAGTCGGGCAGCTTGCCCGGCTCCTTTTCTCGACCAGGGATCTGGTCGAGAAAAGCCCTCCGGGCGGATCGCACTGCGGCGGCGTGGAAACAAGTCGCTTACGCGATCCGCCGCAGGCGGAGGAATCCCGCAAGCGGGATTCCATTTACACGGGCAAAATGCGCAGCATTTTGTCCCGTACTCGACCAGCTCCCTGGTCGAGCATAAAACATCCGTTATGTGGAATAATGGATAGTAAAATACAGCAAAAGGAATACCTCGTGCTGCCCGCAGGGGATGACTGCAGCGATGTCTGACGCATATCCGCAGTGAATGCCTGCAAGGCAGGGAAAGGACGATATGATTAAAGGCAGAATTCACTCGTTGGAGTCTTTTGGGGCAGTAGATGGTCCCGGAATCCGTTATCTGATTTTCTTAAAGGGATGTAATATGCGCTGCCAGTATTGCCACAACGTAGATACCTGGAATCCGGAGACGGATAACCTGATGACGGCAGATGAACTGTTGGACAAGGCAGAACGTTTCCGCAGCTACTGGGGCAAAGAAGGCGGCATTACCGTCAGCGGCGGTGAGGCGCTTTTGCAGATTGATTTTCTGATTGATCTGTTCCGAAAAGCGCATGAGCGCGGCATCAATACGACGCTGGATACTTCCGCGCAACCGTTTACAAGAGAAGAGCCGTTTTTCTCCAAATTTAACGAGCTGTTGAAGTACACCGATCTGGTTATGCTGGACATCAAGCATATCGATGATGAAGAGCACAAAAAACTGACCGGTCATACGAATAAAAATATTCTGGATTGTGCAAGATATCTTTCCGATCAGGGTATCAAGATGTGGATCCGTCACGTACTGGTTCCAGGCATCACGGATAAAGATGAGTATTTGATTCGTACAAGAGAGTTTATTGATACGTTGAAAACGGTTACCAAGGTTGAGGTGCTTCCGTACCATACACTTGGCGCATACAAATGGAAAGAGCTTGGAATTCCCTATAAGCTGGAGGGGGTAGAACCTCCGACAGAGGATAGAATTCAGAATGCGAAGAAGATTCTGGAATTTAAAAAATAAAAAAGAGGCGGTGCGCAGATAATAAAGGAAACGTGCGCTGTAAAAAAGCTCCGGCAGGAAGTCCTGCCGGAGCTTTTTGTAACCTTTAAATTGCGGCGAGCGTCTGCAGTGCGTTGTTTTCCGTCACAAGTTCATAGTGTTCTTTAAAATATGCTTCGCTGCCGGCAGCAGAGCGCTCGAGACGACCGTATTCGGAAGCAATGTTGCAGATCCGGTTGAAATCCTTTACGGAAGTCTGATCCATTTTGAGGATCAGTAGATAAGAGTCGTTTTTACGGTTTCTGTAAAGGGTATTGTGACCGGTGTAAAAATCGTTCACCACATGGGAAAGGCGAAGCAGCGTGTGCATGGAAGGGAAGGAGAAAATCCGTGCCTCCTGGGGCTGTTTTACCTCTGCTGTAGCTGTGGTTTTGCCTTCTTTGGAAGCAGGGGCTGTCGGAGTGCCTGCAGCCTGTGCATGACGGCTTTCCTGGATCTGACGGAACAGGTCGAAAATACTGTCGGTGTTGTCAGAGCTGCTATCGGAAAAATCGTCGGGATCAATCTCGTCGTCATCCTCCATTGCGGGAGCAAATTTGGAAAAGCGCGTGTCGAGCTCCTCCGGATCTTCCACCTTGGTGATTACTAAAACGATGCAGTCGGCATTGAGCGGGATCGCTTCTATCATAAGAGGAATGTCATCCGCTTCAAATCCGAATTTGGCGGAGGCCTGCTGCATCATGTCGCGGAACAGGCTTTTGGCTTTCTCAGTGCCGTATGCCAGCTCGCTGATTTTGAGCTCCCGGTCAGCCAGATCGGCTTTGGTCAGGGTACAGCGGATCTGATGGTCATTCACTTTTTCTATTTTCATATAATCACATCCTTACTTTATAAAATACTTACGGAATCCTGCCGGTGTGACGCACAGAAACGAAAAATTTGCGTTCCTGTGAGAGTTATCATATACACAAGAAAGTGCAAAAGTCAAGCGCATGGGGAAACAGTTTCTTGTTTTTTTAGAAATTGCTTGATTGTAGGGTCGGAATCCGTTATAATACAAGCCAGAGATGGTTCCGGACAGTCCGTGTCGGAGCGGAGGTTTGCAGGATACCGATTTTATACCAATCATCAGGGACAGCCATGCTGATATGGCTGCATTCTTATGAGAGAACATCAGCGGCAAAGTTGTTCTCATCATTCTTTATAGTATGTAGCAGTCTCGTAGAGTTATGTGACTCTATCGGAAATTCAAAAATTCAAAATTTACCAATTATCATAACGATGAAGTATTTTTTAACATTTTTACGACTATTTATTTGGTGCTTGTATAGGTGTCAGGACACAGTCTATCCATCTCGTTATCGTTTTCGCTTTTGTGCCAGATCTGAACAGGAATATATATCACGCGGCTCCTTTTTGGGACAAAAGCGCATTGGCAAAGGAGAACTGCCATGGGAAGATTAAAAACGGATACCTGGGAACGGATGCTGGAGCAGATGGAACAGGAAGGCGTCGGATTTTATCTGAATGGGAAAAAAACTGCGCCGAGGGAAATTATCCGAACCTGCTGCATGCGGGAAAAGGCGGTATACATGCCGGATTTTGTCATGGATGAGGAAGGAAAGCTCTGCGAAGTCCGGTACGATGAAGTGACAAAATGGTAAACAGATAGGAATGTCATGAATGGTTGGAGGTACTGATATCGGTTTGGAAAAGCGTAGAAAAAGGAACCCCATTTCCATAGATGCTGCAGAAAGCCGATATTGGAGAAGCTGCGGTTTACAGGCGGTCTGTGGATCGTAGCCGGACCTTTAGCGGATCGGGAATACTGTTCGGAATGCCGGACAGTATTCTGCGGTTCGTTCGAAACAGAGAGTGTACAAAAAGAGATGGACGTTTTGTCGGTTGTCGTATTTTCAGGCGGTCCGGACAGGGACAGATTGCGGCAGATCCTCTGAAAATCCGACAAATTTGTAATGACGCTGTCTGGAAGGTGTGTTACACTATAACGTGTGTGGGTGAAAAAGAGAAAACACAGGAGATACAGACAAATGAAAAGGAAAGTAATACCGGTGTTAATCGGACTGTTGCTGATTGTTCTGATTCTGGCAGGCGCTGCGGGCGTTTTTTTGTTCCAGAGATATTCCGGTTCGAAGGAAGAAGCGGATTTAAACGCATATTTCGGGCTGAACGATTCACAGGAGGTCGCGATTGTCTGGAATCAGGAGCTGACAGAGGAAAAGGGACTGCTGCAGGATGAACGCTGCTATCTGAAGCTGGATACGGTTCATGAGATGCTTAATGAGCGGTTTTATGTGGATCATAATGAAAAGCTGCTTTTGTATACCCTCCCGGAGGAAACGGTACAGATTGGAATCGGGGAGCAGACTGCAGACGGATATACAGCGGCTGTGGAGCAGAACGGGGATGTCTGGCTTGCGCTGGATTATGTAAAGCAGTATTCGGATTTTAATTATGCATTGTATACAGAGCCAAACCGGGTTGTTTTGACGACCAATTGGGATACGCTTCAGAGCGCAGAGCTGAAGAAGAACACAGCACTTCGCGTCAGGGGCGGCGTCAAGAGCAAGGTTCTGCAGAATCTGGAAAAAGGGACGAAGGTCACTGTTTTGGAGGAGATGGAAAACTGGGATCAGGTGCAGACGCAGGATGGCTATATCGGCTATGTCCGGAAAAAGCACTTGACAGATCCGGCAGAGGAAACTCCGGTGAAGGACACCGGATATGTGGAGCCGGATTATACCGGCAATCTGCGGGACCATAAAATCGATCTGGCGTGGCATCAGGTGACCGTAGAGTCGGCAAATTCCACGTTTCCGGGCGTTATGAGCGGTGTGACAGGCGTTAATGTAATTTCTCCGACCTGGTATTCTCTTTACGATAATACGGGCGTTGTGGATGGGATTGCCAGCCCCTCCTATGTGCAGCAGGCACACGCCCTCGGTCTGGAGGTGTGGGCGCTGATTGATGATTTTACGCATCGTGAGGATAACGGCGTTGACCCGCAGGAAATTCTATCTTATACGAGTAAGCGGACTGCGATTATCGAGGTTCTGATGAGTGAGGCAGATCGCTGCGGCTTTGATGGAATCAATGTGGATTTTGAAAAGGTGACCGAGGACGGAAGTCAGGATTATATCCAGTTTATCCGGGAGCTGTCCGTAGCGTGCAGACAGAAGGGGCTTGTGCTTTCCGTCGATAACTATGTGCCCCACAACTATAACGCACATTATAAATGGGCGGAGCAGGGCGTGATGGCAGACTATGTGATTATCATGGGCTATGACGAGCACTGGGGCGGTTCAGAGGTTGCCGGTTCCGTAGCTTCCCTTGGCTATGTGACCGAAGGAATTGAGCGGATGACGCAGGAGGTTCCTTCGGAGAAAGTCATCAACGCAGTTCCGCTGTATACAAGAATCTGGACGACTGCAGAGGACGGTGCGGTGACGAGCCGTGCAGTCGGGATTCAGACTGCTTATGATTACATGAACAAAAATCAGGCGGCTGCGACCTGGGACAACAGCGCTGGACAGAACTATGTAGAGTTTGAGACGAGCGACGGAACCGTGCAGATCTGGCTGGAGGACGAGCAGTCCCTGGAAGCCAAAGTCAACGTGATGAAGGAGCACAACCTGGGCGGCATTGCAGCATGGAAGCTGGGCTTTGATGATGGACGCAAAAATATCTGGGGCGTCATCAGTGGATTTGCGGCAGAGTAAACCGGAAAATAGAATAAGGAATACGGCGGGGGATGCCACGCACCGAAGTGTTATGCACTGAGGTGCTATGCAGACTGACGGGGCCTTTGCGCGGTAAACAGACATAGAGAAGCGGAAGATGCCATACAATAGAAAAAAGCGGGTGAGGCTTTTTCAGGTATGGGACGAAAAGAAATGCAGAGTCTTTTTTCTCTGATAACGGCGGCAGTATTTTTTACTGCCGCTTTTTTTACAGGCAGACAGGCCGCTGTGCTGACCGGAAAGTTTCGGGCAGAGAGGGAGCAGAGCGTACAGAGCCGGACGAAATACTGCGTTGTGGTTGATGCAGGACATGGCGGAGACGATCCGGGGAAAATCGGCACAGCAGGAACGCTGGAAAAAGAAATCAATCTGGCGATTGCGAAGCGGTTGGAAGCATTGTTAAAGCAGGCGGATGTTGCGGTTGTAATGACGAGAACGGACAATAACGGTCTGTATGATGAAAATGCGTCCGGGAAAAAAGTGCAGGATATGAAGCGGAGAGTGTCGATGATGGAAGAGGCAAAGGCGGATCTTGCGGTCAGTATTCACCAGAACAGCTATCCCGATCCGGCGATCAAAGGGGCGCAGGTTTTTTATTATACCTCGAGTGTCGAGGGAAAGCAGCTTGCAAAACGCCTGCAGGAGCGTCTGGTAAAAGGACTTGACCCGCAGAACCATCGGCAGGCAAAGGCGAATGACAGCTACTATCTTTTGAAAAAAACAGCATGCCCTATCGTCATTGTGGAGTGCGGATTTTTGAGCAATCCGCAGGAAGAAGCGCTGCTGACAGACAGTGTTTATCAGGAACGGGTGGCATGGAACATCTTTATGGGGATTATGCAGGAGCTAAAAATGCAGAAGGAGTAGTACCGTATTTTTCACTATTTAAACTCCTGCGAAAATGTGGTAAACTGTAGTGGACACGAAGGGAAACCAAGGGCGCTGAAGGCGGCATTTGATTCATGACAATAGAATGCTCGCAGAGTGTGCATTCTATTGTTTTTACGTGTCCACTAAGGGGCGGGTCACCTGCAAATCAGGCGCAAGGGCGTCAGTGTGTACTCGCAAGTAAAAACTGTCCGGGAACACTCTTTCCGAATCGGACAATCTATCTTTTCTATCGAACACAGCATAGATGGGCTGTGTTTTCATCAGGCAGTAGGTGCTGCAGATTTCAATCTGAAAAGTGAAAAAGCAGGAGGCGTGAATGGGGAAACAAAACGATGCTTTTACGGCGTATTTGGGTCGTGCCGAGGTATTGGCGGATCTGTACAATGGTTGCCTGTATCAGGGAGAGGAGGTCGTGCAGGCAGGCAACCTGTGCGAGGTACAGCAGTTTTATCAACAACGATTGTCAGAGCGCATGAAAAGACCAACTGCCAGAAGGCGGGAGAGAGATGCGATTCGGGCATTTTGGAACGAGAAAAGTTATGTTTTACTGGCAGCAGAAGCGCAGAATCAGCCGCATTTGACGATGCCGTTTCGCTGTATGGAATATGATCTGGCAGAATATGCCAGACAGCTTCGCTATATCCGGCTGAGAAGTGAGGGAAAATTAAAAACCGGTGTAGAGTATTTAAGTAAGATGGGCAGAAAAGATCATCTGACGCCGATCGTAACGATCGTGCTGTATCATGGCACGGAACCGTGGGATGCTCCAAAGAAGCTCAGTGAAATGATGGAGCTGGAAGAAATTGACCCGATTTTAAAACAGATGGTGCAGGAATACCAGATTTATGTGTTTCAGTTGGAAGAGTTGCAGGAGGAATATTTCCAGACAAATCTGCGCGAACTGATTGGATTGATGAAACGGCGCAGCAGCAAGACAGAAATTCAGGAATACTGCAGAAAACATGCAGATCGGATCAGCAGAATGGACGTAGCGACTTACGATATGATCTGCGTGATGTTAAATCTGAAAGAACTACAGGACAAGAAAGAAAAATATCTGAAAAATGGAAAGGGGAGCATTGATATGTGTAAAGCGATGGAAGAATGGGCAGAGGAATTGAGAGAAGAGGGTGAACAGCTTGGGATGAAAAATACGCTGAAACTGGTTGCCAAAATGTCGCAGAATGGGGACGCAGAGTATATCGCAAGGTTGATGGAGCCGGAAGTATTTGAGCAAATGGCGGTTAAGTACGGGATGAAAGCGTAGGAATATAAGGCACAAAAGGGCAGCTGTAAAGAAGGCTGTCCTTTTTGCAGCTATATTGCTTATATGGGTTGACAAAATTTGAGAAGAAATTTATTGTTAAACTGAAAATAAATTCGAGTGGTTTAAGGTCAGAAGAGAATCGGGAGGAACAGATGAAAAGAAAATTTTTTTGTAAGAGGAACATTATCACTTGTTGCATCGTTTTTTGTATCTTGTTATGCATTACATTTATTGCAGATGACAGGCAGCAGAAATCCTATGACAAGGTGTATACGGCATATGTTGAGATGGGGAATGGGGAATATCAGGAAGCTGCAGATCTGTTTTCAGAATACATAGCGGAACATAAAACAAAATTGTACTGGAAACTGGTGGAAGCAGTAAATGGTTCGGATAGTGAATTTACATTGGAAAATGTAAATAAAGCACTGGAAACCTGTAACCAAAAGCTGGCGGAAGAATGATGTAGCTTACGCTTCTCTGAAAGAAAGCAATAAAATAAGAAGTGAAGTTGAATGAGGCAGTGATCCCATGAAAAGTGGGTATCACTGCCTTTTTTGTAAATTATGGTTTAGTGAGTGCTTTTACTTCTTTTAAAACGATATTCTGTACTTCAGGACTGAGCTGTTCAAAGTAGGAAAGCAAAAGAATGGATTGATTGTTATGGGCAGAGGTGGGAAGAGACGGAATATCGGAATTTCCAAGCAGATAGGCTGTTGTTACATGAAAGATAGAAGCAATTTCCAAGAGGGATTTGAAGTCTGGTTCTCTGTAGCTGTTGACATATCCACTGACAGTTGACTTGGAAATGTTCAGGGCAGCAGCCAGATCACGCTGGGAAATAGACTGATCTTCCATGAGTTGTTTCAGGCGTTCTCCAAATGATGTCATGCATGATCCTCGATATGGTGTTGTAAAGTTAATATATAGTCTAGTTTCAAGATGATTGTAACAAAACGGCTATAAATAGAAACAAATGGACGCGAAATGAATTTGCAGGGCACGAAAAGAGAGCCAAAATTAATATAAAGATGAATGATATAAGAAAAAAACTGATCAGAACCCCCTTTGGATTATTTTCCATAACCCATGCTTCAATGCCGGAGGTATCGAAGATAGTCATGTCAGCAAGAGCCGGATTCAGTTTTTGGCATATCGGTTCGGTCAGGTCTACAAGACGATCGAACATAGATTGTAAGTCCGATAAGAAATTCTGTTTAAAACGAGTAAATTTTGAACCATTCGGTACAACATCAAAACTGCAGAAGTCACGCAGTTCCTGAGAGTATTTCAAGAACACAATCAGGAGTGTGTCAGTCGGGATTGAGAAATACGCTGGAGCAGAAGTACTTTGAGCATTGGATAAAGCTGGTGCTTGCGGGGGCTTCCGGTTTGGGCGTGAAAATGAGAAACAAAAGAAACAGGAGCAATTTCATCAAGGTCAATGGCTTCGTCAAGAAGAGAAAGAAACTGATATTTGTCGTTGTCAAATTTGTTTTGACAATCTTCAAAAATTTCTGCCAAAGTGAGCTGTTTATGTGTTATCATATAGGTATATCTCCTTTAGGTGGATTGGTTGATAGTTTCTCGACAACTCTATTTTACCATAAACCTTGAGGAGATATTTTATTTTAGCAACAAAAAAAGCCGTATTTATGCGGCTTTTGGCGTTTCGCAAACGCCTAACTTTTGCAAGAAAGGAAAGGTGATTTTATGGCAAATAAGAATAACGATTTAGCTCACACAAAGTGGATGTGCAAATACCATATCGTATTTTCAATGGTATTTTCAATCACACATTGCTGTGTGAATTTTATCAGGGCAAGCTGCTACTCTATTTAACGATGCCTTTTGAAGAAAAGCCAAAGACTTACTTACCGTGCGACAATCTCAAATACTACCGTCAGCGAAAACAGATGACAACAAGGCAGTTGGCAGAGAAGCTAGATATTGCACCAGTGATAGTTGTGATGTATGAAAACGGAAAACATCATCCCTTACGATGTAGCTATCAAACTGTCAGATGTTTTGAAAATCGAATCCTCCTTGCTTTATGATGATTTCTCCCGTTTCCTTGCTACACCATATACGGAAGCTTTAAAGAACGTTAGAACGGCTCTGGGGCTGTCACAGAAGGCTTTTGCAGAGCAAATAGAGATTTAATTCACCAAAAACAACTTACAATATTTGTTTATTTTGCGCAGTTGCGAGAAATGGTCGAGATATGTTACTATGTACAGTAGTTAATCGATTAACTAATCCATTAAACAATGGAGCGCAATCCCATTTTGTGAAAGGACATGTATACTATGAAAAGAGAAAAGTGGAAGTGGTATCAAAAGCTGTGCTTGGCGTTAGCAATAATTTTGATAGGGAGCATTGGGGCCATGTTGATCCAAACAAACTTTGGTGCAGTTTCCATCAAAAATATTGAAATTGTAACAGACCATCAGCAATACCTTGGTGCAACAATGTACATCCCCAAAATTGCTTCAGCGGAGAATAAATGTCCCGTTGTGGTCACATCTTCAGGTTGGGAGGATGCTGGTGAAACTTGGAGCTATGTAGCAACAGAATTAGCGCGACGCGGAATCATTGTCGTTAATATGGAACCCTATAGTCATGGCAGCTCAGAGATGTTTCATCAGACAGGAGAAATGGCTCTGTATACAAATATGTATACAGAGGGCATGGGCATGATTGCTTTAGTAGAGTATATCACTGGCGGAACACTGGATTTTGTCGATACCACACGGGTAGGCGTAACAGGGCTTTCTATGGGAGGAATATGCACTTGGACAACTGTACAGCATTATGGTATGTTGTATAATGAGGCTATTGAAGCTGCCAAGTCTGAAAATTCAGATGGTGGCACGGAAATAACAGCAAGCGAAATGGACTATGCGAATTCTTTGCTCAAGGTAACAGCAGCACTTCCTTGCGGTTCCCCTCCTACTCCCAGCAATGGTTATAACGAAGCTGCGCTCCATGTAAATGTGGGTTGCTTGATGGGCTCAATTGAAGAATGTGGCGATTTAGTTTCCACAGGAAATAGCACAATAGTTGGAGATGCTATTGAGGGCTTGGAATTTGTCAACGCAGTGTTGGGCAATGATCCAGTTAACTACGTTAATGAAGGGGAGTATTATGGAAATCGGGATGACAATACACTTCGTGTTATTTATCAGCCGTTCTCAATACATGGTGCAATTCCTTTTGTGCCAGAAGCAGTAAGCGATATTATTGACTTTTTTACATATAGCTTTAAAATTGATACTTCATTGACAAAAAGTTCCTTAGTTTATCCGGTTAAACTGTTTTTTAATGCAGTTTCTCTTATTGGCTTGCTCCTGACAATTCTCCCCCTCGTGGACATGTTCTTGACTATGCCGGTATTTAGTCAGCTAAAGGCAGCAAAAGAACCAGAAAAAATTCCAGCACTCTCTACTAAGAAAGAAAAAACAACTTTCTGGTTGGGTATCGTTTTTGGAGGTTTGGTTGCCTTTGTAACAGCAGTCATCACAGTCGGTGTTTACATGAAAATATTTCCGTCTGCAAGCAACGGTTCCACATCTGCTTGGTTCAATATTGCACCCATGAACCTAATGATTACGTGGACTGTTCTAAATACGATTTGGGTAGCTTTTTGGTTCTGGTACAACTATAAAAAGGATAAGGCTGCTGGAATCAGAACAGAGGAAATGATCGGGTGGAAAATTGGAAAAAATGATTTGTTTAGGACATTCTTTGCGGCCATTGCTGTGTTTACTGCTTTCTATTTGATTGTATTTTTCGCTAAATGGGCTTTTAACACAGATTTTCGGATTTGGATGACGGCAGTAAAGACCTTCAAACCGACAAAGTTGATAGCACTATTGAACTATTGGCCGTTTTTCTTCTTGTTCTACTTGAGTTACAGCCTGCTTATCAATGGTGCGTTCCGGGTTGATGGAATGAAAGAATCCGCCAACCTCCTGATTTGTGGAATCGGAAATAGTATCGGCTGTGTTCTTTTGCTGATCATTCAATATTCGGTTTTGCTAATTACAGGCTATACACCTCGTATGCTCTTGTCTTTCTGGAACTGGAGCGACACCTTGGTCCTTGGAATAAACTTCTGGCTGATGTTTATTGCGCCAATCTTTTTAAGAAAATTCTTCAAAAAGACAGGAAATGTTTGGATGGGGGCAACTGTCATGTCTCTGATCTATGCTTCTATTGGTATTATGAAAGCAAGCATGACAACCACATTTTTTATGTGATCTAAAAAATCCGGGAGACGAAAAATTTTTCGTCTCCTGGATTTTTCATGATGCGCCTGGCGGCGCACGTAATCAGGTTCATGTACATGCTTCTGTTAGAAAAAATCAGCAGGAACAAATATTGGAAAATTTCCATTACCGGAATGCCCTTCTTTTTGTAATCATTGGATGCTTTCAAAGCTGAAGAAACATGGAACCTCGTAAAAATCTTTTGATAGATTTTGAAATCTGCTTATCATTTTGAGTTGCTTGTAGTATACTTTTATTCATAGCATGAGCCTCCGGAAGTGTGATTGTTTCTAGACAACTCAATTATACCAAAACCAGACGGTTTCATGCTATTTTTATGCCAGTTATTATTGAATTTTCAAAGTGCATAGGCACTTATTCAAGTGCGAAGTTTGAGTTACTTAAATGTATTAATGGATGCATGACATTGGAGTGTAACTATGACGCTGGAAATGACCGTTCCGTAGCATACTTCAAAACAGAGGAATGTAGTTCATGTCCGTATAAAGACCGATGCCAACCACGCTTTCTGAAAACAAGGGTTCACAAGGAAGTATCTTGGAAATCTGTAGGAAGAGCCAAACAACTACAATACATGAAAACCGAGGAATTCAGTAAGTACTCTTGTTTTAGAAACGGAGTGGAAGCAATTCCATCTCTTCTGCGAAGAAGATATCATGTAGATAAAATTCCAACGCATGGTAAAAATCGAACCAGATTTCATTTTGGATTTAAAATAGCAGCATTGGATTTTCAAAAGCTATTGGATTATATCAATAGCTTGGATAATTGTGCTCCAAAAATCGAAACGGCATAAAAACAACCAAGAAAGTCATCTGCAATATCATTAGTCCACAAGTCTAAGGCAAAACTCAAACACAATTCGTGTTAAATTTTCAAGGTACAAATAAAAGCATATATTAATTAACGTGTCTTTTGACACCCTAATCCTTATAGGTAAATAGTATCAGAAGGAAGAAAAATTAGATAGCGAAAGCCAATGCACATGTTTCATGACGCATTGGTGTCTTTCGCAGAAAGACAGGTAATATATATGACAGAAAACATTGAAAACAATGGCTGTTCACAAAGAGATAGTGCGGAACATGAAGGGTATGTGAAAGCGTCTAGGTCATTCAATCGAATATGGAAAGAAAGAGACAGTGCACAGTTGAAGCTCTTGGAAAAGATACGGCATACAGGACAGTTATGAACAAGTATCTTGACTATTCGTGCATCGAACTGAAGATCGGATTGGAGTCGTATAATTTCCAATACTCATCCAGGAAGCTGCTCGAAAAATATCTTGAAAGAATGGAAACAGAAGGCAATTGGTCGGTGTCAAGCAGAAACCAACGTCTTGCCGCTATACGAAGGTTTTACAGATATGCAGCTGAACGCAATCCTTTCATCATGTCCTGCTATCAGGAAATGACATTGATTCCTGTAAAAAAAGAAGCAGAGCATGAAATCGAATTCTTTTCTGAGAAAGCCTTAGAAGCAATCCTGGCTGTTCCGGATATTTCATCCAAGAAGGGCAGGCGGGATCTTGTGTTCATGATACTTCTCTACGATACTGGTGCCAGAATACAGGAGATGCTGGATCTTTGCCTGAACGACTTGCATATCAATTCAGATGAAAAATACGTTGTTCTGACTGGAAAAGGTGGAAAAATGCGCCTCGTTCTTCTGATGCAGAAAACCGTAGAGTATCTGCATAAATATCTGGCTGAATTTCATCGAGCTAGTGATGGAAACTCTTTTCTGTTCTATGTAGATAGAAAGGGCTGTAGAAATCAGATGTCTCAGGACAATGTATCAAAATTTATCAAAAAGTTTGGGGGACAAGCAAAGGAAAAATGTCCTGAGGTGCCAGAGCATCTCTATGTGCATATGTTCCGGCATTCAAGAGCCATGCATCTCTACAGGAGTGGGATGCCGATGCCTCTGTTGTCTGAATGGCTCGGCTATGCACAGATGGAAACAACGATTAAATACTATGCGAATGCTGATGTTCGGATGAAGCAGGAAGCAATCGAAAAAGCAACCTCAGACCTCAACCCCATTCTCAGCTCGCGGAGCGAATTCACATTCAAAGATGACGATGAAACACTTAAGAAGCTTTATGGTTTGATGTAAAAGATTATCCCGACTTTTTTGATATATTTTCGCGAAGAAACGCAGTATCCTGTCGGAATTCCGGATAATCATAAAGTCGGGATAAGTGGTGTGAGAGGTCGGGAAATCATTTAGATTTCCCTCCTTGATTAGAAATTAGTCACGAAAAGCCTGTGAAGCAGATAGCTGAATATTTTCCCCTAACGTTGCCTGCCCATTGATAAGTTTTATAATATGTTCACCGGCCATACGAGCCATTTCATTGATTGGAAGGTAAATTGTCGAAAAATATTCAGTCATCAAATCTGTATTTGGAGCATCAACAAAACCTACAATTTCAACATCTCGACCAAGAGTTTTTCCACGTAAATCACAAACATGACGTGCAAAAAAGGAAATTGCGCCATTAGAAGCTATCAACGCTGTGCAACCTAATTCAAACAACCTATCGCAACAATTCTGTACTTTTAAATAATCTGTATCACCATCCAAAACAAAATCATTCTCCACCATCAAATGACAACGTTCCATTGCACGACGATAGGCGTTTACACGCGCTTTTGTTGTAGACAGCCGAGCGTATCCCGCAATAAATCCAATCCGAACATGCCCTTTTTTTGCAAGTTTCACAATTGCTTGCTCTATTTGTTCTGTACAGTCAATGGTTACACTACATAAATTGCAGCCGGGAAACATACGGTCCAGCAATATAATCGGTAAATCAGTAGGAAGGATATCCTTTAAGCATTCCCAATCCTCTGCTGTACTAGCAAGTATAATTCCATCAACAATACTACTGTTTATGCCCTTCAAATGAGTAGCTTCACGTTCCATCGTTTCATTAGTGTTGGCAATTAACAGTCGGTAACCCTGTTTTGTCAAGACTTCTTCGACTTCTTCAATCGCAGTAGAGAAAAAGCTATTCCCGACATCAGGAACAACAAACAATACGGCATTGCTTTTCTTGGTTCTCAAACTACGAGCCATCATATTTGGCGAGTAACCAAGTTGTTTGATTGCTTCATTTACACGAGAAGTAACTTCCGCAGAAACAAAACGGGTTCCATTGATTACATAACTTACAGTAGCGGTGGATACCCCTGCTAATTTAGCTACATCGGCCATACTGCTTTTTTTCATTGCTCCTCCCACTTAATAGTAATATTTTGAGTCCACTCCGCAAGCCCCTAAAATGCGAAAATGGGGCTGGGAGCAAAAAGAAACCAGATTTGCAAAAATGGTGCAAAAGAAACCGCAGTCTCTTTGCCAGGTTCATGCACAGCAAAGCAATGCCGATGACATAGAAAGAAGTTTCCTGCAAACGTGCCATGATGCAGTTAAGCCCATAGCTGCGCTTGCCAACCCCAAATTCGCCCTCGACAATGTTTCGGTCGTAGATATCCTGATACTCCTGTTTCTTTGCCTGCTTCGTCCTTTCCGCGTTCTTTGCCGGTCGTCTCAGGGCAGGTCCGGTCAGCTGGATGCCCTGCGCCTTGCACCAGGAAATGGCTCCCGGTTCCGGTAGATTTTGTCAACAAGAATTCGCTGCGGATAGCAGCTATGCTCCTGACGGTAGTCCTCTACGGCGCTGAAAAATCGGTTGCTTCGTTGTAGGCATCAAAAGATAGATGTTCGATTTTTGCATAGCCATCTACCATGCTGATATGCAGCTTGGCTCCAAATTCTGTGTTCGCATGGGCTTTCCCACGGACGATTGACCTGACCCAAGGCTGGCTGATGCTGACGATACGGTCAGGTACCGTGTGGATACGGTTTTCGTACATGTACAGCTGCTGCTCGTACAGCGTTGTGATGGTATCAATAAATCTGCAACTTTTTCGGATACTTTCAAATGGGTTTTCCGAATAATATCCACAATAAAGCCAATATCCCACCGGATATATTGCAGCTGCTTCCGAACGCCTTCCCTTATCTTTTTGCCCGTGCGTTTCTTGCACTTGGACAGTTTCAGATAGTCTTTGCGGGCAGCTCTGCGCCGCATCCGGGGCTTTTTCAGCTTGTGGGCTTCACAGTAAGCATCAACGATGTGCTCCAGCTTTTCCTGTGCTTCATTCAGAAGCTGGAAATCCTGCGGGTAGGAAATGTCAGTCAGCAGGTGGCATCCATGATGAGGGTGCCCTTGTTCTCAGCGAAGCCGCCGCTCTGATCGTTGTAATCGTCCTGATCTTCCTTGGAGGCGGAAGCTGCCAGCAGAGCAGCAATTGCTTCCGGCGGGAAGCGCTTCCGGAATTCAACCATAGTGGACGCGCCAAAGGAGCATTTGCTGGTGTATTCCTTTAGGGCGAGGAAGTATTGCAGATACGGATTCTCGCTGACATGTCGCACCGTCCACTCGTCGTTGGACTTCAGTCTCTGCTTGATGATGAGCGCACCCAACGCAATTCTGGCAGGATGTGCCGGATGGCTGTTGTTCATAAAATGCTTGACATAGACCTCCTCCGCTTCATCCCAAGGCACCAAATCCGCCAGTTTTACCCACTAGTTGTTCTTGTCCAGCTGGCCATAAGGAAACACGAAATCCTTAATCCGCATCTGTCTGTTCATGCGATACATATCAGCATCCTCCAAAACTGCACACCTTTTTCTGACTTTTGACATTATTCCCGTGCAGTTATTATAGCATATTTTGTCTGGAAATGCAGTAATATCAATACTTTTTTGGATGCGGAGTGGACTCTATATAGCAATGCCGAAGATGGCGTGTTGCAAAGAAATCGATAGAAAAAAAGAATTCCAGACTGTTGATGTCTATAAATCGATGAAAAAAGAGGTTGTTTAAGAACTGTATTGACTATAGGTCGGTGTTGGATTATTAATATTCAGCACCGGCTTTATTAATTCATGACAATAGAATGCTCGCAGAGCGTGCATTCTATTGTTTTTACCCGAATAAGCTGCGAAATAAAAAGATTAAGGAATCGGTTTATATCTTTACGGAGCTGAGCCGACATAGTATTATGACAATGAAAGTGGCACATTTTTTATGCCATTTGGGGTAAGTGTGATAGGAAAGGATAAGGGGATTAGAATGGAAAAAGTACTATATGAAGAATTGTGTCCAGATGAATTGGTGCAGAGATTACAGGAGATGCCGGTTGCTTACCTGCCGCTTGGCACACTGGAATGGCATGGACCACATATGCCTCTTGGAGCCGACGGTATCCAGTCAAAAGAGCTGTTTGTTCGAGTGGCGGAAAAAATCGGTGGCGTGGTACTTCCGATGCTGTTTATGGGGCCGGATCGTGTGTTTCATGATGGCGAAAAATCATTTTATGGAATGGATATTAATACGGAAGGTGCACTGAAGACCTATTGTGTTCAGCAGATGAAAGGCAGTGCTTACTGGATGGAAAAGGAACTGTTTCAGAATTACCTGCGCAGCATTTTGGCTCAGCTTTCCAGGGTAGGAGTTCGTATTGTTGTCGGACATGGACATGGTCCGTCGATAAAAGCATTTCAGGAACTAAAGGAAGAGGCGGAAGAAAAATTCGGCCTGAGCATTTTGACGGCCTGGACGTTTGCAGAAGATGAGAGGCTGCGATATCAGAATGACCATGCCGGGGCGAATGAGACCTCTATCGTAATGGCCGTGCGGCCGGAGCTGGTTGACTTTGGACAGGTAAAAGAAGATGAGAGTAATCTGATTGGAATCGCAGGAGGACATCCGGTCAGAGAATCATCGGAAGCGTTCGGGAATGAAATACTGGAGTATACAATGAAAACATTAATCTCTGGTATTGAAACGGAGTATAAAAAAATAAAATAAAGATAGATCGTAACTGTTCAGTAGGTCTGCGCATTTACTGCGCTGACCGTAAGAAAGCTTGGACTAGAAGGCAAAAATCCTATCGGCATAGCCGATTTGGAATGGATTTTTGCGCGTAACTGTGAGGGTACTGAACAGTTACGATAGATCTTTGTTTTTGTAAGATCTTCTGCCGTCAGTTACCCAGTCGCCTCGGAGCAGCAATTATTTCCGGGGCGACGGGGCGCTGCTCATTTTTCAGAACCCTTGCAAGAGAGGTTGCCGGGAAGGTCGTCCCCGCATTGGCGATCAAAACTCATTCAACAGCCCCACAACTGTCCGTAACTCTTCCGCCTTCACCTTATCCGGGAACTGGCCGGAGAGAACGCAGTTTTTGAAGTACTTGATCTCTTCTGCGTAGGCGTCGCTCTTGGGCAGGTTGATGGAGCCGGTATCGCCGGTTGCCTGCTCGGTGGGGGAATAGATGCTGCCGTTGTTTTCATAGATTTTGCATTCGCCCTTTTCGTAGGTAACAAGCGCATCCTCGAACTGGAAGCGGTAGGAAGCGCCGAAGGGGTAAGCGGATGCGTACCAGGAAGCTTCGGTGGTAACGAAGAAGCCGGGAAATTCGTATACAGCGGTCAGATAGTCCTGATTAGGCTGCTTTGCACGGTGCTTCAGGGAAGCTTCCGGTTTGCCGAAGGCGTATACAAGGAAGTCAAGATCATGGATATGCAGGTCGTAAGGTACAAGTCCGCTTCTCTTTTTGTCCATCATCCAGTTGTCCCAGCTCCAGGCGGGATAGCTGCCGAGGCGTCCCATGTAGCCGGACAGGAGCTTTCCGTATTTGCCGGAATCGTAAAGCTCCTTGATCAGCTCATATTCGGGCCAGAAGCGCAGAACCTGTGCGATCATGAAGCATACGTTGTTTTCTTTTGCGGTGGAATATGCCAGCTCGATATCCTCTTCTTTTAAGGAAATGGGTTTTTCACTGAGGACGTGGATGCCCTTTTTCATTGCCTTGACTGCGGTGGGAACGTGCAGATAAGTGGGCAGGCAGATGTCCAGGATGTCAAGCTCTTCTTTTTCAAGCATTTCATCGATGGAGGTGTAGTGATGCGGCTCCGGATAAGGCTCCATCCGCTCCGGACGGATATCGCAGATTGCTGTGAGTGTGGTGTCCTCCATAGCGTTCCATGCAGGAATGTGTGCGCCGCTGATGCCGCCGACACCGACTAAACCGATTTTTAACATGATGCTTCCTCCCCGTAAATTTCATCAATAATGTTTTGCAGATAAGTTCTGGATTCCAGAATGTCGGTCAGCTGCTGTGGACCGTCGATTTCCCGTTCGATGGTGACATAGGAGTTGTAGCCAAGCTCATGCAGCTTTGTAAAAACTGCACGGAAGTCTACTTTTCCCTGTCCAATGGGTGTTTCGGCACCGAGCTCATGTCCGTTTGTCGGATAGCAGCCGTCCTTTGCATGCAGGTTGCGGACGTGTTTGCCGAAAACGTCAAGTGCGTCTGCCGGGTTTGCTTTTCCGTAAAGAATCAGATTTGCAGTGTCCAGATTCACATAAAGATTATCCGTGCCGACGGCTTCAAAGCAGCGCAGCATGGTAACGGGGGTTTCCTGGCCGGTTTCAAACAGCAGGCACTGCCCGTTTTTCTTCAGATGCTCTGCAACAGTGCGCACAGCGATGCAGAAGCTGCTGAAATTGGGATCATAAGGATTTTCCGGAATAAATCCCATATGAGTTACGACATCAGTGATGCCGAGCTTGTGGGCAAAATCTGCACCGTCGCAAAGGTTTTCGATCCGCATCTGTCGGTATTCCACAGGGACAAGTCCAAGGGTGAGCGGTCCATCGTAAAAGTTCCATGCCGCAGGTCCGCTCCAGCCGCACCAGAATGCGGAAACGGTGATCTGATATTGTTCCAAAAGTGTTTTTAAGAGGCTTGCATTTTCGTCCGTCCAGGCGGCAGGATTCCAGGAAACCAGCTGACAGGAATCGAAGTTATGTTCCCGAAGCTGGGCGAATTTTTTTTCCATACCGTCGATCTCGGAGAAATTGACGCAGGTTCCGATTTTCATAGAGTGCTCCTTTTTAGGCAAAGAAAATGATTTTCACTGCCCTGAAATGATGATTTTTGGTTGTCTGGGAACTGTTTTTACAGTATCATGAAAAGCAGGAGAAGCCCATTATTTTTTTGACTCATTTTAGGATAATTTTTACCTTTTGCGGAGGACAGTATGATCGACGGATACAAGGAGCTGACGCCGGTAATCTATGGAGAAAATGCGATAAAATATCTGTATACCGAGCAGAAAAAGGCAGAGGGGGAAATCTGTTTTCTGCTGCACTGGCACGACCGGATGGAGCTGACCTATGTGACGGAGGGAACGCTGCGGTTTGTGACGGAAGGAGAGGAGTTTTGGGTTTCGGCAGGAGAGCTTGCAGTAGCCGGACCGGGGCAGATGCATGGCGGCTTTGCAGTGTCGGAAAAGGTCTGCTATCATACGGTCATGTTCGATGTGGAGCGGTTTTATAATGGAACGGCAGCGTCTGAAAAATATTTACGTTCCCTGGGAAATGGAGAGCTGACCTTTGTGGAAAAGATCGCAGGGAAAGAGGTTTCCGGGCTGCTGGAGCGTCTGGTGGGGCTGCTGGCCGGAAGGGACAACGGAAAAGACAGCAAAAGCTCGCTGGCAGCCATCGGAACGTTGTATGAAATTCTCGGATGCCTGATAGAATACGGCAGGTCAAAAAGCAGTGCAAAGGTCAGTCCGGACAGCGGATTTGGTCAGATTTTAACCTATGTCAATCATCATTATACGGAAAAACTCAGCCCGGCGGCGCTGAGTGCGCAGTTTGGATATCATGAGGCGTATTTCTGCAGGCGCTTTCGGGAGCTGACAGGCATTACCTTTTCGGAATATGTCCGTGCGCTTCGGATGGAGTATGCACAGAAGCTTTTGAAGGAATCAGAGGATGAGGTGGGGACGGTGGCCTGGAAATGCGGCTATCCGGACGGAAGCTATTTTACACGGGAGTTTCGGAAGATGTATGGGTTTACCCCATCGCAGTTCCGGCGGATGACGCGGTGAACTGTAGCGTTTCGGCAGATGTGAGGAAACACAGCAGTGAAAAAAAGCTGTACAACAAAAACACCGCAGTCTATAATGGAAAAAACGGATCGGGAGGGAGAAAATGTTATGCAGGCATTATTTGATGCCGTAAACGCGATTTGCGGCAAAATTCAGGTTGTATCAGATCTGTTCTGGGAGTTTCCGACCAACTTCGGATGGTATGCGGCGATTCCGATCCTTGGAAATTTCAGTCTGGCGATCATTTTGCTGGTCGGTACCGGAATTTTTCTGACCTTTCGGTTCCGGTTTGTACAGGTGCGGAAATTTCAGTACGGCTTAAAAGTGCTCCTTCACAGCAAAGCAGCGACGAAGACCGGTATTTCGGCGCTGGCGGCATTTTTGCTGTCTACGGCAATGCGGGTAGGACCGGGAAATATTCTCGGCGTGACGGGGGCGATTTCCATCGGTGGTCCGGGCGCGCTGTTCTGGATGTGGCTGTCGGCGTTTTTCGGGATGTCTACAGCCTTTGCAGAATCCACGCTGTCTCAGATTTTTAAAGAGAAAAGAGATGGGCAGTATGTCGGCGGACTTCCCTTTTATGGAAGAAGACTGTTAAACAATGCAGCGTGGGCCGGTGTTGCGCTGAGCGTGCTCTACATTGTCTATGCTTTTTTGTGCTTCCCGGCGCAGGGCTTTAATACCATCTCTGCAGTCGGTGCCATTGCAAATGAGATCACCGGGACGACGATTGAGACCAATTCGACGCTGTATTGGATTTCCTTCGTGGTATTGATCCTGATTGCCGCACTGATCAGCTTCGGGGGAATCAAAAAAGTGACAAAGGTAACGGATCTGCTGGTTCCTGTGATGGCAGTGATCTATGTGCTGACCGTAATTGCGCTGGTTGTCTGCAACTTTACGCGGATTCCCTGGTTTTTTCAGGCGGTATTTGGACAGGCATTTTCGCCGGATGCCGTATTTGGCGGAGCCTTCGGCACAGTTCTCAGCCAGGGCATCAAACGAGGCCTGATGTCCAACGAGGCAGGTCAGGGTACCATCACGATGCCTGCGGCTGCTGCGGATGCAAATCATCCCTGCGATCAGGGATGCGTTCAGGCCATCGGCGTTTTCCTGGATACGATTGTGATCTGTACGCTGACCGGATTTGTGGTGATCATGGGAAGGATGTGGACGACAGACCGTGGGGCAGAGTGGTTTGATATGGGCAAGCTGGACAAATTCCTGGCATCCTGCGGAGAGCTGACCGGACAGAGCGGCGCTTATCAGATCGTAACGTTTTTAGTGAGCATCTGCTTTGGTCTGTTTGCATTTACCTGTCTGATCGGCTTTATGTCCTTTACGGAAATGTGCGCGGTGCGGATTTCTTCGCGCAAGGGATTTATTGTTCTGATTCGGCTGCTGTGCCTGTTCGTCATTTCCTTTGGTGTCATTACCAATATCGCGGGAATGGATCTGGGCGCGCTCTGGGATTTAAGCGATTTTGCCAATATTCTGATGGTTTACTGCAACCTGCCGCTGCAGTATCTTGGCCTGAAGTATGTAACCCGGGCGTGGAAGCACTTCGAAAAACAGGACGGTACGCCCTTTACGTCTGAAATAGCAGGAATCGATGTGCCGGTCTGGGAGGAAAAAGCCGGAAAAGCATAACGGGTACTTTCACAGAAAGAAAAGCTGACGCGGTCAGAAAAACAGCCGCCGGGGCGGCAGAATGGGAGGGTATATGGATTACGCACTGTATCAGAAAATTTCAAAGGTTACGCTGGGAAAGCAGCCGGCTGACCTGGTATTAAAAAATCTGAAGCTGGTGGATGTATTTACAGGGGAGATCGTGGAGTCAAACGTTGCAGTCAAGGACGGTCTGATCGCGGGGGTGTCGAGACGTTACCGCGGAAAAAAGGAGATCGACCTCGGTGGAAAATATCTTGCGCCGGGCTTTATCGACGCACATCTGCATCTGGAATCCACCATGGTTACGCCCAACGAGCTGGTCAGCACGGCGGCACGTTTCGGGACGACGACATTTATCGTAGATCCCCATGAGGCGGCGAATGTCAGCGGCGCGGCCGGGATAGACTATATTCTTGATCAGACGGAAAAATCTCCGGCGAACGTCTATGTCATGATGCCGTCCTGTGTACCGGCGACGCATGTGGACGATAACGGCGGTATTTTTTCCGCAAACGATATGTATCCGTACGTCCGCAATCCGCGGGTTCTGGGACTGGGGGAAGTGATGGATGATCCGGGGGTTATCAACGGCGACGAGAGCATGTTTTCCAAACTGCTGCTGTTTGAAAACCGGACGATTGACGGACATGCCCCTTATCTGCCGAACCGGGAGCTGAGCGCTTACAAGATGGCGGGGGTGGATACCGACCATGAAGCGACCAGCTTTGAATATGCGCTGGAAGAAGTGCGCCGCGGCATTCATGTCCATATCCGCGAGGGCAGCGCGGCCCACAACCTGAAGGATATCGTAGAGGGCATTGTCCGCACCGGAATCGATACGGAATATTTTTCCTTCTGTACGGACGACAAGCATATCGAGGATATTTTACGGGACGGCCATATCAGCTACAACGTAAAGCTTGCGGTTTCCCTCGGCATGAATCCGGTTCAGGCGATCAAAATGGCGACGATCAACACTGCAAAATGCTACGGTTTAAAGCATCTGGGCGCGATTTCCCCGGGCTTCCAGGCGGACTTTGTTGTGCTGGATAATCTGCAGGATCTGAATGTGACAGATGTGTTCTATAAAGGAAAGCTTGTAGACCGGAATGCGCCGATCCGTGTAAAAACGTGCGGCAGAGCGTTGAAACATACGGTACACCTCGACAAGGTGAAGGCAGAGCAGTTTGTGCTTCCGATTGGAAAAAAGAAGACCCATGTAATTGGCATCAATCCGTCCCAGATCACCACAGAGGATCTGGCGGTTTCCCTGCAGCCTGCGGCAAATTATGTTCCGACGGACGGCTATTCCAAGGTCGCAGCTGTGGAGCGGCATCATAATACCGGAAAAATTGGCGTTGCAGTGGCAAAGGGCTACGGCATCCGAAACGGCGCAGTGGCATCTTCCGTATCCCACGATTCCCATAACATCATCGTCATCGGGGACAATGACCGCGACATGGCATTGGCAGTCGACGAAATCATCCGAACGCAGGGCGGTTATACCGTTGTGGAAAACGGCGAGGTATTCGAAACGCTGCCGCTTCCGATCATGGGACTGATGAGCGACGCCGGGTTTGAGTCCGTCAATGAGACTTTAGGCCGGATGATAAAAAAAGCGCATGAAATGGGCGTTCCGGCGGATATCGAGCCGTTCATCACATTATCGTTTTTGGCACTTCCCGTCATTCCGACGCTGCGCATTACGCCGCGCGGTCTGTGCCTGCTGACCGCGAAGGGACCGGAAATTCTGCAGGAGTAAAGCCAGTCTGGAAAGCGCCTGCAAAAAAAGTTTTTATGGAGGAACTTATGGATATAAAAGAAAAAATTCATGAACTGTCAGAGGAAATGATTCAGAATCTGGGACGTCTGGTTGCGGTGGATTCCCAGCTCGGCACGCCCGAAGAAGGCAAGCCCTTTGGCGAAGGCCCGGCAAAAGCCCTTGAGGTTGGCTTAAAAATCGCTGACGAGCTCGGCTTTCAGACGGTCAATCTGGACAACTACTGTGGCTATGCAGAGATGGGCGAAGGAAAAGAGATTATCGGTATTGCCGGACATCTTGATATCGTGCCGGTGGGAGGCGACTGGACTCACGATCCCTTCGTGCTGACCCGTGAGGGTGATTATGTATATGGCCGCGGAACGACTGACGATAAGGGACCCGTTCTGGAAGCACTTTATGCGATGAAGCTGCTGCGGGATTCCGGCGTGAAGTTAAATAAAAGAGTCCGCCTGATCATGGGCTGTAATGAGGAAACCGGTTCGAAGTGCATGGCGCATTATAATGAAGTGGAAGAGGAGCTGTCCTGCGGCTTTACGCCGGACGCGAACTTCCCCTGCATCCACGGCGAAAAGGGACACATGTCAATGATGGCATATTCTAAACATACGAAGATCCTTTCCATGAACGGCGGTTTTGTTACAAATGCGGTTTGCGATTCCTGCACGACAGTGATTCCCGGGGCAGCAGGTCTGAAGGAAAAGCTGGAGAAAGAGCTGGCTGAGACGAAGCTTCAGGAGTACCGCGTGACAGAAGAAAACGGAGAGATCACAATTTATGCAAAGGGAGTGCCTGCACATGCCAGCACGCCGACGCTGGGGGTCAATGCGGCAGGTGTAACCTTTGAGTGTCTGGAAAAGGCAGGCTTTGAAGATGATTTTGTCACTTTTTATAATACCCATCTCGGAACTGCCTGCGACGGCTCCGGTATCGGCTTAAAGGTTTCCGATGCTTATGGCGACCTGACGTTCTGCAATGGTATCGTAAAAACCCAGGACGGCGTGATTTCCTGCACGATTGATATCCGTGTTCCGGTTACCTTAAAGCCCGACGAGGTCCGCAAGCTGTGCGAGGATAAGCTGGAGGATGAGAACGGACGGATCGAGATTCTGGACATCGGCGATGGATTATTTTTCCCGAGAGAGTCCCCTCTCGTAGAAGCCCTGTACAAGGCGTATGTGGATGTGACCGGCGATACTGCAAACGAGCCGATGGTCATCGGCGGCGGAACCTATGCAAAGTCCCTGAAAAATATCATCGCCTTCGGTCCTGAAAAGCTCGGAATCGATTATCACATTCATGGTGCGGACGAGTATATCCTTGTATCCGGCATGGAGGAAGCGGTGCTGGTATACATGGAAGCCATTAAGAACCTGCTGGCGATTTAAGTATTTCCGTATGGATCAGGATTTTTGCCTGCATATTTCTTGACTATTATACATTAAAAATGTATAATTATTCATTGTGGCAGGAAGCGATATGCCAAAGGGTCTGCAGCTGCCATAAAGAAAGAGATTTATGATTATTATCAGCGTAACTGTGAGGGTACGGAGCAGTTACGCTTCAACAAAATAAAGGAGTAATCAAAAATGGCAAGTTTATGGGGCGGAAGATTTGAAAAAGACATGGATGATATTGTAAAAAAATACAATGCATCTATTTTCTTTGACCAGAGAATGTATAACGAGGACATCGACGGCAGCATCGCGCATGTGACCATGCTTGGAAAGCAGGGCATTGTATCCTATGAGGAAAAAGATCAGATCATCGCAGGTCTGGAAGAAATCCGTAAAGAAATTGTGGAAGGAAAGATCCTGTTTACCGTAGAAGACGAAGATATCCATATGGGCATCGAGAGCCGTCTGATTGACAAAATCGGAGACGTGGGCAAAAAGCTCCATACTTCCAGAAGTCGTAACGACCAGTGTCAGGTAGATATCCGCCTGTATCTGAGAAAAGAAATTTATGAGATTTTGAACAGCCTGTGCTATCTGGAAAGCGTAATTCTGAAAAAGGCGGAAAAATATGAAGATAAGATTACAGTAGGCTTTACCCATCTTCAGCACGCACAGCCGATCACGATCGGATTTGTTTTTATGGCATATTTCCAGATGTTTAAAAGAGATATAGAACGTCTGACGGATACGCTGGAGCGTCTGAATTATAATCCGCTGGGGGCGTGTGCACTGGCAGGAACAACGATGCCCATCGACCGTCATTTGACGAGCGAGCTGCTTTCTTTTACTGCACCGACGGAAAATGCCATGGATACAGTCAGCGACCGGGACTACAGCCTGGAATTTTTGAGTGATGCTTCCATTTCCATGATGCACCTGTCCCGCTGGGCAGAGGAATTTGCATGGTGGAACTCTTCCGAGTTTTCCTATATCGCAATCGACGACAGCTTCTGCACCGGCAGCAGCATTATGCCCCAGAAGAAAAACCCGGATATGGCAGAGCTGATCCGCGGCAAGGTTGGTCGTGTATATGGTGATCTGATGCAGCTGCTGACCGTTATGAAGGGAACTCCGCTTGCTTATAACAAGGACTTCCAGGAGGATAAGGAGAGCCTTTTCGATGCGATCGACACCTGGAAGGCGACGATTGATATTTTTGCAAAGATGCTGGACAAGACCGAATTCCGGATGGATCAGATCGAAAAACAGCTTGGAAAAGGCTTCTTAAATGCGACAGATATTGCAGAGCATTTTGCAAAGCAGGGCATTCCGTTCCGGGAAGCACATGCTATCGTAGGACATATGGTAAAAGCATGTGAGAAGAAGGGCTGTGACCTTGAAGATCTGACAGACGAAGAGCTGCAGGCGATCGACAAGCGCGTGACCAAAGAGCTGCTGGGGGACATCAGCATCAAGTCCTGTGTCAATGCCCGCGTATCCTTCGGAGGAACGGCACCTTCTGAGGTACATCGTCAGATCGAGGTTGGCCGTCAGTGGTTAAACAGCCTGGAACGGTAAGGAAGCAAGCGCACGCTGTCGGCGGAGATCATGGAAATTCATGAAAAAGCGACGAATCAGGAATTGAATTTTGAAAAATTACGATCGAGCATAAATTTGTGCTGCGAGGTGTGTTTATGGGACATCTCAGATGCTATGATGGAACCAGATAAGAAAAATTCTTACTGGTTCTTTTTCAATTCATAACAATAGAATGCTCGCAGAGTGTGTATTCTATTGTTCATGACTATTCTATTGTTCATGACAATAGAATGCTTGCAGAGTGTGTATTCTATTGTTCATGACAATAGAATGCTTGCAGAGCGTGCATTCTATTGTTTGATGCACCGGACGGAAAAAATGTGAAATATGACATATTTCAGGTCAGAAAAAATGTAATAAAGTGGATAGAATAGGTCAGAAAAAATGCGATATACTATATCTGAACAGGAAGGTATTTTGAATGGAACAGGAAGGTATTTTGAATGAATCAGAAAGACAGAACAGAGATGGAGAAGAAAACGTTCCATGCGGCGGAAACTTTCAATGACCGCACGGAGCAGTTAAAAGAATATTTAAAGCGTCTGGGTGCAGGCGAGGCGCTGGAAAGTGTCCGGGCAGATTTTGTAAAGCAGTTCAGCGATGTTGAGGCGTCTGAAATCATGCAGGCGGAACAGAAGCTTTTAAAAGAAGGAACGCCGCTTACAGAGGTTCAGAAACTCTGTGACGTGCATTCAGCGCTGTTTCACGGTGCAACGAAAGAAGAACGGATCGCCAATGCGGAGAAAGAGGTCGAGGCATCCAGGAAGAGAATCGCAAATGCAGAAGACGGAGCTGATGCGTCTTTGAAAAGGGAAAAGCTGCAGGAAGAGCTGGCAAAACGCGAAAAATTTGAAAAAAAAGAATATTCGGACAAGCATACAAAAGCGGCGGAGTTGATCGCAATTGTCGGACATCCTCTTTACACGTTTACGAAAGAAAACGAAGCGCTGGCAGAGCTTTTAAAGCAGTTTAAAGAATCCCGGTCGGAAGAACTTTTGTTAAAAATCCGGGACTTATCGGTTCATTATGCGAAAAAGGGCGATCTGTTATATCCGCAGTTAAAGGTAAAATACGGTATTTCCGGTCCGTCTGATGTGATGTGGACAGTGGATGATGAAATCCGGGACGATCTGGGCATACTGATGAAGGAAAGTCCACGAAGTGCGGACTGGAATACGCGCTTGGACGGCGTATTAAAACGCGCGGAGGAAATGATTTACAAAGAGCAGAATATTTTGTTTCCGATCTGTGCCGTAAATTTTACAGAAGACGAGTGGAAAGGTATCTATCAGGACGCGAAGGATTATGCGGTTTGCTTTGGGGCAGAGCCGGAGGTGTGGGACAGAGCGGAGAATGTTGGACGAAGTGAGTTTGGCTGGCGGCGCAGCGCAGATGGACAGCAGGGCTCTGCAGGGCAGAAAGACGCCGCCGGTGAAATTGTGATGCCGGGCGGGCACATGACGCTGGAACAGCTTACCGCGCTTTTAAATACGGTTCCGCTGGAAATCAGCTTTATCGATACGGAAAATATCAATCGTTTCTTCAATGAAGGTCCGAAGGTGTTCAAACGCCCTGCAATGGCGATTGATCGGGAAGTATTTTCCTGTCATCCGCCCAAAATCGAACCTATGGTACGCGCAATTATCGAGGATTTTCGCAACAACAAAAGGAATCGTGTCCCTGTCTGGATGGAGAAAGGCGGACGCACGATGCTGGTAACTTATATGGCTGTCCGGGATAAGAACGGAAAGTACCTCGGTACAGCGGAATTTGTGCAGGATATGGAGTTTGCAAAGGAGCATTTTGGCAAATAGGTCCAGACGGGGAGCGGCCAGCGTTGCTAATTTTCAGCGTATAAGTCCGGCGAACTTCACAGCGTAAAGGCGGTAAAGCAGTTTAAGATGGCGTTGCTTCTGACGCTGGAAAGCAGGCAGGTGCGATTTTTTAAAAGAAAATGGGCCGGTTTTTCTGAAACTTTTGGCAGCAAACAATAGAATGCCCGCTCTGCGGGCATTCTATTGTCATGAATTGAAAAAGGTGATGCAGAATCTTGAAAACAGGGGATTTTGCATCACCTTTTTTGTGGAGTTTATAGTACAATGATGACGAAAGGCAGGAAACAGCTATGTCACTATTTAAGAAAAAATCATCTGCAAAATCCTATGATAAAGACACACAAAAACCTGTGATTAAAGCCAGCATCTGTAATGGGGAACAGGTTGCCGGCTTCAAGGATCTCCATACCGGGAAATTCGAAGAAGTGATGCTGATCTGCAGCGCAGCCGATCTTGACGCTTTCAGGGTCATGTACGGGATAACAGAAGAAATCACCAAAGAATACTGATTTACGAAAAGAGGGAACAACCATTGAGCGAAACATCAGGAAAACGGCTCGAAAAAGTCCGTTTCATGAACATGTGCATGATTCAGGACGGCAGAGGAAATGTGCTGGCGCTGGATAAAGTAAACGACAGCTACACCGGAACGACCTTTCCAGGCGGTCATGTGGAACCAGGAGAATTATTTTTTCAGTCTATGATCCGGGAGGTTTGGGAAGAAACGGGACTTACGATCGAAAATCCGGAATTTCGCGGGCTGTACCACTGGTATAAAGACGGCGTACATCATGTGATAACGCTCTACCGGGCGTACACTTTTTGCGGCGAACTGGAAAGCTCCGAAGAAGGACGGGTATACTGGATTTCGCTGGAAGAATTGAAGGCAAAAAAACTTGCATCAGGGATGGAGTACGTTCTGGAGGTGATGGAGTCAGAAACGATAAAAGAATGCTATGTACGCCGGGAAGCAGACCGGTATGTGGGGAAGGTATATTGATTTATTGGAGAAATTGCAGCCGCGGGTCAGGGACAGCGCTTTAAAAATTTACGATCGAGCATAAATTTGTACTGCGAGGTGTGTTTATGGGACACCTCAGATGCTATGATGGAACCAGATAAGGAAATTACTTACTGGTTCTTTTTCATTTCATAGGAAAATGCGTCCTATGAAATGAAAACGCTCTACGAGGATCGCACTGCGGCGGAATGGTAGAATGTCGCTTACGCGACCCGCCGCAGGCGGAGAATCCTGCCTCGCCGGATTCTTTTTTGTTTGAGGCACTGGACGAGCTTGGCGGAGATTGATAAAAGAAAAGACATCGTCCGTTAATCGGATTTTATATACTCCTTCATATATTCCAGCATTGCGGTCGCAGTCGCATTGAGTGTCGTATTTTTCAAATAACACAGATATGTCTGACTGTATAGGGCAGGGGCCAGCGGGATGAGTTTTAAATGCTGTCCGGCGGCGCTTGCCCGAACGGAGGCTCCGAAATGCCGGTCTGTCAGCAGGGAAATCCCCATATGCTGTGAGACGAGGTCAAAAATAGAGTCCATGCGTTTGCATTCCAGGACGATGTTCGGCTGGAAACCACAGGAAGCGCAGAGAGAGAGAAAGAGCTGATGCAGCAACGTGCCCTGATTTAAGATCACAAAATCTTCGCCGGATAACTCTTTTAGGGAGATGCTTTCTAAAGCTGCCTTCGGATGGTCGGACGGAAGCAGGATGCCGAGCTGATCCTTCGTATAAGGAACCTTTTCAAAAACCGTGTCATCAAGCGGATGCAGATCGCTGTCGCGCAGAAACGCCATGGAACAGGCTCCGTGGATCAGGGCTTCTGTCAGATAAGTGGTGTCGCCCTCGAGAACCTGGATGGCGGTCTGGTTTGGGTGTTTTTTTCGGAAATCGACTAAAATATCCGTGATCCGGTACTGCACCATAGAGGGGATGACACCGAGGACGAGCTGGCTGGACTGCGCCTGAATTTTCTTTTCCAGATCTTCGAGGAAATTCTTTTCTGTTTCGACGATAGAACGGGCGTAGGGAATCAGGCATTTTCCGAACGGTGTAAGGGAAACCTTACGCGTGTTGCGGTCAAACAGGGAAACCTGCAGCTCCTTTTCCAGCTTTTTAATATGCTTGCTCAGCGTAGATTCGTTCATAAAAAGAAGCTCAGAGGCTTCCCAGAAATTCTGCGTTTCTACAAGCGCTAAAAATTCCTTTAAACTCGCAGTATCCATTCTTATCTCCCTTTCGCAGGTACTTTGCACCGAAAGAACCGCGTGCGATCATTCTTCCATCCATTGATTCCAAAACTGACTTAATTTTAGGAGGAATCGAATTGTTTGTCAATATCGTGCGTGATAATCTGGTCACAGTTTCAAGGTTCACGCGGGTTCTGTGAATGGCGCGGGGAACCGTAAGTTTATCACAGAGGATGAAAGGAGTTCAAAAAAGTGACAAAAATTCATGATCTTCGTTCAGCATTAGAGTTCCTGGAAACAGTTCCGGGACAGTTGCTGACATCGGATACAGAGGTTGATCCAAATGCCGAGGTTTCCGGTGTATACCGTCATGTGGGTGCAGGCGGAACCGTTGCCCGCCCGACCAAAGAGGGTCCGGCGATGCTGTTTAATAATGTAAAGGGCTTTCCGGATGCAAGAGTAACGATCGGTATGCTTGCCAGCCGTAAAAGAGTCGGAATGCTGCTCGGAACCGATCCGGAATTTCTGGGAAAGTATATGGGCGAAAAGCTCAAAGAGACAATTCCTCCGGTGATGATTCCGGAAGGCAAACATATCGACTGTCAGGAGGTTGTTCATTATGCAACCGATCCTGATTTTGACCTGCGGACGCTTGTTCCGGCACCGACCAATACACCCGAAGATGCAGGCCCGTATATTACGATGGGACTGTGCATGGGAACTGATCCGGAAAACGGAACGAGCGATGTGACCATTCACCGTCTCTGCATTGAATCTAGGGATGAGCTGGGCATGTGGATCACTCCCGGTTCCCGTCATCTGGGCGCATTCTTTGACAAATATTGTGCACAGGGGAAAGATATGCCGATTTCTATTTCCATCGGTCTTGACCCGGCTGTTTACATGTGTGCGGGTTTTGAAGCACCGACTACACCCCTTGGCTATAACGAGCTGCAGATCGCAGGGGCACTGAGAGGCGAAGCAGTAGAGCTGGCAAACTGTCTGACTATTCCGGAAAAATGTATCGCAAATGCAGAGTATGTCCTGGAAGGTTATCTTTGCCACGACAAGACCGTCAGAGAGGATATTAATTCCAATACCGGTAAGGCGATGCCGGAGTTTCCCGGCTACACCGGTGATGCAAAGCCTGCGCTTCCTGTCATCAAGGTTACTGCGGTAACACACAGAAAGAATCCAATCATGCAGTCCTGTATCGGACCTTCCCATGAGCACGTTTCCATGGCCGGTATTCCGACCGAAGCTTCCATTATTTCCATGGTAGACCGCGCGATTCCGGGGCGTCTGTTAAACGTGCATGCAGCACCCTGCGGCGGCGGTAAATTTGTTGCAATCATGCAGTTTAAGAAGAGCTCCAAAAACGATGAAGGCCGTCAGCGCAACGCAGCGCTGCTCGCGTTCTCCGCATTTTCCGAGTTAAAGCATGTATTCCTGGTAGACGAGGATGTGGATATCTTCGATATGAGTGATGTAATGTGGGCAATGACGACAAGATTCCAGGCAGATGTGGATATGATCTCGATTCCGGGCTGCCACTGCCATGTGCTTGACCCATCCAACGACCATGCCCTTGATCCTTCTATCCGCGTTCACGGAATTGCCTGCAAGGCGATTTTCGATTGCACGGTTCCGTTCGATCAGAAAGAGAACTTTGTCAGAAGCCGTTTCATGGAAATCGACAAAGATAAATGGGCAAAAGAGCTCGCGTTCTAAAAAGATAAAGAGGAGGAAACTGACATGCCGGTTGGTGTAATTGTCGACGCGCTCGCTGTTGTAATTGGCGGTATCGTAGGCGCTGTTGTAGGAAAAAAACTGAAAAAAGACTTTATTGACAACATGAATCTGATTCTGGGCTGCTGCTCCATGTGCATGGGCGTCAGCACGATCGTATTGATGCAGCACATGCCTGCAGTTGTTTTTGCGATTATTCTTGGTACAGGACTGGGACTTGCGGTTCATTTTGGCAAGCTGATCAACAAGGGCGGACTTGCGCTGCAGAAAGGTATCAGTCGTTTTGTAAAAACCTCTTCCGATGTGCCGGAAGCAGAGTTTGAGGCTACTTTAGTAACCTGCATTACGCTGTTCTGCGCGAGCGGAACCGGAATTTACGGCTCCATTATCGCAGGTATGTCCGCAGACCACAGTGTCCTGATTGCAAAGGCGATTCTGGATCTGTTCACCGCAGTTGTATTTGCCTGCACGCTGGGCATGGTAACTGCAGCAGTAGCGATTCCACAGTTTATCATTTTCTTTGTCCTGTTTTTACTTGGCGGCCCGATTTACAACGGACTGGATCTTGGAACCAATACCTACATCATCAACGACTTCAAGGCGTGCGGCGGCTTTATCATGCTGGCGACCGGCTTTAGAATGTGCAAGATCAAGCAGTTTCCGGTGGCGGATATGATTCCGGCTATGGTTTTGATTTTCCCGATCGCAATTTTCTGGAATGACTGTGTAACTCCGGCTGTCAACATGCTTGCAGGAATGGTGCATTGATGAAGAAAAGGCTGGTTGTGGGAATCAGCGGCGGCAGCGGAATTCCACTGGCGACAGAGCTGCTTTCCCAGCTTCAAAAAATCGAAGAGATCGAAACGCATCTTGTATACACGAGAGGTGCAGAGATTACCGCAGCGCAGGAATCGGAACTGTCGATGGGAGAAATCTGCGCGCTGGCAGACGTTGTTTATGACAATAAGGATATCGGTGCGGCGATTGCGAGCGGAACTTATAAAACTGTCGGTATGGTAGTCGTACCCTGCAGTATGAAAACGGTTGCAGGGATTCACTCCGGCTATACGGACAACCTTCTGCTGCGCGCGGCGGACGTGACCTTAAAGGAGCGTAGAAAGCTGATTTTAGTTGCGAGGGAATGCCCGTTCAATACAATTCATCTGCGCAACCTGTATGAGCTGAGCCAGATGGGCGTGGAAATTCTGCCGCCGATGCTCACATATTACAATCATCCACAGGCGGTTGCAGACTGCACGAGACATATTGTGGGCAAAATTCTTGACCGCTTCGATGTCGAAGGAGAGGATTTCAGACGATGGAACGGATGCCTGTAAACTCTGTTTTTACAGAAAAAATGCAGAACGGACTGCCGGTTTTTGCGCAGCTTGTGCAGATGGGCAAGGACTGCACGATTTGCGTCTGGGGCGGGGATACGCCGCATGTCGGAAGTGTCGTGATGTCCACGGCACGACCGAGTCTGACCGGAAGCGGCGTGGGCGTAACCTCGTCCGTTTTAAATGGAATCGGACATAAAGACGAGTATGTTGCGAGAAAATTCGCAGAAGCTGCGGCAGAAAAATTCGTCTGCACAGCGGTCTGCAGCTGCGGAATTCATATCGACGATATCACACCGGCACAGCTGCAGGAGGTGTCCACGGTATGCGATAAACTGTTGAAGCAGGTGATTTGGGACGCGTGACGGCGGTGCGCCGCCGCGTAGCGAAGCTGCAGAAAGAATATATGATACAATCAGGAAGCCTCTGGATGGAGAAATCTCTACGGAGGACTTTTTGTGTCCTGCCGCGGCGGAGAATTTTGCACGGCAGGACTTTTTTTGCCTGCACTGCCGCAGAGTGTGGTATACTATAAAAAATGGGCAGCAAAAGTCATTCTGGAAAGGGGAAATAGAGTATGAAAGAGTTTTATATCACAGACGACGGCATTCAGCTGCATGCAAAGCTGGACATGCCGGAGGAAAAAGAAAAGTGCCCGCTGGTTATTGTGTTTCATGGTTTAACCGGCAATATGGAGGAACGGCACATCACTGCTGTTTCCAACGCAATGAATGAAATCGGGTTTGCGACACTGCGCGTAGAGCTGTACGGACATGGAAAAAGCGGTGGTGCCTTTGAACAGCATAATCTGATGAAGTGGATCAATAATGCCATGACTGTGACGGATTATGCAAAGACGCTGGATTTTGTGACAGACCTTTATATTTGCGGACATTCCCAGGGCGGACTGCTTACCATGCTGGCAGCAGGAATGCGGGCGGATGATTTTAAGGCGGCGATTCCGATGTCTCCTGCAATTGTAATCCCGGATGGTGCGAGAAAAGGGAATCTGCTTGGTCAACCTTTTGATCCGGAGCATATTCCGGATATGGTGGAATGGGGGGACCGGCATCTGAGCGGCAATTATCTCCGCACAGCACAGCTTCTGGATGCAGACGAGGCGATCCGCAAATATGAAAAGCCGGTGCTTTTGATTCATGGAGACGCAGATGAGGCAGTTCCTATAGAATATTCCATTGATGCAGCGAAAAAATATAAAAATGCAAAGCTGGTACAGATTCCCGGAGACACACACTGCTACGATGAACATCTTGATCAGGTGACTGCAGCGGTGAAGAAATTTCTCGGCGAAATGGAGAACCGGGAAGGGTGACATAACAACAGGGCTGACCTTTGGCAGTCAGCCCTGTTGTTCATGACAATAGAATGTTCGCGGAGCATACATTCTATTGTATGCCCGTGCAGTTGTTTTACAGCGTGCCGCTCTTTTCCGCCTGATCGACATCGATCGCAAGCTTCTTGACCTGCCCGGAGAGAACAAGCAGGGCGATCAGGTTGGGAATCGCCATCAGGCCGTTGAAGGTGTCTGCAATATCCCAAAGCAGACCAAGGTTGATGGTTGCACCGATGATCGATACAAAGGAATAGGCTACAAGGAAGGGACGGACGAGCTTTTCTCCGCCTAAAAATTCGATACAGCGGGAACCGTATAAGCCCCAGCCGATGATTGTGCTGAATGCGAAGCAGCACATGGCAACTGCGGTGAAGATAGAAACCCAGCCCCCATAGGTTGCAGTAAAGCCGGAAATTGTCAGCTCTGCGCCGGCAGCCTGACCATAGACGATGTTGGGCGCACCGAGCAGAATGACAAGACCGGTAAGTGTACAGATCACGATCGTATCCATGAATACCTCAAAAATACCGAACATGCCCTGATGGACAGCATTGTTCGTATCTGCGCAGGCATGGGCGATGGAACCGGTACCAAGGCCGGCTTCATTGGAAAAAATACCGCGGGAGACGCCTTTTTTCATGCTTAAAAACATGCTTCCGATGATGCCGCCGGTGGCTGCCTGAGGGGTAAATGCACTTTTAAAAATCATGGCAAACACTGCAGGAACGCGGTTGATATGCAAAATAACAACGCCGATTGCAAGGATTACATATAAAGTTGCCATAAACGGAACGAGTTTTTCCGAAACCTGACCGATCCGCTGGATTCCGCCAAGCAGCACCATAGCAACGAAAGCGGCAATGAAAATACCGAAGATCAGATTGGCACGTTCATCTACAGTGCCGTCGATGATATGCAGGTTGTGCAGTGCAGAATGAATAGAAGAAACAATGGTATTAACCTGGGTGGCGTTTCCTGTGCCGAACACAGTCAGGACGCCGAACAGGGCATAAAGAACCGCTAAAAAATGCCATTTTTTGGATAGACCATTTTTAATATAGTACATTGGACCGCCAACATATTCGCCATTTGCGTTCTTTTCCCGGAAATGGATTGCGAGCGTAACCTCGGAAAATTTGGTACACATGCCGAGAAAAGCAGAGCACCACATCCAGAAAATTGCGCCGGGACCGCCGAGGGCAATCGCGCCCGCAACGCCTGCGATGTTGCCGGTGCCGACCGTGCCTGCAAGCGCGGTACAGACTGCCTGGAACGGGCTCATGGAGCCGTCCTTTGCCTGTGTTTTGTCAAAAATTTTACCGATCGTGTTTTTCATGGCAGCGCCGAATTTGCGCACCTGAATGAAACGGGTACGGACAGAAAGCAGAAGTCCTACGCCGATGATGCAGATCATTGCGGGGACGCCCCAGATAAATCCGTTGACCGCCTGATTGATTTTGATGATACTTTCTAACATAAAACCCTCATTTCTTCCCATTGATCCGGAATGGGCAGGGAGCTTCACTTGAATGCGTTACCGGACTGAAACGGGAAAGTCTTTTGCACCATTATGACATAAAATACAGGCTTTGTACAAGTTTTTTATAGAATGTATGCGATCGGAACGCGACTGGCATCCTTTAAATTTTGGAATGCATAAAATAATTACGGTGTGATGGCACCGTTCACGATTCTTTGAGATTGGAGATACGATAGATGAACTTTGATAAAAATGCTTATACCGTAGAGTCATTGACAGTCGGAGTGCATACAATCCGCTACCGGCAGTTTGCCGATCTGCTTTATGCGGATTTACCGGCGAATGCAGCGTATCAGCGGATGCACATTTATGCTCCGGAGGGTTTTTACGAGGGAGAAAGCATCAACGGATATACGCTTGCGACTGCTCCGGTTTTTATGCCGAATCAAGTCGGCGGCTATATGCCGGGTGAGCCGGCCGCGCCGGGAGAAACGCAGGAAGGCTCCGGGATCCCGAATACGGTTTTCTGTGCGCTGGAGCATGGCTATGTCGTAGCTGCGCCGGCGATCCGCGGCAGGGTGCAGCAGGATGAAAACAAAACCTATACCGGAAAAGCGCCTGCCTGCATTGTGGATTATAAGGCGGCGGTGCGTTATCTGCATGCATTTGCCAAGGATTTGCCGGGCGATGAGGAAAAGATTATCACAAACGGGACAAGTGCGGGCGGCGCACTGTCTTCGTTGGTCGGCAGTTCAGGAAACCACCCGGATTATGAGCCGTATTTAAAGGCGATCGGAGCGGCGGATGCGGGCGACGGGATTTTTGCAGCGTCCTGTTACTGCCCGATTATCAACCTGGAGCATGCGGATGCGGCTTACGAATGGCAGTTTCTCGGTGTGAATGAATTTCATCGGATGCAGATGAATCTGACGGAGGGCGGCAGACCGGAATTTTCCGCGGTAGACGGCGATATGACGCCGGAGCAGGTGCAGACCTCGAAGGACGAAGCGGCGTTTTTCCCGGAGTACGTCAACAGTCTCGGGTTAAAAGATGAACAGGGGCGCGCCCTGACGCTTGCGGCGGACGGAACCGGCACATTTTTGGAATATGTGAAGGGGATCGTTCTGGAATCCGCGCAGAAAGCGCTGGATAGTAAAGCCGATCTTTCCGGGGAAACCTGGCTGACTGTGGAGGACGGACGCGCGGTTGGAATGGATTTCCCTGCTTATGCAAGAGCGATCACGCGTATGAAAACGGCGCCTGCGTTTGACGGGCTGGAGCTGGAAACGGCGGAAAACGACCTGTTTGGTTCGGAAAACGTCAACTGCCGCCATTTTACAAAATACAGTTTGGAACACAGTAAAAAGCGCGGAGAGATGGCGCCGGAGCAGGTTGTGCGCATGTTAAACCCGATGTCTTATGTGGATGCTGCGGATGCGCAGAAAGCGAAATATTTCCGCATCCGGCATGGAGAGTGTGACCGGGATACCTCCCTTGCGATTTCGGCGATGCTGGTCGCAAAGCTGCGCGCACAGGGCTGTAGCGTGGATTACCATGCGCCGTGGGGAGTGCCGCATGCGGGCGACTATGATCTGGACGAGCTGTTTGCATGGATCGATGAAATCTGCAGATAGAGTGGTGTGCTTTCGAAGCAGAGAAAGACGTTCACAGCGATAGCATAGATTCCGCCTGCGGAGACAAATAAGGAGAAACCGATATGGAACAGGAAAATCAGGCGCAGCATAAGCGCCGCGTTCGATATAAAGGAAAATACCCGAAGAAATTCGAGGAGAAATATAAGGAGCTGCAGCCGGAAAAATATCAGGATACCGTGCAGCATGTGATCCGTAAGGGAAATACGCCTGCCGGGATGCACATTTCGATTATGGTAAAGGAAATTCTGGATTTTCTGCAGATTCAGCCGGGTGAAACCGGCTTTGACGCGACGCTGGGATACGGCGGACACACGAAAGCAATGCTGGAATGCTTGCATGGTGATGGGCACATGTATGCGACGGACGTAGACCCGGAGGAATCCGCCAAGACGAAAAAGCGTCTGGAGGAGCTGGGGTATGGGGAGGATATGCTTTCCATCCGGCTGCAGAATTTCTGTACGATCGACGAGATCGCGAAGGAGGTCGGTGGATTTGATTTCATTCTGGCGGATCTGGGAGTGTCTTCGATGCAGATCGACAATCCGAAGCGCGGCTTTTCCTTTAAAGTGGATGGCCCTCTGGATCTGCGATTGAATCAGGAAAAGGGCATCAGCGCGGCAGAACGGCTGGATACGATTTCACGAGAAGAGCTTGCCGGTATGTTGTACGAAAATTCAGACGAGCCGTACTGTGAGGAGCTTGCAAAGGCAATCACAGAAGAAATCCGCCGCGGCAACCGGATTGACACAACGACAAAGCTGCGTAGGGTGATCGAAAGGGCGCTGGACTTTTTGCCGGAAAAGGAAAAGCAGGAGACGGTCAAAAAGACCTGCCAGCGGACGTTTCAGGCGCTGCGCATTGACGTCAATCACGAGTTTGAAGTGCTTTACGAGTTCATGGAAAAGCTGCCGGGCGCATTGAAGCCGGGCGGACGCGTTGCAATCCTGACGTTCCATTCCGGCGAGGACAGGCTCGTGAAGCAGGCACTGAAAGAGGGCTATCGGGAGGGCATCTATTCTGATTATGCCAAAGATGTCATCCGCCCTTCCGCGGAGGAATGTGCACAGAACGGACGCGCGCGTTCGACGAAAATGCGCTGGGCGGTGCGTGCAGAGTAAGGGGATAGTTATGGAAGAAAAAGACACCGAACTGCGTGACGAGGGGCTGCGGAGAAATGAAAAAATAGAGGAAGCCATCGCCGGGCTGCAGCAGGAGCCGACGCAGGAAATGCTGGCGCATGTGCTGACGGTGGTGCGCCGCCGGATGAAAGAAAACGGACAGCTTATTGTTGCAGTGGAGCCTTCGGTTGGCGGCGGACAGCTTTTGCTGCAGACCGTCAAAACGTCGGACGGCAAACTGTGGTGGGCTGCGTTTACCGGATTTGAGGAAGAGCTTCGCGGCAGCGACCGCGTGAAATCGACATTTTTGGCGGATATGGGACAGCTGTTTGCAACTGCGCTGCAGGCAGACGGCATAGAAGGGATTATTTTGAATCCCTGGAACCGGACGCTGATGCTGGAAAAAGAGCTGATCCGGATTATTTTGGGGCAGCAGGGGTAAAGCACTTGCGCGAAGCGGCAGACATGGGAAGAAAATGCTGGACTGGCGGATGCTGCAGCAGGAATTACAAAGGATAAGTCGCTGGATATGCGGCAGAAAGAGAGGAAACAAAATGATTACAGGTGTTCATCATGTATGTGTGAAATGCAGACCGGAGGAGCTGGAAAAGGTTCAGAAGTTCTATGGGGAGCTTCTTGGACTTCCGCTTGTCAGAAGCTGGGGTGAGCCGAAGGTGGAAGGGCTGATGTACGGCGCAGGGACGAGCCTGATTGAGATTTTCCCGAACGCGGAGGAAGATCTGCCGCAGGGCGCAATCCGCCATTTCGCACTGGCGACAGACGATGTGGACAGCATCGTGGAGGCTGCGCGCAAGGCAGGCTATGCTGTGACGATGGAGCCGGGCGATATTGAAATCATGTCGAAGCCCTCTCTCCCGGCGCGGATCGCATTTATTATCGGACCGGTGGGAGAAGAAATCGAACTGTTCTGCGAAAAGTAAAAGAAATGAGCAAAAAGAAGCGCCGTCCGGGACATCTGCCCGGCGGCGCTGCCGTCTAGAATCCCGCGAGCAGCGCAAAATAGCCCCAGTCCCAGAGCAGGGATTCGAAGCTGTTTTCCAGATATTCATAAATATCTTCTTCGTCATAGCCGGTCATACGGTTGATAATGACCAGCGCTTCCCGCACTTTTTCATAGGAAAATGCCTCCGGGCTGTCCTGCCAGATGAGGAACAGGCTCTGGCGCAGCGCGGCATACTGCAGCATCAGCCACTGCAGGCGCACGAGCATATGCTTTGTGGTGTCCTCAAAGGAAAGCAGCTCGGAATAGACCTCGTTTGCAAGGTAGCTGCGCATCAGAGGCTCGTATTGCGCGAAGGCAGTACGGAATGCCTGCCATTGCATCGGGAGCTCTTCTTCCGGTTCCGTGAGCAATTCCGACAACGTTTCCGCCTGCTGCGTAAGTGGGGTAAGCCATTCCTGATAGAGCTGCTCTTTCTGATAGTTGACAGAAAGATCTAATAAAAGTTCGTTGCACTCCAAAACAGAGTCGATGCAGTCCGGCGAGAGGTCGTCCATGGCATCATAGAGCTGACAAAAGCTTTTTTCAGAGAAACAATCTGAAACAAAGGCTTTTGTCGGCTTTTTTTTTCGGTGGATTTCCTGTATCATATAAAAACAGGCGGAAAGAATCTGCTCCGGCAGCCGGTCGGTCTGCTGCAAAATGGCGTCGATGATTGCAGAACGGATGAAAAATGGTATGCTGTCAATATTCGGATGCGGAAAAGTAAGCGGCGTAGCATCCTGCGCTGCCCAGAGGTCGATTATTGCGGGACAGCAGGGCATGAGCGAAGCCTCTTCATGGTCGGCAAAGGAATGGGTTTCGCGGGGGAAAACCTGACACGTTTCGGAAATCGCATCCTCTCCGTGTTCGAGGACAAGACGGCAGAGCTTGTTTTTTTCGAGAAACGGACAGACATGGCGGCTGTTTAAAGCGATCACGCGCTGACCGTCCTGAACGTAGGTAAAGAGTTTCGAATCCACAGGTGGATTTAAGGCTGCCCAGCGCTTCAGCGTATCGTCATCGACAGAAATTTTCCATTCCTGGCAGCAGGTGATGGGACATTTGTCCGCTGTACAGCGAAACTGCGCATAATAATCGGGGTATAATGTTTGCATAGGCGTATCTCCAAGTGTTAGTGGTGAAAATATTATACATGCGCCTGTTGAAATTGAAAAGTCCCGGGAATATAATGAAGATCAAAGTTAGATAAGGCTAAGTATGCAGGCGGCAGCGATATCTGTGCGCTGCAATGGGCCTATGGGAGATGAAAAGGCAATGAAAATCTATTCTTTTGGCGAGGAAACAAAGCCGGCAATTTTACTGCTGCCGGGGACATGCTGTCACTGGAAACGGAACTTCGGACATGTGATCCCTCTGCTGCAGGAGCACTTTTATGTGCTCTGCGCGTCCTATGACGGGTTCGACGAGACGGAGGATTCGACCTTTCCGAACATGTTGATCGAGACGGCAAAGCTGGAAAACTATATCCAGAAAAATCTCGGTGGTCAGCTCTTTGCGGCATATGGCTGTTCTTTGGGCGGCTCCTTTGTGGGACTTATGGTGCAGCGCAAAAAAATCCATATCCGGCACGGAATCCTCGGAAGCTCCGATCTGGATCAGGGCAGCAGCTTTGGAACCTGGGCGATGGCGAAAGCTATGACGCCTCTTCTTGGAAAAATGCTTCGCAGCGGAAAGCTTCCAGTCTGGGCAAAAAAGAAAATGGAAGAAAAAGCCGGTGCCGAGTATGCGCAGGCAATGCTGCAGCTGTTCGGGTGCAGTGCCGCCACGCAGGAGCTGCCTTCCATGGCATTTGTGTCCAATACGAGCATTTTCAATCAGTTCTTTTCCGATATGGTGACGCCGCTGGAAGATGATATTTATGTGCCCGGAACGAAAATTCACTGTTTTTATGCCGTGAAGATGGGGGAGGAATACGAAAACCGCTACAGAAGACATTTTGTGGATCCGGATATCCGGTACCATGCGATGCAGCATGAAGAGCTTTTGGCATGCTACCCGGAACAGTGGGTAGAGGAAGTGTTGGCAAGCTGTCGTCTGGACGGCCGCGGAATGGAAGAAAATGATTTCGAAGAAAGACATTTCACAGAAGCAGAGCGCGCTCAGGCGGAAATTACCGAGTCCGGAAATCCGAGAAAGCCGGAGGGCGAGGATGGCAAAAAAATGCTGGAGCGCATGAATGAGAGCCACCACAATGTGACCGGCTGGGCACTTTCCCTTTGGGAGATTCAGGGAAACGACAACATTCTGGATATCGGCTGCGGCGGCGGAGCTGCGCTGTCTAGGATGGCGGAGCATGTGACGGACGGACATTTGACGGGAATTGATTATTCGTCGGTATCGGTGGAAACGTCCCGCGCAACAAATGCAGAATCGGTTGCGGCAGGCAAGATGGAAATTCTGGAAGGATCGGTGGAAAAGCTTCCCTTCGAGGCAGAGACCTTTGACAAAATCGTGACCGTGGAAAGCTTTTATTTCTGGCCGAACCCCCAGGAAAACCTAAAAGAGGTGCGCAGAGTATTAAAGACCGGCGGAACCTTTTTGTTGGTTGCAGACATCTATGAAAAGCCCGGACTGCCCAGAGAGGTAAAAGATAATATCCGCAAATTCCACCTGTTCAACCCGACCAGGGAGCAGTTTAAGAACCTGTTTCGGGAAGCCGGATTTGCAGAGACAAGGATTCACACAAAGGATGGCGAGGACTGGATTTGCGTAGAGGGAACCAAATAATAGAGTGCGCACAGAACGGAGAAAACGATATGAAGCTGAGTATCATTGTGCCGGTTTATAACATGGCATCGGACGGAAAACTGAATTACTGCCTGGATTCACTGGCGGCGCAGACGATTTCGGATTACGAGGTCATCACGGTGGATGATGCTTCTACGGACGAATCCTTTTCGATTCTGCTGGAGTATGAAAAAAAGTACCCCGGTAAATTCAAAGCTGTGCATTCGGAAGTCAACAAGCGACAGGGCGGTGCGAAAAATATCGGGTTGTCCCTTGCAAAAGGCGAGTGGATCGGATTTATTGACAGTGACGACTGGATTTTGCCCACGATGTACGAAAAGCTGATCGGACGTGCAGAGGAAACCGGTGCGGATATGGTGGGTTGTGATTACTGCCTGACGGATGAACACAGCATGAAAATCGGCAAACGTGTGGAAAACGGCAAAGCAGAGCAGAGCGGCGTGCTTGGCAATAAACAGTGTCGGTCATTGATTTTAGACAGCGGAAGCCTTGTTGTAAAGGTCTATCGCCGGGAAATTTTCATGGACAGCGGCATTCGCTTTCCGGAGCACATTTTTTACGAGGATAATGCGATCAGCGACGCGGTGCTTTTACAGGCACATCATTATGAATATATCCCGGAGGTTATGTATTTTTATTATCAGCATGAAGCGTCCACGGTGCATACCATCAGCAGGGAGCGCTGTGAAGACCGGATGGCGGCTGGACGGGGCATTCTGGAAAATGCGAAGAAATTCGGTTATCTTGAAACCTACCGACCGGAAATCTGCTTTGAATACACGATGCTGTTTTATGTCAACACGTTGTTTTCCTATATGGTCGGAGAGGGTCATAAATCCCTTTCTTTTATCCGGAAGATGGGAAACGAATTAAAAGAAGCGTTCCCGGATTTTGCGGACAATCCGTATTATCAGGAACGCGTCAATGCAGAGCAGAAAAAAATGATTGCCATGCAGCAGCGCTCCACAGCAGCGTTTGTATTGTACTATAAAGCACTCTGGACATGGCGTAATTTCCGAAAAAAGCATTTCGGAAAAAAATGATATGGAGCTGTGTGGCGGAATATAGGAAAAACGAACCTTCTAAATTTCCTTTCGGAAATTCAGAAGTAGCGCAAAAAAGAGAGCCTCCCGGCTCTCTTTTTTGTTTCATAGGAAATGCGTCCTATGAAATAAAAACGCTCCGCTTAGGATGCGCACTCGGCCCGTCGCACACTCATTTTGCCAGAATTGCGTCCGCGATGCGGCGCGCGCCGGCACCATCGATCGCCATACGCATTCGGTCGGATTGTTTCTTTCGGGCGTCCGGATTTTTCAGAAGTGCAGTCAGCTTTTCCACTGCGTCATCGTAGAAGATTTCGTTGTCACGGATGTCACCTGCCCATGGAATCAGGTTTGCATCGTCAAAGGCTTTGACACCGGGAAGCTGATTATCCGCCATACTGAAGCTTACAGACGGGACGCCGACGGCACAGAGTTCATAAAGCGTCGTGCCGCCTGCGGAAAATGCGAGATCGCAGGTGGACATGAGTGCAGCCATATCGGAAACCTGTTCATGCAGGACAATGCGGCTGTCTTTTCCTGCCATGACGGCAAGCTCTGCGCGGTGGACATGCATGGGACCTGTCAGGACGTGGAAGGAAACATCCTTCCAGTCGTCCGATGCGCAGAGACGTTTTAACATACTGCCTGCGATATGGAAGGGATCGGTGCCGCCGGTGGAAAGAAATAGGTCTTTTACCTGCTCCCAGAGATGGTAGGGCTGATCTGCAAACTGCTCCCGGAGGGGAGTGTAGGCGCATCCGGTCAGAACACAGTCCGCTTTGGTGTAAAAACTTTCATCAACACAGAAATCATAGTTGATCACGAGGGAAGCCGGGCAGTCGAATGCCTGCAGATCGTCCAGATAGGCAACTTTGCAGATCTGGCGCAGGATATCGAGATATTCCGGTGTTGCAAAATAAGAATCCACCAGCAGGCAGGCAACGTTGTGGGAAGAAAGGATCCCCTGCATGGTCTGGATTTCCCGATCGAGGCTTCTGTAATCGGTGCGCAGCTCCAGGATCGGAAAGCTGTGGTCAGCGATTTCGTCAGGAGAATACATTTTTTGTAAAATGGAAGCCGAGGTATCATCGGAGACGAGAAAAGCCACCGCTGCACCCCGTTTCTTCAGGGCACGGGCGATGGATAGACAGCGCATCAGATGTCCGGTCGCAATTGTTTCATTTCCGTCTGTGCGGATATAGACTAACGGATGAGATTCCATGACAGCGGCGTCCCCTTTCCGATCGGACAGGAAGCCTTCCTGCCGAGAATTTCCTCATAATACATTGTGTGCAGTCCGATGCCGGGGCGGATGCAGCGGATATTCTGCTCTGTGAAAACTTCGCCCTCTGCCATGTCCTGTGCCACGAAGATGGAACGGGAGCCTGCCCGTTCTTTTTCCTGCTTGGGGGTAAGGCGGTATTCGGAAGAGCCGAGTGCCTTTTCCAGAATACGGATCTGCGAAACCATTTCCTTAAATTCCTGGGGCTCCATGGAAAATGCGCCATCCGGACCGCCGTCGCTGCGTTTTAAGGTCAGGTGCTTTTCCACCATCCGCGCGCCGAGGGAAACGGCGCCTGCAGCGACAGCCCCGCCCATCGTGTGGTCGGAGAGGCCGGTCAGGCAGCCAAAGGTCTGAGACAGCGTCGGAATCATGCGCAGATTGACGTCCTCGTAGGGCGTCGGGTAAGCGGAAACGCATTTTAACAAAATTACGTCCTCATTGCCCTCTTCACGGCAGACATTCATGGCGCGCTCGATGTCCTCGAGATGTGCGATGCCGGTGGCAAAGATTATGGGCTTGTGGAGCTTCGCCACTCGACGGATTAACGGAATATCATTTATCTCATAAGATGCAATTTTATAAGCGGGAGCGTCGAGCTCTTCGAGAAAATCGACGGCGGTTGCGTCAAAAGGGGAGGAAAAGCAGAGCAGTCCGCATTTTTTTGCCTCCTCCATCAGACCGGCATGCCATTCCCACGGCGTATAAGCCTGCTTGTAAAGGTCGTATTCTTTGATGCCGTCCCAGAGACCGCCTTTGTTGATAAAGCAGTCCGCGTCGCTGTCGACGGTCATGGTGTCGGCAGTGTAGGTCTGCAGTTTGATCGCGTCCGCGCCGGCTTCCTTTGCGGCGTGGATGATTTCAATCGCACGGTCGTAGTCCTGCAAATGGTTCGCAGACATTTCCGCAACGATAAAGACAGGGGCGTCTGCGGCGATTCTGCGCCCGCCCAGATAAATTTCCTGATTCATATTGTTATTCTTTCTCCATCATTTTCTGATATTTGACTTCTGCAATCGCCCAGTCCTCTTCGGTATCGATATCCTGAACCTCCAGTTCGGGTAAAACCAGGGGGACCATACCGGGAGTATCTGTCGTTCCTTCCCGGAAAAAAGCTTCCGTCCGGCAGGCATAAAACTGTCCGCAGTCGTGGTAAAGCGTTTCGAGATCCTGGCTGCGCGCAGTCGCATACTGGGGCCATTTGTAGCCGATGTGACCGTTTTCATCTACGGCGAGGCTGCGCAGAACCGGATACGGAAAAGTCGTTACCGGCATGACGGACTCGGCGTCCTTTAAAAGCTCCATCGCGGTGTAGAGCTTTTTGGGGGTAATAAACGGCGCGGTGGGGTAGATACAGCAGAACGTGTCAAACTCCCTGCCGGCAGCTCTATAGCATTCGAGCACCTCGCGGATGACGTCGTCGGTAGAGGCGTAATCGTTTGCGGTCTGGGCGCTTCGAAGAAACGGGACGGATGCCCCGGCACCTTTTGCAAGTTCGGCGATTTCGGGATCATCTGTAGAAACCATCACCTCGTCAAAAATGCCCGCCTGCAAAGCGGCTTCGATGGAATATAAAAGAATCGGTTTTCCGAGAAACGGACGGATATTTTTACGCGGAATCCGCTTGCTGCCTCCGCGCGCTGTAATAATGGCAAGTGCTGACATGGTAAAACCTCCTGTTTCCTGTCAAAAATCGGATTGTGCAGTGTCCGGGAAAAAAGAAATTGTGTTACTGTTCACACGCGCCATTCGCAAAACCGCGTCTTCGACGCTCTCCGCTGCTTCGCAGCTAATTTTTGCTCATAAAGTGGCGCTCCCTTCGTACCGTTTGGGGCAGATTTTCATGCGAGCATGAAATCTGCCCCCAAACGGTACGAGTGAACTGTATCACATCTTAAGTAGTATAACAATCCGGGGAATATTATTCAAGCACAGTTCACACGGGATTCCCAGCACATCGGAGAAGATGCATTCCGCCGCTTTGAAGCGCATTGTCTTGCAATGGCAGACAAAAGTATGGTAGAATATAACGACTATGCAATGGAGTCAACTGGTTTAACTGGGATGGTTTCATCAGGTTTCCCGGAAATTGCCGGAGAAAGAAACGAAAATGAAAAAGAGAAAGCCAAAAGAGCGGATTTATGTCTGCCATACTTATTATCATGTATATGTTGCCTGTTTAAAGGAGCTGACGCTTCCAAGGGCAATGCGCGGAAAGGCGGATCTGGTGCTGAGCACGATGTCGAACGACTTTGGCAGCCTGAAGGAGCGTGCAGAAAAAAGCGGCCTGTTTGAAGCTGTTTTTATGTTCGAGGAAAAGGAAGAGCATGCGTTCCCGCAGCTGGCACGCTATCATGAGGATCATGGAAATCTGGTGTTTAACCTGTTTTCCAGAATGATTTTTACGAAATTATACGGAAAGCTGCAGCAGCCCTATGTGCCGGTGGATTTTAAAAAGTATCAGGACATCTATGTGTTCTGCGATTCCGATCCCATCGGATATTATCTGAATTATAAGAAAATCCACTATCATGCGGTGGAGGACGGTCTGGATTGTATCTGCTATTACGATACCGCGCGCTATGACAACCGAGGGCATTTCGGACTGAAAGCCTTTCTTGCGGCGCATAACCTGATTTTTATCCAGAACGGATACAGTAAATATTGCGTGGATATGGAGGTCAACAATACGTCAATCCTGAAATATCCCTGCTCCAAATATATCGAACAGCCGCGGGAAGCGATGGTGCGCAGGCTGACGCAGGACGACAAAAATACGATTCTGCGGATTTTTATGGAGGATCTGGATACGCTGATGACGCAGCTTACGACCGGCGCGCATCATGAGCACAAGGTGCTGGTGCTGACGGAGCCATTATGCGAGCTGCCGGTGCGCGAGCAGATTTTCCGGGATATCGTAGCAAAATACGGAAAGAATGCGCAGGTGATTTTAAAACCGCATCCCAGAGATGTTTTAGACTATCATAAGCTGTTCCCGGAGGATATTGTGCTGGATGGAAAGTTTCCGATGGAAATCCTGAATTTCATCGAGGGACTGGAATTCGACCAGGTAGTTTCCGTGTATACCGTGCCGGATTCGATTCATTTTGCAAAGGAAAAGGTTTTTCTGGGGGATGACTTTATGGATCTGTACGAAGATCCTCAAAAACACCGCTTTAATGAGCAGATTTTTTAAGAAGCAGTTTTGGAATAGGGCTGCAGGAACGAAAGGAACGCTTTCATGAAAAAAATTTACCGTAAAATGATGGTTCTGATGAACCGGAAGCAGAAGCTGAAAATGGTTCAGATTCTGTTTATGATGGTGATCGGCGCGATTCTGGAAACCGTCAGCATCGGTCTTGTGGTACCGGCGATTCAGATGATTATGGACCCGAGCTGCGTGGAGGGCGACAGCCTCCTGGCGCAGATTTACCGATGGACAGGCTTTCAGAAACCGGGATATTTCACGGCGCTGATTCTGGTGCTGATTATTCTGGGCTTTGTGTTAAAAAACGTCTTTCTGTATTTTCAGAATGTGGTGCAGCTGCGTTTTGTATACACGAACCAGTTTGAAACCTCTCAGCGCATGATGATCAATTTCATGAAGCGCCCCTATGAATATTATCTGAATGCGGATACCTCTGTCATCCAGCGTATGATCACGTCGGATGTCAATAACATGTACGGTCTGATCCTGGCGCTGCTGCAGCTGATGAGTGAAGTGATTATTTTTGTCCTGCTGGCGGTTACGCTGACTGCGATGGCTCCGCAGATGATCCTGACGATAGCGGCACTTCTGATCGTGACGCTGCTTGTGATCAAGCAGTTTTTAAAGCCGATTATGCGTCAGGCGGGCATCGAGAACCAGGATTATTACAGCGGTCTGTACAAATGGATTGAAGAATCCGTTATGGGCATCAAGGAAATCAAAATTGCCAATAAAGAAAATTATTTCATCCGGGAATACGGTAAATGCGGTCACGGCTATGTGAGCGCAGTGCAGAAATACAATATTTTTAACGCGACGCCCCGTCTGCTGATCGAGACTGTCTGCATGGCAGGACTGATCCTGTACCTGATTTTCATGATCCTGTCCGGCGAGGATGTCACCAGCATGGTGAGCCAGCTGGGCGCATTCGGCGTGGCTGCCATGCGGCTTCTGCCCTCTGCAAACCGGATCAACAACTATCTGACGCAGATTTCCTATTTCGAGCCCTTCTTTATGGGCGTGTCCGACAATCTGCAGGAGGAAATCAACGACAAAAACGTGGTTTACGATGAAGCTGCCTATCGGAGAAACAAGCCGGTGGATAAGCTGCCCCTACAGGATAAAATTGTACTGGATGATATTGTATACAAATATCCGAATTCCGAGGTGCTGATCTTCGACCATGCGCATATGGAGATTCCTGCCGGAAAATCCGTCGGCATTGTGGGGACATCCGGCGCAGGCAAGACAACGATTGTGGATATTATGCTGGGGCTGCTGTCGATTCAGGAGGGACATATCCTGGCGGACGGCGTGGAGGTTCGGGATCATTACGAATCCTGGCTGAAAAATATCGGCTACATTCCCCAGACGATTTTCATGATCGATTCCACCATCCGCAAAAATGTGGCATTCGGTTACGCGGATGAAGACATCGACGATGCAAAGGTCTGGGAGGCACTCAAAAAAGCCCGTCTGGATGAGTTTGTCCGCAGCCTTCCCGAAGGACTGGATACCAGCATTGGCGAGCGTGGCATCCGGATTTCTGGCGGTCAGCGTCAGAGAATCGGAATTGCGAGAGCGCTGTTTGAAGATCCGGAGGTTTTGGTTTTGGATGAAGCGACCAGCGCACTGGATAACGATACAGAGGCTGCGATCATGGAATCCATCAACAGCCTGCATGGTCATAAGACATTGATTATTATTGCACATCGTTTGCAGACGATCGAAAAATGCGATATTGTTTACCGTGTAGAGCACGGGGAGATCGAACGGGAACGCTGATGCGCGCCCGGAAAGGAGGAGACATGGGAAAGCCCGGACGTCAGGCAAATTTTGAGCTGCTTCGGATCATCGCCATGTTCATGGTTGTGATCCTGCACTGGAACACGAACAGCGGATTGCTTTTGGATGTCGGAAGCCCTGTGACGGGCACCGGGGTCTGGTCCCTTGTGACAGAATCAGTCTGCATTGTCGCAGTCAACGTTTATGTGCTGATCAGCGGATATTTTCTTTCCTCCTGTACCTTTTCCTTCCGGCGTGTGGCGCAGGTGCTGGTTCAGACGTTGTTTTATACGGTGCTGATTCCTCCGGTTCTGGCACTTGTCGGTGTCCTTTCGTGGTCGGAGGTTCTCAATCCCTACCACATCTGGAACAGTATTTTTCCGGTGCAGTCCGGACATTACTGGTTCGTGAGCGCTTATGTGGTGCTGTGCCTGCTGTCTCCATTTTTCAACGCAGGGCTGGAAGCCCTTTCCAAAAGGCAGATGCAGCAGTTGCTGGCGGCGCTTTTGTTCTTTTTCTGCATCGGAAAATCCTTCAGCCCGCTGCAGTTTGCCTTGGATCGTTTCGGATATGACTTCGGATGGTTTGCAGTGCTGTACCTGACCGGCGGTTATTTGAAAAAATACGGGATGCCGCGTTTGGACAGCTTTCCCAAAAATATTGCGCTGTATGCAGGCTGCACGCTGGGAACATTTTTACTGGAGCTTTTGCTGCTTCCTTTGGCAGGACGACTGACGGGACTGACCTATTATGCGTCCGTTCCATTTCACTATAATGCACTGTTTGCCTATCTTGCGGCGGTAGGGCTGTTTGGCGCGTTTGCTGTCCTGAAGGTAAAAGAAGGGCGTTTTGCGGATATGGTGCGGTTCTGGAGCCCTGCAGTATTCGGGGTTTATCTGATTCATCAACAGACGGATATTGCACAGCGCTGGTTTGCGTGGGTCAACGCCCTGACCGGACGACTTGGGGATTTCTGGAACATCGTTCCGGGTGAGACGGGCGTAACTGCAGGACGGATGCTTCTTGTGCTTTTGGTGCAGTCCGTCATCGTTTTTGTGGTCTGTATCGGAATCGAGCGGCTGCGGCTGTGGGTGTTTGATAGAATTGGAAAAAGCTTAGGCAGGTCTGCTGCAAAGTAGGAAAAGGTTTTTTTGGAGGAAAAAAGAGAGCGTGAAAGAAAAAGCAAAACAATTGGGAACAATTTTGTTTCCGGTGATACTGTTTTTGTATCCGCTGTTAAAAATTACACAGGGAATCGAACTGACGGACACCTGCTATGGTCTGGTAAATTACCGCTTTTTCCCGCATGCGGGGCAGGAGTGGACGGTTGCGACCTATCTTGCAAATGTGCTCGGGGCGTTTTTGATGCGCCTGCCCTTTGGGGACAGCCTGGTGGGAATGCGTTTTTATACGGGACTTTTCGTCAGCGCCATGGCGCTTTTGGCGTATTTTTTCCTGAAAGGCAAAATGCCGTCCTGGATCGTGTTCCTGGGCGAATTCGCGGCAATCAGCCTGTGCTGGATTCCGACGACGAGCCTGTATAATTACCTGACGTTTTTCCTGTTTTTGTGTGGAACGGTGCTTTTATACCGCGGACTGATCTGGCAGAACCGCAAATGGATGGCGTTTGCTGGCGTGTGTCTGGGCGCTTCTGTGCTGACGCGCCTGCCCAACATCGTAGAATGTGCGCTGATTATCGCGGTATTTTACTATGGTATTTTGAAAAAGAAAAAAGCGGCGGAGATCTGGAAAGATGTCGCTGCCTGTGTGATCGGCTTTGTGGCGGCGTTTCTTGTCGGTTTTCTTGCAATCAGCCTGCAGTTTAGGTTTGATGCATATCCGAAGATGCTTGTCGGGCTTGCCGGATATTCCGGAACGGATGAGACGTATTCATCCCTTTCTATGATTACTTCTGTTGTATCTGCTTATGTAGAAGCGTTTAAATGGGTGTTGATTTTGGGGATCGCAGCGCTTTTAGGTACGGTTTTATTTTTCCTTCTCCCCGGAAAATTCGAAAAAGGCAAGATGGTGCTGTATTTGTGCATGCTTCCGGTGCTGCTGCGGTTTTTATGGGGACGCGGCATGTTCAACCTGCAGTACGCCTTTTACTGGAGCGTATTTGAGTGGTGTATGATGCTTTTATATGTGGCAATCGGGCTGTGTATCTGGACCCTTGCCGATCCGCTGGTATTTCGAAGGGATAAGCTGTTGTCGTTGATGGTGCTTTTGGTCATTTTGATCACGCCGATCGGAAGCAACAACGAAACATATCCGAATATGAATAACCTGTTTTTGGTTGCTCCGGTGACCTTCTGGATGGGCTACCGGCTTTTGTTAAAGCTGCGCCGCCTGCCGTATAGCTTTGCGTGCCGGGCGATGCTGGTGTGCGTGGCGGTTGTTTTTCTGGTGCAGAGCACGGGCTTTGGCATGCATGCGGTTTTTCGGGACAGCATCGAGGGACAAAAGCGGGATACCCGGGTTGTAAACTGCAAAAAGCTTTCCGGTGCAAAAACGAATCGGGCAAATGCAGAGCAGCTGCAGGATGTTGTGGATTATTACGCAGAGCATGCGGAGGAATTGGAGGAAAACAGCAGGCTTTTGACCTTTGGCGATGTGCCGGGCTTTTGCTGGCTGTTCGATCTGCCCTCGGCGCTGTCCCACGACTGGCCGGATATGAATACTTACCCGGCAGAGACGATGCGGACAGATTTGGAAGCGCTGTCCCAGGCGGGAGAAAAGCCGCTGGTGATCCTCTGTCCCGGAAAGGTGGACGCAGAGGATGCACAGGAAGCGCAGAAATGGGAATTGCTGCAGGAGTTTCTGGCGCAGAATGCCTATGAAATGAAGCTGGATAATGGAACCTATCAGATTTATGAATAAAGATAAAAGCAGCGCAGTGCGGTCGAAAAAACGGACTGCAAAACCGCTTTTGGGAAAGAAGGAATCAGCCATGGAAGAAAAGAAGCTTCCCTTTACCGGACGGGAAAAAATCCGGTTCAATGTACCTCCGTTTACGGGACGGGAATACGAATATGTGCGCCAGGCAGTGGAAAATCAGAAGATCTGCGGAGACGGGGAATTTACCAAAAAGGCGAGTCATTGGTTTGAAGAAAAAACCGGAACGGCGAAGTGCCTGATGACGACTTCCTGTACCCATGCGACGGAGCTTGCCGCGATTCTGGCGGATATCAAACCGGGGGATGAAATTATTATGCCGTCTTACACATTTGTTTCCACGGCAAATGCGTTTGTGCTGCGGGGCGGCGTGCCCGTTTTTGTGGATATTCGTCCGGATACCATGAATATTGACGAAAAACAGATCGAAGCAGCGATCACCGAAAAGACGAAGGCCATCGTGCCGGTGCACTACGCCGGAGTAGCCTGCGAAATGGATACGATCATGGATATCGCAAAGCGTCACAACCTTCTTGTGATTGAGGATGCGGCGCAGGGCGTGATGGCTTCTTATAAAGGGAAAGCCCTCGGGAGCATCGGTGATTATGGCTGCTACAGCTTCCATGAAACCAAAAATTACAGCATGGGGGAGGGCGGTGCACTGCTGATCCGCGATCGGGAGCATGTGGAGCGTGCAGAGATCATCCGGGAAAAAGGTACTGACCGAAGCAAATATTTTCGCGGTCAGGTGGATAAATATCGCTGGCAGGAGTTCGGCTCCAGCTATTTACCGAGCGAGTTAAATGTGGCATATCTGTATGCACAGCTGGAAATGGCAGATCAGATCAATGAGGCACGGTTGGCGCGCTGGAATGAGTACTATAAGCTGCTGACGCCACTTGCCCAGGCAGGCAAGATTGAGCTGCCGGTGGTTCCGGAGGGCTGCGTCCATAATGCCCACATGTTCTATATCAAGACGGCGGACGAACACGAACGCCAGGAGCTGATCAATTATTTGAAGGAACGGGATATTCTGGCGGTTTATCATTATGTGCCGCTGCATTCCGCACCTGCAGGAATCAAATATGGACGCTTCAACGGAGAGGATGTCTACACGACAAAGGAAAGTGAGCGCCTGCTGCGCCTGCCGATGTACTATGGTCTGACGGCGGAAGAGGCAGCATTTGTGGCGGATCAGGTGAAGGCGTTTTATGGCAGGTAAGCAGTTTTTGAAAAAACACGAAAATTGCATACTGTCGCTTGCAATGGCTTTGATCCTGGCGGGGATTTTAGCGGCGCGCTTTGACTTTTATTATGATTTGAATGACGATGTGCTGATAAAAGATATTCTGTCCGGCGTATATACCGGTACGCCGGACGGACATACCATGCAGCTGTTGTATCCGCTGGGAGCATTGCTTGCGCTGTTGTACCGGGGGCTTTCGATCCCGGTATTCGGCGCGTTTTTGCTTTTCTGCCAGTTTGGGAGTATCTGGGCGGTCGGATACAGGAGCACCGTGCTGGTGGACGAGGAGCGGGCAGCACGTGATGGCGCGTCTTTTGCACCAGGGATGTGCAGTGCAGCGTCCGCCGCGCGTCTGGCAGAGCCTGCGGTATGCAGCGCATGGAATATTACTGCCGAGCGGCTGGGCGTAAAAGGGGTGCTTCTCCTTGCGGAGGCTCTGTTCTGGTTCGCAACGATGGGCAGTCACCTCGTGTATCTGCAGTACACGGTCACGGCAGGGATGCTGGCGGGCGCGGCGATTTTTTGGGTTGTTACGGCGAAGGGCAAAGAACGCTTCCGGGCGCTTTTGCTTTATTGGCTTTCTTTCTGCCTGCGTCCGGAGATGGCGCTTTTGTGCCTGCCGCTTGCAGGAGCTGGCGGTCTTTGCATCTGGGGCAGGGAAAAACAGATTTTTTCCAAAGAAAGCCTGCGGCATTATCTTGGACTGTTTGCAGCGCTGGTAATCGGGATGGGTGTTTTTTACGGGCTTGACGTGCTTGCCTATTCCGATCCGGACTGGAAAGATTTCCGACAGTTTTTCGATGAGCGCACGATATTATATGATTACCATCTGGATTTCATTGAGCAATACGATGAAAACCGGGAAGCCTATGAAGAGACGGGTGTTTCCAGGACGCTGCAGGAGATGCTCAAAAACTATAACTTTGGGGCGGCGGATGAGATCGACACGCAGATGCTTTCTTCCCTGGCGGTGCAGGCGAAGAAAACAGACGCAAAAGAATCGGTGCTATCGCAGGTAAAAAAAGCAATTTGGCGGCTGGCACATGAAAACTGGTTGTCGAAAAGCGACCTGCCCTGGAACTTTGTCTGGCTGGCAGTTGTTTTTGCATGGTGTTCCTGCTGTTTACAGAAAGGAAACCGAAGATATTTCCGGCAGCCGGTTTTTGTGGTTTGTGTCGGCGGAATGCTGTGGAGCTATCTGCTGATGCAGGGACGGATGGTGGATCGCGTGACCCATCCGCTGTATCTGGCACAGATTTTGCTGGCGGCCGGGCTGTGGGGAACGGCAACGAGCACAGCCGCGCCCGGCATCAACACACGCAGCACCGGACGTATTCACACTGTCATGACCGCTGCAGTCTGCGGTGTCATCCTGTTGCTTTGTATTCTCCGGGTTCCGGGCATGTGGCAGGGTGTGGCGCGGGAGCAGACACGCAGGGAAACGGTAAACCAGACAAACGAGGACGTGTTTGCGTATTGCGAAAAACATGCTTCGACGCTGTTTTTAGAGGATGTGTATTCGACGGTGGCGTATTCGGAGAAGATTATGCTGGACCGCGATAAACCGTTCAATTATGATCTGTTGGGCGGCTGGCTGGTAAAAAGCCCGCTGACGAAGCAGAAGCTGTCAGCGTTTGGATATGCTTCCATGGGAGAAGCGGCCAGAAGCAGTGAGAAGGTCTGTCTGCTGGCGGACGAGGGCACGGATATGTCATGGCTGACAGAATATCTGGAGGAACGGGGAGAACCCGGAATGCTGCTGCGGATCGGCTCTGCAGGAGAAGGGGTTGAGGTTTATCAGTTCCTTTCGCAAGAGCGCATAAACGAAATGTTTCGGGGAGAAGAGATTGATGCAGAAGATTGAGGGAAAGCAGATTTATCTGCGGCCGATCACGATGGAGGACACGGACCGGATTGTTTCGTGGCGGAATCAGGATCGCGTCCGGCATAATTTTATCTATCAGAAGCTTTTTACAAAAGAAAGCCATGAAAATTGGATGCACACCCAGGTGGAAACCGGCCATGTCGTACAGTTTATTATCTGTGAAAAAAATAATGATCGACCGGTAGGCAGTGTATATTTCCGGGACATCGACCACGACAATAAAAAAGCGGAATATGGAATTTTTATCGGAGAAGCGGACGCTGTAGGCAGAGGAATCGGATCGGAAACAGCCCGCCTTGCAGCAGATTACGCGCGGGATGTGTTAAAGCTACACAAGCTGATGCTGCGCGTGTTCGCGGATAATGTCGGGGCAGTCAAAAGCTACCAAAATGCCGGATTTGTGCAGGAGGCATGCCTGAAGGATGAATTTTTGCAGAACGGCGTTTATCGGGATATGCTGCTGATGGCGATTTTGTTTGAGGAAAACAGGTAAACAGTGGGGGGAAAGATGAAAGAACAGAAAGTTGATACACGACAAAGAAAAATTTCGAATATAAGATTTAATAAGGTGCTTTTCACATCCATTCTTGTGTGTGGTATTTTTATTAGCGGAATATTTTATTTGTGGATTTATCATGGTCTACGTTATGGTTATGAAGCAGAAAGACCTTCTACAGAAACTTTTGAGACGGTATCAACTGAAGAAACGATTACTCAGGAATTTATTGCCAGAGAATATTATTTAAAGGGGATAGAGTTTGTTTTTATTAACCTTGCAGAAGACGGAAACGGAGAACTTGATTTTCGAGTATTAGATTCTGACGGAAGAATAAAAGCAAATAGTGAAATTGCCATTTCTTCTGTTACAGCGGGTGAGTGGGAATTTATTCCACTAAGGGTAAGATTAAAAGCCGGTGAAAGTTATATTCTTGAAATCAGTGCGAAGGATTGCTCTATTCCACCGTATGTATTAGCAAGGGAAAAGGGAACTGTAGGAGAAAATACTGTTTTGACAGCTTCTGGTGCGGAAACTTCGTTGGAATTGTTGAACGCATATGGATTTGCAGTGTCAGCTTCAAGATTGGAAAGGCTTTTAATTACTGTTATGCTGGCGGTTTGTCTGTTTGGATTATGGATATTCTGGAATAATGAAAAATGGACTGCAATATGTAAGCAAAATGCATGGGTAAAACAGATAAAGGATGGGATCGCAGCAGTTTTGCTGGTTGTACAATTTGTTTTTATGATTCCGGATATCATTTATGTATTGGAGAATACTGGATTTGATCCATCCTGGAGGTATTTCTTAAATGTTGTAAACGGAACAGATTTAAAATTCGGAAGAGATATTTATTTTACCTATGGTCCATTGGGATATTTGTTTTATTTAATGAAATTACCTGGAAATACGATAGAATATTGGTCTGGTATTGTTATTTGGGGGATCATTTTTCTATTTCATTTGTGGATGCTGTTACAGCTGTATAGATTGTATCAAAAGGGTAAGATTCATTTTTGGGCAATTACGGCGTCTGTGTGTTGCTATTTGGCGGGATATTACGCACCGACCAGAGATAACTATTTGTTGTACTTAATGATTTTAGCGGTGGTATTGTGGGCAAAAGGTGCAAAAAATATTGTATTGATTCCAAATCTGCTTTTGCTGTTGATGTTTTTTGGAAAGTTTTCAACCTTTACGAGTGGGTTCGCTTTTTGTATTTTATTCTGTATTTTCGATGTATTGTTTAGAAAAAACTGGAAAAGTATTTGGTTGTTTTTACCGGGAATTATACTTATGCCGGTATGCTATTTGGTCTATTGTCCGTCGATAAAAAACTTATTTGAGTATGTGGCGGGAATTTTGAAAATTTCTTCTGGTTGGATGTTGACTATGCAGTTTGACAGCGTACTGCAGCCGAGCGAAGTCAGATGGTTAATTATTTTAATTGCGTGTTATGTATTATTGATAATAGGAAATCTGTGGAGTAATTATAAAAGCTCTGCAGCAATTATTGCAAGCTGTGCTTCGATGTTTTTCCTTTATAAATATGCAACAACAAGACACGGATTAAAAGTTGGGATCTGGCTGTTTGCAATGTTATTTTCTGCGACTATTTTGTCGATCGACTGGAATGTTCTTTTTCAGAAAATCGGACAGAGGGCGAAAGCTGTAAGAAAGAATCAAATTATATATTACGTATGCGGAACAGCTATGATTATGGCAGTGGGATGTACAGGAATTTTAGAAGCACACAGTTTGCGCAGTTCAATGGGATATGTGAAAGAAACTTTGGCTGCGAAGATGTATCATTATACGCATTTGGGAGAGAACAGTATACCGGAAGAACTGGTAAAGGAAAATCAACTTCCAGATGAAATTTTAGAGGCAATTGGAGAGCATACGGTAACTGTATATCCCTGGCGAAATGGTTATGGAGCGGTATATCCGGAATGGAATATGGTTTGGTATCCGTCCGTACAGAATGGAAATGAATATATTCCGTGGCTGGATGGAATAGTTGCTGATTGGTTTTATTCAGAAAAAGCATCAGAAAAGATCTTGCTGACAAATGAGACAATTGATCATCATATTCCATATTTGGAAAATCCGCTTACTTGGGAAGCAATTCGAAATAACTATGAGGTGGAAATTATTTCTGATGATGTTTGCGTTTTAACACAAAGAAAACAGAAGATTGAAATAGAAAAATTGGAAAAGGTAGGGGAACAAATCAGTTCTTCTAATGAAGCTATTGTGTGCCCTGAAAATGCAGATTATGTTAAAATACATTTAAAACTGAATTTAAAGGGTTTTATTAAAAAATGGTTATATCATGTGGGAACAGTAAATATGGTGTTGGATTGTGAGGATGGAAGCCGGATAGAAGGACGTAGCGTAATTCCAAATCTGGAATCAGGATTTTATTTGGAAAAAGTACCGGAGACGCTGGAGGAATTGAAACAGGTTATAAATGATAACGTGTCAACTTCAATTATGCAGATTCAGTTGGATGGGAAAGGGTTGGAGGATTATCAGGAAAACGTTACGATAGAATGGTATTGCTTACAATAACAGCCGCATCTGCGGCAATACAGGAGGAAGTATGAAGAAACAGTTAGTCAGCTTTGTAATCCCGTGCTACCGGTCAGCGGAAACGATCGGCAGTGTGGTGGACGAAATCGAAGCAGCGATGGGGGAGCTGGAGCGGTATGAGTATGAGATCATTCTGGTCAACGATTGCTCGCCGGACGATACCTTTGGAAAAATCCGCGAGCTGTGCGGCAAGGATAAACGGATCAAGGGGATAAATCTGGCGCGAAATTTTGGACAGCATGCGGCACTGATGGCGGGATTTCATCAGGTAAAGGGCGACATCCTGGTTTGTCTGGATGATGACGGTCAGACGCCTGCAAACGAAGTCGGCAAGCTTCTGGCTGCGCTGGAAAACGGCGCAGACGTTGCATATGCAAAATATGAGCACAAGCATCACAGCGCATTTCGGAATTTCGGAAGCAGGGTCAACGACTGGATGCTCTGCTTTATGCTGAACAAACCAAAGGATCTGTTTATTTCCAGCTATTTTGCCGCAAGACGCTTTGTACTGGAAGAGATGCTGAAATATGAAAATGCGTTCCCTTATGTCATTGGACTGGTGCTTCGTGCAACCAGAAATATTGTCAATGTGACGGTAGAACATCGGGATCGAATGGTCGGCGAATCCGGCTACACCTTTGGAAAACTGTTGGCGCTGTGGTTTAACGGATTTACAGCGTTTTCAGAAAAGCCCCTCCGGATCGCAACGATGGCGGGTGTGGGCTGTGCCGGACTGGGATTTTTGTACGGAATTTATACGATTATTAAAAAGCTGGTGCTTCCGGGTGTTCCGATTGGATTTTCAGCGCTGATGGCGTCGATCATGTTTATCGGCGGAATGCTGATGCTGATGCTGGGGCTGATCGGGGAATATGTCGGAAGAATGTACATCTGTCTCAATCATGCGCCGCAGTTTGTGGTAAGGGAGATCGTTGGTGGAGAAGAAGAGGAATCGGAAAATTAAATATCCCACGCTTATTTGCAGCGCAGCAGGGGCTTTTTTTTGCGGATTCAGTGCAAACTGGGGCAGTCAGCTGGATCGAAACGGAAACGTAGCAGTAACGGATTTGTACAGCTGGCTGATCCCATTTCTGATGGCCTGTGTGCTGACACCGGTGTTTTATCTGGTGGTGGAAAAGCTGACCGGCATAGAGGCGTCAGGCGATAGGCTGGTATCGCACAGCAACAAAAAAGCGCCGGATGCCGGGCAGCAACTGCAGCGGGGCTGGAAGAAGCTGTTCCAAAGTCCGATCCTCCGCTATACCATCATCCTGTTCCTATGCTGGCTGCCGGTCTTCCTTGCGGTCTATCCAGGCTTTTTTGCCTATGATGCGACGGAAGAGCTGCAGGAGGTGCTGACCGGACAGTATGTGACAAGACATCCCCTTTTACATGTACTGATGCTTGGAAAAACGGTAAGCGGCATTCAGAAGCTGACGGGCAGCTATAATAGCGGGATCGGCGTTTATGTGCTTGCACAAATGGCGATAATGGCGATGCTGCTTGGCTGGACCATACAGCAGCTTCGAACCAGGGCAGGACGAGTCAGCGGGCTGTTGTTCTACGGACTGTTCCCGGTCGTCCCGATGTATGTGCTGTGCACGAGCAAGGACACACCGTATACGGCAGGAATGCTGGCAGTGCTGGTGCTGCTGTGCAGGATGCAGCGTGGCGGATGCAGCAGGAGGGGAGAAGCTGAAGTTGCTGTTGCGCACGCGGACGTGGTATCATCGACAGCCAGCGCCGCTCGGTCAAAAGCTGTAGCAGACGCCGAAATGCCCAAAGCCAGTCATTTTCCTTTAAGCACCGCATCCCTTCCGGCACTGGCATTCGCCCTGCTGGTCATGGCAGTTTTCCGCAGCAATGGAGTGATCGTCCTTGTATTGTTTCTACCGATCCTGTTTTTTCTGGTACAGAAAAGCAGTCGGAAAAAGGCAGTGCTTTTGGCAGGCGTTGTTTTGGGGGCGTATGTTCTTTTACAGAGTGGCTTAAACATTGTCCTGAAGCCGGAGAGCACGAATGCGATGGAAAGCCTGACCGTGCCGATTCAGCAGCTTGCGCGGACGTGGAACTACAGCCCGGAGCTGTTTTCAGAGGAAGATCAGGAAACGCTGTTTGAAATTTTACCGGAGGAATCCCTGCAGCTGTATCAGCCGAAGCTTTCCGATCTGGTAAAGGCGGGATTTGTGACAGAAAGCTTTCAGAACGATCCGGGCAAATATTTAAAGCTTTGGCTGAAAATCGGGATAAAAGCACCGGCAACGTACTTAAACGCCTGGCTGTTGACCTCCTATGGCTTCTGGTATCCGGGCGCGGATATTGATATATACAATGGCACAAGATGCTACGAAAGCAGCTCTTATTTTTCCTGTGAAACGGAAGGACCCGGACGGCGGGATTCCAAACTGCCGTGGCTGGAGCATTGGTATGAAATCCTTTCCTGGACGGATACAGTGCACAAAATACCGGTCGTTTCCCTTCCCTTTTCGCCGGGAGCGCTGTGCTGGTGTTACGTGCTCGGCACACTGTTTTTGATCGCGTCCGAAAACTGGAGGAAGGCGGCGGTATTTTCACCGGTCTGCCTGAATCTTCTGACGGTGTTGTTAGGACCGACCTATCTGGTACGTTACGTCCTGATTTTCTGGTTCGCCCTGCCCCTTTACTTGTCAATCTGTGTCGGAGTGTGTTATACTTCTAAAGATAATGGAAAAAGTGGGAAATCCTGCGTAAAAGCAGAAAAACAGGCTGCCGGAAATCTGCCGGATGGTTCCCTTTTCGGAAAGGCTTTTCATGAATCGAAAGATTAAAGCATATCAGGCAATTATTTATATCGTTCTGTTTTATCTGGCAGCGGTTCTTTTTTTGCTGGGACCGGGAAAACTGCTGGAAAAAGACAGGCTTCTGGCGGGTGCAGAAAATCCCGTGGGAACCGTGGAGGTGCGGGAGGATCAGCAGGTTCAGCAGGTGCTGATTGCAGAGGGCGATTATCTGCGTTATCTGGAGCTGTATGTGACATCTCCAAAATCTGCCGGGGAGTATTATCATCTGCTCGTTTACGATGAAAATAACGAAATGCTGATTAACCGGGATTTTGAACTCAAAGCGGACGAAGTGCCCGGCTTTGTGCGGATTCCGCTGGGAATCGATACGACGAGGGGGACGGCTTATGTCTGGCAGCTGCAGGGTAAGTCGGAGCCGCTGGAGCTTTCTTATGAAAATACAGGGGAAACGGGGCTGACCTGCTTTGGCAGCTATTATGTCCTCGCAGACAGCACTTCGACTCAGATGGAGACACAGAATATTGTCATGCGTCTGGTCTACACCGACAAGCCGTCTGCGGCAGTGATGACGATTTTCAAGACAATGCTGTGCGTTGTAGCGGCAGCTTTTATCCTTGCTGCGGTATATCTGAGTCCGAAACAGCCAAAACTCAACAATAAAATCACATGGCGCTTTGTCCACTGGGTGACAGCCGGACCTTTGGTTACTGTGGGCACGGCAGTTTTGCTCTGGGAGGTCTATGGGCGCAGGGTATTTGGAGGCAAGCCGGATGACCTGATCGTGTACGGACTTGGAATCGGTCTGTTTTTTGCATTTTCTGCCTGGGTGCTTTTTTCGCGGCGTGGCAGCAAATACCATCCACCGTTTGAAGAAATGCTGACAGAGCAGGGGATGGACTGGCTGCAGGCGGCGGCGTTTGCCGGTGTTTTGCTGGGCGGCATTCATTATATGAACGCGCTGTACCAAAATCAACAGAACCTCGCGTATCGGGAAGTACTTTCGTGGGCGGCGTTTCTGATTCTGACGATGGTATCTCCTGCAGTTCTGTTTTCCAAAAAGGGCGGACTGAGGGCACTGATGGGCCTGATCGCCGGTGGAATCTGGTATGTAGTGCAGTCGCTGACGCAGAAGGAAGCCCTGCAGACCAACGAGCTGCTTGGCAAACAGATTTTTCTGGAAGGGCTGATCGTCTTTTTCTTCGTTCTGATTCTGGCAGAGCTGGCAGCACGAATCCGCGCCAAAAAGCTGGTCGAGGGCAGTGTCAACCGCGTCTATACGGCAGTGCTGTTTGGATTTATGGCGCTTTTGGTGATTTTCAGAAATACGCGCCTCTGGCCGATTTATCTGGCGGTCGTATTTGCACTTTACTATGTTTTTTATCTGGGCTGGAACAAAAAGAAACACCTGTTGAATAACTTCTGCAATGGCGTGATGTTAAACTTTGCACTGGCAGTCGTGTTCGCATTTGCGAGAAGACCGTTCCGCGCGTGGGTGTATTCGAGATATAATTTTGTTTTTCACACTGTAACGATTACAGCAACTTATCTGACGTTGGTGCTCTGTGTGCTGACGGTGCGGCTGTTCGTCAAACTGTCGGAGGGCATGCCCCAAAACAGCACAAAAAATGCCAAAGGGATGAAGCATAAGCCGCTCCGCAAAAAGAATGCGAAAAACAGCTGCCCCGCGGATTTGTGGGGAACGTTTCTGCTGTACGGAATCGCAGCTTCGCTGCTGTTTTTAACGCTGTCGAGAACCGGCTATCTGGCGGTGCTGGTAATGACCGCAGTGCTGCTGATTTTTGTGCCGGTGTTTGTATACAGACAGAAAATCCGGGGAATTTTCCGGGCCCTTGTCTATATGTTTGCGGCGTTTGTGATCTGTCTGCCGATGACCTATTCCGGCATCCGGCTGCTTCCGGCACTCTATAACGATCCGTATCTGTATGAGATCGAGGATTCCGCATCCGCGATTCACAAGGACGATCCGAAGGATTCTGACGCCTATATGTCGGTCTCCTATTTCAAATATGTCATGGGAAATAAGCTCCTTTCAGATGCTTCTGAGCTGACGGAACAGACAGAGCTTTTCTGCAATGCAGTGACCGGTAAGCCTTCTGTAAAAAGTGACGTGCTGGTAGCATCTGTGCAGGATGAGGCAGGCATGTCGGATGCAGAGGATTTCTCCAACGGACGTCTGGAAATTTTCCGGTCGTATATGGACAACTGGAACGCGACGGGACATGCGGAAATGGGTGTTTTGCTGCCGGACGGCTCCATTAGCGTCCATGCCCATAACACCTATCTGCAGGTCATCCATGATCACGGACTGATCGTCGGCATTTACTTCCTGTGCTTCGGGGCAGGAAGCATCTGCCTGATGTTTGCATATGCGATTAAAAAGATTCGGGAGGACGCATATGCTGTACTGCCGCTGGCTGTCATGCTCGGCTTTTGCGTCGCGGGGCTGGTGGAATGGCTGTTCCATCCCTGCAATCCGCTCGGATTTTCCGCGATGGCGCTGCTTGCACCCCTGATGAGCTTTTGCCCCCGCAGACATGCCGCCTGACGGGATATCACGATAAATGAGGAAGAAAGAAATGCAAGGCAAAAAGAAAAAACCCTTTAATTATCAGCTGTTTTATCGCAGGACAGCGTTAATTGTATACGATATTATCAGTGTAATCGCCGCCAGCTATCTGGCGATCCTGATCCGGTATGATTTTGACGTGAGTACAGTACCGGCAGCGTTTTTGCTGCCGATCCGCCACTTTTTGCCCATCGGGATTGTTATCGCACTGTTCGTATTTTATCTGTTCCGTCTCTATCACAGCCTGTGGGCATTTGCAGGCGAGACAGAGCTTCAAAACCTTGTGATGGCATGTCTTGTGACGAGTGCGGTCAACGGCGCAGGGATCAACCTGTTCCGAATGGAGGGAAAAGCAGTTCCGGACAGCTATTATTTTCTGTATTTCTTCTTCCTGCTGACCTTTTTGTTTGCCAGCCGTTTTTCCTACCGTTTTTTCCGCAGCCGCAAGCACAAGCTGCAGAACCGCAAAAACAGCATTTCTGTCATGATCATCGGTGCCGGCGAGGCGGGCAATACGATCATCAAAGAAATCGTTTCCAGCAACTTCTCTACAATGGTGATCCGTTGTATTATCGATGACGATAAAAATAAATGGGGACGCTTCATTCAGGGCATCAAGGTGGTCGGAGGCCGCGACAAGATCATAGAGTCCGCAGATTTATACGATATTGATGAAATTTTCCTGGCGATCCCCTCTGCGTCTCCGGCGCAGATTAAGGATATCCTGGAAATCTGTAAAGAGACAAACTGCAAGCTGCGCAGCCTTCCTGGACTGTATCAGCTCGTAAACGGCGAAGTCAACGTCAGCAAGCTGCGGGACGTCGAGGTCGAAGACCTGTTGGGCAGGGAACCGATCCGCGTGGATATCGATTCCATTCTGGGATATGTGCAGAATAAGGTTGTGCTCGTTACAGGCGGCGGCGGTTCCATCGGAAGCGAGCTGTGCCGTCAGATTGCCGGTCACAAGCCTGCGCAGCTGATCGTGTTTGATATTTATGAAAACAATGCCTACGACCTGCAGCAGGAATTGAAGGAAAAGTATCCGGAGCTGAATCTGGTGGTTCTGATCGGCAGCGTGCGCAACACGAGCCGGATCAACTATGTGTTTGAAACGTATCATCCCGATATCGTGTACCATGCAGCAGCGCATAAGCATGTGCCGCTGATGGAGGACAGCCCCAACGAGGCGGTCAAAAACAATGTATTCGGCACCTGGAAAACCGCTATGGCGGCGGCACAGAACCACACGAAAAAGTTCGTCATGATTTCGACAGACAAGGCGGTGAACCCGACGAATATCATGGGTGCGAGCAAGCGAATCTGCGAGATGATCGTGCAGACGTTCAACCGCCATTATGAGACGGAGTTTGTAGCAGTTCGTTTCGGCAACGTGCTCGGCTCCAACGGAAGCGTTATTCCGCTGTTTAAAAAACAGATTGCGGCAGGAGGTCCGGTAACAGTTACGCATCCCGACATCATCCGGTATTTCATGACCATTCCGGAGGCAGTGTCTTTGGTGCTGCAGGCGGGCGCCTATGCAAAGGGCGGAGAAATTTTCGTCCTGGATATGGGCGAGCCGGTCAAAATCCTGGATCTTGCAAAGAACCTGATCCGTCTGTCCGGTTATCGTGTCGGTGAAGATATCAAAATCGTCTTTACTGGTCTGCGCCCGGGAGAGAAGCTTTATGAAGAGCTTCTGATGAAGGAAGAAGGACTGCAGGATACGGACAATAAGCTGATTCATATCGGCAGACCGATCGAGCTGGACGAGCGGCTGTTCTTTCAGCAGTTAAAGCAGCTGGAAGAGGCATCTAAAGAAGAAAATAAAGATATCCGGCCGCTGATTCATGAGGTCGTGCCGACGTATCATTATCAGGAGAAGCGATGAACATACATCATATTGGGTATCTGGTCAAAAAAGGTCCGAAAGCACAGGCGGCATTTGAAGCGCTTGGATATATTGCAGAGGGCACATGGACGCATGACGAAATCCGCAAGGTGGACATCCTGTTTTTGCAAAAGGACGGCTACCGGATCGAACTGGTGAGCCCGTATGCGCCGGATTCCGTGGTTTCCGGGCTGATCAGGACCTACAAAAATGCACCCTATCATCTTTGCTACGAAGCAGAGAATTTTGAAAAAGAGCTGGCAGAGCTGGAGGGAAACGGTTACATTCGAATCGATGAACCGACGCCTGCTCCGGCCATCGGCGGACGCAGAGTAGTATTTCTCATGCACCCGGCGGCGGGTATGCTGGAGCTTTTGGAAGAAAAATAAGCCTGAAATAAGAAAGAGGTAACGAGATGGAAAGAAAACGGATTTATCTGTCCTCCCCCACAATGCACGGAGAAGAGCAGGCCTTTGTACAGAGTGCATTTGATACGAACTGGGTAGCACCCCTTGGTCCCAACGTGGATGCCTTTGAAAAGGAGATGGCAGACTATATTGGCGGCGGTTATGCGGCGGCTCTGTCTGCAGGAACCGCAGCGATCCATCTGGCAGTGATCCTGGCGGGCGTAAAAGAAGGGGATGTTGTGTTTGCACAGTCCCTGACGTTTGCTGCAAGCGTAAATCCTGCCTGCTATGAAAAGGCAAAGCCTGTCTTTATCGATTCAGAACCCGACACCTGGAATATGGATCCTGTCGCTTTGGAAAAAGCCTTTGAAAAATATCCGCATCCGGCAGCTGTCATCGCTGTGCATCTGTACGGAACACCTTCTAAGATCGACCGCATCCGCGATATCTGCAAAAAGCATCAGGTTCCGCTGATCGAGGATGCTGCGGAAGCGCTGGGAAGCTCCTTTAAAGGGCAGAAGCTTGGAACCTTTGGAGATTATGGCATTCTTTCTTTTAACGGCAACAAAATCATCACCTCCTCCGGCGGCGGTATGCTGCTGTGCAGCGACGAAGCAAAGATTAAGCGTGCCCGTTTTCTGGCGACTCAGGCAAGGGATCCCGCCCGTTATTATCAGCATTCCACCATCGGCTATAACTACCGGATGTCTAACGTGGTAGCCGGAATCGGAAGAGGACAGCTGTTGCATCTGGAAGAGCATAAAGCCCGGAAAAATGAGATTTACAGACAGTATAAAGAGGCGTTTGCGGATATCGAAGCGATCACGATGAATCCGATGAATCCAGACGGAGACGCAAACAACTGGTTGTCCTGCATGACGATCGCACCGGACTGCAGCGTGACGCCCGATCAGGTGATGGATGCCCTGGCAGAGTACAATATCGAGACGCGCCCGATCTGGAAGCCGATGCATTTACAGCCTGTTTTTGCAGACTGCGATTTCATTCAGGTTAAGGAAGGCAGGAGCGTTTCGGAGGATATTTTCAATCGCGGTGTCTGCCTGCCCAGCGATATCAAAAATACACCGGAGGATATGGAGCTGATTATCTCCCTTATCCGTAAGGTATTTGGAAAATAGGAAAAGAGTATGTATGCAAAGTATATGAAACGGCTGCTGGATATCCTGCTATCGCTGACAATCCTCGTAGTGCTGAGTCCACTTCTTCTGGTGCTGTGTATTCTGGTGCGCAGCAAGCTGGGCAGTCCGATTTTCTTTAAGCAGGAGCGCCCGGGACTGCATGAGAAAATTTTCACAATGTATAAATTCCGCACGATGACGGACAAACGCGACGCAGAGGGAAAGCTTCTGCCGGATAAGGACAGGCTTACCAAATTCGGAAAGCTTCTGCGGGCGACGAGTCTGGACGAGCTGCCGGAGTTTTTCAACATTTTAAAAGGGGACATGAGCTTTATCGGTCCGCGTCCGCTCCTGGTTTCGTATCTGCCGTATTATACGGAAACAGAGGCTCTGCGCCATACAGTGCGTCCCGGTCTGACAGGTCTTGCACAGGTGTCGGGACGAAATTTTCTGGACTGGGACAGACGGCTTGCGAAGGATGTGGAGTATGTAAAGGGACTTTCCTTCCAAATGGATTTGAAGGTTTTATTTTTGACCGTCAAGGTAGTCTTCGACCGCTCGGACGTCGCAGAGGATACCAGCCAGGCCGAGGGCAATTTTGCCAGGATCAGGCAGGAGCGGCTTGACAGAACCGGAAGGCTGGAGGCCTGAAGAAGACAGAGCATAATCTGCTCGGAAAGAGGATTCGTATGATCAATATCCTGATTTTAAGCGCCGGCACGAGAGACAAGGTCGTGCAGTATTTTAAAGAAGCCCTTGCCGGAAAAGGAAAGGTAATCGCAACGGACTGCAGCCCCTACGCACCCGCCATTTATGAAGCGGACGAATATGTGCTGGTGCCCAGGATCACAGAGCCCGGTTATCTGGACAAAATTCTTGAGATCTGCCGGGAAAAACAGATCACGGGCGTACTTTCCCTGATCGACCCGGAGCTGTCTCTTCTTGCAGACAATAAAGAGCGTTTTCTGGAGGTCGGAACCGTGCCCATCGTGCCGGACGCAAAGCAGGTGGATATCTGCTTCCATAAATATGCGATGTATGAAGCCTGCAAAGCACTCGGCTTTGCGACGGGACGCTGCTTTCTGGATCGGAAAGAATTTTATCAGGCGGTGGAAAACGGCGAGCTGACTTATCCGGTTTTTGTCAAGCCGGAAAGCGGAAGCGCGAGTCTGGACATTCATATGGCTCAGGATCAGGAGACAGTGGAATTTCTCTGCAGCCGTGAGGACGGACTGATGATTCAGGAGTTTATGAACGGACAGGAATACGGTGCGGACGTCTACATCGATATGCTCAGCGGCGAAGTGGTTTCTATTTTCGTTAAGAAAAAGCTGAAAATGCGCGCAGGAGAAACCGATAAGGCGGAATCCTTCCGGGAGGAAAAACTGTTCGCCCTGATTACAGATTTTGTAAAGAAAATGGGGTTTCGCGGTATTATCGATATCGATCTGTTTGAAATCGACGGAAACTGGTACATTTCCGAGGTGAATCCGAGATTTGGCGGTGGTTATCCCCATGCATGGGCCTGCGGCGTGCGCGTACCGGAAATGATTGTCAGAAATCTGGAAGGACAGACAAATGTTCCGGAAATCGGAAATTATCCGGTTGGGAAGATCATGATGAAATACAATGAAATTATGGTTCGCTGACAAAAAGCTGCAGCAGAAACGAGGAAGGATGAAACAAAGCGTACTGGTGCTTGGAAACAGCGATTCCGGGCTGTATGATTTCCGAAAAGAAGTGCTGATGGCGCTGATGCAGGAGGGCTATGAGGTCCATGTGTCGGTGCCGGATACCGGGTATTTGGAAAAAATCAAAAAACTGGGCTGTATCTGTCATGAGACGGTGATGGAGCGCCGCGGTATGAATCCGTTGAAGGACGGAAAGCTGCTTTTATTTTACAGAAAGCTGTTAAGGACCATCCATCCGGCGGCGGTGCTGACCTATACGATTAAACCAAATATTTATGGCGGTGTGGCGTGTCGGCTTGCAAAGGTACCTTATCTGGTCAACATTACAGGCCTTGGAACGACACTGGAGCATGATGGACCGTTACAGAAGCTGATCGTTTTACTGTATCGGACAGGAATGTCCGGCGCGGGCTGCGTCTTTTTCCAGAATGAGCAGAATCTGGCGTTCATGCGGCAGAAGGGCTGTCTGAAAAAAAGGACGAAAACCCGGGTGATCTCCGGCTCCGGTGTCAACCTGGAGGAGCATCCGCCGATGCCCTATCCGAAGGAAGATACCGTTCGTTTTGTATCGGTTATGCGAATCATGAAGGATAAGGGAATCGAGGAGCTGCTGGAAGCGGCAAGACGGATCCATGAAAAGCACCCGGAAACGGTGTTCGAGCTGCTGGGCGCCTACGAGGAAGAAACGCGGGCGCGCTATGAGCCGATGATTGAGGACTTGCAATCCAAAGGGATTATGCGTTATTATGGTTACCGGGACGATATGCCGGAGTTTTACCGGCATTGTCAGGCGGTAATCCATCCGTCCTATCACGAGGGCATGTCGAATGTCCTGCAGGAGGCGGCAGCGACCGCAAGACCGGTGATTGCCAGCGATATAAACGGCTGTCGGGAGATTTTTGAAAACGGTGTCTCGGGGGTTGCATTTTTACCCCGGAATGCGGATAGCCTGACGGAGGCGGTGGAGAAGTTCCTTCTGCTGACTCCGGAGGAACGGGCCGAAATGGGGCGTCAGGCGAGAGCCTATGTGGAGGCGCATTTTGACCGCAGACAGGTCGTAACAGCGTATCTCGAAACGCTGGGAAGCCTGATTGGGGCAACCAGATGTTAAAAAGGAAAAACCATATAGAAAAGCGCAGGAAAGCGAGGATATGAAAATGGATTTATATGAAAAGATTTTGGCAGGCGAGGAAAAACTGTCGCTGGTAGGTCTTGGTTATGTAGGCATGCCGATCGCAGTCGCATTTGCCAGAAAGATCAAGGTAATCGGCTACGACTTAAACGCAGAAAAGATCAAACTGTATCAGTCTGGCGTTGATCCGACCAATGAGGTTGGGGATGATGTGATCCGCCAGACGGAAGTGGAGTTCACTGCAGATGAGACAAAGCTGCGGGAAGCAAAATTCCATATCGTAGCAGTTCCTACTCCTGTAAACGATGACCATACGCCGGATCTGACCCCGGTAGAGGGCGCAAGCAGGATTCTGGGACGGAACCTGACAAAGGGCAGCGTTGTCGTATTCGAGTCTACCGTATATCCGGGCGTAACCGAAGAGGTATGCGTGCCGATTCTGGAAAAGGAATCCGGACTGGTATGCGGTAAGGATTTCAAGATCGGTTATTCTCCTGAACGAATCAACCCCGGCGACAAGGTACACCGTCTGGAAACCATCACAAAGATCGTTTCCGGTATGGATGAGGAAACGCTGGATACTGTTGCAAAGGTTTATGAGCTGGTTGTAGAAGCCGGTGTATACCGTGCAGAATCCATTCAGGTCGCAGAGGCTGCAAAGGTAATCGAGAACAGCCAGAGAGATATCAACATTGCGTTCATGAATGAACTTTCTATTATCTTTAACAAGATGGGCATTGACACGCAGAGCGTATTAAAGGCAGCAGGAACCAAATGGAATTTCCTGAAATTTTATCCCGGTCTGGTGGGCGGACACTGCATTGGTGTCGATCCGTATTATCTGACCTACCGCGCAGAGCAGATGGGCTATCATTCCCAGATCATTCTGTCCGGCCGCCGCATCAACGACGACATGGGCAAATATGTCGCAGAAAACATTGTGAAAAACCTGATCCGCGCAGATATCGCGGTAAAGCATGCGAAGGTTGCGATCCTTGGCTTTACCTTCAAGGAGAACTGCCCGGATACCAGAAATACAAAGGTTATCGATATTGTAAAAGAGCTGCGCGAGTACGGCATCGAGCCGGTGCTGGTGGATCAGACTGCAGACCGCGCAGAGGCGAAGCGTCTCTATGGAGTAGAGCTGCAGGATATGAGTGCTGTAAAAGATGTGGACGCGCTGGTTATTGCCGTATGCCATAAGGAATTTGAAGGACTGGATCAGGCAGCGATTGAAAGCTTCTTTAATCCGACAAACGGCAAAAAAGTACTTATAGATGTTAAGGGCATCTTAAATCGCAAGGAATGGACACGTGATGACTGCCTGTACTGGAGATTATAATCAGAGGTGTAAATGATCCGAAAATGGAAAAAATTCCCGTTTTCCTGGCTGCTTCCGGTGCTGTTTTTTGCAGCACTGTGGCTGCTTGGAACAACGGGGATCTATAATGACAGCAACCAGTATATTGCGATGCACATTCACCGGGAGCCGCTGTACTCTTTCTTTTTGTGGATTTTCCGCAGCCTGTTTGGGGAGACAAAGTATCTTGATATTGTGAGATTTCTGCAGAACGGACTGGCGGCGTTTTCCGTGATCTGGCTGGCGGAGAGCCTGAAAAAACGATTTGCATTCGGGCAGTGGATGGAAGCGCTGGTGTGCCTGATCTTACTGGCGCCCCACATTATCACGCCGGTATTTTCTGCGAGCGGACTGGTTTTGTCGAACGGCGTCATCAGCGAAGCGCTGGGACTGCCGCTGTTTTATCTGTTTACGGCGCAGTGCATGAAGATGGTGTATACAAGACAGAGGGGAGTAGCTTTATCCTCCCTGCTGTTATCCTTATTTTTGTCTCTGGTACGCGGACAGATGATGTTCACGATCCTGCTCTGGCTGGTGTTTGCAGGGGCCGTCGTGATCGTAGAAAAAAAGAAGCTGGAGAAACGCCTGTTGATTTGTGTCGTGTGCACTGCGCTGGCGTTTGGTACAAGGACGCTTCTCGTAAAAAGCTACAACCTTGTTTTTAACGGATATTTTATCAATAATACGTTTGGAAGCGTCGGACTGCTCGCAAACATTCTGTATGCGGCGGACGAAGAGGATGCCGAAAGGATTGCCGATCGGGACGCAAGAGTTATGTTTGAGCTTTCCTATCGACTTGCAAAAGAACAGGGTGCGACGTATCAGGATGCGCCGGAGGGCTTTTTCAACCGGGCAGCGCATCTGGAAAAATGGCATGACGCGATCAAGTTTGAAATGATCGAAGAGCCCTGGAGACAGCTGCATGACAGGGAGGGCTTTATAGACTACATTCCTGAAAATGTGGAATCCGACCGGATTGCGGCAACCATCGTGAAATCCTTACTTCCGGCAGTTCTGGGCAGATGGCTGTATGACTATCTGGCGCTCGCCTGCTACGGACTGATCCGGTCCATCGCAGTCGTACACCCGCTGCTAAACTGGTATGCGCTGACGGCGTACCTCGCCTATATCGTGCTGGCTGCCCTTGCATGGAGGAAAAATCACAATTCCAACGCGGTCTGGCTGGCGGCATTTTCCCTGCTGGCTGTGTTTGCAAACGTATTTGCTACCTCCATGATCATCATGTGCCTTTCCCGCTATGTGATCTATGGATTGCCGCTGTTTTATGTCAGCGGACTGATGCTTTTGTACGAACTGGCGGGTGGAAAAACCGCGCATCGACTGCCGTAAGTTCACCCGCGCCATTCGCAATACAATAGAATGTACGCTTCGCTAACATTCTATTGTCGCGAATCGCAGCTGCGCTGCTTTCCGCTGCTGCGCAGCTCACTTTTGCTCATACCACGGCGCTCCCTCTGCAGCTTTCCGCAAGCAGATTTTCATGCGAGCATGAAATCTGCTCACAGAAAACCGCAGGTGAACTTAAACATTGATTAAGATTCTATGAAGTCCGTTGCAGATTGGCTGCAAAGGGGATATACTGAAGCTGTCTTAATGGAAACAGGCATGAGGAGGAACGAATGTATGAAACGGTTATCAAAAGTATCATGCGGTCTGCTTCTGACAGCATCCCTGCTGATTGGAGCAATGCTTTCAGGATGCGGGCAGACGACAGATTATACAGCAGAGATCAAGGAATATCAGAACAAGCTGGAATCCCTTGCGGCGGAGAATGAAGAATTAAAGGCTCAGCTGGGCATTACCGAGACCCAGAGCACAGAAGAGACCCAGACTGCTGCAGAGACAGAAAATCAGTCTCAGGAGATGGTGTCTGAAAACCAGACGACGGAAACCGACGTCCAGCAGGCAGAGAATACGGATAACTCCGGGGACGAAATGAAGATTCTGGTGCTTGGAGACAGTATTTGGGGCAACTACCGGGATGATACCGGTGTGTCCGCACGCCTTGCAGCATGTCTTGCTCAAAAAGGGAAAAATGCGACGGTCTATAACGGTGCCATCGGCGGCACCCGCGCAACCATCAGCCCGGACGATAATGAATACCAGTTTGGTCCTGCCAGTGACTGCTCCCTGGGAAAGATGATCTCTATTCTCCGTGGAAATGCGGATGTAGAGATGCTGCAGGGCAAGGCTGCCTATGACGACATCAAAGCTGTGATGAATGTCAAGGATCAGATCGATGTGGTAATTTTGTCCTATGGTATGAATGACTTCCTGGCACAGGCTCCGATCAACAACTCGGACAGACCCTGGACGGGCTTTGGAACGGCGTTAAGCGAGGGCGTAAAGGGAGTTCGTTCTGTTTTCCCCCAGGCACAGATTTTGATCACATCTCCCAACTATGCGTCCTATTTTCCGATCCCGGTTAAAAATATGGGAGAAAAGGCACTCTACAATTATGCAAGCATTGCCTGTGACGTTGCAGTCGGTCAGGGAACGCTGTGCGTGGATACTTACGACAATCTCGGAGTGGATGCCTATAATGCAGATGAATATCTGGAAGACGGCATTCACTTAAATGAAAAAGGAAGAAGCCTGTATGCGAAAACCATCGCATCCTGCCTGCTCTACGGAACAGCGGGTCAGATCTCGGGAAACAATATCGCTTCCTTCAACTGATTGGATCGGATATCAGGGTCAGAAGGACAAAAATACTTCCGGATCATGGCGCAATCCGCGGATCGTTTATCCGAAATAATAGAATGCACGCTCTGCGAGCATTCTATTGTCATGAATAAAATACAGTGCCGCGGCTGCGGCAGAAATGAGAGGAAATCCATGGGATATAAGGATTTGAAATTTGACAAGGACAGTGTATTTCTGGTAACAGGCGGCGCCGGTTTTATCGGTTCCAACCTGTGCGAGGCGATCTTGAACCTCGGTTATAAGGTAAGATGTCTGGACGACCTTTCCACAGGCAATCCGAAGCATGTGGAGATGTTTGAAGGTAATCCGAACTATACCTTTATCAAAGGCGACATCAAAGATCTGGATACCTGTATGAAAGCCTGCGAGGGTGTGGATTATGTGCTGAATCAGGCGGCATGGGGCAGCGTTCCCAGAAGCATCGAAATGCCGATTTTCTATGCGCAGAATAACATTGTCGGCACGCTGAACATGATGGAAGCGGCGAGACAGAACGGCGTAAAGAAGTTTGTATACGCGTCCAGCTCTTCCGTATACGGCGATCATCCCGGACTTCCCAAAAAAGAGGGCATTGAAGGCCATGTTCTTTCCCCTTACGCCCTGACCAAGAAGACAGACGAGGAATTCGGTCGTCTTTATAAGACGCTGTACGGTCTGGATACTTACGGCATGCGCTATTTCAACGTATTTGGACGCCGTCAGAACCCGGAAGGCATGTATGCCGCTGTTATTCCGAAGTTTTTGAAGCTGCTGTTAAAGGATGAAGCGCCGACCATCAACGGAGACGGTCGTCAGTCCAGAGACTTTACTTATATCGACAATGTAATCGAAGCGAACTTAAAAGCCTGCCTGGCTCCGAGCGAAGCAGCAGGAGAAGCGTTCAACATCGGTTCCGGCGGCAGAGTATATCTGATCGATTTATATTATGAACTCTGCGAAGCCCTGGGCAAAAAGATTGAGCCGGTCTTTGGTCCTGCCAGAAAGGGAGATATCCGGGATTCCAACGCGGACATCAGCAAAGCAAGAGAGCTGCTTGGCTACGATCCGGATTATGATTTTGAAAAGGGAATCCGCCTTGCCATTGACTGGTATAAAGAAAATCTGTAAAATAAAAGAACGAAAAGCCGTCCAATTGGTTTGGACGGCTTTTTAACGAATCAGCATGTGCTGATTCGTTAAAAAGCTACCACATGCGCCCTGCGTCGGAGCGGAAGATGCCGCTGACGCGTCCCGCTGGAGGCAAGGATTGCGCAAAACAGGAGGTATTAGTTTATGCATTATCGAGTTGTTATATTCGGTGTAAAAGATACAACTGCGGAGATCGTCCGCTTTGTTCAGGAGAAGCTTTGTCCGGTGGATCTGGTTGTGACGATTCATCCCGATGTGCTTTCTGGCAATCAGGTGTCCGGCTATGAGGGACTTTCCTGGTTGGAGGACAAGTACGGGATTCCGGTTTACGAAACACATTCTTACGGTTTAAAGGATGAGGAGACGACGAAATTTTTCGCGGAAAATACCTTCGAGCTGGGGATTTCTATGGGCTGGCAGAGATTGCTTCCAGGCTTCGTGCTTTCCAGATTTTCGGAGGGTGTATTCGGATTCCACGGGAACTGTGCATATCTGCCCTTTGGGCGGGGACGCTCGCCGCTTAACTGGTCGATCATTCTCGGAGATACGCGTTTTAATCTGAACCTGTTCCAGTACGATGAAAAAGCGGACAGCCCGAATGTTTTTGCAAGCGAGATGTGCGCCATCACTCCTCATGATACCGTGCGTACGATGCAGTATAAAAACATGCTGGTCAGCAAGCGCCTGATCGCTAAGCTGATCGCGGCACATCAGGCGGGAACCGTCAGCGTACACCGGGAGTCCAGAGATTTCGACAGCTGGTACAATAAGCGGACGGCGGCGGACGGAAAGCTGGATTTCCATGATCGTACCCGGAATCTGTATAACCTGATCCGGGGCGTGACAAGACCGTTCCCGGGAGCATTTTGCTTCTGCAACGGCGAAAAGATCACGGTATGGAGCGCACATCCCTTTGATGAGATGTTAGACTTCTCGATGTATGCACCGGGCGAGATCATCGACATTTTTGACAAAAAGCTGATTGTGCGGACGGTGGATGGCTCTCTTTTAGTCGAAGACTATGAGTCGGAAATAGAGCTGGAGCCGGGAATGCTCCTGGAATAAAGCTGTGCAGCAGCGAAAAGGAAAAGAGTATGAAAATCGCATTTCGAATGGATGATATTACACCGGATATGGACTGGAAAAGCTTTGAAGCCTTTGAACAGCTGTTTGAACGCTATGGCTGCTATCCGCTGTTGGGCATTGTACCGGACAATCTTGATCCGAAGCTGTCGGTGGATCCGGCACGGGAAGCGTTCTGGAAAAAAATGCAGGAGCTGCAGGAAAAAGGCTGGACCCTTTCCATGCACGGCTGCCATCATGTGTATACAACAAAAAGAGGCGGGAGCTTTCCGTTGAATGCCCAGTCGGAGTTTGCGGGGAAAAGCTATGAGGAGCAGTACCGGCTTCTGGAAAGCGGACAGAAAAAGCTCTTGGATCGCGGCATCGAGACGAAGCTGTTCATGGCGCCGGGCCATACCTTTGACAAAACGACACTGCGTGCCCTCAAAGCACTCGGGTTTACCCATGTGACGGACGGGTTTGGAGATTTGCCGTATGTGCGCAGTGGGATGACTTTTTTACCGATTGCCTTTTTGCGGAAATACGCATTTTCTGATCGGGAGGGAATGACGACGATCGTCATTCATGCCAACCATTCCACGGTAGCGGAGCTGAAAGCCTACGAAGAGATGCTTGACGCAAACAGGGAAAACATTGTGCCGTATTCCGATTTTTTTAAGCTGGAAGCAAAGCCACAGTGCATGCCAGCGCGTATCCGGGAATATGTGCTGGCGTTCGGAAAAGGGCTTGCCGCGCGGCTTGGCCGCTTAAAGAACCAGCACGCATAAGCGGATGGAAAGGCGTCGGCGTGCAAATTAGAAAAAGAAAAAGGAACCAGAAGCGTATGAAAGAACCGATTCGGGTATTACAGGTGCTGGGAACAACGGGACTCGGCGGGGCAGAAAGCCGGGTTATGGATTTATACCGAAATATCGACCGTGAGAGGGTACAGTTTGATTTTGCAGTGCACACCTCAAAAAAAGGATATTTTGACGAAGAGATTGAAGCACTTGGCGGACACATTTACCGGCTGCCGCGGTTTCAGGTCTATAACTGGATCCAGTATCGGGCAGCGTGGCGCAGCTTTTTGAAAGAGCATTCCGAGTATGCCTGTGTGCACGGGCATATGACGAGTACTGCTTCGATTTATCTGCCGGAAGCGAAGCGTGCGAAAATCGCCCTGACAGCAGCCCATGCCAGAAGCGCGGGTACAGAAGACGGCGTCAAAGGGATGATGACGAAATGGATGCGTAAAAATCTCTGGAAAAAAACGGACGTCTGCCTGGCGTGCTCCAAGCTTGCCGGAAAAGCAGTTTTCGGGGAAAAGGCGTGGGCGCAGGGAGTTGTCCATGTGGTGCCGAATGCGATCGAAGTGGATAAGTTTTCCTATAACGGCCAAATGCGTGCACAGATGCGGCAAAAACTGGAGTTGGGCAATTGTCTGACAGTCGGGCATGTGGGGCGTTTTAATGAGATGAAAAACCACCTGTTTTTGCTGGAGGTTTTTGCACAGATCAAAAAGAACCGTCCGGATGCGCAGCTGATTCTGCTCGGCGAGGGCGGATGCATGGAACCTGCAAAGCAGAAGGCGGCAGAGCTTGGAATTACAGAAAGCGTTCAGTTCCTCGGAAATCAGGGGAATCCGCAGGATTATTATCAGGCGATGGATCTGTTTATTTTCCCGTCTCTGTATGAGGGATTACCCGGAACGGTGCTGGAAGCACAGGCTGCAGGGCTCCCGTGCCTGATGTCGGATACGATTACACAGGAGGTTGCCCTGACAGAGCTGGTGGAGTCCAAAAGCTTAAAGGATTCTGCAGAGAGCTGGGCACAGGCAGCCCTTGCGCTTTTGGAACGGCAGAAAGAGCGGTTTGACCGCATGCCGGAAATCCGCAAAGCCGGATTTGACGCAAAGGAACAGGCAAAAGAGATGGAAGCTTTTTATCGTACCGGGAAAGGAGACGGCTTATGGAACAGGTAAAACCAAGGCTCCTTCTGGTTGTACCCATGCTGCATCAGGGTGGCTTCGAGCGGGTCTGCGTGCGGACAGCGCGGATTCTGAGGAATGATTTTGAAGTGACGATCGCTATGTTTTCGGATGCGGATATCGCATATGATATAAACGGACTTTCTGTTGTAAACCTGGATGTTCCGGCACAGGACGGGAAGCTGAAAAAAATGGTCAATGTCGTAAAAAGAACGGTAAAGCTTCGGAAGCTAAAGAAAAAGCTGCGTCCTGATCTGACCTACAGCTTTGGCCCGACAGCGAACCTGATTAACGTCCTGACACCGGTGCGGGGGCAGATCTGGACGGGAATCCGCAGCTATATGGATATGGACAACCCATCGAAGTTAAAGCTGTTTGCAAAGCGCTCCGATCAGGTGATCTGCTGTTCGGAGGTGATTGCCCATACGTTAAAGGAAAAACTTGGAATCGAAAATACAGAGGTATTGTACAATCCTTACGATGGCAGTCAGATCGCAGAAAATGCAGCGAAAAAGCCTGCGGACATGCCTGATTTTACCGGGAAAAAGGTGATCGTCAGCATGGGGCGTGAGGACGACTGCAAGGAATTCTGGCATCTGATCAAATGCCTGTATTTGATCCGGGACAAAGTGCCGGAGGCGATGCTGTGTATCATCGGGGACGGTTCTTTTTCAGAATATAAGGAACTGGCGGAAAAGCTGGAAATTGCTGACCGGGTCTGCTTTGCGGGACTTCAGAAAAATCCATTTCCGTGGCTGTCGGCGGGCAGTCTTTATGTTGGAACCTCCAGCATGGAGGGCTTTCCAAACGCGCTGGTGGAGGCGATGAGCTGTAGACTCCCTGCCGTTTTTTCCAACTGTATGAGTGGACCTGCAGAAATTTTGTCTGATCGGTTTGAAGCTGTTGTGGGAAAACAGGAAGTGCTCCGGGAACGTTACGGGATTCTGATTCCGGTGATGGACGATCAGAAAAATCTGGATCCAAACGAAATTACAGAGGAAGAAAAACAACTGGCGGCTCTTCTGGAAGAGCTGCTGACAGAGGAAGCGAAGCTGCAGGAGCTTTCCAGATGTGCAAAGGAGCGCGCAGATCAGTTTGACGACAGGGCATACCGGGACAAAATCCTGCAGATTGCAGGGCTTTCCAAAATGTGATACACTACGGGGGCACTGACAAAATGAGAATCCTGCAGAGCAGGATTCTGTTTCATGAGAAAAACAGGAGAAACATTCCGATGCAGAAAATTGCATTTCATTTAAACAGCCTGCAGCAGGGCGGGGCGGAGCGCGTGGTGAGTAATCTGGCGAACCGTTTTGCAAAGGAGGGCTATGAGGTTGTCATTGCGACAGAATGGTACGGAACGGACGAATTTGCACTGGATCAGAAAGTCCGCAGAGTTCATGTCGGACTGACGAAAGAAGACGAAAACCGCAGCAGGATCAGCAAGATGCTGCGCCGTATCTGGTATCTGCGCCGTTTTATGAAAAAAGAAAAGCCGGACGTCGTCGTTGCCTTTACCCGGGGCGTATTGTACCGTGCGCTGGCGGCAGGAATCGGGACGGGTATCCCGGTCGTGATTTCCGTGCGTACCGATCCGGTGGGACACTATGATAAAAAAGCGGACAAGCTTCGGATCCCGCTTCTGTTTCCTCATGCGGCGGGCTGCGTGTTCCAGACAGAGGGCGCAAAAGCCTTTTTTGCACCGTATTTACAGGAAAATTCCAAAATTATTTTAAATCCGCTGAATTCGAAATACGTTGGTGTTCCGGAGCCGGCTGTACGGACAAAGGATGTCGTTCAGTCCGGCCGTCTGGTAGACTTTAAGAATCAGCCGATGCTGATCCGGGCTTTTTTGAAGGTTCATGAAAAACATCCGGATTATACACTCAAAATTTACGGACCGGACTCCAAGGACGGTACAAAGGAGATTCTGGAATCCATTATTCATGAAAATCATGCGGAGGATTTTGTAAAGCTGATGGGCGGCAGCAATACGCTGGAAAAGGATCTGGCAGACGCTGCGCTGTACGCTTTTTCCTCTGACTGGGAAGGACTGCCCAATGCGCTGATGGAAGCGATGGCACTGGGACTTCCGGTGGTTTCTACAGACTGTCCCTGCGGCGGTCCAAAAACTCTGATCGAAGATGGGGTAAATGGTCTGCTTGTACCGATCATGGATGAAAAGGCGATGACAGACGGCATCCTGCGCCTCATTGAGGACAGAGAGCTTGCAGAGCGGCTCGGCAGAGAGGCGCGCAAGATCAGTGAAAGAGCCAACGAGGATGCGGTATTTGAGCAGTGGCAGACGTATCTGCAGGAATGCTGCAAAAAGAACAGATAAGACTGCAGACAATGGAGGTAAGGACAATGTTTTCCTACGAAGATTATAAAGAAATTATCAGAATCGTTCAGTCTACCGGTAATCAGGCAGGGTACGAAGAGGCACTTACGGCAGATAAATTTGTCATCATGCGCCATGATGTGGAGTACAGCGTGGATCGTGCCTATGCACTGGCAAAGGTGGAGAGCAGCATGGATTTTACGTCGACCTTCTTTTTCCAGTGGACGAACAATTCCTATAATATTTTATCCAGACGCAATCAGGATCTGATCAAGGACATGCACGAACGGGGCCACGTGATCGGACTGCACTATGCGTTAAACGGCCTGACCGATATGCAGGAGGTTCGCCATCAGATTAAAAAGGAAATGGATATCCTTTCTGAAATGTTCGGTTTTCCGATCACACAGTTTTCTGTACACCGTCCGTCTCCGGATGTGCTGCGCGAAAACATCAAGCTGCCGGGAATCCTGAATGCATACCAGGACGAGTTTTTCACCTTTGCAGAAAAAGTGACCGATCAGACGCCCCTGAAGGTAAAATATATGTCCGACGCCAACCATATCTGGCGCTACGGCTATCCTGATGAAGCCAATATCACCGGCTATGACAAGGTGCAGATTCTGACGCATCCCTTTGCATGGAGCAAGAAGGGATACGATAACCGGGACAACTATGCGGTGCTGATCCAGGAAAAATATAACGAAATGATCGACAGCATCAACAACGAGTGCAAGGATTTCTGCGAATTTAAGGATGAATTTCTGGAGGCATCTCTGATTCCCGAAAGGAACAGGTAAAGCATTATGTGCGGAATCAGTGGATTTATCAGCAAAAGGCGGATTACGCTGGAAGATCTGACCGCGATGAACGATACGATGTACCACCGCGGGCCAAACGACTCCGGAGTGGAAATTTATGATGCGGCAGGCGGATATGCGGTTGGCTTTGCACAGCGCCGGCTTTCCATCATGGATCTTTCCCCGCTGGGACATCAGCCGATGCACGCGGCGGATAAACGGGTCAGCGTCGTTTTTAACGGAGAAATCTACAATTTCCAGGAGCTGAAAAAAGAGCTTTCCGGGTATCCGTTTTGCTCCCAGTGTGATACGGAGGTCATTCTGGCTGCCTATGAAAAATGGGGCATCGACTGCGTTTCCCGCTTTAACGGAATGTTTGCGATCGCCCTGTATGACCGGGATGCGCAGGAAGTATATCTTGTGCGGGACCGCATCGGCAAGAAGCCTCTCTATTACTGGGAGGACGGGGAAAATCTGGTCTTTGCCTCAGAGTTAAAGCCGATCCTGGCGTGCCCGGGCTTTGATCGGAAGCTGAATCCGGATATTTTACCGGTCTTTTTGTACCAGCAGTATATCCCGGAGCCGGATACGATATTTGAACAGGTAAAAAAGCTGTGCCCGGGAACCATTCTCCGTTTTCGCCTGCAGCCTGACAATGGGCAGAAGCGAAGAGAGTGCTTTTCCTATTGGAGTATCAAAGAAAGCTACCAAAAAGGAATCGCGGATCCGGTCACGGATTTTTCTCAGGCAAAGGCAGAGCTAAAGGCAATTTTACAGAAATCCGTGAAGAGCCGGATGGAGGCGGACGTCCCGCTGGGTACTTTTTTAAGCGGCGGCTACGATTCCTCCCTGATGACAGCCATGGCACAGGAGGCAAGCGAGGCTCCGGTCAAAACCTTTTCCATTGGTTTTGAAGAAAAGCAGTACGACGAATCCGGTTATGCATCGGCGGTAGCAAAGCATCTTGGTACGCAGCATACAGAAGAAATCATCAGTGAAAAACAGATGCTGGAGCTGGTGGAGAGCATTCCGCAGTATTTCGATGAACCCATGGCAGATTCTTCGGAAATCCCGACGATGCTCGTATCGGCGCTCGCCAGAAAACAGGTGACGGTCGCGCTCTCCGGCGATGGCGGCGATGAATTTTTCTGCGGCTACCAGATGTACCAAAAACTCGGACAGGCGCAGAAGCTGGACGCAGCGGGCGCTTTGGTTTACGGTATTTCCCGGCTGCCCGGACTCAAGCAGGCAAACCTGCTGGGACGTTTACCATTTTCCGTAAGAACAATTGCACAAAACCGGGACAAACGCTATAAAACGCAATTGTGTTCGGATAAATATTTAGCCTGTGTGAGAAGCCTGACTGGAACAGATCAGGTACGCTTTGACCGTGAGCTGGATTATAATGTGAAAAACTGGCAGATCCGCCGGATGCTCCTGGACATGGACACCTACCTGCCGGGGGACATTCTCTGCAAGGTGGATCGCGCTTCCATGAAATATTCACTGGAAGCCAGATGCCCGATCCTGGATCAGAGGGTGATGGAATACTCCTTCCGGCTGCCCCATTCCTTTAAGGATCACAACGGCTGCCAGAAATATATTTTAAAAGAGATTGCCTACGACTATATTCCGCGAGAATTACTGGATCGTAAAAAGACAGGGTTTTCTGTCCCGCTGGACAAATGGCTGAGAGGACCCCTAAAGGATAAGCTGACCGACTACGCGTCGCCGGCTTTCCTGAAACAACAGGGGCTGTTTAACGCGGACGCAGCCTCAAAGCTGATTGCAGACTGGCTTGGTGCCGGGGACGGCGGAGCCTACACTGGAAGCAACTACTCCCGGATCATCTGGGCGTTCTTCATCTTCCAGCAATGGGCAGAACGTTATTTGCAGGCGTGACCCTGCCGCCCGGCAGCAATAGCGCCGTCCGCAGGACGTCATGCGAAGCCAATGCCTGCAGGACGCGCTCTCGCTCAGTAAAAACGAAGCGGTGCATAATGCTGCAAAAGACGCAGCATTATGCTCGGCTTCGTTTTTAAATGGTTATTGATTAGTCAGGACAATAAATTTTTTGACATTTTTATAGATGCATGATACTATGATTATAGAAAAAGAGTGCTGCCGATAGACGGTTAGCCTGACTAAATAATTGACAAACAAAAATTGCCGCTTAGTTTACCAGACAGGGCGGCTATTTTTGTGACTTGCTATCTTTGCCAATGGTATATCCCAGACCAAAGCAGGTTAAGCCGAAGCTTACTACTGCTATAAAATCGACAATACTCATGGCTTAGCCCTCCTTTCCAGTGGATTCCCTGTTGGGTTTCTATGTAATCAGAGGGTCACAGTCCCTCTGTAGAAGGACTAACCGCCTACCGTTATGACAGCACTCATATTCCGATTGTAGCAAGTGTGGAATGTATCTGCAACTGAAAAGTTGACAGATTATAGAATTGTTTGCGTTAGTTAAAAAAAGAACAAGCAGAATAGAACTGTTGTAGACAGAACAATTCAAGATTCCCTTCTGCCGAGCATCCGCCCAACGGGCGATCGCGGGGCACCACGCACGAGAACACACCTTTCTTCCGCAGAGTCCTGTCCATCCAGGCGCAATGCTGCGAAGCAGCGAGCGGTCTGCATCCTTTTGCAAAGATCGGCAGACCGTCTCAAAACGCCGGCGCTTAGGCTGCGTCTTTTGCAGCCTTACGCGACCGCTGCGTTTTGAACCGAGCGAAAGCGAGTCTGCCGACTGCAAAGGGATGCAGACCGCTCGATGACTCGCAGACATGCGCCGGATGGACAATGGACTGCGGAAGAAAGTCTTTAGGAGGAGAACCATGGGCAGTGTTGCATTTTATATCGGCTCCCTGAAAAAAGGAGGCGCCGAACGCGTTTTTGTCAACCTTGCGACCTACTTTCTGGAGCAGGGCTGCAATGTGACGATGGTAACGCAGTACAAAAAAGAAAATGAATACGAGCTGCCTGCAGGGATACGCCGCGTGATCTCCGACCTGACACCGGAGGAAGAGGGCGGCCGGATCGTGAACCTGTTTCGACGCTACAAAAAGCTGCGCAGGATCTTCAAAGACATCCATGCGGATGTCGTGCTGTCTACGATCGGCAAAAACAATTTTATGGCACTTTTGGCGAATGCTTTTTTGCCGACGAAGGTTGTGGTTTCCGTCGTGGCGGAGCCTACAGAGGAGTATCCGACGAAGGGGATGCGCCTGCTTGCAAAAACACTGTTTTACGCGGCAGACGGAATCGTGATGCAGACGGCGGATGCAGTGCGTTTTTTTCAACCGTCGCTGCAGAAAAAATGCGTGATTCTGAAAAATTCCCTGAATCCGGCATTTGTGCGGCCGCGGTATGAGGGCGACCGCCCGCAGGATATTGTTGCAGTCGGACGGATGGACGAAAATAAAAACCAGAGAATGGCAATCCGGGCATTTTGTAAAATTGCAGAGCGATTCCCGGACGCACGCCTGATTCTGTACGGAGACGGACCCCTGCGCAGAGAGCTGACAGAAGAGGTCAGAAGCCTTGACATGTCAGAACGGATTTTGCTGCCGGGCAGGATTACGGACGTCCCGGAAAAACTGGAAAAGGCCTATGGGTTTGTGCTGACCTCCTTTACGGAGGGAATGCCCAACACCCTGATCGAAGCAATGTCGCTGGGCACAGCCTGTATTTCGACGGACTGCCCCTGCGGCGGTCCAAAGGATCTGATCCGTGATGGAGAAAACGGATTCTTAGTACCGGTGGACGATTCGGACGCGCTGGCAGACAGACTGACAAAACTTTTGGAAAATCCTGATCTGATGCAGCAAATGGGGAAAAATGCAGCGAAGCTTCAGGCAGAATACCTTCCGGAAAAGGTCAACCGAGAATGGGCAGACTACTTCCAGAAAATCGCCGGAAAAAAGAAACTGGTATAATACATGTGGACATGCTATAATGTAATGAGCACGAAAGAAAAACAAGCGACGCCGAAGGCGGCATTTGTTTTTCTCGTGCCATTAGCGAAGGAGCAGCCTGCGAAGCAGGCGGG
>OHAS01000001.1_pt1 | contig 178791 bp, 166 predicted proteins | sample 1577131 | NCBI WGS metagenome assembly OHAS01 (sample SAMEA3541566, study PRJEB24748) | human gut metagenome | biome: human gut; feature: human-associated habitat; material: faeces | place: China | collected 2012 | reverse complement strand
GCATCAGGGTTTCCCCCATTGTGCAATATTCCCCACTGCTGCCTCCCGTAGGAGTTTGGGCCGTGTCTCAGTCCCAATGTGGCCGATCACCCTCTCAGGTCGGCTACTGATCGTTGCCTTGGTGGGCTATTATCTCACCAACTAGCTAATCAGATGCGGGCCCATCTCATACCGGATTACTCCTTTTCTTGCCTGAAGATGCCTTCTGGCAATGACATGAGGTATTAGTCACGTTTTCACATGATTATCCCTCTGTATGAGGCAGGTTGCCCACACGTTACTCACCCGTCCGCCGCTAAGATAAGTTAAAAGCAAGCTTTTATCTTACCTCCGCTCGACTTGCATGTGTTAAGCACGCCGCCAGCGTTCATCCTGAGCCAGGATCAAACTCTACTGTTTAATCTTAACGTCAGTTTTGCTGACTTTTCTTGTTTCCCATTACTTTGGTTCGTTTATCTCTTTCAAGATTCTCATTGTCTTTTGACTTGGGTTTAATCTTTTTCTTATCAACTGTTCAGTTCTCAAGGATCATGTATTGCTGTTTTGTTCACAGCCTGCTTAGTATATCCTAAAACAAACAAGCTGTCAAGCATTATTTTTTTGGCGGAGAAGGTGGGATTTGAACCCACGCACCGCTATTAACGGTCTACTCCCTTTCCAGGGGAGCCCCTTCAACCACTTGGGTACTTCTCCTCAAGGCTCTCTCTGAAAAAAATGTTAAAAATGGCGGAGAGGGTGGGATTCGAACCCACGGCCCCTTTCGGAGTCACTGGTTTTCAAGACCAGCTCCTTAAACCACTCGGACACCTCTCCACATAATATTTTTTCAATTGCCGTTGTCCACATATGTCGCGAACAATAAATATAATACACAGGGAAAATGGTTTTGTCAACACCTTTTTCTTTTTTTGTCAAAATTATTTAACAGGTATTTTACCGTTTATTTAAAAATTTATTCAAAACCCCCTAATTTTCAATAATGCTTCCGCCTTTTCAGGCGGAAGCACGTTAGTTACATCAGAAATAAAATACGCACAAAACGGTAAATATCAAAAGTACTATGTCAATAATTCTTACTTTATCTTCATCCATAACGATCTCTCCTTTTCCAGCTTACATATAATATCCGGGGAAAAATACATAAACATAAAGCATTGCGGCTATCATTTCAGCTACAAGCAAAACAAGCAGAGCAGGAAATACCTTTCTCATTACCATACCTTCGGAGTTTTTAAATCCGATTGTAGCGCACACGGCTATTACATTATTAGGACAAACCATATTTCCAAGAGCTCCGCCTGAACAATTGACGGCCGTTGTAAATCCCGGGCTTATGCCAAGAATTTGCGCTGCCTCAATATGCATCGGATGGAACATCATATTTGCTCCAAGCGTTGTGCCGGTCATAAATGAACCGAGACATCCAATAAATACTGCCGCGGCAGGATAGCCATAGCCTACAACTCCTGTGATTGCCGTAGCTAATATCTTCAGCATTCCCGTTATCTTCATAGTTTCTGCAAGCGCAGTAAGGAATATCATCGCTATCAAAGCTCCCTCAACGCTCTTGAAGGATTTCAGCGCACACTTCGGAAGCTTCTTTACATATCCGAGCACAATAGCACCAGCAAAGCAAACAACCATAATAGTTGTTCCAATCCATACCGCTGCACCTCTGCCCCATATCCATGTTCCTTCAAACCCAAATCTGGCACAGGGAAGAGCGATAAACAGCAGCCCATAAGTAAACAGCGCTTTAAAGCTGCTGACCTCGCTCTTGTGTTCTGGCATGACTGATTTAAATTCTTCAGGAGTAACAGGCTTTGCTAATTTTATGTAGATGAACGAAACAGCTACAGTAAAAGGACCCCAAATAAGGGATGTAAATTCATAGCCTAATACATGTGTTGTAAAGAGCATGCTTCCGGCAGCGGCTATACCTGCTACAAGACAGAATTTTCCAAAGCCCTTTAAGCTTTTTCTTCCGAACGCAACAATCGTTATAATCCAAGGACATAACACAGCTCCTACAGCATTAACTCTTGAACATGCCTTAGAAATCATGTTCATTATTTCCGACGTTGACATGGTGTCAAGCAAAGGCCAGTTATATGTTGCACCTGCGCCATCGGCTGCCATAGCTGCAAAGCCTCCTGACAGCGTAAGTCCCGCGCCGCCCCAGGACGCCGCTATACCGTTGCTGATAAGCGCGGCACAAACGGCCGCCATCGGGCTTATTCCAAGACCAACAAGACAGGGAGCCGCTATTGCCGCCGGTGTTCCTGCCCCTGCACAGCCTTCAAGGAAAGCTCCGAAGCCAAAAGCAATAATAATAACATGCATTCTTTTATCATCTGTGATGCTAATAATAAGTTCACGTATCTTATCCATGCCCCCTGTTTCCAGAAGCATATTAAGGATACAAAATGCCGCAATAATTACAAAGACAATCTTTGCACCGGCTATGGCCCCTTTCCAGGCCGTATTCAAAATCAGCATTGTGTCAATGTCAAAGTAAGCGACCCCCAAAACTGCCGCAGCCAAAAACGCAATAGGGGCGACAAACTTCGCAGGCTTGTTAAGTACTATAACCCCGATTAAGACAATAAGTATAGGAGTAAGTGACAGTATAATACCCATAGTAATTCTCCTTTCTAAATAACACACCCATCAGCCAATTCATCCTCTTCCATCACCCTCTTCCCTAGGAGTCTATTTATATAATCAATGAGCACAGGGCATAATTCCGTCCAGCCCGTTCATTGTCGACAAAATTCAGCTTGTTTCTCATATGAATAATAAAGCAAGTTTCATGCCAAGAATTACATGCCCTAATTTGGGCCTTAAAGCCTGATTTTATCGGCATTATTTTTGGTTTTAAGAATAAAAAATCCTGTTTCCAAGAATAATCTTAAAAACAGGAATAAATTATTTTTTAAATAAAAAAACGGCTCTGTTATAAAACAGAGCCGTCTGGCTATTTCAAATTAGAAATAGAACGCACAAAGAAGAGTAAAGATAAACAGTAATATATCTACTATACTCATTTTAGCTTTATTTTCATCGCTCATATGAATATCTCCTTTCACTGTATACAGCCGTCAAATTACATATAGTAACCAGGGAATATAACATGTACATAAAGGAGAGCCGCAATCATTTCACCAATCATAAGTACTGCGAGTGCGGGAATAACCTTTCTCATTACTATACCTTCCTGGTTCTGGAAGTTTACAGTTGCACAAACTGCGATAACGTTGTTAGGGCAGATCATGTTACCAAGAGCACCACCAGATGAGTTAAGTGCTGCTGTGAAAGCAGGGCTGATTCCAAGAATCTGAGCTGCTTCGATGTGCATAGGGTGGAACATGATGTTCGATCCAAGTGTTGTACCTGTCATAAATGATCCAAGACATCCAATGAATATAGCCGCTGCCGGATATCCGCCGCCTACTACTGCTGCAAGAGCCTTAGCAAGGATTGAAAGCATACCAGCAGATTTCATAGCCTCTGCCATACCTGAAAGGAATGCCATAGCTATAAGGGCACCGATAACGCTCTTGAATGAAATAGCCACACATCTGTGGAAGTTCTTTGTATAACCAAGAACGAGTGAACCGATGAAGCAAACTACGATAATAGTTGTACCAATCCAAACTGCAAATCCTCTTCCGTATAACCATGAGCCTGCAAGTCCAAAACGTGCGCAGGGAAGAGCGATAAGAAGAAGTACATATGTAAATACAGCCTTCCATGCAGGAATCGGGCTCTTAGTTTCAGGAGTTGCCGCCATAAATTCCTCAGGAGTCTCTGACTTAGTAGCCTTAAGGAATATGAAGTCAACGAATACAATAACAAGTCCAGAAATGATTGAAACGAATTCAATACCAATTAAATGTGTAACTGCGATCATTGCTGCAGCACCAACAACACTGTTGATGAACAGGAAAGGAACGAGTCCCTTGAAGCCTTTTTTGCCGTAGCATACTGCTGTGATAACCCAAGGGCAAAGGAATGCGCCTACGGCGTTAACTCTTGCAGTTGCTTTAGAAACCATGTTATAGATTTCAGTTGCAGTCATGCTGTCAAGTGCGGGCCAGTTGTAAACGGCTCCTCTTCCTTCAGCAACCATAGCTGCGTAGCCGCCTGAGCATGTAAGACCTGCTGCGCCCCATGATGACCAGATACCGTTTGCGATAAGTGATGAAAGAACTGCAAATACGGGGCTGATTCCAAGACCCATAAGCAAAGGAGCACAAATCGCTGCGGGTGTACCAGCACCAGCACATCCCTCAAGGAAAGCGCCGAAGCCGAAAGCAACGATGATAACGTGTTTACGTTTGTCATTTGTAATACCTACGATAAGTTCTTTGATCTTGTCCATAGCGCCTGTTTCAAGAAGCATGTTAAGAATACAGAACGCAGCCATGATCATGTAAACAACTTTGGTACCTGCAACGATACCAGTCCAAGCGTTTTTCCAAAGTACGTCAAGGCCTACGTTAAAATAAAACTTACCAAAAATAAATGTTACAACGAAGGCGATTGGCGCAACAAGCTTTGCGGGCTTGTTAAGCACGATAATACCGACAAGTACTATCAGAATCGGTAACAACGAGATAATAATATCCATGAATAATTCCTCCTTATAAAACTTTGTATCGTTTCTGTTTTTCTAAGCGTCTTCCCCAAAACGCTTTTTGGCAAAAAAGCAGAATACCGAACAATAAACCAGTAAATATGTTCCCCGACAAAACAATAAACCGCTTATTGTTCATATATTTATCTTTTCTTCATAAGGATAATGATGCCGCTTATAAAGAAAAGACCGCCTACAACATAACACCAGTTCACATCAATGGTAATTATTACTCATCAGATGTATGGATTTTTCAAGGTACATAGAGAACCCTATTTGTTCTCCTATTCACGTATCCCATTATAATACTTTTTGTAAAATAACACAAGTGAATTTTTATTTTATAGTAATAATCATAAAAAATGCAGTATTTTTTTCAATTATTGAGCAGACTTATTTGTATATTTATAACATATGGTCTCTTACACACCCCATGTGCAGTTTGTGTATAGTAGCTATTAACTTGTATAATCATCAAAAGGTCGTATTACCACATACAGGTTTTATGTTATAATACAATATATACTGAAAAACTGGAGGTAAAAACTATGTCAAATGTACTAAACAGGTTTTTAAAATATGTAAATATATGCACTGCCTCAGATGAAAGCTCCGATACTTTTCCAAGCTCTTCTTTTCAGCTTGCATTTGGCGAAGCGCTTGCGGATGAATGCCGTGAAATCGGCATGCAGGATGTAAGCATTGACGAATACGGATATGTGAGCGCATTTCTTCCGTCCAATACCGAATTAAAGGCTCCGTCAATAGCATTTATCGCGCATATGGACACAAGCCCCGACGCCTGCGGTTTAAATATACGTCCGGTAATAACAGAAAACTATGACGGCGGAATTATTAAGCTTAAGGGGATTTCATTGGACCCGGCTGAATTTCCTGACCTGAAAAATTATATTGGCGACACAATTATTTCCTCCGACGGAACAACGCTTCTCGGAGCTGATGATAAAGCCGGAATTGCCGAAATAATGACCGCCATGGAATATTTAATTGAAAGCGGAGCCGAGCATGGGGACATCTGCGTGCTGTTTACTCCCGATGAGGAGATCGGCAAGGGCGTGGATTTCCTCGACGTCTCAAAGCTGAAAAGCGATTTCGGCTTTACAATTGACGGCGGAGCAATTGGGGAGCTTGAGTATGAAAACTTCAATGCTGCCTCAGCAGAAATTATTATAAAGGGGAAAAGCGTGCACCCCGGAACGGCTAAAGGCGTAATGAAAAACGCCGCGCTGATAGCCTCAGAATTTGCCTCGGCTATGCCCGAAAATGAAACCCCGCAGACAACCGCCGGATATGAAGGCTTTTATCACCTTGCGGAAATTAAAGGCGGTGTATCTGAGGCCAGACTGCATTATATAATCAGAGATTTTGACAGTAACGGGTTTGAACAAAGAAAGACCTTCATAAAGGGTCTTACTGAAAGGATAAACGAAAAATACGGAAATGTGGCCAGATGTGATATCAATGACCAATACAGAAACATGAAGGAGGTCATTGAAAAGAATATGTATATAATAGAGCTGGCGGAAAGCTCCATGAGGCAATGCGGAGTATCACCCATTATTCAGCCGATAAGGGGCGGCACCGACGGAGCCAGGCTTTCCTTTATGGGACTTCCCTGCCCCAACATATTTGCCGGCGGACATAACTTCCACGGGCCATATGAGTTTGTACCTCTCGGTTCTATGGATAAGGCGGTTGAGGTAATAGTAAAAATAGCGGAAAACGCAGTCAGATAAAACACAAAAGCCGTCCCAAGGGACGGCTTTTGTGTTTAAAAAATGAATCGGCATTTTCATTTTTTATTTAGGTTGGAGAATACCTTAAGTAAACAATCAAGTTACAATCAAATCATATAGGGGATTTATGTAACTGCCTGTATTATATAGCAACAATTGTGCCAACTTTGCAGTGAAATTTTAAAAAACCGCATTAATGCCTGATTTCAGGGAACACTGTTTATCAGCGGACAGGTTTCCAAAGATAATTTTAGTTGTTAATATGTCTACTACTTTAGACTAATGTACTAAATAGTAGACATATGTATAAAAAAGCAGACAAAAATTTTTAGGTATTGATTTCCTTAAAAAACTATGTTAGAATAGGCGCAGTTTAATAGTTGGCTATGACGGAGACAAATTTCAGTCTTTATCGGTTACAACCGCAGAGAGTGTGCGTTCGGTGCGAGCACGCAGTACGATAATTGATGACCTACATCTCAGGAGCCTTGGAAAACCACGGTTTATGCCCGTTACAGCATATAAAGGCGTTGATTGACGCAAATTAAGGTGGTACAACGAACGAGCTCTCGTCCTTTACGGATGAGAGCCTTTTTTGTTGTTTCTGTGCCATAAGAAAATAAAAGGAGTGTATATCATGGAAAACGCATTTGAGGTATTAAAAGAGAGAGGCTTTATCGAGCAGATGACCCATCCCGAGGAAATCGAACAGTTATTTAAAAACGAAAAAATCACATTTTATATTGGCTTTGACCCCACTGCGGACAGCCTTCACGTAGGCCATTTCCTTACGGTAATGGCAATGAGCCATATGCAGAGATGCGGCCACCGCCCTATCTGTCTTATGGGCGGCGGAACAGGCATGGTCGGAGATCCCACCGGAAAAACCGATATGAGAAGAATGATGACGGTTGATGAAATAGACTATAACGTAAGCTGCTTTAAAAAACAGCTTTCAAGATTTATAGATTTTTCCGATGACAAGGCAATTATTGTAAACAATGCCGACTGGCTTAGAAATCTCAATTACATTGAGTTTTTGAGAGAAATAGGCTCGGTATTCTCAGTAAATAAAATGCTTACAGCCGACTGCTTCAAGACAAGGATGGAAAAAGGTCTTTCCTTCCTGGAGTTCAACTACATGATAATGCAGAGCTATGACTTCCTGGAGCTTAACAAGCGTTACGGCTGTGTAATGCAGCTTGGCGGAAACGACCAGTGGTCGAATATAATCGGCGGCGTTGACCTCATAAGAAGAAAGGAAAACAAGCCTGCCTACGGCATGACCTTCCAGCTGCTTACAAACAGTGAAGGCAAAAAAATGGGCAAAACCGAAAAAGGCGCCGTATGGCTTGACCCTGCCAAGACAACTCCATACGAGTTCTACCAGTACTGGAGAAACGTCGGAGACAAGGACGTTGAAAAGTGCCTCAGACTGCTTACATTCCTTCCTATGGATGAGGTCAGAAAACTTGGAGCGCTTGAGGGAAGCGAAATTAATAAGGCAAAAGAGGTTCTCGCCTTTGAGCTTACAAAAATTGTCCACGGCGAGGAGGAGGCTAAAAAAGCCGACGTTGCTGCCAAGGCGCTTTTTATGGGCGGCGGAGACGGCGGCTCAATCCCCACAACAGAGATTAAGCCGGAGGACCTTGAAAGCATGGATATTCTTTCAGCCCTTGTGCTTACAAAGCTTACTCCGTCACGCTCTGAGGCAAGACGAGCTGTTCAGCAGGGCGGCGTAAAATTAAATGACGGCAAGGTTGAGGACGTTGAGTTTAAAATAAGTGCTGATATGTTTAAGGACGGTATTGTAACTCTTCAAAGGGGTAAAAAATCCTTCCACAGACTTAAGCTTGTATAAAAACAAACCCCGGATTTCAATTGAAATCCGGGGCTTTATTTACGCCCTTGGGTGGGCCTTATTATAAACTTCCTTAAGCTTGTTTTTATTCAGCCTCGCATACATCTGTGTGGTTGAGATATCCGAATGTCCCATCATTTCCTGAACCGACTGTATATCGGCCCCGTTCTCTATCAGGTGCACCGCAAAGGAATGCCTAAGCATATGCGGTGTAATATCAGCCTTTATTCCGGCCTTAGCAGCATATACCTTTATTATTTTCCAAAAGCCCTGCCTGGTCATTGGCGAGCCGAAGCAGTTTACAAAAAGTATTTCCCCTCCGCCTGACTTAATCATAGCCTCTCTTGCCTTATTCAAATATAATGTAAGAGCCTCAATGGCCTTTGAGCCAAGTGGGATTATCCTTGTTTTCCCGCCTGAGCGGCAGCTAAGGTATTCCATCTCCATATTTATATCCCATACAGTTAGCGAGACCAGCTCGGTAACCCTCATTCCGGTAGCGTAAAGCACCTCAAGCATAGCCTTATCGCGTATCCCCTTCATATCGCTTATATCCGGCTGTTCAAGAAGCAGCTCAACCTCTTTAAGAGAAAGAATTTCCGGCATTTTCTTTTCCACCTTCGGTGTTTCAATACCTTCGGCAGGATTGCTGTCTATGGCCCTTATCCTTGTTAAATACGAAAAGAAAGACCTGATTGACGCGGCATTTCTTGATACGGTAGCAGCCGCCCTGTTCTGTCTTTCCAGGTCGTAAATATAAGCCATAATATTAGTTTTATTAACCTTTGTTATGTCCTCTATCCCATTATTTCTAAGAAAGCGGACAAAGGAATAAAGGTCTCTTTTATAAGAGGCCATTGTATTTTCAGACGAACCCCTTGTTTTCGCCAGATACTCCGCAAATTCTTCTATGTACCCTTCCATGTTATACTCCTTAAAACTGTCTGCCCTTTATGTTAATTATATCCCTAATTCCCTAAAAAGTCGATATATTTTACCATTTTTATATTTAAAACAGGCTTTTTTCGGATTTCATCCGCCACATACGGCCTATTTTTGGGCTTATTTCAAAAATCCGGCTATAAAATCCACCACATACGCCTCCGAAAGGCAGGCCGCTGCGTTGATTGCAAGACAGCACAGAAGAATTATAAGGTGTTCCGACAAATGCTTCTGCCTCTCGCGTTTTATTCTGCTTTTAGGGCCGTTATTGCTGAATTTATTGAGGACAAAGTTTATTGTCCATACAGCAGTGAATATATAAAGCGGTATGAGAATAATGTTCTGAGGCAGTATATTAGCCAAAACATAGGAAAGCCCTGCTCCCGCAGCCGCAAACGACGCTGAAAACCCATAAAATATTCCGGAGCAGAAGATTATAATCAGGACAATAACCGCGCCCGACGAAATGAAGCCGGCAAGCCAAATTGCCCCAATATATTTGCCGTGTTTAAAAAACAGCGGCCAGAATGATGTTTCCTGCGAGGCAAATGCCTCCATATAACCGTTCAGCCTGTCAACCTGCTCCTGTTTCAGCGCTCCGGCCGAAACCGCGCCGGTCAGAATTCCAACAAAAAAGCAGATACAGACGATTAATAAAACCATCTGCCATCTGCCTGCTGTTTTGTTTTTCATATAGCATCACCCCGCCGCCTTATTTTTAATAATATATATGACAGGGGTACATGCTCTATTCTTTATTATCTATTCCTTTTTGCGACAAGCTCGTTATAGGCAAGTATGCCCATTACGGTTTTCGAGTCCTTTATGGTGCCGTTAAAAACCATATTTACGGCCTCCTGAAGTGAATACCTTTCTATCTCTATAAACTCGTCAGGGTCAAGGTGCTGTTCTCCCTTTATGAGCTTTTCCGCGATATACAGATAAATTCTCTCAGTGCATACTCCTACGGAGCAGTAGGTCCAGTCAATATAGGTGAGGCTTTCCGCCCTATAGCCTATCTCCTCCTCCAGCTCGCGAAGCGCGCAGTCATAAGGGTCCTCATGCGCTTCAAAGGTTCCGGCCGGTATTTCAAGCACCATATCCTTAGCGGGATGGCGGTACTGCCTTACAAAAATCAAATTTCCGTCGTCATCCACAGGAACTATCGCGGAGGCGTTATTTTTCTCGATAATCTCCCTTGCAGCCGTTTTTCCGTCCGGCATCATAATTTCGTCCCTGAACACCTTTAAAATTTTACCATCGTATACTTTCTCGCTTTTTTTAACCTCGTAGTCCATACCTTCTCCTTCTTTGCATCAGAACTCAGCGTTTCGTACCGTTCTGGGATAGGGTATAACGTCTCTGATATTTGACATTCCCGTAATATACATAATAAGCCTTTCAAAGCCAAGGCCATAGCCGGCATGACGTGTGCCGCCGAACTTACGGAGGTCAAGATACCACCAGTAGTCCTCCTTATTAAGGCCAAGCTCCTCCATTCTGTTTTCAAGAACGTCAAGCCTTTCCTCTCTCTGGCTTCCACCGATTATCTCGCCTATTCCGGGCACCAGACAGTCCGCTGCCGCAACCGTTTTTCCGTCGTCATTCATACGCATATAGAAGGCCTTGATTTCCTTCGGATAATCTGTAACAAATACGGGTTTCTTATAAATTTCCTCTGTTATATATCTTTCGTGCTCTGTCTGGAGGTCGCAGCCCCACTCTACCGGATAGTCAAATCTGTCTCCGGCCTTTTTAAGAAGCTCGACAGCCTCTGTATAGGTAATACGGCCAAAATCAGAATTAACTATGTTGTTGAGTCTGTCAATAAGCCCCTTGTCCACAAAGCTGTTGAAAAACTCCATTTCCTCGGGAGCGTTTTCAAGCACATAGCTGATAACGAACTTAAGCATATCCTCCGCTGTATCCATATAGTCGTTAAGGTCTGCGAAAGCCATTTCAGGCTCTATCATCCAAAACTCCGCCGCATGGCGTGTTGTGTTGGAGTTTTCCGCTCTGAATGTGGGTCCGAAGGTATATACATCCCTGAAAGCAAGCGCATAGGTTTCAGCAGAAAGCTGTCCGCTTACTGTCAGATTTGTTTCCTTTCCAAAGAAATCCTTTGAATAATCAACGGTACCGTCATCCTTAAGCGGAGGGTTTTTCATATCGAGGGTAGTAACCTGGAACATTTCTCCCGCTCCCTCACAGTCGCTTCCGGTAATAATGGGCGTATGAACATATACGAAGCCTCTCTCCTGGAAGAACTTATGGACAGCGTAAGCCGCAATGCTTCTTACCCTGAATGTGGCAGAAAATGTATTTGTTCTTGGTCTGAGATACGCTATAGTCCTTAAAAACTCAAATGAATGTCTCTTTTTCTGAAGCGGGTAGTCGGGTGTTGTATATCCCTCAACCGCGATTTCCTCAGCCTTTATTTCAAAGGGTTGTTTTGCTTCGGGTGTAAGAACAAGCCTGCCCTTCACAATGACAGCGGCTCCTACGCCAAGCTTTGATATTTCCGTATAATTATCGACTACGCCGTCCTCAAAAACAACCTGTACGCTTTTAAAAAAGGTTCCGTCGTTAAGCTCTATAAAACCGAAGGACTTTGAAGAACGAAGCGTTCTTATCCAGCCTCCGACCTCAACAGTTTTGTCGGCAAAATCAGCCGTGCTTTTGTATAATTCCTTTACTCTTGTCAGTTTCATCTTTCAGTGCCTCCAATTCATTTAATCTCTGCAAGAAATTCCTCAAGTCTGTCCATACCCTTTGTTATATTCTCTATTGAGGTTGCATAGGAAAATCTTATATGGTCGGGCATACCGAAATCCGCGCACGGCACTACGGCCAGAAGCTTCTCGTCAAGGAGCATTGCGCCAATCTGCGCAGCGGAGCTCAATGTTTCTCCCTTATATGCCTTTTGGTAGGTGCCTGAAAAATCTATGAAAAGATAGAAGGCCCCTTCCGGTTTGATTGTCTTTACATAGGGCATTTTTACCACTCTTTCATAAATATAGTCACGGCGTTTCTCAAACTGCTCTCTCATCTGCTCCACACAGTCCTGAGGTCCCGCGATTGCCGCAAGCGCTGCCTTTTGAGCTATTGAGTTGGGGTTTGATGTCATGTGTGACTGCATGCTGGCCATAAGTTTAGCTATCTTAAGAGGCGAAGCCGTATATCCTATTCTCCACCCGGTCATAGCGTAGCTTTTTGAAACCCCATTTACCGTTATTGTCCTGTCGTATATTTCCTGATTGAAGGACGCAATGCTTATATGCTTTTTGTCCTTTGAATATATGAGCTTTTCATAAATCTCGTCAGCTATTACTATTATATCCTTCTCAACGGCAAAGTCGGCTATTCCCCTGAGCTGCTCCTCCGTCATCACCATGCCGGTGGGATTGCTGGGAGTTGTAATTATAACCGCCTTTGTTTTGCTGCTGTAGCCGCTTTCAAGCACACCCCTTGTGAGCGCGAAGTTTTCTTCCTGTTTTGTATAAACCACAACCGGAGTGCCGCCTGCAAGTCTTACCATCTCAGCATAGCTGAGCCAGTACGGAGCCGGAATGATAACCTCGTCCCCGGGATTAAGCACAGCCATAAGAGCGTTTACGAGCGAGTGCTTTGCTCCGTTGCTTATTACTATCTGTGTGTAATCGTAATCGAGTCCGTTATCCTCCTTGAGCTTTTTGGCAACCGCCTGTCTGAGCTCAAGTATTCCCGCTGCCGGGGTATATTTTGTAAAGCCCTCGTTTATGGCTTCCACTGCCGCCCTTTTAATATGTTCGGGAGTATCAAAATCAGGTTCCCCTACGCTGAAGCTGATAACGTCCTTTCCTTCTTTTCTAAGTACGCCTGCTTTTTCGGTAATTGACAATGTTGACGACGGTTTAATGCCAAGCGCCTTCTCCGATAAATTCATGTTTGTTCCTCCTCCATATTTCTTGGGATAAATTGTATACTATTGTAATTGCAATTGCAAGGGATAATTACAGCAGCTCTTTTATTATCCTCATAAAGTTCTCTTTTCCAATTTTTTCGGCAGTTTCTTTTCCAAATTCTTCTTCAATAATGTCCAGCAGTCCGCCGATTTTTGTCACGTTTTCCATTCCATCTGGCGTTACAGGTATCCCGTCAAAATCGCAGCCAAGACAAATATGGTCTTCCCCGCAGATTTTAAGCATATGCTCAGTATGCCTTAGTATATCGTCCTTATCCGCGCGTCCCCTGTCGCTTAAAAAATCCACGCACATATTAAGGCCCGCTATGCCGTCCCGCTCTCCTATTATCCTAAGCTGGTCGTCAGTAAGATTCCTTGGGAAGGAGCAGATTGAGCGGCAGTTGGAATGTGTTGCTACAAAAGGCTTTTCAGTATGCCTTTGGACGTCGTAAAAGCCCTCGTCAGAAAGATGGGATACGTCAATTACTATGCCCAGCCTTTCCATTTCCTTTACGGCCTGCCTGCCGAAGTCCGTAAGTCCGCCGCCAAGGCTGCTTTCCATTACGCCCGTAGCCACGCAGTTTTTATAATTCCATGTAAGCGTTGCGGCCCTTACGCCCATGCTATATAAAGAATACAGCTTTTCAAGGCTTCCTTCAAGTGCTTCACAGCCTTCTATTGATAAAAGCGCACATATTTTTCCGTTGTTTTTTATTATATCGTCAAAGCCCGTAATCAAAGCTATTTTATCCCGGTTAATATTTACTTCATTTTTAAAATAATCAATTATTTCCACTGTTTTTAAATAGGCTTCAGGGTAATATATTCTTTTAAGCCATACAGCGAAGGTCTGAATTGGCGAATCGTAATTTTCAAGCATTTTTAAATTAATATGCCCGGAAGCGTCGTAAAGGCTTTCCTTATTTTCAAATATGGCCGAAGCTGTGTCACAGTGCCAATCCGCAAAAGTTTTCAAAAAAATCACATCCTAATTGCATTTACATATAAGTATATTATTTAATATGCTGCGCATACTATTTGTGAGCTTGAGCCATGGGCTGAAGCTTATAAATAAATTTTCGGGAGATGTTAATAATGAGCAGACCTGGATCACAGGAAATTAAATGCACTGTAAAATCATGCCGTTACCATGATAAGGACAGACACTGTACTCTTTCTGATATCGTTGTAGGCGAAAACGTTGCCAACGCTTCAGAAAAATGCGAAACAGACTGTATGAGCTTTGAAGCCCTTTAATTAAGTCAAAAGAAAGCCACCATGTTATTTTAACATGGTGGCCCTCTTTTTTAAAGACTTAATGGGGATTAATATATATAAGGAGATCCTATATATCAGATTTTCTGACCAAATGCATCAGCTTCAAGTATAGCCTCTTTAAACCGTTCTTCATTCATATCGGCATGCTTAAATTTCCATTCGGTTGTTGCCGTTGCCTTTTTTACAATAGAGTCCACATCCTCTGCCTTAACCTCTATATCACTTAATTTAACCGGAAGCCCTATGCTCTTATTAAATTTAGCTATCCTTTCAAGCTCACTGTAGTTTTTATCCGCCGCAAGCAGACAAAGTACACCAAACGAAACTATTTCACCGTGCCTATGTTTTTCAGTAGCCTCTACAACTGTGCTCCCGTTATAAAAAGCGTGAGCAAGAGAGCTGTTGTAATAAAATAAATCATCTTTGTTGGTGGTAAAATTAGATACAAGACCTGTAGAAACAATAATTGAGAGCGCTACCTCCTGAAGCTCATAGGAGGCCCTGCCGCTGCGGCAGTCCTCAAGCGCCTTTGCCCCATACTCCACAAGCGGTTTGGTACATACCTGTCCAAGGCATACGCCGGTCATAGTGGTATGGAAAAGCTCCTCTCCCTTAGCCGCGTAGGAGGACTCACATTCCTTTGAAAGAGCATCTCCTATGCCGGCCCACAAAAGCTCCGCAGGCGCCTCGGCTATTATCTTTGTATTTATGAATGTATGTTCCACAGGCCGCCCGCAGAAATGATACTGCTTGAACGAACCGTCAGCATTATACATTACTGAAAGGGTTGTTGTGGGCGCACAGTTTGATGCTATTGTAGGGAAATCAAATACAGGCTTATCAAGCTGCACCGCAAGAACCTTAACGGTGTCAACCGCGCGGCCTCCGCCTACCGCAAACAGTATATCAGCATTTTTTACAGAGTCAATTCGGCTTAACATTTCTACATTTTCATAGTTTGAGTCGCCGCCATACCAGATAAAATCGCTGATTTCAATGCCTGAGCCCGCGACTGCCTCCATTATGGCAGATTTTGCTTTGTCCATAGCTGTTTTGCCGCCGATGACAACGGCCTTTTTCCCATACCTTCTCGCCCAGTACGGAATACTTTTATAACAATCCTCACCTATACTGTAGTTTGGTAAAATCATATCGTAATTTGTAAAATACATTGCAAATCCTCCTTATTGAAAATAAACAATTCCGGAATTTGGGTATAAAAAAAGACATGAAAGCTTATTCATCATTCGTGATGACAAGACCTTCATAGTCTGATATACAAAAAAACTGATTTTAAAAAATGTGCCCTATTCGTTTAAGGCTTCCGTAAACATAATAAAAGAAATTTATAAAAAAGTCAATAGGTTTTGTTATGACAATAAAACAATTTTATAAAAATAGGCGTATCCCAAATGGGATACGCCGTTCTTTTCTCAATCATTTAGCATACTCTATTGCTCTAGTTTCCCTGATAAGATTAACCTTTATCTGTCCCGGATACTCAAGCTCGTCCTCAATCTTCTTAGCGATTTCCCTCGCAAGAAGCGTAAGACCCTCGTCATTGATATCCTCAGGTATAACCATAATACGAAGTTCCCTTCCGGCCTGAATGGCGAATGATTTCTCAACGCCCTTGAAGCCGTCGGCAATTTCCTCAAGCTTTTGAAGCCTCTTTACATACGACTCCAGCGTCTCGCGTCTTGCTCCCGGTCTTGCGGCTGAAATTGCGTCCGCAGCCTGAACAAGCACAGCTATTATACTCTGCGGCTCCACATCTCCATGATGCGCCTCCACAGCGTTTATAACAGTAGAAGATTCCTTATATTTTCTGCACAGCCCGACACCTATGCTTACGTGTGAACCTTCCATTTCGTGGTCGACACTCTTACCTATATCGTGAAGCAGACCAGCCCTTTTAGCTATAGTAACGTCAACTCCAAGCTCCGCAGCCATAAGGCCGGTAAGCTGGGCAACCTCAATTGAATGCTTAAGCACATTCTGTCCATAGCTTGTTCTGTATTTAAGTTTTCCTAAAAGACGTATAAGTTCCGGATGAAGCCCGTTTACACCTGTCTCAAGCGTAGCGGCCTCTCCCTCATCTCTGATAATAACCTCAACTTCTTTTTTGGCCTTTTCGACCATTTCCTCAATTCTTGACGGGTGCACACGTCCGTCAACAATGAGCTTTTCCAGGGCAATCCTTGCGATTTCCCTTCTTATGGGATCAAAACCCGAAAGAATAACCGCCTCCGGCGTATCGTCAATTATAAGGTCGATACCTGTCAGAGTTTCAAGCGCGCGGATATTTCTTCCTTCACGGCCGATTATACGGCCTTTCATCTCATCATTGGGAAGCTGAACAACAGAAACCGTTGTCTCCGCAACATGGTCTACAGCGCAGCGCTGAATGGCATTAGCAATAATGTCGCGGCTTTTCTTTTCCGCTTCATGCTTAGCCTTGGCCTCCGCCTCTTTAATCATTATAATAGACTCGTGTTTAACGTCGTTTTCCACCATTGCAAGAAGATAGTTTTTCGCTTCTTCTGAAGTAAAGCCTGAAATACGCTCCAGCTCCTGAAGCTGCTTTTCATGAATTTTAGCTACTTCTTCCTTCTGTCTGTCAAGCTCTTCAACCTTTTTTGTCATCTGCTCCTCACGCTTTTCATAAGCGTCGGCCTTACGGTCAAGAGTTTCCTCTTTCTGAACGAGACGTCTTTCGGTTCTTGCAAGCTCGTTTCTTCTTTCTCTTGCTTCTTTTTCAAGTTCGTTCTTTGTTCTGATGCTCTCCTCTTTTGCCTCAAGGAGAATTTCCTTTTTCTTCGCTTCTGCTTCCTTCTTTGCATCTTCAACTATATCATTCGCCCTTTTTTCGGCGACACCTACTTTTGCTTCAGCAATCTGTTTTCTATAGCAGAAACCAATAACAGCGCCAAGAACTAAACATGCCACAGCAGCAATAATGGTTATTGGTTCTATTGTAACCACCCCCTGTTTAATTTTCAAAGTTCATTTTAATTTTTTATTTTCTACCGTGCATAAATGATTGTATAAAAACTAATATAATGTGAACACACATCTATTTAATTGTATATCCAACATCAAATTATGTCAAGACAGATTGTTTGTACGGCACAACTTTATCGCTCGTTATGGATAAGGCTTATCCTTCCTGTCCCTCCGCAGACAGGACAGGTTTTTGTCATAAGCTGCATTATAGACTGTCTTTTTTTCTTTCTTGTAAGCTGCATCAGCCCAAGCTCCGTCATGCCGACAACTATGGTTTGAAGCCTGTCCTTTGAAACAGCCTCCTCCAGCGTTTTTTGCACAAGGCGCCTGTCGCTCTCGCTTTTCATATCTATAAAGTCAATTATTATCATTCCGTTTAGGTTTCTTAGCCTAAGCTGATGCGCTATCTCAAGCGCGGCCTCCATATTTGTTTTCAGTATTGTTTTCTGCAAATCCGCCCTGCCTGTATATTTTCCAGTGTTTACATCTATTACAACGCAGGCCTCGGTCTGCTCTATAATAATAAAGCCACCACTTTTAAGCCAAACCTGCCTGTTGAAGGCCGCCTTTGCCTGGGACTCTACATAATAGCTTCCAAACAGCTCTGTTCCGTCGCTGTGGAGCTTTATTTTGTCCGCACTGGTATTAAATTCGTCGCACAGCTCCAAAAGGGTATTGTAGTCTTCGCTTGAATTTACCACTATTTCGTCAATATCCTCATGAAAGTAATCCCTTACAGCCTTTTCCGCGCCGTTAACGTCTGTATAAAGCATTGCCGGCGCCTTTATATACTCGGCCTTTTTCAATACGCCCTCGCTTATTGAAACCAGCCTGTCGATTTCTTTTTTATAAACCTCGTAGCTTTTTCCCTCTCCGTCGGTTCTTATTATAGCCCCGAAACCCTCGGGAAGCAGTCCCCTTACAATGTCCTTTATTCTCTGTCTTTCTTCACTGTCCGTTATCTTCTTCGATATTCCTATTTTATTATCGTTTGGTATTATTACAAGAAACTTGCCCGGAAAAGAAATCTTTTTTGTCAGTACAGAGCCCTTAGAGCCTATTTCGGCCTTTTCCACCTGCACAATAACATCATTTCCTGCCTTTGGCTTAATTACGTTCCCATTATCATCCTTATTATTACCGTAATATAAAAACGCGTTTTTCTCTCTGCCTATGTCTACGAAGGCCGCCTGCATTCCCGGGAGCACGTTCATAATTTTGCCAGCGTAAATATTTCCGACAATAGGCATGGAGTTTTTAGGCTCATATACCAGCTCCATAAGCAGCCCGTCCTCAACAATACCTATTCTAGTACCGAAATCCCTGGAATCAACAAGTATTCTTTTCATTTAATTTCCACTTCCTTATCAAGGGGCACAAAGGCTCCGTCCAGGAGGCGGTACATTTCTGTCCTTTTGTATCTTATTTTAAATTTATTAAACTCAGCCCCTAAAAAATCATAAAACGTCTCGACTGTGAGGTCGGCTCTCAGGCTTCTGGTGCTTCCCGCGGCAAGAAGCAGCCTGATTTTAGCCCCCTCCTTGTCGGAAATGTCCTCCATATCAAATATGTCCGGACGAATATCGGTTTCCTTGAAATTATTTTTAGTCTTTTTCATTACAACAATTTCCCCGCGTCCCAAAAAAGCGCTTAAATTATCCGATACCATTTTAGGCTCTATCGCCTCGTCAAGATACGCCTCATACTCGCATGCTGCCAGATCAGCCATAGCTGTGAGCGCTGCCTGCGGAAGCCTTGCGGCACGCAGTATCTCAATTCCGTCGTTCATAACCGAGTTCATTCTGCCGACTATCTCGCCGGGGTCCATCTCTTTAAAAAACTCCAGGTCACAGTATTCCCCGGAACTTGTCATACCCAGAGAAAGCGGGTTGCCGAAGGACATAAGCTGATGCGGGTTGAAGCCCTGTGAGTACGCTATAGGAAGTTCGGCTCTTCTCACAGCCCTCTGAAACAGCCTCATCAGATCCAAATGGCTTACAAAGCGAACCTCCGGCCCCTTTGTGTACTTTAGCCTGTATTTAAATCTTATTTTCTTTTCCTGATTCAAAGCACACACCTCCTCCGAAAGCCGCCGCTCCGCAATGAGAACATTCCTCACGGCAGTTGGGCGTAGTTACAGCCATTTCAGCCTTCTTCCTTTCGTTTATCATAAACTGCTTGGACACTCCTATCGAAATATGATCCCAGGGCAGAATTTCATCAAAGCTGCGCTTCCTGTTGGCGTAAAAGGCAGGGTCTACCCCTGTTTCCTCAAAGGCCTCCATCCATTTTCCAAAATCAAATATTTCAGACCATGAATCAAAGCGACAGCCCTTTTCCCACGCCCTGTAGATAACCTTTGCGACACGCCTGTCGCCTCTTGCCATAACGCCCTCAAGCGAGCTAAGCTTTGCGTCATGGTAGTTATATTTAATCTGTTTTCTGGCGATATGGGATTTAACAAGCCTGGCCTTTTCGCTGAACTGCTGGTAGGTATCCTGGGCATCCCACTGAAACGGAGTAAACGGCTTGGGAACAAAGCATGAGCTGCTTGCCACAACCGTTACCGGACGTGGCTTTTTGTCCCTCTCTATCTCATAATACTTATCCACAACCTTTGCAGACAGGTCCGCTATACCTATTAAATCCTCCTCGGTTTCCGTAGGAAGCCCTATCATAAAGTAGAGCTTTACCCTTTCCCACGAGCCGGAGAAGGCAAGGGCGCAGCCCTTTAAGATGTCCTCCTCGGTCAGGTTTTTGTTTATAACGTTTCTAAGCCTCTGTGTACCCGCCTCGGCCGCAAAGGTAAGGCTGCTTTTTCTTACCTCCTGAATTTTCTCCATCAAATCCAAAGAAAACGAGTCAATACGAAGCGACGGAAGCGACAGGTTGACCTGGTCCTTAGAAAAATCGTCCAAAAGCCCATTAGCCAGATCATGGAAGCAGGTATAATCGCTTGTGCTGAGCGAAACAAGAGAAATCTCGTCGTCTCCCGAAGCATCAATAAGCGAATGGGCCTGTTTAATCAGAGTTTGATAGTCCTTTTCCCTCACTGGCCTGTATACAAACCCGGCCTGGCAGAAGCGGCAGCCCCTTATACAGCCCCTGAAAAGCTCCAGCGTTACCCTGTCATGTACAGTTTCAATTAACGGCACAATCATTTTTGGCGGGTAATAAACCTTGTCCATATCGGTTACTATTACCTTTTTGACTGTCTCAGGCGCCTTGGGATCATTGGGACAAAACGAGGCAATCTCCCCATTTTCCTTATAGGTCACATCGTAAAATTTAGGCACGTACATACCGGGAACGTTCAAAAGCTTATGGAGGAACTCGTCCCTTGTGCCTCCGTTTTTCTTATGTTCCTTATACAGCTCCATAATATTGTCATACTCGGCCTCCCCCTCGCCCAGGTAAAAGAAGTCCACAAATTCCGCAAGCGGTTCAGGATTATAGGCGCATGAGCCGCCGCATAATATAATCGGGTCGTCCTCCGTTCTGTCCTTTGAAAAGACGGGTATCCCCGACATATCCAGCATGTTTATCAGGTTTGTGTAGCACATCTCATATTGAAGCGTGAAGCCTACAAAATCAAATTCCTTAAGCGGCGTATAGGTTTCAAGAGAATACACCGGTATGCCGTTTTTGCGCATAGCCTCCTCCATATCCGGCCACGGTGCGAAGGCTCTCTCGCAGTAGGTATCGTCACGGCGGTTAAGGAAAAAATACAGTATCTGAAGTCCAAGGCAGGACATTCCTACCTCGTAGACGTCAGGAAAGCAGAAGGCGAAGCGTATATCCACATCTTCAGCATTTTTCTTAACCATGTTCAGTTCATTTCCTATATATCTGGCAGGCTTCTCAACCTGCATCAGTATTTCATCGGGAACGGTAATTTTACTCATAGTTTCCTCCTTTACCGCATAAATCAAGCGTAGTAAATCATTATATATGATACCCTATATCTGTCCCAAATGCACGTACTTTTTAGCATAAGTGTTGAAAAGGCATCCGCAATGTAGTAAAATTCATTTATTGAAATATTTACGGGAGACAAAAAAATGAAACTGTGCATTGATACAGCTCTATGCAAAGTCTGAAACGGGCGGTTTGCATAGAGCGGATATAAAATTCGCCCTGACAGGCTTTGCCTTTATACAATAAAATATAAAGGAGCAAAGTCAATATGAAAAATAATACATTAAAAGAGCTTAAAAGCTTTTTACTTTTATGGTCTACTCAATCACTATCGGCGCTGGGAAGCTCAATGACAAACTTCGCGCTTGTTATATGGTCCTATCAGGCTAGGGGCTCCGCCCTTACAACGGCGCTTCTGTCGGTCTGCTCATACGCGCCCTATGTGCTTACAAGCATATTCGCCGGGGCACTCAGCGACAGATGGAATAAAAAGGCTATTATGCTTATAAGCGATTCATTCGCGGCGCTTGGCACCCTCTGTGTGCTTATGCTGCTTCGCAGTGGAAGGCTTGAAATATGGCATCTGTACATTCTTAATGCGCTTAACGGCCTTATGAATTCATTTCAGCAGCCGGCCTCCGATGTGTCGGTCAGCCTGCTGGCGCCAGAAAAGCATTATCAGAAAATAAGCGGGCTCAGGACATTTTCAAACTCGCTGACTACTGTATTGACGCCGGTGGCGGCGACCGCGCTTTTAAGCCTTACAAGCATTGAAACTGTTATAGCCTTTGACCTGGCAACCTTTGCAACGGCGTTTATAACTCTTTTGTTTTTTATAAAAATACCGAAGGCCGCTATACAGGATAAGTCCGAAAGCGTTCTGCGCTTGGCCGGGTCGGGACTGAAATATTTAAAAAAGAACCGCGGAATACTGGATTTAATTTTATTCCTTGCCGCCATAAACTTCACCGCCTCTGTATTTAACGCGGCTCTTCCTGCGCTTATGCTATCCCCGAAGGTGGGAAACACAAGCGCCTACGGTATAATAACTACGGCTTCGGGCGCAGCAATGCTTTTGGGCAGTATAGCTGCGACAATGCTGCCTCCGCCTAAGAGCAGGGTACGGGTAATATGCAATACTCTTCTTTTAGCGATGAGTACGGAAAACTTTATCCTGTCCCTGGGAAACGGTCTGCCTATATGGTGCGCAGGCGCGGTGCTGGGCTGGATAAGCATTCCAATTATGAATACCAACATGGAGGCCCTTTTAAGAAGCTATATTCCAATATCCATGCAGGGAAGAGTTTACTCAGCCAGAAACACACTGCAGTTTTTTACCATACCGCTTGGATATGCCGCTGGAGGAGCGCTGATTGACGGCGTGTTTGAGCCGTTTATGGCTTCTGAGAAAACCGCCTCGGTATTTACAACACTCTTTGGCTCAGCAAAGGGGTCGGGCGCGGCAATGCTGCTGTTTATACTTGGGTTTTTGGGAGTAGTAACCTGCCTTATTTTCAGAAGCGACTCACACATATGGGCATTGGAAAACAAAAACAGCATAAACAAATAAAAATAAACCGGAGAGCTATGCTCTCCGGCATTTTAATTTATTAGGGCAAAACAATCTTATCTCTTTCATCAACGGGCTTTGGGCCGTCCTCGATAAACAGCTTCATCCCAAGCATATCATCTGAATAAATCAAGTTAATGTAAAGCCTTCCGTCAAATTCCTTCAGGGCATTCTCATATACGATATCACCGTTTTTCACAATGCTGTTTTGACGTATCTCATACTCATTATCATTGTAGCTGAAATTTTCTCCGTTGAATACTGCCTGTAGCCCCTCCAGCAGCTCCTTTAACGGAATATACCTTTCGTCGCCCTCTGTTTTCATATCAATTCCAAAGGGCTTCAAAAGCTCATTACTGTCAACAGGGCTGTAGTCCTCCACATTGTCCAGACTGTATTCAAGCCCGTTTAATATAACAGACTTAAACTGGGATAAATCAAGTATCTTATATGCGTCCGCTGTAAAGGAGTACACACTGTAGCCCATATGCTCCTTAACAAGCGACATTGTGCTTACGTCAAAAAGCTGGTTAAAGGTTTTTGTTTTTCCATCGGTCATTCTGAAATAAACCCCTGTATTGTATATATCCGGCTCCTCGCTGTCGGGAAACGCTTTATAGAGTATAATTTCCATTGGATTAAGGTTTATGGACGCCGGGCAGTACGGCTGGCCTTTAAGCGTATACTGGACCGTATCAATGTCCGTTTTCAGCTCCGTATCAATATAATTATTTTCTGTATCCAGGAAATCAAACCACAGCCTTATTTTTTCTCCCTTTGAGACAGAGTTTTCAGCACTGATTGACATTTCCCAAAAGCTTGTGTCCTCTGTCCTGTACTCTGTCAGCTCACGTCCTCCCCAGCTTCCTATATAATGACCTTCACTGTTTTCAACATAGTTTACATAAGTATCCCTTATAAGCTCCATTTTACCGTCAGCTATTTCCGCTGCTGCCGCTTTGCTGAGACCCCTGACCGAAATTATCACCTTTGCGCTGTATTCCGTAGAGATTATCTTATCAAGAGTAACGCAGTAATTATTATCTGAAACCGTATATTTGGGCGTTTCAACATACTGCTCCAGTTTTTTCGTGTCGCCCTCAAAAAACTGCCTGAGCAGGTCTATATTTGACATGGCAAATACCGATGTAGCCGTAGCCGCTATAACAGCACACACAAGTGCGGCGCTTTTTAAAAATTTCTGCCTCATATATACCTTCCTTTCCGAAGGGACGGAATTTAGCTTTTCATTTACTATTTTTTTGACGCAGCCGCTGTCTATCTCATAAATATTTCCGTCATAATCCGGCTTTAAATCCTTTACAAGAGCTCTGAGCCTTCTGTTCATAAACGTCCCTCCTTTTCTGATAAAAGCTGCTTAAGCCTTTCCCTGCCGCGCTTAAGCTTTGTTTTGACTGTGGAGATATTTATATCCATAGCCTGTGATATTTCCCTAATTTTCTCGTTATTATAGTAATAGCGCAGCATTATCTCGCTGTCAGGCTCCCCCAGGCTTATTATGTGCCCATAAAGCGTCCTGCCGAACTCATTTTCCACAAGCTCATTTTCCGGACTTTTACAGTCGGAAGCAGTGCTCTCATTTATTTCCGCATGAATGCTTATCTCACGAAGCTTGTTTTTAGCCTTGTTTCTGGCAATAGCGCCTATGTAGCATCTTAAGCTGCCCTTTTCTTCATTTATATATCCGGCGTTATTCCAAAGCGAAATGAAAACGTCGGCTACGGCCTCCTCTATATCCTCTTTGGACATGACCCCGCCGATTATATTGTAAACTATAACATTGACATAGGGCGAATATATGGCTATGGCCTTTTCCAATGAGCTACGCCTCTGGTTTTTAAGGCCCCTAAGTATCTTTTCCTCGTTCATTGTGTACCTCCAAAACGGCGCCGTTATTTCTTTGAATTCAACCATATATACACAGAAATTCCTAAAAAGGTTTCAAAAAAACAAGCCGGAGATAATTTCTCCGGCCTTTAAATTCCGTACTGCTCCTCAACAGTATAAAATCATACAAATTTCACCGTAACGCTTCCCAGTCCGCAGAAGCTTGCAGTAAAACAGTCTCCCGCCTGCGCAGGCAGGGCCTGAGTTAGCGCTCCGGCCAGCACTATGCTGCCTGCCTTCAGTTCAATACCATATACTGATAGGGCGTTTCCAAGCCACGCCACAGCAGCGGCAGGATTTCCCCACACCTCGGCGGTTGTGCCGCTGTTGACAAGTTCTCCGTTCTTTTCCATATTCATTCCTGTCAGCCGCATATCAACATTATGTATCGGCATCATACAGCTTCCCACTACAAACCTTGCAGATGAGCCATTGTCCGCAATCGTATCCACAAGCTTAATCTGCCAGTCTTTTATACGTGAGTCAACAATCTCTATGGCAGGAACCACATAATCCGTGGCATCGTACACATCTGCTATGGTCAATCCTGGACCTTTAAGTGACTTTTTCAGACAAAAGGCTAATTCTCCCTCAACCTTCGGCTGGTTAAGCTCTTCTACTTTGCATGGCTGTCCCTCAAGCAAAAGCATCGCGTCAGTCAGGTGTCCATAGTCAGGAATATTGACTCCTATCAAATTCTGCATCGCTCTGCTTGTGAGCCCTATTTTCATACCGACAAGTTTTCTGCCCTTTGCCAGCTCCTTTTCCACATTCATCAGCTGTATGGCATACGCATCGTCCGCTGTCATTTCAGGATACTTACTGCTGATTGTATCTATTTGAAGAACACTTTTCTCTGCCTCATAAAGGCTGTCGGCAATCTTTATTAAATCCATTTTATTCCTCCGTTCAAGCTAGATATCAGAGTGAAAGTTTTTTAAGAATTTCCTCAGAGCCTGTAACAATCTCGTCTATTACCTCTCTTACAGTTAAGATTTCCTTTAATCTTCCAACAACCTGCCCACAAGGAATTGCTCCGTTTTCCGTATCGCCGCGGTCATAGCATTCCTTTTGTTTCGCACCGCTGGTTACGGAGATAATTTCATCCATAGAGGGCGTTCCCTTTTCCATCTCAAGCAAATTTAACATTGCGCTATTTTTAAATGTTCTGTATGGGTTTCTGATTGTACGCTGTACCATTGTAGTTGAGCGTTCATCAGCGTCTATAAACAGCTTCTTAAAATTATAATGGACAGGGCATTCCTCTGTAGCGACAAACCGTGTTCCAATAACTACGCCTTCCGCCCCCAAACATCTTGCGGCAAGATAACTTCTGCTGTCGCATATTCCTCCGCCTGCGATGACAGGTACATTTACCGCATCCACAACCGATGGAATTAAAACCATTGTGGATACATCGTCGTTTCCGGGGAAGCCGCCGCATTCAAACCCAACTATTGACACTGCATCAACCCCTGCCGCTTCAGCCTTTTTTGCAAAGCGAACCGCCGTTGACTTATGTATAACCTTTACTCCGGCCTTTTTAAGCTCAGGTACAAATTCCTTTGGGTCTCTTCCAGCCAGTTCAACTACATCAACCTTTTCCTCACAGCAGGCTTCTATGAAATCCCATGTGTGCTCCCCCGCCACCTGGATTGGCAGCATGGATATATTGACACAAAAAGCGTTGGGAGTTAGCTCTCTTGTTTTTCTTATGGAAGCCTTAAGTTCATCCTTTGTTTGATAAAGAGATGAATTTAATGTACCAAGTCCTCCTGCATTTGACACTGCTGAGGCAAACTCAGGCGTGGCAAGCCACTGTATTCCTCCCTGAATAATGGGGTACTTAATGTTAAACATCTCACATAATTTTGACTTCATTTTAGTTTCTCCTTTCGTATGTTATAAAATGATTTCATTATTGTCTTTAAACTCCTGCAGCTTTATAAGCTTATTCATAAAATCCCACGCCTCGTCTTCCCCGCCAAGGGAATCCACTACCTGCTTTTGCAGAGAAATCCATTTTGGGCGAACCTCGTCTACTTTTCTTATGCCGTCCTCAGTCAGCGCTATATTCACCTCCCTGCGGTTCTTTCCCTGTTCAGAATAAATAAAACCTTTTTCTATTAATGGAGCTAGGGTACGTGTAAGGGTACTCTTATCCAGCTTAACTACATTCGTTAAGTCCTTTATATTTGTCTTGCCGATTTCCTTAATGTTCATCATAAGAGAAAACTGCGTCGCAGAAATATCCATTCCCGCAAAATTTCTGTCATAATACGTAGTCATCGCATTGGCCGCTCTCCTTGTGTTAATGCATAAGCACGGTAAAAACTTCTTGTCCACTGTAAGCCCTCCTTTATAGTTGTATATACAACTATTGTATCTACAACTATATTATACAATAATTTGTTTTTTGTCAAGCATGTTTTTAAAAAAAAGAGACTGATTATAGGTATAAAACCTATAATTAGTCTCTTTTTGAAAATACACAGCCACAGTAGTTTTGCCTGAACAGGTTATACTCATCAGACAGCTCTATGGAGCGCTTGTACCCGTTTTTCTTTTTAAAATCCGACGGGAGCCACTTAATTCCGAGGCTTTCGGCCTCCTCCTCGCCTATGCGGTTTAGGTTTTCGGCGTTTTTAAGCGGGCTTATGGTAAGGGTAGTGCACACATAGTCGGCATTTATTTCCTTAGCGGCCCTCGCGGCCTCCTTAAGGCGCAGACGGAAGCATTTAAGGCAGCGTTCACCGCCCTCCGGCTCGTCCTCAAGCCCCTTAGCGCAGCTGTAAAATTCCTGCGGCTCATATCTTCCTTCCATAAACCTGACCTGCGAGCATGACGGCATCTCGGCAATAAGCCTTTTTACCTCGTTAACCCTTTTTACATATTCGCTTTCCGGCGATATATTGGGATTAAAATAAAACACCGTAATATCAAAATATGCGCTTAAATACTCAAGAACATAGCTGCTGCACGGAGCGCAGCAGCTATGGAGCAAAAGCCTTGGCTTAGTATCTCCGTTTTTCTCTATTATCCTGTCCAGCTCTTTTTGATAATTGATTTTATTCATTATCTTATTTGTCCGTTTCCGTAAATAATATATTTAGTCGTAGTTATTTCCTTAAGCCCCATCGGTCCCCTCGCATGCAGCTTTTGGGTGCTTATGCCTATCTCCGCACCGAAGCCAAACTGCCCTCCGTCAGTAAAGCGTGTTGAGGCGTTGACATACACAGCGGCCGCATCTACCTCGTCAAGGAATTTCTGGGCGTTTGTATAGCTTTCCGTAACAATGCACTCTGAATGCCTTGTGCCGTATTTTCTTATATGCTCGATTGCCTCATCGACATTTTTAACAACTCTGGCCGATATAATAAGGTCGTTGTATTCCATGCCCCAGTCCTCGTCAGCCGCTGGTACCGCACCTGCCACATCCACAAAGGCTTTATCGCCCCTTATCTCGACGTTCTTCTCCTTCAGCGCCTTAGAAACCATAGGAATAAATTTATCAGCGACAGCCTCATGCACTAGAAGGCTCTCGCAGGCGTTGCAAACGCCGGGTCTCTGCGTTTTGGCGTTTATTACAATAGCGGCCGCCTTTTCAAGGTCCGCGCTTTCATCCACATAGGTATGACAGTTGCCGGTTCCTGTCTCGATTACAGGCACAGTGCTGTTTTGTACTACAGACTGTATAAGGCCCGCGCCTCCCCTGGGTATAAGCACGTCGATATAGCCGTTAAGCCTCATCATTTCAGTTGCGGTATCTCTGCTTGTATCCTCCACCATCTGCACAATATCCCTGGGAAGCCCGATATTTTCAAGTGCCTCCCTGAAAATATTAACAATCGTGGTATTGGAGTTGAACGCTTCCTTACCGCCCCTTAATATCGCAGCGCTTCCGGCCTTAAGGCACAGGCCGAAGGCATCGGCCGTTACATTTGGCCTTGCCTCAAATATAATACCTATTACGCCCATAGGTACCCTTTTCTTACCGATAATCAGGCCATTATCGAGGGTCTTCATATACAGCACCTCTCCGATTGGGTCGTCAAGCTTTGCCACATCCCTCAGGCCGTCGGCCATTTCCTTAACCCTGGCCTCAGTAAGCGTAAGCCTGTCTATAAAGGCGCCCTTTATTCCGTTTTCCACCGCGGCCGAAACGTCCTTTTTATTGGCCTCCAATACTTTTTCAATATTATCCTCCAGCGCCTTTGCAGAAGCGATAAGCGCCGTATTTTTTTCCGGAGCCTTAAGCCTAGCCAGTACAACCGACGCGTCCTTTGCCTTTTGTCCCATTTCAGTCAGTTTGCTCATATTATCCCTCCCAGTATCCTTTTTTCAGTTATAATGGTCTTCATTATTTTATCGTGCTTCTCATATGGTATGCTGTCCTTTACCTGTATGTCAAAGGCAAGGGCAACGGTATTTTCAATATTATACTTCTCGATATAAGTGTCATAGTAGCCTCCGCCGTAGCCCATACGCCGTCCCAAAACATCAAAAGCGACGCCCGGCACCACAAGCAGGCTCTCCCTTGATGGAATAACTGCGTCTTTCCTGTCACACTCAGGCTCCAATACACCGAATTTTGTTTTTTTCAGATTATCAAGCCCCTTTACAGGGACAAAAAACATCTCCCGGCCCTTTAGCGATATTGGCACAGCCACAGTCTTTTTGTCCTCAAGGGCTTTTTTGATTATATCAATTGTCGGCGCCTCATTTTTCATGCTTATGTATATAAAAATGCTGCCGGCGTTTTTATAGGCGTCCGAGGATATCAGCTTTTCATATATAGCCCTTCCGGCTTCCTTTTTCACATTATCGGGTATATTTTTTCTCTCGTCAAGAAATAATTTGCGCAGTTCGTCCTTCAAGTGCAGTCACCCCTAGTAAAGTATTATATAATTGCTGACCAGTATAAAAAAGAAAACCCAGAAAAGTATATCCAGTACAAGAAAGACAATGCTGATTATAAGCAGAACCTTGCCATAGCTTTTATAGCCCTGGGCGTCCTTGTTCATATAAATCCCGCCTACGACCGCGCCTATTATGGCTCCCAGCATATTGAAAAAAATTGCCATAAGCAAAAGAAGCACCTTTGCGGCTGTCGATGGCTCCTCCCTCGTATTAATGCTCTGGGCGTCCTTCATATAGTCATAGGTATCATAGTTCCTGTTCTCATAGTAATCGTACTTCTTCTCATAATAAGGAAGGCCGTTTTTTTCTTCTTCCATAAAAATCCTCCTTTATCTGCCTATAAACAGAGTACCTACATCCTCCCCGTCCACTACCTTTTCAATTATGGCGGCATCGCCTCCGTCGGCTATAACCATATCCACGCCGTTTTCAGCGCACAGCTTGGCGGCGGATATTTTTGTGGCCATGCCGCCGACAGAAAATTTTGATCCGGCCCTTCCCGCCATGCTCTCTATTTCACAAGTTACCTTCTCAACTATCTTTATGCGCTTCGCATCCGGATTTTGTCTCGGGTCGCTGTCATACAGAGCGTCTATATCAGTAAGGAGTATAAGCAGGTCGGCCTTTAAAAGCGCGGCTACATTTGCCGCAAGGCGGTCGTTGTCACTGAACTCAATTTCGTATGTGGAGGTTGTGTCATTTGCATTTACAATAGGTATAATTCCCCTTGATATAAGCTCCGCAAAGGTATTTTCCGTATTGGTTCTTCGTATACCGTGCTCAAAGTCCGTTTTTGTCAGCAGTATCTGCGCTACAGTCTGTGTATATGTATTAAAAAAGCTTTGGTATATCTGCATAAGTATCGCCTGCCCCACCGCGGCAGACGCCTGCTTTTCCCTTGTAAGCTGCGGCCTTGTTTCAAAGCCCAGCCTTTTTGAGCCGACGCCGATTGCACCTGATGAGACGAGAACAACATTTTTATCCCTGTTTTTAAGGTCCGACATCATCCAGCAAAGCCTGTCTATCATTCTGAAATTGAGATTTCCGTTGGGATATGTTATTGTTGACGTTCCTACCTTAATTACTATTGTCTTATAATCCTTAAACCTGTCCTGAATATTCATTGTAAAATACCTCAATCTATTGACGTAAAGGCGGATAAAATTATCCGCCTTTTGCTTAAAGTTATTTGTTTATTTTGAATGAGCTCTTAAGCGGAACTATCCTGTTGAACACAAGTCTGTCTTCCGTTGTATCCTTAGTGTCAACGCAGAAATATCCGTTTCTCATAAACTGGAATCTGTCTCCCTTTTCAGCCTCTATTATCGATGGCTCTATCTTGCAGTTGTCCCTGATAATTACGGAGTTCTCGTTCATTATCATTTCACCGTTAGGCTCGTCGGGGTTATCCAGCATCATGTAGTCATAAAGCCTTGCCTCGGCGCTGACGCAGTTATCGGCACATACCCAATGGAGCGTCCCCTTTACCTTCCTTCCCTCGAAGCCTGATCCGCTTCTTGTCTCAGGGTCATAGGTACAGTGGATTTCAGTTATTACACCGTTTTCATCCTTCACAACATCTGTACAGGTAACAAAGTAAGCGCCCTTAAGGCGTACCTCCTTGCCCGGAGCAAGACGGAAGAACTTTTTAACGGGCTCCTCCATGAAGTCCTCTCTCTCAATATATAATTCCCTGCCGAAGGGCACAGTCCTTTTGCCCATTTCTGGATTTTCGGGGTTATTGTCTATTTCCATGAACTCAATCTGTCCTTCAGGATAGTTGGTTATTACAACCTTAACAGGGTCAAGCACAGCCATTACAACCTTAGCCCTTGCCTTAAGGTCCTCCCTCAGGCAGTAGTCAAGCAGAGCGCTGTCAACACAGCTGTTGGCCTTTGAAACGCCTATCCTTTCGCAGAAGTCCCTTATGGCCTCCGGCGTATAGCCCCTTCTTCTAAGTCCGCTTACCGTAGGCATTCTTGGGTCGTCCCAGCCGTCAACCAGGCTGTTCTCAACAAGGGCGCGTAGCTTTCTTTTGCTCATTACCGTATTTGTAAGGTTAAGCCTTGCAAACTCAATCTGTCTAGGAGGGTTTACTGTATATCCGGCTTCCCTTACAACCCAGTCGTAAAGCGGCCTGTGATCCTCAAATTCCATTGTGCAGATTGAATGTGTTATGCCCTCAATCGCGTCCTCCAGCGGATGAGCGAAATCATACATAGGATAAATACACCATTTGTCACCTGTCCTGTGGTGGCTTGCGTGGGCAATTCTGTATAAAACAGGGTCTCTCATATTAATATTTGGAGACGCCATATCAATTTTAGCCCTGAGCGTTCTCGAGCCGTCCGGAAATTCCCCGTTTTTCATTTTTTCAAAAAGCTCAAGGTTTTCCTCAACGCTTCTGTCCCTGTAGGGGCTGTCCTTGCCCGGTGTGCTTAAGGTGCCTCTGTAAAGCCTCATTTCCTCCGCATTTAGGTCGCAGACATAGGCCTTTCCCTTTTTTATAAGCTCAACTGCAATTTCATAAAATTTATCAAAGTATGACGAAGCGAAGTAAAGTCTGTCCTCCCAGTCAAAGCCGAGCCATTTTACGTCCTCCTCAATACTGTCGACATACTCGACATCCTCCTTGGAAGGATTTGTATCATCAAAACGCAGGTTGCATTTGCCGCCGTATAACTTGGCAAGACCGAAATTAAGGCATATGCTCTTTGCGTGTCCTATATGAAGATATCCGTTTGGTTCGGGAGGAAAGCGTGTATGTATTTTATTAAGCTCCCCCTCGAGGTCGTCCTGAATGTAGCTATGTATAAAGTTTCCCGTACCGCTCAGATTATTATCCTTTCCGTCTGCTGATGTTATGTTTTCTTCTGACATTTAATGCTCCTCCGTATCCTTATAATTTACCATCTTAATACTATAATCTACACTATTTCCCGCGTTTTTGCAATAGCGCAGGACTGTCATCATATATTATTTCCAAAATATTCTGTGTTATTCATAAGCCAGTTCACATAATAGGAGTCAACTATCTTAACCCCGCTGTCGTTAAGATGCGCGTCGTCTCTGAAATTTTCCAGTTTCAGCAGCTTTTCATCCCTGTTTACAACGTTGAAATCCAGGTATTTAACGCCAAGGCCCTCGGATATTTCCGCTACGGCATTATGAATTTCATCATAATTGTTAATGTAGTCCATTGACACATTAGCAATCGGCGCCGTCACAAATACAACCTCCGAGCCGTTCTGCCTGCACAGCTCAACGAACTGCCTCAGATATCCGACTTGGGTTTCATCGGCCTTCCAGCCTTCCCCGTCAAGCCCCTTGAACTGGTTTGTCTCATCCAGCTCGCTCTGCGGTATAACCGTATCGCAGTAGGTATAGCCCTTTGCCAGGTAATACTCCGTCCCGTTGGTCTGTGGGGCCTCCTTTTGACTGACCCCCAGTCTGCTTACGGCCTCCTTTTCAAGCGTATCGCTTTCATAGGCAAAGTAATCCTGCTGATACCTGATAGGAAGCAGTCTATATTTGACCTTTTCATTAATCGGAAACACATTTTTAACATAGTCGGCCTCAACCTCTTCCCTGTTTCTGACAACCTCAAAGAAGGAATTGGCCTGCTTCATATCAAACTCATCGTCAAGCATATCCCAATAAAGCTCCAGTACTACAACCTTGGGCTTCTGGGTTTTATATACCTCCTTTAAAACATAGAGGCTTGTATCATAGTGCTGAAGCGGAGTGCCAAGCTGCCACGAGGACGTGCCCATAACGCTGTCAAAATTCTCCGGGTCAAATGTACAGTAGGCGTGTGAGGAACCAATAAACACCATGTCAATACTGTTTTCCTCCTGCTCGTAAAATCCGTCAAACCTGCTTTTTGTCCATGCGTTGACAACATTTTTAGACGCCGCCTCCGCATACCTGCCCTCTATAAAAGAGTAAGCTCCTAAAAACAGCAGGACAAAGACCAGCACCTCCGCTATTAATTTAAAATTGGAAATAAATGAATGCTCCCGCTTCATAAAATACCCCCGCCGCCAGTATAAATACAGCCGTGATTAAGAAAAACGCAATCCTTACAGCCGCATTTTTTCTTTCTATTACATCGTATACACAATTTCTTCCGCAGGCAATTTCCAAAACCACAAGAAACAAAATAGCCGCGCCCGTAACAAGCACCTCGAACAAATTAAGGCCCATGCCTGTAAGCACCTCAAATATGTACTGTCTGTCCCACCAGCCCGTGAAGCCTGCGCCGATATTCCTTATAATATACGCAGCGTCCGAGGCTGTGTTGGCCCTGAAGAAAATCCAGCCGAAGCAGACAAGACCAAAGGTAATAATTACGGAAATAAGGCCGCCTATTTTGTTATCATATAAATGAAGTAATTTTTTTACTCTGCGTCTCATTCCCAGGGTAAGCTGTCCTATAACCTGATAAATCCCATGAAGGCCTCCCCATAATACAAATGTCCAGTTTGCCCCGTGCCATAAACCGCTGACAAGGAAGGTTATAAGAAGGTTCCTGTACTTTTTAGCCTCGCCCTCCCGGTTTCCGCCAAGCGGTATATACACATAGTCCATAAACCACGTAGACAGGGAAATATGCCATCTGCGCCAAAATTCCTTAATGCTCTTTGACAGGTACGGATTTTTGAAATTGTCCATAAGGTCAAAGCCAAGCACCCTGGCACAGCCCTTGGCTATATCTGAATAACCGCTGAAATCGCAGTATATCTGAAAGGCGAACAGAACCGTAGCGGCCGTCAGGTAAAGACCCTTATAGTCAAATGCCGAATTATATATGGTATTTACAGCTATGGCTGCCCTGTCCGCAATTACTATTTTCTTAAAAAACCCCCAAAGCATTATCCTTATTCCGCTTACAACTCTGTGCGCGTCAAAGCCGTGCTTTTCATAAAACTGGGGAAGCAGGTTTCTGCTGCGCTCTATAGGGCCGGCCACAAGCTGGGGAAAAAACATTACGAAAAGGGCGAATATGCCGAAATGCCTTTCCGGTTTAATATCCCCCCTGTAAACGTCTATCGTATAGCTGGCCGCCTGAAAAGTATAAAAGGAAATTCCCATAGGCAGTATTATATTAAGCGTTTCAACAGGCCAGTTGTTTCCAAAAAGCGCAAGCAAAGTATCGTTCATAAAGCCCAGATATTTAAAAATAAACAGCAGGCCAAAATCCACAAGCATTGAAAATATTAAAATGCGTTTTTTGTGCCGCTTCCTTTTTTCCGAATAAATACGCAGCGCGGAAAAATAGTTTACAAATATCGTAAACAAGATAAGCACTATCAGATACGGATTCCAAGCCATATAGAAAACAAAGCTTGCCGCAAGCAGAAGTACCCATCTTACACTGTGCGGAATAATAAAATACAATATGGAAACTGTTATAAAAAATACTATAAAGGTAAACGAATTGAACAGCATGGCTTCCTCCGACCCTCATCTTTTGATTACTACATTATAATTTATAAAGGGCGTAAGCGCAACCTTGTTATATTTTTTAAGGTGTGGTAGAATGATTTTTACAGGAAAAAACCTGCCAATACAAGAGCTGAACCGCTGGCTGAATTTTTTATGCCGCGGATATAATCAAGCTAGTCGGAGAACAAATATGATAGCCGGAAATATAGAAAACAAAAAACAATTTATGTCCATACTTTTGAAGGGAACAGCCTTTGACAGGCTGCTTGTAAGAAATATTGCGCTGCGTACCTCGGTTTTATTTGAGATAGACTGTACAATAGATAAAAACTGGTTTTCGGAGGCTGAGCAGCAGGAGCTTGAGAAATTCGCAAGGTGGGCAGACATGCGCCATACCGTTTTTGAGCTGATTAAAGGAAGCAAGCTGCCCGGATATATGAAAATAGTACTTTCCCCCACTCCCACGGCAACCGAGAAAATACATAAAAACGCGGCGGCCCTTTTTATTAACATTCTTTTTGAAAACAATATTCTTTCCGTTACTACCGGAAGCTCCGAAAAAATGTTTGCCATGGATAAGGCCGTTGAAAGAACATGGGACGAATACGCGGCAAAATTTTTTAAAAACAACGGAATAATAATAGAATGATAAAACGGCCTTTTTAAGCTTACGCTTTATTAAGCTTAGCTTTTTTCTTATTTTTATTTATGTACATATTTTTATCCGCCGCTTCAAGCAGCTTTTCAAAGCCTATGTGGCTGTCTGAGCAAACTGAACCTACGCTCACCCCGATAAATGGCATGCCGTTTACATTAAAATCAATTTCTTCAATTTTTCCCGTTATTTTTTCATAGTCTCTATCAAGAAAAACCCCAACAAACTCATCCCCGCCAACTCGGTATATCCTGCCGTTGTATCCAATACATTTTTCGGCAGCCCGTACAAATTGGCATAAATACTCGTCTCCCGTAATATGACCAAACCTGTCATTGACCTCTTTAAAATCATCCAAATCCATATAAATAAGTGAAAAATCCTTATTTTCACTAATCAGCTTCTCCACGTTGTTTTTCATCTCGCTTCTATTTGGCACGCCCGTAAGAGCATCCATATAAACGATATTTTTAAGGCTCTCTACATTCAACGTCTGGTCTATAACGGTTTTAAGCAGGAGATATGAGCTTATGGCATTAAAGCTCAAAATTATAACCGAAGCGATTTTATATACAGGTTTGTCAAGTGTTATAGAAAAATTCACCATAAAAATTGTTAAAAACCACAAAAGACTTGTTGTTTTTAAATATTTTGTATTCTTCGGCTGAATATTACGTAAAATTTCAAGGTAAATGTTCAGTACTTTCCTGAAAAATATCGGCGTGATAAACACAAAAATTCCAGTCTGTATAAGAGCAACTGAAATAGCGTAATACTCAGGAGGAAATGTCTTTCCTATTTGTGAGGCAACTGAAAAAGCGCTCAGCGTATACACCCACGCAGAGCAAAACATAACAAACAGCCTTTCCAGGCTGTCATTATAAAGCAGCTTAGCCGGAATTAAGTATAAAAACCCAAACCATACAAAAAGCCCGTTGCCATTGCCATAAATTGAAAGCCGGCTTAAAATAAAAATTCCCGACGCCACCATTGCTATAGAAAAAAGCAGCATGACAGCCGCCGTTTTGGGGCCGGAATATTTTCTGTCTGCACATCTGTTTAGCGTCAAAAGATTTACAAGAATAATCTCGCTGACAACCAATATATATAATCCTGTTTTCATACAAAGGATTCCCTTCTATAGATACTATAAAAAAAGTATATCATTGTATTTTTGATAATTCAATCCGAACTGAATTTATTCCAAAATATATTCAAATTATTTTATTAGCACTCCTATTTAATGAGTGCTAATTTCCTCTTGACATTTCCTACGCTCGTGATAAAATATAATTAGAAATAATTTTTACACAGTAATGGAGGCAACAAAAGACAATGGAACAGGAAAAAGGCAATCTTTCTATTAACAGCGAGAACTTTTTGCCGATTATAAAAAAGTGGCTTTATACGGATAAGGACATATTTATCCGCGAAATAGTATCAAACGGCTGTGACGCCGTAACAAAGCTTAAAAAGCTTATGGTAATGGGTGAGGCGGACAATATACCCGCCGATGAGAAATTCAGCATACACGTTGTATGCGACCCAGAAAGAAAAATAATACAGGTAATCGACAACGGTATCGGCATGACAGCCGATGAAATCAAAAAGTACATTAACCAAATTGCTTTCTCAGGCGCCGCTGACTTTCTCTCTAAATACGGGGAAAAGGCCGAAGATGAGGGAAACGAGATTATAGGTCATTTCGGTCTTGGTTTCTATTCAGCTTTTATGGTGGCCGACAGGGTTGAAATTGACTCCCTCTCTTACAGGGAAGGAGCCGAAAGCGCGAAGTGGATATGCGAAGGCGGCATTGACTACGAGATGGAAAGCGGCACCAGGGAAAGTCATGGAACAACGATAACCATGTATCTTGGCAAGGACGGTGAGGAATTTGCCGACGAGGCAACATTATACGAAGCGTTAAAAAAATACTGCGAGTATATGCCTGTTGAAATTTATTTCGACACAATAGACAATGAGGATGACGAAACACAAGGAGTTGACGTGGAAAACGGAAGCGATGATCATGAGGAGAGAGCCGATGAGAGCAACCGTAAAAGAGTAACTTCCGCGGACGAACTTAAAGATGTTCTGGAAAAAAGAGCTGACGAGAAAAAGGCTGAAAACGGAGAAACTAACGGTGAAGCCGATGAAACTGAAGATAAGAAAGAAGAACCCGCTCAGCTTCCTCTCAATGAAACAAATCCTCTTTGGCTGAGAAAGCCTTCCGATTGCAGTGAAGAGCAGTACAAAGAGCTGTATCACCATATGTTCAATGACCCCAAGGATCCCCTGTTCTGGATACATCTGAACATGGACTATCCGTTCAGACTTAAGGGAATACTTTATTTCCCCCGTCTGATGAGTGATATGGAAGCTGTAGACGGCATCGTCAAACTTTATGCTAATCAGGTATATATCGCAGATAATATAAAAGAAGTTATCCCTGAATTTCTTCTTATTCTTAAGGGAGTCATAGACTGCCCCGACCTCCCCTTGAACGTTTCAAGAAGCGCACTGCAAAATGACGGCTATGCCGCAAAGATGTCAACGTACATTTCTAAAAAGGTTGCAGATAAGATTAACAGCCTCTTTAAAAACGACAGGGAAGAATATGAAAAATTCTGTGATGACATTAACTTGTTCTTCAAATACGGCAGCATGAAGGAAGAGAAATTTTACGATAAGATCAAAGGCTCTCTCCTCTATAAAACAACGGACGGCAAACACAAGACACTTGACGAGTATATTGAAGATAATAAGGAAAAGAACGGAAACAAGGTATATTATGTAACCGATGAAAACCAGCAGATACAGTATATTAACCTCTTCAAGAGCCAGGGTATGGAGGCTGTAATCCTTCCTTCGGCAATTGATAAGCCGTTTGTAAATTATCTTGAATACCGCGGCGAAAATCAGTTTACGATGGAAAGAATCGACTCTGACCTTTCAGAAGCATTAAAAAGTGATAGTGAAACTAACGAGACCTTAAACAGCGAGTTTAAAACATTATTCTCAGGCATTCTTGGAAAGGATAAGCTGAACGTAAAGGTTGAAAACCTTAAAAGCAGTACAATTTCAGCAATGATTCTCCTTTCTGAAAGGGAAAGACGTCTTATGGACATGCTTGAGACATATAAGTATGATGATAATCTCAAAACCCTTTATGGAAATACCGCAGTAGAAGAAACACTTGTATTAAACGGAAGCAATAAGCTAATTAAGGCTCTTGAAGAGCTCAAAAATAAACCAGGTAAGGAAGAAGAAACAGAACTCATCTGCAGGCAGGTATACGACCTTGCACAGATGGGACAGAAACCATTAACATCTGAACAAATGACGGCATTTATAGAAAGAAGCAATGTTCTTCTTGAAAAGCTAACCGAAAATGAAATAAAATAGAACTTCCCCTATCAGAAAAGACGCCCTCTCCGGCGTCTTTTTTTAATCATATTTTAATAAAAAGCACCAAATAATAAAAGCTGTAACAAAAAGGGACACTTTTCGTTTTTTGTCTATTTCTGGTCAATATATTTGTAGTAAACTAAAGGTAGAACCAATTTGCGGACAAAGGGGGAAATTTTATGAACTTACAGGACAGCATTAAACAGCTTGGTATAATGAAACTGTACGATTATCTTGATAAAGACCCGGAAAAAAACATCCCGAAAATTATTGACATGATTGAAAAGGTTGACAAAAAAGGCATACTCTCAAAGGAGCTTAAAGTTATTAAGCCCTATCTTACAGACCCTGACAACAACTGGTATAAGCTTGTAATGAGCCTCTTTACAGACATTGACCCTGAGGTAAGGAAAGCGACATTCAGAAACTTCCTTATCAACGCGACGATGATTGGAGGGGAGCTTCAAAATGAAAGCCGTGAAAAATACAACTGTAATATTCCATGGGCTGTAATTATGGACCCCACAAGCGCATGCAACCTGCACTGTATCGGCTGCTGGGCTGCTGAGTACGGAAACAGGCTTAACCTTACGTATGAGGAGCTTAACAGCATTGTGGAGCAGGCCTCTGACCTTGGGACACGAATGTTTATATTTACCGGAGGAGAACCCCTTGCGCGCAAGGACGATGTAATAAAGCTTTGCGAAGCGCACCCTGACTGCCAGTTCCTTGCGTTTACCAACGCGACCCTGATTGATGAAAAATTCGCTGACGATATGCTCAGAGTTAAAAACTTTATTCCCGCAATTTCAGTAGAGGGCTTTGAGGACGCAACAGATGCCCGGCGCGGCGACGGAACTTTTGCCAAGGTTGAGCAGGCAATGAAGCTGCTTAAGCAGAAAAAACTTCCCTTTGGAGTATCCTGCTGCTATACAAGCCAGAATACAGACATTATAGGAAGCGAGGAATACTTTGACCAGATGATTGAATGGGGAGCGAAATTCTGCTGGCTGTTTACTTACATGCCTGTAGGAAACAAGGCTGTTACAGAGCTTATGGTTTCCGCCAAGCAGCGTGAGTATATGTATCACCAGGTAAGAAAGTTCAGAAAGACAAAACCCTTGTTTACAATGGACTTTTGGAATGACGGCGAATACGTTCAGGGCTGTATAGCGGGCGGAAGAAGATACCTGCATATTAACGCGAACGGAGATATTGAGCCCTGCGCCTTTATCCACTATTCCGACTCCAACATCAGGGAAAAAACCTTGCTTGAGGCATATCAGTCTCCTCTTTTCCAGGCATACAAAGAAGGCCAGCCCTTTAACAGCAATTATCTCCGTCCTTGTCCGCTTCTTGACAACGCCGGAAGGCTTGCTGAAATGGTTGATAAATCCGGAGCACACTCAACGGATATGGAATCGCCCGAGGACGTTCATGTTCTCTGCGGAAAATGCACAGACGTTGCCGCAAAATGGGCTGAAACATCGGAAAACCTTTGGAGGGAGTCCCATCCCTGCGAGGAATGTAAAAAGTAATACATATAAAAAAGGCCGGAGCTCCGGCCTTTTATTATTTCTATTTATTTTCACCATTCCAGAAATAGTATGACGCCCTGTGCCTTTTAGCCATATAAAGAGCTCTGTCAGACATAATCATAAGTTCCTTAAAGCCTGGGCTTCCCCCGGAATATTCGGCAATTCCGCATGAGTATGTTGGATATTCGTCCGTTATTATTAGCTTTGAGGCCCTGTCCTTAAACTCTTCCTGAAGAGCGTTAAGCCTATCGTAAAAGTCAGCCTTTCCCGCCCTTTCAATTACTGCAAACTCATCCCCGCCTATTCTGCCGATAACCGCGTTCTTAGGAAAATAATTTCTGAGCAGCTCGGCAAACAGCGCTATAATACTGTCGCCTGCGAAATGGCCATGAGTGTCGTTTATGTTTTTAAAGAAGTCTAAATCAAAGGTATAAAAGTAGGCCTTGTCGCACTCCTCCAGCATATTTTTGGCGTAATACTTAAAATTCCCGCTGTTATAAAGGCCTGTCATTGAGTCAAGCTCCGATTTCTTTTTGAAAATCTGCGCCACCTCAAAGGCAGCCCTGGCTTGCTCAGACAGGGATTTGGGATAGTATTCATCATCCTTCTGTTCCTCATTAGCCATTGACTGATGAAAATGCACTATTTCCCAACCGTTTTTAACAAACCTGTATACAGCGCTTATACGAGTATTCATTTCAACATATATTGGACTGTCATCGCTGCATTTTTCCTTCACCCACAGACCGCCGTAAACTATATATACCGTATCTGTGATCCTTCTGGCCTCATACCACTCGTCTATTATATCAAAGGCTACGCCCTTTGACTGTTCAGCCACAATATCCAAATGTTTAAAAACCTCGGCCTTAGATGTGAAAAATTCTGCCTTTCCGGTGCCTATGACTACAATATTATCAGAAATAAGCGGAATATCCTCATCTTCTATATTTGGCTGCAATATATACTTTCTGCATATATCACGCGTCTTTTCGCAAAGCAGACTGTCCGTGGTCATATCAATTCCCCCTGAAAAGCACTTATTCAGTAAAGTTTCTGTTTTTTATATTATAACATCTGCACCTCAGTTTTACAAAGCCATTTTGACATTTGCGCAATAATAGTGATTTATTTTCAAATATGTGTCATTTTTTGTTATTATCCTCTCCAAATGAAAATATACTTGTTCAGAGGTGATAAAAATGCAGACACAAAATATAAAGGCTGTCCGTACAAAAGACGACCGGCTTTTCATCTTTTATTACAGCGGCAACGCGGTATTCTGCCGTCAAATACAAAAAGGGCTTAACGCCCAGCCGACAAAAATTATAGAAAACGTATACCCCATGTTTTCCCTCTGGTGCTCTGACAGCGGGATTTATCTGCTGTGCAAGGGCTCCGGCGGTGTTACCCTGTGCTTTTACAATTACAGCCGCTGGGTTTCAAAGCTCATATCCCAGGACGCCGACACAAGCTATTCCAAGATGTCCTTCTTTACCATTGGAGAGGCCGTCCACATACTTTACAGCGTAAAAAGCGGCGACGAAGGGCTGGAAACGCTATACGTACGTTCCATGAACAAAGAAAACTGGGCGCCCCCGCTTAAAATCGCGGATATAATGCCCTTTGGCAGCACCGCTTATTTTGTTGGGCGGGAGAGCCCAGAAAACATAAAAATCTATTACAGGCTTTCCGATAAGACGATTAAGTACCGTTCATTGGATTTACGCAGCGGCGGCCTTACGGAAAGCGAAAACCTTCTGGCCACCAATCTTCCCTGCTCAGACATTTCGATACTTACACGCGGCGGTGAAAGCCACATTTTGTATCTTGCGCAGGGCATGTTTTCATCTCAGCTTATATATAAGGGCATAAGGGCCGGCGTGCAGTCCAAAGCGCGTGTAATATGGGAGGGTCAGCTGTCCGGCAGCTGCGCGCTTTTTTACTGTGACAGCAGGCTTTATGCCCTTATATACAACGAAACCAAGTCTTATGCGATGTATTCTGACGAAAGCGGCAGGGCCTTTTCCTTGGCGAAAAATCTTGGAGTAAAAATCAATTCTTCCTGCTCAAAGGCCGAGTACCTTGATTTTTACAAAAACAGCGGCTTTGCTGCCGACGAGGTGATTTTGGACACCTACGACAGCACATTTCCTGTTGTTTGCGACCTGCATCCCAGCTTTATACCAAGCGGTATCGCCGCTGATGAGCCGGTGCCTGTACAGGATAAGCCTGTCAGGGATACAAGTCTCAAGGCGGCCGAGTATGAGGAGCAGCTTGTAACCATGACCGACCAGATCGGAGAGCTGTCCCAGACCCTTGCCAGACGTAATGAAGAAATTGCCGCAGTATCTGCCAGATGGAGAGCCAAATACGAAGCTCTGTCCAAGGAAAACGAGCTGCTTAAGGCCCGCATTGCTGCGGCCGAGGAAGCAAAAGCCCCCTCTGCTTCAGTAAATGCCGTACATGAGCAGGCTGAGCTGCCTTCTGAAGACGCTTAACTATTCAGCTCCGCGCTGATTAGTCTTTCAGCCATATCCGCCGCGTCAGCTATAAGGCTTGCGCAGCCGCAGTTCCCCGCTAACTGGCAGCAGTTAAAGGAACCGTATTTTCTGCTGAATTCGTCCAGAAACTGCAGCCGCAGCCGTTTAAATGTGCTTTCGTCAAACATGTATCCGAATATAAGCACAATTGCTGCGGGAACAGCGCACAGCCCTCCGTAGCCAAAGCCATTTCCAGCCGCCGACGCGGCCTTAAGAAGTTCTCCCTTAAGGCCGAGCGAGAATTTCTCATCGGCGGCTTTTATTATGCACTGGCCGCAGCCCCAGCCCTCGCAGTAGTATCTGTAAGCGAGCTCTTTCATTTTGTTCACCGCCTTTGCCTGTCCCGTTTATATATAGTATTCCGGGGACAAACATCGGTTACAGAAAGTTATCATGTCTTTTTTTATTTTTTGCCCAGCACTGCTTTTTCAAACTCCACAAAAATTACCGGTATGAAGGAAAGCCCCATTACTATAGCCCACTGCTTGAGACTTAATGCCGACACGGCAAATATGCTCGAGAGAACCGGAACCATTATTACACTCATCTGCATGGCAATACCGACAACAAAGGCCAGACAAAGATATTTATTGCTTAATATATGGATTTTGAATATTGATTTGTCGGTACGCATATTAAAGGCGTGTACAAGCTGTGATATACTTAAAACGGCAAAGGCCATTGTACGGCTGATATTATGTATTTCCCCGGCGTCATAATATTTATGACCGATACCAAAGGCGATCAGCGCCAAAAAGCCTATCATAAAGCCCTCGCAGCCAATTCTGAAACCAAGTCCACCTGAAAACAGGCTTTTATCAGTGGCAATGGGCATTGCCTCCATCACGTCCTCCTCCGGTCTGTCAAGCCCCAGCGCAATCGCCGGCAGCGAATCGGTAATCAGATTTACCCACAGCAGATGTATCGGCAGCAGGGGCGTGCTCCACCCGAACACCATGGCAGTAAAAATAGTGAGTATTTCCCCGATATTGCTTGAAAGCAAAAAATGCACGGCCTTTCTGATATTATTGTATATTATTCTTCCTTCCTCAACGGCACTTACGATTGTTGCAAAATTATCATCGGTAATTATCATGTCCGACGCCCCCTTTGCCACGTCGGTTCCGTTTTTGCCCATAGCGCAGCCTATATCCGCGGCTTTTAGCGCAGGCGCGTCATTTACTCCATCGCCTGTCATGGCAACTACCTTTCCCTTTCTCTTGTAGGCATTTACAATTTTCAGCTTATGCTCCGGGGATACCCTCGCAAAAACCGTGATTTTCTCCAGCGTGCCGTCCAGCTGGGCCTGGGTCATGGCCTCAAGCTCCGTTCCGGTTACTACACGGTCGCCCTCCTCATAAATTCCGGTCTTTTCAGCTATGGCCCTTGCCGTAAGCGCATGGTCTCCTGTAATCATTACAACCTTAATTCCGGCCTTCCTGCATTCCCTTACAGCCTGCTCAGCCTCCTCCCTCGGAGGGTCAATCATTCCTATAAGCCCGGCGAATATAAGGTTTTTCTCATAGGCTTTATCCCTTTTATCCGTTTCCTTATATGCCACAGCCAAAACCCTCAGAGCCTGCGATGTCATGGATTCGTTCACAGCCTCCAGCCGTCTTAGTTCAGCCTCGTCAATCCTGCTTCCGTCGGCATAGGACGTACACAGCTTTAAGACTCTTTCAGGAGCTCCCTTTGTAATGCACAGGTTCCGTCCGTTTCCAAAGTCGTGGACTGTCGTCATCATTTTCCTTTCTGATGAAAACGGTATTTCCTCAAGCCTTGGCATTATGGTTTCAAGCCTGTCCTTTTTTTCGCCCATTTCCTCCGCGCCCTCGGCAATCGCAACCTCCGTAGGCTCTCCGATAAAATGCCTGTCCTCGTAATAACAATCTGTGCACAGCGAAGCCAGCCTGATAATAAACTTTTTATCGTTGAGGCTTGTATTCTCTTTGCAGTCAGTTATTTTTACAAGCTTCATTTTGTTTTTAGTGAGCGTTCCTGTTTTATCCGTACAAATAACCTGGGCTGAGCCAAGAGTTTCAACAGCCGGCAAAGTCCTGACAATCGTATTTTTCTTTGACATTGCCTGCATCCCTATGGCGAGCACAATTGTGACAATAGCGGGAAGCCCCTCGGGAATGGCCGCTACAGCAAGGCTTATTGAGGTCATAAACATATCAAAGGGGGCGTATTTTCTTACTATTCCTATAATGAATATAAGCGCGCATATACCTACAGCCGATATTCCGAGTATTTTTCCAGTGCTGTCCAGCCTCTTCTGCAGCGGAGTTTCATTTTTCTCACCGCCGGCAATCATAGCGGCAATTTTTCCAACCTCCGTATCCATTCCGGTAGATGTGACTATTGCCCGTCCCTTTCCATAGGTTACATAGGTTGAGGAAAACACCATATTCTTTTTGTCACCGGCCTGTGTGTCATCGCCAAGCTTAAGGTCAGGTTCCTTAAGCACCGGAAGTGATTCTCCAGTCAGTGCGGACTCGTCTGTTTTCAGTGAGCTGGCGCTGACCAGCCTTGCGTCGGCCGGTACCATGTCGCCCGCCTCAAGCACTAGGATGTCCCCCGGAACTACGTTCTGTGAGGATATTTCCTTTATATGCCCTTCCCTAAGCACTTTAGCATGGGGTACGGACATCTTTTTCAGCTCCTCAATCGCCCTTTCCGCCTTATTTTCCTGTATAACTCCCAGCAGGGCGTTAAGCACGACTATCATAATAATAATCAGCGAGTCAGTGAAATCCGCCTCTCCCTTAAGATACGACACCCCAAATGACGCCGCAGAGGCCGCCAGAAGTATAATTATCATAACGTCGTTGAGCTGTTCAAAGAACTTCTTTATAAAGCTTTTATGCCTGATTTCACCGCCAATTGTATTTTCGCCGTTTTCCTCCAGTCTCTTTTCCGCCTCAAGCTCATCTAATCCCCTGTTCACGTTTGTTTGAAGCAGAAGCTCGGTTTCGTCGGGCGTTTTACTGTGCCAGTTCATCCATCAACTCTCCTTTCGTACTTTGGGACAATCCCTTTAAATAATCTATTCACCGAGCGTGCTTATAATTACATAAAAATAAAAGCCGCCTCGGCATATACATACTGGGCAAAGCATGATAAAATTTTTCGTAGGATTTTATTTAAAGGAGACAATGAATTATGAAAACAGACGAGTATTTTATGCAAAAGGCAATTGAACTGTCAAAAGCGGCTGTAGAGCACGGAAACGAGCCCTTTGGCGCCGTACTTGTAAAGGACGGGGAGATAGTTTATACAAACGAAAATCAGATTTATACCGCGACAGATCCGACTTTTCATGCCGAGGCAGGGCTGATACGCAGGTTCTGTGCCGAAACGCATATTACCGATTTAAGCGCTTACACTATGTATTCCAGCTGTGAACCGTGCTTCATGTGCTGCGGAGCTATGGTTTGGACTAAGCTTGGCAGGCTTGTTTACGGCGCAAGCGACATAGATTTATGCGAAATTCTCGGTGAGGACGGAAACGAATGCTGCAAAACGGTATTTGAAAATTCCCCATTTAGGCCTGAGGTTACAGCCGGAGTACTCAGAGAAGAAAGCCTTAAGGTTTTGTCGGACTATTTCAGCAGTAATAAAAAGGGATAAAATGTGAAAACTCACATTTAATCCCCTTTTCCAAACGGCCCGATAAGGCTTTTGTCATCATATTCAATTTCATCCATTTGGGCGCCGGGAGATGACAGCGCAAGGTACATTACCTCCCCGGCGCCAGCCGCGTAAAGCGTTTTGGCGCACTCAAAAATTGTGCTTCCCGTTGTGTAAATATCGTCTATTAAAACAATTCTCATTCCGTTAATGTTATAATTTTCGTTAAGCCGAAAGGCGCCTCTCAGATTTTCTCGCCTTCTGTTTCTGTCAAGCCCCTTTTGAGCGGCTGTTTCCCTTGTTCTTACAAGCAGGTCGTCAATATGCGGCACATCAACAAGCCCCGATACTGTCTCCGCAATAACAGCAGACTGGTTAAAGCCTCTTTTTTTCTCTTTCTTTTTCCACAGAGGTACGGGAACAAGAATATCCGCCGACAGTATATCCATAAGAGCATTATCAATAACATATCTGGCCATATATTCTGCCAGCGCCTCTCCATCGGACCTATAGCCGTCATATTTAAATCTGAATACAGAAGCCTTAACCGCCTCGTACCTGAACACGCTGACGCCTCTGATAATTCCCGGCTCCTCATGGTCAAGGCTTGACAAATTGTTCAGAAAGGGCATATTTTCTGCGCATTGCTCACAAAGCCTTGGCTCTGCACTGTGCAGCTTTGTCGGCCTTTGGCAGAAAACACAGTTTTCGGGAAATATAAGCTTACAAAGATACTCCCTCATTATTCTCACCTGTTTCAAGCATAAAATCATAAAGGCTCTCCAGCCTATAGGCAAAGCCGGAATACCTGCTTACCTCCCTGTCGTTGGCAACCATACGGTTAACAGAGCTTTTAAGCCCTACAATTATTACATATTTTTTGGCTCTTGTCACAGCCGTATAAAGAAGGTTTCTTGACATAAGCATAGGAGGGCCGCTGTGAATCGGAATAATGACAACCGGATACTCGCTTCCCTGGGACTTGTGTATTGTGACGGCATAGGCAAGCTCCAGCTCGTCCAGAGCAGAAAACTCATAAACAGCCTGTCTCATATCGTCAAAGACCACAGTCACCGTTTCAGCCTGCTTATTGATTGATTTAACAATGCCCATATCTCCGTTATAAATACCTGTACCGTCGTCTATCGGTCGTCCGGCCTCATTTTCTATTTTCCAGGCTATATTATAATTGTTTTTAATCTGCATTACCTTATCGCCCTCGCGCAGAATACCCGACGGCGTTTCATATTCGTTCTTTTTTTGTGACGGAGGGTTCAGCGCCCTCTGAAGGGTTTTATTAAGCCCTGCCGCCCCTATATCGCCCTTGCGCATGGGAGTGAGCACCTGCATATCCGAAAACGAATCCACTCCTGTAAAGGACGGAAGCCTTTTTGTTATAAGCTCCACAATTTTTGACGGTATATCCGGAGCGTAGGAGGCGTTTACAAAAAAGAAATCCGTGCCGCTGCCGTTCATTACAGGCTCGGCCCCGCCGTTTATTCTATGGGCGTTCATAATAATAGCGCTTTCCCTTGCCTGCCTGAAAATTTCCGTCAGACGAACCACCTTGATTTTTCCGCTTTTTATTATGTCCTTAAGGACGTTTCCTGCGGCTACAGACGGAAGCTGGTTGGCATCCCCCACAAGGATAAGCCTTGTTCCCGGCTCAACGGCCTTAAGCAGGTTATTAAAAAGCTGCATGTCAACCATTGATACCTCGTCTATTATAACCACATCCGCATCTATCGGCTCCGTCTCATTTTTCTCAAACTTCTGTCTTCCGCTGTCCTCATCGGTATAGGCCATTCCCAGCATGCGGTGTATTGTCTTAGCCTCAATTCCAGTTGTGTCCGTCATTCTTTTGGCGGCCCTGCCCGTTGGCGCCGCCAGAACAACCTCCATTCCGCCGCTTTTAAATATTTGTATTATCGTATGAATTATAGTTGTTTTACCTGTTCCGGGACCTCCTGTTATTACAAGAACTCCCTCCTTCATAGCCTCAATTACCGCCTCTCTCTGCTGGCTGGCAAGGTATATTCCTGTTTTGTCCTCCACGCTGTCGATTTTCTCATTTATTTTGTCCATGTCGGCGTCATCATGGAAAAATGACAGCTCAAGCAGTTTTTTCGCGGCGGCTATTTCAGTATAATACATGGGCATAAGATATACGGCGTCTATATCGTCTATTTTCTCATTAAACACCTTATGCTCAATCTGAAGCTCCCGCAGGCAGTTATTGGCCGTATCCCCGTCAACATCAAGTATCTCACCGGCCTGCTTGATGAGCGTTTCCCTCGGCATAAAGACATTGCCGTCGGTAAGCGACGTGTTAAGTATATATTTAATACCTGATTTTATCCTGTAGGGAGAATCCTGCGGTATCCCCATTGAATAGGCTATCCTGTCTGCAATTTTAAAGCCTATGCCTACTACGTCCTCGGCCATTCTGTAGGGGTTTTCCTTTATAACGTCTATGGTCCTGTAACCGTATTTTTTATATATTTTCATGGCGTAGGCAGGCGAGACGCCGTATTCCTGCAAATACAGCATTACCTTCCTTACGTCCCTTTGTGAGCAAAATGAATTATGAACGGCCAGCGCCTTGTCGTAGGTTATACCCTTTATCTCAACCAGCCTGTCAAACTTTTCCTCTATAACATAAAATGTGGCTGCGCCAAACTTGTCTACTATTTTTTTAGCCGTCTTAGGCCCTATTCCCTTTACGGCGCCGGAGGAGAGATATTTCTCAATGGCAGCGGCCGTAGTAGGCACCATTCTTTCATAATACTCGACCTTAAACTGCATGCCGTAGGTTGGGTGTATAACCATTCCCCCGGAAAGCTTGAAGGTATCGCCCCTTCTTATCTGAGGAACGGTACCGACGCAGATTAATTCATCCCCATCGTCAGATTTAAAATCGAAAACGGCATAGCCGTTATCATCGTTATAAAAAATCACATCTTCAACGGCTCCTTCGAGCATGAGAGCCTCTTCCATCCGTATCACCTGCCTTTGGCTAATTATACTATACAAATTTCGATTTTACAAATGAGCCGGGACAGGTTATTATATTAGTGGAGGTATTAAAATGAAACCATATAACTCATTAAGTGACCATCTTAAGGAAACCTTTGGCGCGAAAACCGTAAAGCTGTCGGTAAACGCAGGCTTTACCTGCCCAAACAGGGACGGGCATATCAGTAACGGCGGCTGTATATTCTGCAGTGGCAGCGGTTCAGGCGATTTTGCTCCGTCGGCGGAGCTGCCAATTGCACAACAGCTTAAGCTGTCCAGGCAGCGGTTATCTGATAAATGGCCGGAGGCTAAATATATAGCGTATTTTCAGGCGTTTACCAATACCTATGCGCCAGCTGAGGAGCTGGAGAGAAAGTATCGTGAGGCGCTTTCCTGCGACGGAATTGACGGACTTGCAATAGCGACAAGGCCGGACTGTATGGGTGACGATGTTGTCGGACTGCTGGACAGACTTAATAAGGAAACCCACCTTTGGGTAGAGTTCGGCCTTCAGACCTCCAATGAGGAAACCGCCAGATTGATAAACAGGGGCTACGAAAATTCCGTATATACTTCAGCAATGAAAAAGCTTAAGGAAAGGAATATAGAAACCGTTACCCATATAATACTGGGGCTTCCCGGCGAAACAAGAGACGATATGAGAAATTCTGTTAAATTTGCCGCCGACGCCGGAACTGACGGTATAAAGCTTCAGCTGCTTCATATTATCAGAGGCACAAGGCTGCATGAGATGTACCTAAATAAGCCCTTTCATGTTATGACGAGGGACGAATACACAGACACAGTCATTGATATGATAGAACATATGCCGCCCAATATTGTAATTCACAGGCTGACAGGCGACGGAAACCGCAGCGAGCTGGTGCAGCCAACATGGAGCATGGACAAGCGCGGTGTTTTAAATGAGATACACAAAAAAATGAAAATGCATGAAAGTTATCAGGGAAAATTGTTGAAATAGATAATTGTATAATTAATAACAATAGTTTATAATATAAATCTAGTCTAAAATTTCATCGGCGGTGGTCAATATGTACGACAATACAAGGGCTTTGGCAGAAAACAAGCTCATTATATTGTATTTAATCGAAAAAATAGAGATTCCTCTCTCAAACAGTGAAATATGCCAGTTTGCCCTTGAGAAAAACCTGATGGACTATTTCAGTATTCAGCAGTACCTTTCGGAGCTTGTTGACAGCGGCCTTCTTGAGATGATCACTGAAAACAACAGCACCCGCTACACAATAACGGCTGACGGAGAGGATACGCTGAATTATTTTATTAAGCACATATCGAACTACGCCAAAACTGTAATAAACACATACGCCAAGGAAAATTCCAAAAGGATAAGAGCCGAATATGCTGTAACGGCCAACTATTTTCAGGAAATGAACAATGAATATACGGTAAAGTGCGGAGTATACGACAGCGACGGAACAACGTCCCTTATGGAAATAAGCATTAACGTAGCCACTAAGGACCAGGCCAGGACAATATGCCGCAACTGGAAAAATAATGTTGCCGACCTTTACGGGGATATTATGCTGACATTGGCAACGGAACCCAAAAATGAGACTGATGACGGCCCTAAGCCAATAACAATAAAAAAGTAAACCTTAACCTCTACAAGTTCGTTTACTACTAAATTGGGTAGGCGCGTTACAAAACGGCAAATTGTATAGTTACAAATTTAAATTCTTCAAAATACAAATAGGACTGCCCTTCAGGCAGTCCATTTTTTTATTTGTTTAAATATCTCTGCAGGCTTTCCGCCAGCATTCCTATATGTACTCCGTCTACAAATGAATGGTGGGCCTGAACTGAAAACGGAAGTATTATTTTTCCGTCCCTCTCAAAATATTTACCCCAGTCAAACATAGGTACAGCATTGTCGTGCCTGCCCTGGTTGGTATGTGAAATATGAGTGTAGGACACCCACGGCAGGGGCGAGAAAACAAAAACATCATTTCCAGGGGGGCCTGTAAAGAATTCCTTCTGCTCCTTGGCCGTCCTTGCCGCCGTATGGACATAGTCCTCAAGAGTGTCTGCCATTCTCACGTTTACCATCTTAAACAGCTCCTCGCCTCTGCCCAGATATGTAAACGATGTGTCTATCCTATCATAAAGTACAATTTCTCCGTTTATAAAACGGTATCTGAATTCAGCAATGCTGTTGGCGCATCTGCCGACTGCGTATATCATCGCCATTGTAAAAGAATAACCCTTTGTTCTGACCATATTTAAAAAATTGGTTATATCAAGTTCAAAGGTAACGCAGAACATCGGCTCAACACAGTTTCTGAATACGGCACAGTGTGCGCTCCGATTCCAGCTTCTCTCATCTATTACAGTATATTTATTCGGCATGGCTGTCCGCCGCCCTTTTATCCACGCTCTTTGCCATAAGATTTGCTATAACCGCGCCGAATACATTATGCCATACGCTGAAAACAGCTCCCGGAATGGCAGCCATAGGCATAGCCGCAAAGTTAGCTATTGCCAATGAGGTGGCAAGTCCTGAATTCTGCATGGCGGTCTCTATCGCAATGGCATTTATCTGAGGCTGTCCGTAGCCCAGCGCCTTTCCAAGCAGTCCGCCTGTTATGTATCCGCTTATATTAAGCAGCGCTACCACAACAACGATTACAATTCCGGCCTCCATAATTTTGGCAGCATTGTTTGAAACAACTGCTCCTACAATCAAAGTAATGGCTATTACCGAAACCAGCGGAAGTATTTTCTGGAGCTTCTCACTGAGCTTTGGAAGCGCCTTGTTTAAAATAACGCCCAAAACAATAGGAACCACTACAACCTTAACTATGGAAAAGAACATACTTGCAAAGCTTACATCAAGCTTTTCCCCCACAAAAAGCAAGGTAAGCATTGGCGTCAGCACCGGAGCCAGACAGGTTGATACCCCCGTCATTGCGACAGAAAGGGCAACATCCCCCTTTGCAAGATACGTCATAACATTGGACGCAGTTCCGCCTGGGCATACCGCCACCAGCAGAAAGCCAACCGTAAGCTCCGGAGAAAGCTTAAATATTTTAGAAAGCCCCAGCGCTATAAACGGTGTGACAACAAAACGAAGTATTGTCTGTCCTATAACGCCCTTGGGCTTTTTAAAGCATTCCGCAAAATCCGACATTTTGAGCGTAAGTCCCATGCCAAGCATAACAATCATAAGCAGCGGATTTACCCAGCTTACCTTAATCCATGTCATTGCCTGTGAGAAAAACAAAGAAATACAAGTAACAATAAGTACAATAACCGCCATATATTTGCCTGCCAGAGCGGCAAGCTTTTCTACAAATTTCATATTCTCACCCTTCTGATATATGGGCGATGAAATCCCCCAATACTTTAATAGATTACATCATCCCGTTTCAAAATTCATGCGGGCATTTTATACCCGCATAATAATACTAATTATTCGAGCACAGCTCCCTTTGAAGCGCTTGAAACCAGCTTGGCATATCTTGCCGCATAGCCTGTTGTCACCTTAGGCTGTCTGGGCTTCCACTGCGCCCTGCGTTTTTCCATTTCATCGCTGCCGACCTGCACGTCAATCTTTCTTCCCGGTATGTCTATGGAGATAATATCCCCTTCCTCAACAAGGCCTATCGGTCCGCCAACCGCAGCCTCGGGACATACGTGTCCAATTGACGCCCCTCTGGTGGCCCCTGAGAAACGTCCGTCAGTAATAAGCGCAACCTCCTTATCCAGGCCCATTCCGGCTATTGCCGACGTAGGGTTCAGCATTTCTCTCATTCCGGGTCCGCCCTTAGGTCCTTCATAGCGGATAACAACAACGTCACCCGGCTTAATTTTTCCGTCATAAATCGCCTTTATTGCGTCCTCCTCACAGTCAAAAACCCTAGCGGGCCCGCTATGTACAAGCATTTCCTCTGCAACGGCGGCCTGCTTTACAACACAGCCCTCGGGAGCAAGATTTCCCCTAAGCACCGCAATGCCGCCGGTTTTCATAAACGGCCTGTCAATGGGCCTTATTATTTCCTCGTTAAGATTTACCGCGTCGGCAATATTTTCGGCAATTGTTTTTCCCGTGCAGGTTATCAGGTCCGTCTTAATAAGTCCGGCCTCCGCCAGCTCCTTCATAACCGCGTAAACTCCGCCTGCCTTGTCAAGGTCCTCTATATACGCGTCTCCGGCAGGAGCGAGATGACATAGATTAGGCGTTCTGTTTGAAATCTCGTTGGTAAAATCCAAATCCATTTCTATGCCGCACTCATGCGCGATTGCAGGCAGATGCAGCATTGTATTTGTGGAGCAGCCAAGTGCCATGTCGATTGTCTCGGCATTATGGAAGGCTTCCTTCGTCATTATGTCCCTTGGCCTGATGTCCTTTTCAACCAGCTCCATAATCTTCATTCCTGTTTCCTTAGCCAAACGTATTCTAGCCGAATATACAGCCGGTATGGTTCCGTTTCCCCTAAGTCCCATTCCGATTGCCTCAGTCAGGCAGTTCATTGAATTGGCCGTGTACATTCCTGAGCAGGAGCCACAGGAGGGACATGCGTTCTCCTCATATTCCTGAAGTCCGTCAGCGTCAAGCCTGCCTGCCTTATACGCGCCTACCGCCTCAAACATATGGGACAGACAGGTTCTTCTGCCGTCGCTGAGCGTCCCAGCAAGCATTGCCCCTCCGGAACAGAAAATAGTCGGCACGTTTATTCTGGCTGCCGCCATAAGAAGCCCCGGTACGTTTTTATCACAGTTGGGTATCATTACCAGACCGTCAAACTGGTGCGCCAGTGCCATTGCTTCGGTAGAATCTGCAATTAAATCCCTTGTAACAAGGGAATATTTCATTCCGATATGCCCCATGGCAATACCGTCGCATACCGCGATGGCAGGAAATTCAATAGGGGTTCCTCCCGCCATTCTTATTCCCGCCTTAACTGCCTCTGAAATTTTATCCAAATTCATGTGCCCCGGAACAATTTCGTTTTTAGACGAAACAACACCGATTAAAGGCCTTTCCATTTCGGCCTTGGTCAGGCCAAGCGCGTAGAACAGCGACCTGTTGGGAGCCCTCTCCACACCGTTGGTCACGTTTTGACTGTACTCTTTCATATAATCTCCTCCTCACAATTTGTCAGTCAAGTTATTTACTTGTCTGAATACAAATTATCACACAAATCCCTTGCTGTCAATGAAAATACCGTAAATATGGCATCAATTAGGCAACAATCTCTGTTTTAACCAAAATTGAAACCGCAAACTTGTCTAAAAAGTATACAAGTAATATTGTCAACAATTGATTTTGCAACTATAATTGAGTAAAGGAGTTGGAGAAATGATAAAGAAAAAAAGCCTTGTTCAGCAGGTTGCCGACGATATATACAGACTGATAGTTGAAGAAAAGGAGTTTAAGCCGGGAGAACAGCTCCCGAACGAAAATATTTTGTCCTCACAGCTTGGCGTAAGCCGCGCTACGCTTAGGGAGGCCATCAGAATACTGGCTTCACAGGGAGTTTTGGAGGTATACCGCGGTAAGGGAACCTTTATTAATTCCGACATGCAGTCCTTCAGTGATTTCGGGCTGGAAAGCATGGAGAGAATTAGAGTCCATCTTAAGGATTTATATGAGGCCAGGCTTCTTTTTGAACCTGAGATTGCGGCTATAGCCTGCCGAAGGGCAACCGACAGCGAGCTTGAGAATATATTTGATATTGGCCATGAGGTTGAAAAAACAATACTTAAGGGAATTGACAGAACAGAAATAGACCAGGAATTCCACCGTGCGATTGTGCAGGCCTCACATAATGATTTTATGATGAGGCTTCTTCCCGTTGTAAACAGGGCCGTAAAGGAGTCCATAATGCTTAACGACGGCTGCCAGCTTCCGGCGGAGGACATACTGGCCAAGGACACCCTGAGGGACCACGGCCTTCTGATGGAATTTTTAAAAAAGCGTGACGCCGCCGGCGCGAAATACGCCATGTCCATACATCTTCACCACGCCATAACCAATTTAAATCTGAATGTGGGCGAGGATCCGATATTCTGACATTCCATGGCTCCTAATCAAAAAATGGAGTCTATTTATGATATTCTCAAATATGAAAGAAAGACAGGTGTTTCATGAATACATTATTTATCGGCATAGGCGAAATGGGCTTTGGAATGGCAAAAAACATACTTTTGAAAAACAAATCCCTTGTTATATGGAACCGTACTAAGGACAAGCCCCATGTAAACGAGCTGATGGCAATGGGCGCGCAGTTCGCTGAAAATATTGGCCGTGCAGTATCCTCCGCCGATTTCGTATGCTTTAATCTAACTGAGGACAAGGCTGTCCGCGCAGTTGCTCAAACTGTTGTCCCTTATATTAACAAGGAAACGGTTATCTTAGATTTCAGTACTGTATCTCCTGATACAGCCATAGGCGTTAATGAAATGTTTAATAACGCCGGGGCCTTCTATCTGGACTGCCCTGTAAGCGGCGGAAGCGCCGGAGCTGAGGCCGGAACCCTTACAATAATGGCTGGAGGCGAAAAACAGGCTTTTGAAAGAGCCATGCCGCTATTAAATATGTGCGGAAAAAACATACAGTATATGGGGCCGTCAGGCTCGGGACAAAAGGCAAAGCTGATAAACCAGCTTATGACGTGGGTCAATCAGGCCGTTGTATGCGAGGGAATGCTGCTTGCCGAGAGGGCCGGCATTGACCTGACGGCCTTATATAAGGCCCTGTCTACATCATGGGGACGAAGCTGGATGCTTGAGCGGTCCGTTGAAAAATATATAATACCCGGTAATTTTGACGCCCAGTCGGGACTTGAGCTCATGGTAAAGGACTTTAACCTGATAAGCGACATGGCAATGAAGTCTGAGTGCGATATTCCAATAGCTGCCAAGGCAAAGGAAATATACGACCAGGCCATGGATGAGGGGCTTGCTAAAAAGGACCCCTCGGTCATAATTGAGGTAATGCGTGAAAATCTGAAAAGGAGCTGCCCATATGAGAAGTGATACTATAAAAAAGGGGCCTCTCGCCCTTCCCCAGCGCGCCATGCTTAAGGCTGTTTCATTGACAGACACTGAAATGGAAAGGCCCTTTGTAGCTGTCGTTAATTCAAAAAACGATTTTGTTCCGGGGCACATTCATCTGAATGATATAGCCGAGGCTGTAAAGGCAGGAATAAGAATGGGCGGCGGAGTCCCCTTTGAGTTTAATACAATCGGCGTATGCGACGCAATTGCGATGGACCACATTGGAATGAAATATTCCCTGCCAAGCAGGGAGCTTATAGCCGACAGTATAGAAGCGATGCTGATGGCAAACCCCGTTGACGCGGCTGTATTTATACCCAACTGCGATAAAATTGTTCCCGGTATGCTTATGGCTGCCTGCCGTTTGAACATACCCTGCGTATTTGTCAGCGGAGGCCCCATGCAGGCCGGCAAGGTAGGCGGCCGAAGGGTTGCCGGAACCGACCTGACGGAGGCCGTAGGAAAATACAGCATAGGCGAGTATACAGACAGGGACATAAAGGAATTTGAAAACCATGCCTGCCCCGGCTGCGGCTCCTGTGCTGGAATGTATACAGCCAACTCCATGAACTGCCTGAGCGAGGTTCTTGGACTGGCGCTTCCCGGAAACGGCACAATACTTGCCGTAACATCTGAAAGAAGGCGGCTTGCCAAAACCGCCGGCATGCAGGTTATGGAGGTACTGCGTGAGAACCGGCGCCCCAGCGACATACTTACCAAGGAAGCCTTTGACAACGCCCTTCATGCTGAAATGGCCATAGGCTGCTCGACAAACACAATGCTGCATCTTCCGGCAATCGCCCACGAGCTTGGAATTAAGCTCAGCCTTGAATATATTGACGGAATAAGCAGAGAAACGCCCCAGCTATGCAAAATTAATCCGGCAGCTCCTGTATACATGGAGGATTTATATGATGCCGGCGGAATATCGGCTATATTAAAGGAGCTTTACAAGCACGCACTGATAAACGGCAGTACTGTCGGCGTAACAAACAGACCCCTTAAGGATATTCTTGAGGAAAGCGCAGGCGCAGACGGAACCGTAATCCGCAAATTTGAGAACCCGTGGCGAGGTGACGGCGGTCTTGCTGTGCTTAAGGGAAATTTATGTCCCGACGGAGCTGTTGTCAAGCAGGGGGCTGTCCTTGAAAACATGCTGATTCATACAGGCCCGGCTAAAATATACGAGAGCGAGGAGGACGCCGCGCACGGCATACTCGCGGGACAGGTTAAAAAAGGCGACGTAGTTGTAATCAGGTATGAAGGGCCAAAGGGCGGGCCGGGAATGCAGGAAATGCTCACCCCAACCGCTGTGCTGGCCGGACAGGGACTTGACGGGCACGTGGCACTTATCACCGACGGACGCTTTTCCGGTGTATCCCACGGAGCCGTTATCGGCCATATTTCTCCCGAGGCTGCGGAAGGCGGATTATTAGCCTTTGTTGAGGACGGGGATTTAATAGAAATTGATATTCCGGGACGCAAGCTTAATTTGCTTGTCGATGAGGATATAATCAGCCTGCGCCGTCAGAAATGGAGCGGCCCGCCAAAGCGCAGCGTAGGCGGCTATTTAAAGCGTTACTCAAAGCTGGTGACATCGGCCGCCGAGGGAGCGGTATTTAAGGATATATAAAAAAAGGCCCTGTATAAATACAGGGCCTAAAAATTATTTTTCTCCGTTAGCAATAAGCTGATATTCCAACTCTTCCTCTGTCGGCGGCGCGGCCATTCTTGCCGCTACCGGCGTATATTTCTTGTTATTTTCCCATCTGTAATTGTTTTTCTTAATTACAAAATGACAGATAAGCAGTGCAATAAGGCCACAGATGAAGCTTAAAACCTCCCTGTTGAAGCCGGGAATAACCCTTGACAGCCCAAAGTAGCCTGCCACAATGCCTGCAAGCAAGCCCAGACACGGAAATCCGTACATTATAAGCACAGCCGTTAAAAATCCATCCTGCTGAAGCTCAAGCTCAACCCAGTCCCCTGCCGAGGCTCCACATTCATTGGACGCCTCAAGTATCATTTCCTTTGATGAAAACGTCATACAGGCACGGCATTTGGCACATGCCTCTGTTCTAAGCATTTTAACAACAACTTTATTATTAGGCTTAACCTGTGTAACCTGTCCTTTTTCAGCCATTATATCTACCTCCAATCAAGTATAAGGCGCTATTGCTATTATAGATATAATCCCCCTAAATTTCAAGGTTTTTCACCCTATTTTTGCGGCGGCAATATATTCTGGCAACAGTCACCTTTATAAGGGCTGTTATCGGGACTGCAAATACCATTCCCCATATTCCGAACAAACCGCCAAAAACCGACAGGGCAAGTATAACAAGCACAGGGTGCAGCTTTACCTTATCTCCCACAATTTTTGGCACAATAACGACGCTGTCAAGCTGCTGCAGAAGTATAACTACAATTGCCGCATACAGCGCTTTCATCGGCGTGCCGCCAAGCAGAGCTACGCTTATGGCAAGCAAAAAGGCGACTATGGCTCCCACATACGGAATAAGATTTGAAAAGCCTGAGATAACGCCGATTATAAAAGGATAGTCAATTCCGATTATAAGGAAGCTGAGGCTGATAAGCGTTGCCATTACTATAGCGTCGGTAAGCTGTCCGCTGATATATCCCGAAAATATTTTATTCGCCTCTGACAGCGAATCAAGTATACCCTCTGCATGCCTTGGCATGACGGTCTTTATTATATCCCTTCCGTAAAAAAGGATTTTCTCCTTTTCCATAAGAAAGTAAAAGGCCACAGTAAGGCCGATTAACAGGTCTACGGCAAACGAGCCAATGGCTGAAGCCCTTTGAGCGAAATAGCCTGAAAAGCGTTCAATTCCTGCCTTAATGAAATTCATAATTCCCTCAAATATGCTGGCCTCGCTTTCAATAATGCCCATTTCTGACAGCCTGACGTTCAGCTGCTTTAATGTGTTTGTGAAGCCGAATACGGAGTTTCTTATTTTCTGTTCAATAAGGCCCAAATCTGCCTCTCCTATTCCTGTTACGGCAAATATAATCAGCAGAATAATGCCGGAAAACAGTATAAGATAAAGGATAGCGGTGCCTGCCACTCTTTTTTTGAAGGTTCTTTTTTTCTGTTTTTTCGACATTCTGTCACAAAAACCCTGCAGCAAATCGACCGCAGGGTTCACAATGTACGAAAATATGACAGCTATTATAAGCGGAGAAAGCACGCTGGCCGACGCCTCCAAAAATCCCTCGACCTTCATGACGGCCGCAGGCGCGTTTTTAAGCAAAAGCGCGATGGCGTAAATGGCAATAAGGGTAACTATAACATGAAATGAAATTTTCAGGTACTGTTTATCCCATGGCAGCTTCAAGTCTATTCCTCCGAATTTCATTTAAGTTTTGACAGCACAAACCTGACAAAATTCCATGTACGCTCAACCGAGGAAATAGATATTCTTTCCATCGGCGTATGAACGTCATGCATTTCAGGTCCTATTGATATTATATCAAGACCGGGCACCTTTGACGACAAAAGGCCGCACTCCAATCCTGCGTGTATAGCCTCAATGCGCGGCTCTTGGCCGAACATTTCTTTGTAGGCCTGAACACAGATATTTCTTAACGGGCTGTCAGGTTTATACTGCCAGCCCGGATATTGTGATTTTATGATAAGCTGGCCGTTTACAAGCTCCGCAATTATCGACAGTCTTTCCAAAATGTCGTATTTAACCGTTGCGAGAGAGCTTCTTACGGCACTTACAAGCTCAATATACTCGTCGTTAGTCTTTACAATTCCAATATTGTTTGAGCTTTCCACCAGTCCGTTTATCTCAAGGCTTACCCTCTGCACACCATAGGGTATAAGATTAAGGGCGTAAATAATTCTTCCGGCGCAGTCCTCGTCCAGAACCTTAACGTATTTCTGTTCAGACCTTTCGGCAACAACATATATTCTGTCCTCGCTGGCGGAGTACTCCGTATTGAAAACCGACTCAAGCTGTGCGCATAAGTCCTCAAGCTCCTCAATATCCTCCGGGGCAATCATAATAACCGCGTCGGCTTCCCTTGTAATAGCATTGTCCATAAGCCCGCCGTTTATACTTACAAGCCGATAGAAAAACAGCTTGGCTGTCTGACGCATAATTCTGGCCATAAGCTTATTGGCGTTCGCCCTCTGGAGGTGTATATCACTGCCTGAATGACCGCCGAGCAGTCCCCTTATTTTTATATTCACTGGGACAAGCCCTTCTGGAACGGCCTCCCACTGGGCAGGTATCCTTATGGCGGCCTTTGCCCCGCCGCAGCAGCTTACAACAAAAACACCCTCATCCTCAGAATCAATGTTAATCAGCCTTTCCCCGTGAAGAACTGAAGCGTCAAAGTGCTGCGCTCCGCCCATTCCGACCTCCTCATCGGTTGTAAACAGGCATTCCAGCTCAGGGTGCTCAAGCGAATTGTCTTCCAAAAGCGCAAGGCCAATGGCCACCGCTATGCCATCGTCTGCTCCAAGCGTTGTTCCGTCGGCCCTCAGCCAGTCTCCGTCAACAATAAGCCTTATACCCTCTGTTAAAAAATCATGCTCTGTCTTTTTATCCTTTTCACAAACCATATCAAGGTGTCCCTGGATTATTACTCCCGGAGCGTTCTCATATCCCTTTGAAGCCGGCTTTCTTATTACGACGTTATTTTTCTCGTCGCGGTACGAATACAGGCCCAGCCCGCTAGCCACCGAAAGGCAGTAATCGCTTACTGCCTTTTCGTTTCCGCTTCCTCTTGGAATATTTGAAATTTGTTCGAAGTAATAAAAAACTCTTTCGGGATTTAAATTCGCTGTTATCATGCAAACATCTCCAAATCAGTTTTTAAAGCTGTGTATAGGCGAAGGAATCCTTCCTCCTCTTGCAATAAATTTCTCACAGGAGAATTTATTTACCGGCATAATCGGCGCATAGCCTAAAAGTCCGCCGAACTCTACCCTCTCGCCGGTTTCCTTTCCTATTACGGGAATAATCCTCACAGCCGTTGTTTTATTATTAATCATTCCGATTGCCGCCTCGTCGGCAATAATGCCTGAAATTGTCGAGGCCGGCGTACTGCCAGGTATTGCTATCATATCAAGGCCAACGGAGCATACACAGGTCATTGCCTCAAGCTTCTCCAGCGTAAGAGCTCCCTTTTCAGCGGCCTCTATCATGCCGTGGTCCTCGCTTACTGGTATAAACGCGCCGCTTAAGCCTCCTACGTATGAGGATGCCATAACGCCGCCCTTTTTAACATTATCGTTGAGAATTGCAAGCGCTGCGGTTGTGCCCGGCGCTCCTGCCTCCTCAAGACCCATTTCCTGAAAAATTTCTGCTATGGAGTCGCCAATTGCCGGTGTGGGGGCAAGTGAAAGGTCGATAATGCCAAAAGGCACGTCAAGTCTCCTGGATGCCTCCTGAGCAACAAGCTGCCCTGCCCTAGTAATCTTAAACGCCGTTCTTTTTACCTGCTCGCACAGCGTTTCAAAATCTGCGTCCCTTACCTGCTCCAGCGCTCTTTTTACAACTCCGGGTCCGCTGACGCCTACATTAATTACGCAGTCCCTCTCTCCAACGCCGTGGAAAGCGCCTGCCATAAAGGGGTTGTCCTCAACGGCATTGCAGAAAACGACAAGCTTTGCACAGCCAATGCAGTCCTTATCCTTTGTAAGCTCGGCAGTTTTTAAAATTATTTCGCCCATATCCTTTACGGCGTCCATGTTAAGTCCGTTTCTTGATGAGCCGATGTTTATTGACGAGCATACCATATCAGTGGCAGCAAGCGCCTCTGGTATGGATTTAATAAGTATTTCATCGCCGTGTGCGCAGCCCTTCTGCACGAGCGCGGAAAATCCGCCGATGAAATTTACTCCAACTTCCTTTGCGGCCCTGTCAAGCGTTTCCGCAACCGATACGTATGAATCAGTATTGCAGCCCGCGGCGGCAATAGCGATGGGAGTTACGGAAATTCTTTTGTTTACGACGGGAATACCGTACTGTCTTGCTATATCGTCGCCTGTCTTAACTAAGTTTTCCGCTTTTCCAGTAATTTTATCATAAATTTTCTGATTAAATTTTTTTATATCGCTGTCAGCGCAGTCCAGAAGGCTTATGCCCATAGTGATTGTTCTAACGTCGAGATTTGATTCCTTAATCATCTTATTGGTCTCGACGATTTCCATTCTTGAAAGCATTGGTCAGGCCTCCTTCTATTATATTCTGTGCATGGAATTAAATATGTCCTCATGCTGTATTTTAATTATAACTCCGATATCCTTGCCAAGCTTTTCAAGCCCATCGGCTATTTCTGAAAAACGCTCGTCCGTCTCGTTCATTTCTACTATCATAAGCATGTTAAGATACCCCTGAATTATTGTCTGGGAAATATCAAGAATATTAATCTCACGGTCAGCCAGGAAGGAGCAAACCTTTGCAATAATACCAACTTTATCTGTACCTAATACTGTAATTATGGCTTTCATATTAGTCCTCCATTCAAAATAATTATTTTATCGTCTGATTTTATCACATTAAAGTTAAAAATACCATAGTTTACGGTGTATTTTGATAAAAAAAGCCGCCGTTTTACCGGCGGCAAAAATTACATAAACACAAACATCAATACAAACAGCAGCGTCATAATATATGTTCCCCTTCTGACGCTTCGCCATTTGCCGCTGAACACATTGATAAAGGTATGCGTCACAAGGCCAAGCGCTATGCCGTTTACAAGGCTGTAGGTAAGCGGTATAAACGCCATGGTGAAGAATGCGGGAAGGGCCTCCTCAACATCGTGGAAGTTTATCTGCTTTACCACCGCCATCATAAATACTCCCGTAATAATGAGGGTGGTTGCCGTAGCAGCCGAAGGTATAACCGAAGCGAAGGGCGCAATAAAAATCGCAAGAACAAACAGCAGGGATGTGACAACGCCGGAGAAGCCTGTTCTTCCGCCCTCTACCGCCATCGCTGTGCTTTCAACAAAGGTTGATACCGAGGTAATACCCATTGCGGAGCCAACAACTGTTGCGACCGCGTCCGCCTCAAGGGTTTTCTTAATCTTCTCGTTTGTCTCGTCATGGTGAACCCTGTGGTCAAGTATATGGTCTGTAGCTATTACAGTGCTCATTGTTTCAAATACGTCCATTATGCAAAGGGTGATTATTATAGCTCCCGCCGCAATCAGGCCCCCTGCCATGCCAAGCTCTCCCCCGTGGTTCAAAAATCCGGCAAAGTCCATTTTAAAGGCCGTAGGGAGTATCGCCCCAAAATCATACGCAAACAGGTTTATTTCCCCATGATGAAAAAGTCCCAAGGGTATGGCGGCTAAAATAACTATTATTTTTCCTATAAGTATAGCCCCGTGTATGTGCTTATAATGGAGTACCGCAATAAGCACCAATCCGGCGATACACAGTATTGTGCTCATTGTGTTATAATCTGAAAGGCCGGCAAACTGTACAAACTTAACAAGATGGTGGCTGTCCGCCACTACCATATGACATTTCTGCATGCCCATAAACGCTATGAAAAGACCTATGCCCGCAGTAACCGCATATTTTATATTATGTGGAATTGCCTTTCTGATTTTATGCTCCATTCCAAAAAACGTAAGGATAAAAAATACGATGCCGCTTATAAATACGGCAGCAAGCGCCTGCTCATAGGAATATCCGAGCTCACCGCAAACAGTGTATGTAATAAAGGTCGCTATGGCAAGGCTTGGACCCTGCGCAAAAGGGATGCCCGTTCTCAGGGCTGTTATGAGGGTTCCCACCGCGGCCGCTATACATGCCGCTATAGTAAGGGATACAAGCATTTCATCGGCTGTCAGGCCGTTGTGAAGAACAAAACTGCCCACCAGCTCCCCCGCCTCGTTAAATGCCTCCGGAAATGCTCCCATAATCGTATTAGGCACTAGGAAAAGCAGGTATACCATTGTAAAAAACGCTGTCAGGCCTGAAAATATTTCTGTCTGAATAGATGAATTATTCTCCTTAATTTTAAAATATTTTTCAATTTTTGTCTTCATTGCAAGTCTCCTTTTGATTGAAATTGGGCAAAAAAACAGCAGCCTTATATGCTGTCATTTCACACTTATATGAAATTATATCATAATTTATGACTTAAGCACAATTCGCACTTTTGTACAAAAAAGCGGCAAAAAAACAGCGGATACAATGGTATCCGCTGTTAAAAATGCTTATTTTATTACTCTGCCTTAGCTTCTTCAGCCTTAGGAGCCTCCGCAGCGGGAGCCTCTGTCTTAGGTGCCTCAGGTGCGGCAGGAGCGGCGGGCTTAGGTGCCTCAACCTTGTATCCTGTGATAACCTTCTTAGGACACTTGTTAGCACACATGCCACAGTTCTTACACTTATCATAATCAATAACAGCAATGTTATCAATTACGTGGATAGCGTCAAACTTACAAGTCTTTTCACAAATCTTGCAGCCGATACATCCAGCTGAGCAAACAGACATAACTGCCTTGCCCATGTCTTTGGATGAACACTGTACTTTAACCTTTTTCTTCTTAGGTACAATCTCAATAATGTGTTTAGGACATGTGGAAACACACTTTCCGCATGAAACACATAAATCGGGATCAACAACGGCTACGCCGTTTTCAATTTTAATAGCATCGAACTTACATGCCTTAACACAGCTTCCAAGTCCCATACATCCGTAGGCACATGCCTTTGATGATGCTCCCGCAAGCTGAGCTGCCATGATACAGTCGTCAATTCCGTCATAATCATATTTGTTCTGAGCTTTGTCACATGTTCCGCCGCATTTTACAAACGCAACAGTAGGTTCTGTTTCCTCAGCCACAACACCCATTACCTCAGCAATAGCTGCCGCAGCTTTAGCGCCGCCGGGTGCGCAGGCGTTAACAGGAGCTTTTCCCGCAACAATAGCAGTCGCAAGACCGCCGCAGCCGGGATATCCGCAGCCGCCGCAGTTGGCGCCCGGAAGGCATTCCTGTACCTGTCCTACTCTGGGGTCTTCATCTACTGCAAATATTTTGCTGGCAAAACCGAGGATTGCACCAAAAACGATACCTAATCCTCCTATGCTGACAATAGCAAAAATAATAGCCTGTGTATCCATTTTTTGTCACCCCTCCGTATTATAATCCCATTGCTTTAACGATTTCTGAAACATTGATAAGTCCCTGGAAACCTAAGAAAGCAATAGACATAAGTCCTGCTGTAACCAGCGCAAAGGGAAATCCGTCAAATGCCTTAGGATGATCGCTCTGCTCAACTCTTTCACGAATACCTGCCATAAGCACGATAGCAACAGCGAAGCCTACAGCGCCGCCGAAGCCGTTAAGTACTGAAAGAATAAAGTTGTAGCCTGACTGCATGTTTGTAACCGCAACACCGAGAACGGCACAGTTTGTTGTGATAAGGGGAAGATAAACACCAAGTGACTGATAAAGCGCTGGTGAGCTCTTCTTAATGAACATCTCAACGAACTGAACGAGAGCCGCGATAACAAGGATGAACGCGATATTGTAAAGATAGTTAATTCCGAGTTTTGCTAAAATAAAGTTATAGATTAAATATGTAGCAGCAGAGGCAAGCGTCATAACGAATATAACGGCTACACCCATACCAGCGGCAGTTTCTACTTTTTTGGAAACGCCAAGGAAGGGGCAGATGCCTAAGAACTGTGATAAGATGTAGTTGTTTACAAACACAGCTGCTAATATAAACAGTATATAATTCATGCTTTACCCTCCTCCTTATGCCGCAGCTTCTTCTTTAGCTGCTTTATTTGCTTTCATTTTATCAATAATTCTCTTGAATATCGCCATAAGCACACCGTATGTTATAAATGCTCCGGGAGCCATTATCATAACAAGTGTCTTAGGGAATGCATCGGGAAGAATTGTTGCTCCAAAGAGCGTGCCCGCACCAATAAACTCACGTACAAGGCCCATTACGCCAAGCGCGATTGTAAATCCAAGACCGTTACCGATACCGTCGCAAAGTGATGTTAAAGGTCCGTTTTTAGAAGCAAAAGCCTCGGCACGGCCAAGAACGATACAGTTAACAACGATAAGGGGAATATAAAGTCCCAGTGATTCGTTAAGCGCCGGTAAGAACGCTGACAGAAGCAGCTGAACGATTGTTACGAAGCTGGCGATAACTACGATAAAGCACGGTATACGTACAGTATCGGGAATTATTTTTCTTAATAATGAAATAAACAAGTTAGAGCAAACAAGTACGGCCATAGTTGAAAGACCCATGCCGATACCGTTAATTGCGCTTGTTGTTACAGCAAGCGTGGGACATGTACCGAGAACCTGTATGAACGTGGGGTTTTCGTCTATAATACCGTTTTTAATAGCACTTAGAGCCTTACTCATCAGTTAGCACCTCCTGCATATTCTACAGCCCAGTTAATAGCTGCTGTAACGCCGTTTGATACGGCTCTTGATGTAATTGTTGAGCTTGTGATAGCCTGAACCTGGCCGCCGTCCTTCTGAACAGCAACAGGAGCTGTCATCCCAACAAACTGATCCTGGAACCAGTCCTCTTTGGCATTGGCGCCAAGTCCGGGTGATTCCGCAAGGCTAAGTACAGAAATACCTGTAACAGCGCCCTCTGTGTCAACACCAACCATAAGGTCGATTGTTCCGCCGAAGCCGCTTGGAAGTACTTCAACAACATAACCGATTGTATTTCCTGAAGCGTCAAGAGCAACGTTAGCTGATTTAACTCCGATTCCGTCGTAGTTCTCATCAGCTGCAAGTTCTATTTCCTCGAATGAAGCCGCATCGCCGAACACCTTCTGTTTTCCGGCTGTTGCAGTAGCTTCTTCCTGTATTCTGATTGGCTCTCTTGTTACCGATTCAACTATGCCAAGAAGGCCGCCGCATACGATACAAATTATACCTAATATTGCCATAGGTCTTATAATCTGTTTCATTTCGCCTTCACCTCCCCAAAGATTCTAGGTCTTGTATATCTGTCAATAAGAGGTACAGCAAGGTTCATGATAAGTATTGAGTATGATACGCCTTCAGGGTAACCGCCGTATACACGGATAAACGATGTAAGAAGACCGCAGCCAACAGCGAATATAACCTGACCCTTAGCTGATATAGGTGATGTTACATAGTCTGTAGCCATGAAGAATGCACCAAGCATAAGGCCGCCTACAAAGATTTCATAAACGCCGCCGATTACTCCGTTGCCTCTCATGATTGTTGTAAGTATAAATACTACTGCAATATATATAACCGGAATTCTCCAGCTGATTATATGCTTAACGATAAGATAAACGCCGCCGATAAGAAGGGCGATTGCACATGTCTCGCCGATACATCCGCCTACGTTTCCTATAAGTGCGTTTTTGATTGCATCGCCGTTTACTAAAGCAGTGCCTGCCTTAAGCTCTGCAAGCGGTGTAGCGTATGTAGAAGCGTCAACAACCATTCTGCCTGTTGCAAACGCAGCGCCTGTTGTCTGTGTAGGATAAGCAGCAACAAGGAACGCACGTCCGATAAGGGCGGGGTTGATGAAGTTCTGTCCAAGACCGCCGTAGAACTGCTTGCCAAGTACGATTGCAATGAAGCTGCCTACAACGGGAACCCACCATGATGCTGTAGCGGGAAGGTTGAGGGCAAGAAGAAGGCCTGTAAGCACAGCTGAAAAATCGCTGACCGTGATAGGCTTCTTAAGTATTTTCTCATATCCCCACTCAAACACAAGAGAGGAAACGATTGAAACTGCTATAAGCATTAAAGCTTTGAAACCAAAATAGTATATACCCATTACAGATGCCGGTATAAGAGCTATAACAACATCACGCATGATGCTCTGAATTGACTCTTTTGAACGGACATGAGGGGTACCTGATACTATGATTGAACTACTCATTTTACTAATCCCCCTTATTATTTTTTCTCAGCTGCTGCCCTTGCGGCTGCCGCAGCTGCTGCTCTTCTTCCGCCCTCAATCTTCTTCATAGCTCTGATAGACTGAGCAAGCTGTCTCTTTGCAGGACACTCAAATGAACATGAACCGCACTCGATACAATCCATACCGTGAAGGTTACCGAACTCCTCAGCAAGGCCTTTGATAGCAAGCTGATTAAGCTCAAGCGGCATGAGGCCCATAGGACAGTGCTCTACACACTTACCGCAGCGGATACAGTTTCTTTCCGGCGGAATATAAGCTTCTTCCTTTGTAAAGCAAAGAAGGCCGGAGGTTGTTTTTGTTGACGCAACGTCAAGAGTATACATAGAAGGTCCCATCATAGGGCCGCCCGCGATAAACTTAGCGGGTTCTACACTAAATCCGTCGATTGCATCCATAAGGTCGGAAATTTTCATACCAATCTTAATCTGGTAATTTCCGGGGTTTTTAGCAGCGCCGCCTGATACGGTAATAACCCTGTCCATAAGCGGTTTGCTTTCAAATATCGCGTCTCCTATAGCCATAACTGTAGCTACGTTGTCTACGATACATCCAACGTCAGCGGGGAGTGACGGAGGTGTTGTTGAGGGCACTTCTCTTTTTGTAACAGCGTATATAAGCTGTTTCTCAGCGCCCTGAGGGTATTTCATGAGCAACTCGGCAACTTCCATATTAGGAATGTCCTTAACGAGGTCGCTCATAACCTTAATAGCCTCTGGTTTGTTGTTCTCAATGCCGATAACGCCTTTGGCATTGGGATGAAGCTTAAGCATAATCTTAAGTCCTCTGATGATTTTTTCGGGCTGCTCCAGCATAACCCTGTAGTCGCATGTAAGATAAGGCTCGCACTCTGCCGCATTAATGATTATATAATCAATCTTTTTATCCGGCGGAGGAGCAAGTTTGATGTGTGTAGGGAAGCCGGCGCCTCCTAAGCCTACTACACCCGCAGCCTTGATTGCTGCGCAGATGTCAGCGTTGGACATGTTCTCGTAATCCAAAGCTGTTCCGATTCCCTCTGCCATTTCATACTTACCGTCATTTTCAATAACGATAGTCTTGGCTGCCGCGCCGCTTGGCGTAAGCATGGGACGGATATCTTTTACTGTTCCCGAAACGCTTGAGAAAATAGGTGATGATACAAATGCACCTGTTTCTGCGATTTTCTGTCCTGCCTTAACATAGTCGCCAATGGCAACAATGGGCTCGCAAGGAGCGCCGATATGCTGAGACATGGGATAGTACATTTCGGAATTTTCTTTGGGGAGTATCACTTCGATGGGCTTGTCAGCTGTAAAGCGCTTGCAGTCATCTGGATGCACTCCGCGTTTGAAGGTTAAAGCTTGCATATTATCCCCCTCTGTTCTAGGAATTTTTTACACGGATACCTTTTTTTCCGTATAATAGAACTATTGTACTTTTTATGAAAAATATAATTGCATAAAAATCAGCAGTACTATTTTAATACAAATCCGTCGACTTCTCAACTAAAAAAGGACAAAAATATTAATTTATCCTTAAAATTATGAAAAATTCTTGTTTGTCAATCTGTCATTAAGATTTTTTTGTTAATTTGTATATAATATTAAAATGGTATTGCACATTTTATGCATTTTACACTAAGCATTTTTTAAATTATGCCTTTCTTAACGCTAATTCTACCTTATTCATTATAAAAAGTAAATGTAAATATATGTTTAGTGTTTATTATTTGACAAGTTTATATCTATTTCGCCTTTTAAAAAATGCAGAATGAAAAAGATACAGACTTATTTTTCCGGCAGTAAAAATCCGCCGGTTTTTCCGGTTTTAATATGCGGCTGAAAAAAGCCAACCTTTTTGGAGACCTTCCCGTCATTTTGTGTTATAATATATTTAACAAATATTCAGCCGGGAGGTGAGAGAGTTGGAGCTTAATCTGAATACCAGTCAAAAACTGTCACTGTCACAGCGCATGGTACTTTCTGCCAAAATACTGCAGATGAGTTCCATTGAGCTGAACGACTATCTGAAAGAGCTTTCCCAATCTAACCCTCTTGTTGAATATGATGAGAAGTCACCGGAGGATACCCGGTTCGACAATTTGCAGAAAAAGCTTGAATGGCTTGATTCCGGCGATGAACAAAACCGCTACTACTACAGCGAGGACAAGGAGGATGAGAGTGAGAACTGGAATTTTAAAACAGCCCAGTCCGAAACTCTGGAGGAACATCTCCTTTCCCAGATCAATACCCAGAAAATGAAAAATGAAATCCGTATTGCCGCCGAGTTCGCCGCCAAAAGCCTTGATGAAAACGGATATTTAAAAGAAAGCGCGGAAACGATATCCGCTCTTTCAGGTATTAATAAGGAAGATACTGAAAAAGCAATTGCCCTTCTCAAGACCTTAGACCCTCCCGGAGCCGGAGCAAAGGACCTGTCAGAGTGCCTTACCATACAGCTGCTGGCGGAGGAAAATCCCGATATGACTGCCGTTGAAATTGCCAAAAATCATTTAGACGCGCTTGCCAGAAACCAGCTTAAGGGCATAGCAAAAAAGCTCGGCATACCGCTTGATGATGTTATAGAGGCCAGCCGAAGGATTAAAAGCCTTAATCCAAAGCCAAGCAGAGGCTTTTCCTCAAACGAGTCCTTAAGCTATATTACTCCCGACGCCTATATTTATAAAAACGCCAGAGGGGACTATGAGATAACCCTTAACGACTACTACTCCCCTTCCCTCAGGATAAACGGCTATTATAAAACAATAGTAAAAAGCAGTGACAGCGCCGAGGCTAAGGAATACATCAGCGACAAGCTCCATCAGGCCGAATGGGTTATAAAATGCATAGATAAGCGCAATAATACCCTGATGTCAACCCTTGGGCTGATTGTCGAAATACAGCGTGATTTCTTCGACAGCGGGGCCGGAAATATCGCTCCAATGAAGCTTATGGACATATCAGAGAGGCTTAATATCCACGAAAGCACAGTCAGCCGTGCTGTCAGGGATAAATATATTCAGTGCAGCTGGGGTATATTCCCTTTGAGCTACTTTTTCTCATCCTCCGTATCGAAATCTGACGCAAAGGACGGCGAAATATCGCAGGACAGCGTGAAACTGAAAATAAAGGATATAATTGACAAAGAGGATAAATGCAAGCCGCTCAGCGACCGTGCTGTTGCAGAGCTTTTGGAGGCTGACGGCATTTCCATATCGCGGCGCACCGTCGCAAAATACCGTGAGGCAATGGGAATTGCGGGAACAAGCGTGAGAAAAAAATACTGATACCCTGCACTGGGATGTACTCTGTAAAGGGTGGGTTCTCCCACCTAGTACGAAATGACTGGCGGCTCATTTGTGGTAGAATGGCGACAGGCGGAAATGGGCGATACAGGCAAAGAGCAGCAGGACGGTCAGCACCCGTCCTGCAGATGGGTAGACAAGAGGTGCGACAGCCCATAGCGCTGCCATACCTCTGATTGTGGCTTCTCCTACAAACGGGAATTTATCCCTGATCTTCTCCGAGATTCTTCCAACCATATCTAATAATAGAAATGGCAATTGATATTTCGCTTACCATTTCATCAATTACTCCAGCCCACGATCCAACAATAATATTATGTATAATCCAAAGAGGAGAATTTATCAGCATGGTAACAACTCGTATTGTTCTTGCATTATGAGTATATGCTCCAATCGCAACTGCAATGTTTGCCACAACAGGCAAAAGGTTTATCCATCCAGACCAAGTAAGCATCAATACTACAACTTGCATAATACAGATTATTATGCACATTTTTTTGCTTCTTCCAAATTCCCAATTACTACTTAAACAAAATGAACGAAATCCGTTCACTACATAACTTAAAGCTCCTGTTGTGGCACCTAAAAGAAACAGGTGAACCGTATATAGCAAGTATGATAATAATTGAAATCGAAATAACGTCTTATTGTTTCGACATTGGAATGATATAAAAAATAATATTGCTCCAAGAAAACCTATAATTTGAACAGCAATATATTGGTTCGTCAACTATAATGCCTCCTACAACTTCCGATTTGTCAGGGCACGTAATCTCCCCATAGATTGTAATATACTCCAAAAGCAATAAAAGGACAAGACATTTTCCCTCTTTGGAAGTATTTTAAGGGGCGCACTTACTCACCACCGACAAAGTCGGCGATGGTACTCCCTGTCTGCAGTCGTGCGCTCTCCAAGGGGGGGGACGAAAGAATGGATGACACCCACGCCGCTCCGATGGTCGCAGATGTCCTTCTTCGGCTCAGTTTGCCCCTATCATCGGGGGGCGGCGAAGCTGCCCGAAAAGAAAACGCACTTTTTTAAAAACACCCTTGACAAATGTTCTACTGTCTAAAAGAATTTGTAAAAAGCGTTGACAAATACAGTATCTGTTTAATATAATCAATTCGTTGATATTGCAAAAGGCGATGAAAGAAATAGTAAGCAGCTTCTGCGTTCCCAGAGAGAAGGTCAGGCCCGGTGCCTTGCTGAAAGACCTTTGTCCGCATTCTGCCCAAGCAGTCTTTCGGGCAACCAGCCGTACGGCGGAAATTTTAGTATGCCGCACCGTATTTCCTGCGTTAAAGGACAAAGGTGATATCTTAGGATATAACCAGGGTGGTACCGCGAGGATTATTATGCCCCGTCCCTGTGAAGCGCACAGGAACGGGGCTTTTGTGTTGCCATATACTGACAGGCGCATGCCTTAAAAAAAATCGTCAAATTAAAAATATACGGAGGAATTTGTTTATGAAATCAATGGGTGTAAACGAAATCAGAGAGAGCTTCCTCGCTTTCTTTGAAAGCAAAGACCATCTCAGACTTCCCAGCGCGTCCCTTGTACCGCATAACGATAAGAGCCTGCTTCTTATCAACTCGGGTATGGCGCCTTTGAAGCCTTATTTTACCGGGCAGGAAATACCGCCCAGAAGACGTGTTACCACATGTCAGAAATGCATAAGGACAGGCGATATTGAAAATGTAGGAAAGACAGCACGCCACGGCACATTTTTTGAAATGCTCGGCGACTTCTCATTCGGCGACTATTTTAAGGAAGAAATTATCCCCTGGGCGTGGGAATATGTAACTGAGGTTCTTCAAATCCCTAAGGACAAGCTTTATGTAACAATATATGAAAACGATGACGAGGCCGAAAAAATCTGGCATGAAAAGGTCGGCGTTCCCATGGACAGAATTGTGCGCCTTGGCAAAGAGGACAACTTCTGGGAGCACGGCGTAGGTCCCTGCGGCCCCTGCTCCGAAATCTACTACGACAGAGGAGAGGCATACGGCTGCGGCAAGCCAACCTGCGGCGTAGGCTGCGACTGCGACAGGTATATGGAGTTCTGGAACCTTGTATTCACACAGTTTGACAGACAGGAGGACGGAAGCTATCCCCGTCTTGCCAAGCCCAACATTGATACAGGAATGGGCCTTGAACGTATGGCCACGATTATGCAGGGAGTTGATTCCATATTCGACGTTGACACAATAAAGGCGCTTCGTGACGCTGTCTGTGAGGTGGCCGGAGTTGAGTATGAAAAGGACCATAACACAGACGTCAGCGTGCGAGTTATAACTGACCACATCAGAAGCGTAACATTTATGACAGCCGACGGCGTTCTTCCCTCTAACGAGGGACGCGGATACGTATTGAGAAGGCTTCTCAGACGCGCGGCACGCCACGGCAGGCTTTTGGGAATAAACAAGACGTTCCTTGCAGATTTATGCAAGGTTGTTATTGAAACGTCGGGCGATGCATATCCTGAGCTTGTTGAAAAGCAGGATTATATAAACAAGGTAATTACGGTAGAGGAAAACAGCTTCTACAAAACAATAGACAAGGGAATGGAAATTCTTAAGGCTGACATTGAGGAAATGAAGGCTGCCGGAGAAACTGTAATGAGAGGCGAAAAATCATTCAGGCTTTACGATACCTACGGTTTCCCCATTGACCTTACAACAGAAATACTTGAAGAGGAAGGTCTCAGCCTTGATGAGGAAGCATTTAAGAAGGAAATGCAGCTTCAAAAGGAAAGAGCAAGGGCAGCCAGAGAGGTTGACACCTACATGGGAGCCGATGAAACTGTATATCATCAGCTTGACGCCGCTATGACTACAGAGTTCACAGGCTATGACGGAGCTCCCGTTGTCGACGCGAAGGTTATAGCGCTTGTTGCCAACAACGCCATTGCAGACAGCGCTTCAGCAGGAGACGAGGTTTCAGTATTCCTTGACAGGACCCCCTTCTATGCTGAAAGCGGCGGACAAATTGGCGACAACGGAACAATTAAAACTGATATGGGCACCGTTGAGGTTACAGACTGTATAAAGGTAATCGGCGGAAAAATCACACATATCGGTACGGTTACGGAAGGAAGCATTTCAGTAGGTGATACCGCCGTTGCTGAAATAGACAGGGTTAAACGCCTTTCTACTTCAAGAAATCACTCGGCTACTCATCTTCTTCAGAAGGCGCTGCGTACGGTTCTTGGCACACACGTTGAGCAGGCAGGCTCATATGTTACTCCCGACAGGCTTCGTTTTGACTTTACCCATTTCGCAGCAATGACAGCCGAGGAAATTCAGCAGGTTGAGGACATCGTAAATGAGAAGATACTTGAGAGCATTCCTGTAACAGTTTCCCAGGAATCAATAGAAAACGCCAGAAAGCTTGGAGCTATGGCTCTTTTCGGAGAAAAATACGGCAACGTTGTACGTGTTGTAAACATGGGCGGCTACAGCATCGAGCTTTGCGGCGGCGCTCATCTTGATAATACGGCGCAGGTAGGCTCGTTTAAAATCATTTCCGAAAGCGGTATCGCTTCAGGCGTAAGAAGAATTGAGGCTCTTACAGGGGCTTCGGCGCTTAAGCATTACCAGCAGCAGGAGGAACTTTTAAAATCCGTATGCAAGGCTGTCAAGGCTGCTCCTGACAACCTTCTTAAGAGGGTTGAAGGCGTAATTGCCGAACAGAAGCAGACAGCCAAGGAGCTTGAATCGCTTAAGGCGAAGATGGCCGGCGGAGCTGCCAACGATATACTCGCAAACGCTGTTGAAATAAAGGGTATCAAGCTTGTCTGTGCGGAAATCAAGGATGCAGATGCAAACGCGTTAAGGACAATGGGCGATCAGCTTAAAAACAAGCTTGAAAAAGGCGTAGTTGTCCTGGCCTCTGCAAACGGAGGAAAGGTTAACCTTCTCGCAATGGCAACTGACGAGGCTGTCAAGGCGGGAGCGCATGCCGGAAACATCATTAAGGCCGCAGCGGCGGTCTGCGGAGGAGGAGGCGGCGGACGTCCCAACATGGCTCAGGCCGGAGGAAAGGACGCTTCCAAGATAACCGACGCACTCGCAAAGGCTAAAGAGGTTCTTGAAGGACAGATATAAAAAAACTGCCCGCCGCCATATGGCGACGGGCTTATTTTATTCCTGTATTCCCTCTGCTTTTTTGACTGTCCTGAATTTTCTAAAGCTTTTAAAACCGTTCATAAGGCATACTCCGGCTAAAACCATTGACGGCTTTGCCCCAACTTCACTCCAGCAGACCGGAAACATTGTACTTTCAAAGATAACCATTTTAATGGTCAAAACAGTAAACCCAGCTATGCTGATTCCCGCAATTAAATTCAGCACAGCTATTGCAAGCAGTTCCCCTTCTCCATTGCCTATGACAGACACCGCACCGTATAAAAGAAGTCCTGATATTATCATAAATATGTAAGGAAGCCACCAGAACGAAAACACATATTTATGATAATCAAAAAAGCTTTCCGATAATTCCTCTCTCATATGCATCTCAAACAGGCTCGAAAATATCAGAACAAGAAAAGCAAGACAGATAAAAGCCACGAGGGTGACATATTTTTTCATATCGGTTTCCTCCCTATATTTTATTTTGCAGTTAAATAATCCTTTTATATTTAAATATTACCAGTCTTAAGCTGGGAAATCAACTTTAAAAAGCGCCTGCAGCATGAAATACTGCAGGCGCTTTATCCTAAATTTATATCCTTATTACGCTGCCGCCAGCCTTACTTTTTCCTCCCTGCGCTGAAGGTGTTTTTCAAATACCTTCATAAATACCACTGAAGAAACCGCCGAACAGACAAAATCTACCAAAGGCTCGGAATAGAAGGATGCGCGCGCGGAGATGGTGTAAGCCATGACAATTGTCGCAATTATATATGACGCCTTCCTTAGCATTGACATGCAAAGCGCTGTCTTTGTCCTGCCCATTGCCGTAAGCCCGTCAATGAATACATACTGGAAGCTGAGCGGAATTATCGCAAGCGTAAACGTCCTTATTCCCCAGCCTGCCGTTTCCACGCCCTTTGCGTCATTTATAAATATTCCCGCAAACGCCTCCGGCACAAACCTTGTTATAATAAACATAACCGTCGTAAAGGCCAGGCATAGAAACAGTATATTCTTTTCAGCCTCTCTTACCCTGTCGGCCCTGCCAGCGCCGTAATTATAGCTAATTATCGCCTGTGTTCCGCTGCTTATACCAAGCATAGGGCCTGTTATAAGGGACATATAGCTCTGTACGATTGTAACGGCGGCTATAAGCATATCCGCCTCCGCACCGCCTGTACGCTGGAGCACGGTATTGAGTACTATAATAAGCACACTGTCGGTAGCAAGTATAAGAAAGGGAGATAGTCCGATTGCAATTATCCTTGTGATAATATCCCTTGAGTAACCGCCAAAGGATATTCTAATTTTTGTTCTTTTTCCAAAGAGGAAAGCAAGCGCGAAAACACACGAAGCCATCTGCGCAAGCACTGTCGCCACCGCGGCGCCTGCCACACCCATATCAAATATAAATATAAATATCGGGTCAAGAACTATATTTGTGACAGCTCCTATTAAAACGGTTGCCATTCCAACCGTTGAGAAGCCCTGGCAATTTATAAAATAGTTCAGCCCTACAGCCATGAGCGCAAAAAATGTTCCCGCTGTATATATGCTGAGGTAGGAGTTTGCATATTTAAAAGTATCAGCGCTGGCACCGAACCACATGAGCAGATTGTTTTTAAGCAGTAAAAACGCTATTGTAAGGACAACTGAAAACGCTATGAGCATTAAAAAAGAATTGGCAAGAATCTGCTTCGCCCTCTTTTCGTTTCCCTCGCCCATACGCATTGCCATAAGTATCGAACCGCCAAGTCCTATTAACGTGCCAAAGGACGACAGAAGCGTCACTATAGGCCCGCATATGCCTACCCCTGCCAGTGCAAGCGGCCCGTCAACCGGTATATTACCAATATACATACGGTCGATAATACTGTAAAGGACATTAACAAACTGCGCAATCATTGTCGGAACCGCAAGCTTCAAAACAAGCCTTGATACCGAATCTGTGCCGAGATTATTCCCGCGCATCATACTATTACCTCCATAACCTTTTCTAACCAGTTTTTTAACACAACGTGAGTACTATAGCAAAGAAAAGGCTGGATATCAATATACATTTACACAAATTTTAGGGCAGTTTTTCAAAAATATTTGACACCTATTATTACTGCTCCAAGAATGCACAAAACAACGCCCGTAGCCCTGTTAAGAGTTTCAGGTTTTGCCTTATTGGCAAACTTTGCTGCAATCCTTGCCCAGAGCAGCGTAGAAAGCACACAGAATAAAAGGCTGGCCGCATCCGGCGCGCCTCCTATGGCAAAATGGCTGGCCGCGCCTGTAAAGGCCGTGAACGTCATAATAAACACGCTTGTGCCTACGGCTGTTTTAAGCTCGTATCCAAGGACGCTTGTAAGTATCAGAAGCATCATCATGCCTCCGCCGGCGCCTACAAAGCCGCATATCAGCCCGATAAATACGCCGCAGAAAACCGACTGTATTATTCTCTTTTTCCTGCTTACGTTTTCCATAGCCTCCTTTGTAGTCATCACCGGCCTTACTATGAACTTAACGCCCAGCAGGAAGGTCATAAAGGTTGAGAAGCCTCCCATCGCGCTGTTTGGCAGAAGGCTTGCTATATAGCTGCCCACAAGTGTGAATATCAGAACAAACGCCATCATAACAACGCCGTTTTTAACGTCAAGGTTTTTATTTTTTCCATAGGTATAGGCGCTGACCGCGCTGGCCAAAACATCGCTGGCAAGCGCTATTCCAACGGCCTCGTAGGCCGGCATGTTCAAAAATGTTATGAGCATGGGGCTTATAACCGCAGCGGCACTCATACCTGCGAAGCCCGTGCCTAGGCCTGCCCCTATTCCGGCAATAAAGCATACGATAAATTTTACAAGCATAATCAATCCCTCTCCTTAAAAGCAGCTTCCATATTTTTACCCATTATGTTAAAGACCTTTGCCATAGTCTTAATCTCATCCTCAGTCAAGCCCTCGTTCAGTATATTTATAAAATTCTGCTGAGCGGCTCTGCCCTCGTCTATAATTGCCTCGGCCTCCGGAAGCAAAACCAGATGCGCACTCTTGCTGTTGCCGTCTTTGTACCGCTTTTCAATACAGCCGCAGTTAACAAGGGCATCTATTGATACCGAAACATGGGATTTTGTAAGACGTCGTATTTTTACTATTTCAGCCGCTGTATCAAGGCCCGGGTTATTAGCGAGAAAAAGCAGTATATCAACCTCCATCCGGGTTTTAGCAAACCTCTGGCATACTGGCTCCAGCGCCGTGTCATACAGCCGCTTTGCCATAGATATGCCGTTTAGAAACCTTAAAAAATCGGAATTCATGTCATCACCTCGTATTTTTAGTTCTATTTAGAACAATAATGTCATTTTACGCCTTTGTCTGTTGACTGTCAACTTAAGGCTTCATTAAAATTTATGGGCATAATCAACATATAATAGTTCATTTGCTTTTTAGTATTAATCACAATTTACAATCAAATTTGTATATGCTAAGATTTAATAAGGGGAAAAACCGAATAAATACTCAAGGAGGTATGTAAAATGGATATCAAAGGAAAAGTTGCCCTTATAACAGGAGGTGGAACCGGAGTGGGAAAAGGCGTCGCTCTCCGTCTTGCCAAGGAAGGCACAAACATCTGCGTAAACTATGCTCATTCTGAAAAGGAAGCATATGAGACTAAAGCCGAGGTTGAGGCATTCGGCGTAAGATGCGAGGTATACAAGGCCGACGTGTCCGTTGACGAACAGTGCAGAGCAATGGTTGAGGCTATTATTAAGGATTTCGGTCAGCTTGATATTCTTGTCAACAGCGCAGGAAGAACCCACTTTGTTGATCACAGCGATTTAGAGGGTATGAAGAGCGAATATTTCGACGATATTTTCGATCTTAATGTTAAAGGAACATTCTTTATGTGCCGCGCTGCTGCCGACGTTTTGAGAAAAAGCCACGGCGTTATAATTAACATAACGTCAATCGCCGGAGTTACAGGACTTGGAAGCTCCATTGCCTATGCTGCCAGCAAGGCTGCTGAAATCAGCATTACCAAGTCGCTTGCCAGGGTACTCGCACCTGAGGTAAGGGTTATCGGAGTTGCACCCGGCATAGTCCTTACACGCTGGGTTGAGGGCCACGCGGGACATATAGACAAGCTTGCGGGAGACACACCGCTTCAGAAGGTGGCTGGTCCTGACGACATAGCACAGACAGTATACGCACTTATAGCGCACGCTGATTTTGTAACAGGACAGAACCTTATTGTTGACGGAGGCGCATTTATCTAAATTATTAAGGGACCGGGATTCCGGTTCCTTTTTTATTTTTGGACGCTTATACATTTACAAAGTCTTTATCAGGTGATAAGATGAACACAATATTTTCAGACAAAAACAGAGGAGGAACAACATGAAAAAAATTATCAGCTTAGTAACGGCGTCTATTATGGCGCTCAGCTTTACCCTTTCTATTTCACTTACAGCCTTTGCTGACGAGACAGTTACTGAAGCGGCTGCAGAAACAACCGAAGCGGTTATTGAAACCTGGGCCTCCAGGCTTGCTGCTGTCGATTCATTCTATGCTCTTGCCGGCTCTCCTGAAGCTGATAAGAAAAGCCCCTTCACAGACGTTGACAGCAAGGCCGTTGACTGGGCCTGCCAAAACGGTATTATTGCCGGATTTGAGGACGGCACCTTCCGTCCTGATGCTTTAATTACTAGAGAACAGGCGGCTGTAATTATTTACAACTACATGAAGTCCGCCGGGAAGGACGTCTCAAATATCGAGGGTATGGCCATATATGAGTTTTCTGATTACGCAAGCATATCAGACTGGGCAGTTACAGCAGTGAGATACTGCTTAAACTCCGGCCTTATTACCGCGGACGAAGACAGAGAATACAATCCTCAGGACAGTGTTTCAGCCACAGAGCTTGCGGCTGTTATTAACACCTTGTCAAAAATGTAATATAAAAGGTGCGCTTTATATAAAGCGCACCTTTTTATTCTTAACCAAGCATCGGCCTTTTTTATTATGTTTTTTCCTCTTTAGCTCCCTCAAGCATATCCTCGCAGCCATTACGCTTAAGGCCGTGCAGCACAAGCTTTTTAGCTATGTCATATATAACCGCAAACAGCGGCACGCCGATTACCATTCCAATAAAGCCCCACATTCCGCCGAATACGAGAATTGAGAACAGCACCCAAAAGCTTGAAAGCCCCGTTGAGTTGCCAAGTATTTTAGGCCCGATAATATTTCCGTCCACCTGCTGAAGAGCCACGATAAATATGAGAAACCACAGCGCCATTACAGGCGATTCTATAAAAATAACAAGCGCCGACGGCACAGCCCCTATAAACGGACCGAAGAACGGTATTATATTTGTTACGCCGACGATTACAGAAATAAGCATGGCGTTGGGAAACTTGAATATAAGACTGCATACATAGCATATAACGCCTATTATAGCTGAGTCAAGGAGCTTGCCGTTTATGAAGCCGACAAACATGCTGTCCGCGTATCTAAGCTCGCCCATTATCATATCCGCCCATTTTTTCTTTACAATACCGTACAGCACCAATTTGCTGTGCTTAGAAAACTTTCTTCTTGCTATCAGCAGATAAACAGCAACAACAAGCCCAATGAGAAGGTTTTTGAAGAACATTACGCTGTTCCATATCTGAAGCCCGACGCCCTCCACAATATTCTGCAGATTAGGAGAAAGCACGTTGGACATCCAGTTGACAAAGTTGTCCTTTACGTCCACATACAGGTCTGTTATATAGTTGGTTATCACTGTATCCTGCTTAAGCGTATCGTCAAGCCATTTGGCCGCGTCGTCAAGCTTGGAGGGAATTATATTTATAAGAGTCGACACGCTCTTAGCCACCTGAGGAATTATTATCATCAGAAGGAAATATACAATTATGATTGCTGTAAGCATACTGCCCGTAACAGCCAAAGCGTTGGCAAGATTTTTCCTTTTATCGGGAAGCACCTCCGCCAGCTTTCTTTCGTAAACATTGCACATAGGTTTAAGCAGATACGCAATGGCGGCTCCGTAAATCAGCGGTTTTAAAATCCCCATCAGCTTTGTTATAGCGCCGCTGAATTCCTTATATCTGAATATAAGAAAAAAGAATACAGTACTTAGGGCTATGGCGCCGAATATTGTAAGCATCCAGTATATATAAGGCTTTTTGTCATTTGAATTCATGAATTATGCTCCTTAATTAAAAACTATAGGTTCATTATAGTTGCTTGGCTGATTTAATTCAATCAAATTATTCGGTATTGCATGCATTTTTCATAATCTTTACATCTAAGGTAAAGAAAAATTTACAAATAAAAAAGGACAGCGAATACGCTGTCCTTTTTGGTTATCCGTGTATTGCCCTTCCGTCAGCGGCAAGGGCGGCTTCCCTTACAGCTTCAGCTACCGTAGGGTGAGCGTGTATTGTATCAATTATATCCTCGATACCCGCGTTCATTGACACCGCCAAGGCTCCCTCAGCAATGAGGTCTGTTGCCCTCGGCCCTATCATCTGCATGCCAAGTATCTTCTTGGAACGGCTGTGGGCTATGATTTTTACAAATCCCTCTCCGCCGTTCATAATAATTGATTTTCCGTTTCCGCCAAGGCTGAATACTCCTGCAGTATAGGAAATGCCTTCTTTTTTTGCCCTTTCCTCCGTATATCCCACCGTAGCCATTTCAGGCTGTGTATATACGCAGGCTGGATTAGTTCTCTCGTCATATCGGCTGTCCCCTCCCATGGCGTTTTCAGCCGCGGTCTCGCCCTGAACCGAAGCGATATGGGCAAGCATTGTCCCGCCGATACAATCGCCTATGGCGTAAATGTTCCTTACGTTTGTTTCCATATGGTCGTTTACCTTAACAGCGGCCCTGTCGCACTCAATACCTGCGGCCTCAAGGTTAAGCGGAGCCGTATTGGGCTTCCTGCCTATACATACCAAAATCTTTTCAGCCTCTATAACGGCGGCCTTTCCGTCCTTTTCAATATTGACAGCGGCCCTGCCGCCTTTGTCCTCAATGGATACAACCTTTGTAGAGGTCATTATTTCAACACCGTTGGCCTTTACAGATTTTTCAGCTACAGCCACCATATCCTCGTCCATATTCATAAGAATTCTCGGAAGCATCTCAACAACTGTTACCTTTGTGCCAAAGGCGCTGTAGGCAGTAGCCATTTCAATTCCTATTACACCGCCGCCGATAACAACCATTGATTCGGGAAGCTTTTCAAGGGAAAGCGCTCCTGTGCTGTCTATACAGCAAGGGCCGTCTATACCCGGTATAGGCACGGCCGTTGGAATAGAGCCTGCCGCTATAATATATTTATCCGATACTATTTCCCGATCTCCGTCTGCTGTTTTAACCTTAAGCGTTGCTTTATCAGCAAAGCTTGCCTCGCCGTCAACAATTGTCACGCCGTTTGCCTTAAGCAGTGTGTGTATTCCTCCAACAAGACGGTCTACTACGTTCCTTTTGTTGTCCATTACCTTGCCAAAATCAAGCTTAGGTTCAGCTATAACGCCTATCTTTGCTCCGTTTTTAGCTTCCTCATAGACCTCAGCGCTGTGGAGAAGGGCCTTCGTAGGTATACATCCCTCGTTAAGGCAGGTTCCTCCTATATGCTGCTTTTCAACCAGAGTAACCTCGGCGCCAAGCTGAGCCGCGCGTATTGCCGCCACATATCCGCCCGGGCCTCCCCCGATAACGGCAACAGTTGTCTTTTTGACCTCTTCCTCTGTTTTTTCCTCTTCCTTGGGAATCAGCTCGGTATAGTCCTCGCCCGTCTCCCCGATTATCGCAACGGCCTGACCGCATTTCGCCTTTTCTCCGACATTAACAAGGATTTTAAGAAGTGTTCCTTCATCCTCCGCTTCAGCCGAGCCGCCCATTTTTCCGGCTTCAACATCGTAAAGCACATCGCCCTTATTGATGTAGTCGCCCACTTTAAAATACCAGTTAATTATCGTACCGTCCTTCATTACAACCGATAATTTTGGTAAAACTAAAAGCTTAGCCATATTTTCACCTCAAATTTACTAAATTCACCTAAAACATAGGGCGGTCAAAGACCGCCCATATCAGTTACTTGTTCACAAAATCACTTAGCAGCCTTTGCCGTTAAGAAGCGGGCTTACATCGCCTTCAGGAGGAACGATGCAAAGGAAGCAAAAGTTTTCCGTTTCTGATGAATTATAGTTGTAGTGAGGAATGCCTCCGGGTACGTGGAGCCAATCGCCTCTTTTTACCGGATACTCAACGCCCTCAATTGAGAAAACGCCTTCTCCGTCATAAATTACAACCCAGTGAGACCAAGGATGTGTATGGGGTTCCTTCTCGCCTGCCCCAGGTTTAAGGTCAAAGCATCTTAAAACATAGTCGGGCCAGAAGCGTGTTGGTCCAAAAATAACCTTTTTAGAAGCGTTTTCAATAAAGTTTCCGGGTGCCTCGGGCAAGTCCTTAATTTTTCCTACGTATTCGCTCATATGTATTCTCCCTTTCTTATTTCTCTACATCAATTACTGGTTTTGACATTTCTACGCCGTTCTTAACTGAATCCTCAACAGGGCATCTTATCTCGACAAGGTCAATAAGCTGCTGTACCATTGCGGGGTCAGCCTCTGATTTAATTTTAATGTGAGACCTGATGTTAGTGAAGCCGGGTCTGAATTTCGCGTAGCCCATGAAGCCTGCCGAATCCATGTCGCCCTCTACCTCTACTGACATTTCGTCAATTTTAATTCCCATTGACTCTGCGTAAACGGATGTTGTAATTGTCTGGCATGCAGCGATACTGCTAAGGAGCATTTCAACGGGGTTCATACCCTTATCCGTGCCGCCCTGTGCCACAGGCTCGTCAGCCTTAATTTTATGTCCTCTCGCGTCGATGTCTACTTCAACGTCGCCTACTTTTTTAGCCGTTACTTTATAGGTTTTCTCGTACATTTTATCAATCTCCTTTTATTTATATCAGCAGCCCTTAGAGCCTGCAAGTGTCGGGTTAACGTCCCCTTCGGGAGGTACAATGCAAAGGAATACAAGGTGCTCGCTGTCAGATGAGTTATAGAAATTATGGGGTACATTGCTTGGAATATGGCACCACATACCTCTTTCAACAGGATACTCCACGCCGTCTACGGCGAATACGCCCTTGCCCTCGAATACCACCATCCAGTGACACCATTCATGGGTATGGGGTTCATGCGAGCCGGCAAGCGGCTCCAGGTCAAAGCATCTTAAAACATAATCAGGCCAGAAATGCGTCGGTCCGAAAATAACCTTCTTAGATGAATTAGGCATAAAATTCCCCAGTGCTTCGGGAAGCTCTTTAATTTTTCCTACAAATTCGCTCATTACATTCTCTCCTTATGGCATGTATTTGTTCCGCATATTTGATTTTACATTGCAGAACCCTATGTGATATAATCATATCATATCAGTATTTAGCGGTCAATAAAAGATATTTGTTTAACTATATTAATATTGTCAGGTTTTTAACCATTTTATTTTTGACAATTGCTTAACTATATGTCACTTTTTAATAAATTATACGAGGAGTGTTAGACAAAATGTATAAAAAGCTTCACTACATCGAGAACAAATGCACAAACCCATATTACAATCTTGCGCTGGAGGAATATATTTTAACGAATAAAATAAATGACAGCTTTCTTATACTTTGGCAAAATGATAACGCAGTGATAATTGGTAACAATCAAAACGCCTATGAGGAAATAAACGCCGGATTTGTCGGGAAAAACAATATTTCCGTAGTCAGAAGGACAACCGGGGGAGGCGCTGTATATCACGATTTGGGCAATCTGAATTTTTCCTTTATAACTGAAATGAACGAGACCGACGGCTTTACTATAAACGACTTTACGGTCCCTGTAATCAAGGCTTTGTCAGACATTGGAATCAAGGCCGAGGCCAACGGAAGGAACGACATAACAATAGACGGAAGAAAAATATCCGGCAACGCCCAGCGTATTTATAAAAACAGAATACTGCACCACGGAACACTGCTTTTCAAATCGGATATAGGAAGGATAGCAGGCGCCCTAAATGTAAGGCCTGAGAAATTCATATCCAAAAGCACAAAATCCGTTGAAAGCCGTGTCGGAAACATAGCGGATTATCTGCCGGAGGGAACAGCGATAGAGGATTTCTGGCAGGCGCTGGTCCGCTCCTTCTCAAAAGATACTGATTTTAATAGCTATGAGCTTACAGCGGCCGATATTGAGGCGGCAAAAAAGCTCGCAAGGGAAAAATATGAGGACCCCCAGTGGACATTCCGCACCGTACAGCCTATGGGTATTAAAACCTCGGCTAAGTTTGACGGCGGCTTCATAGAGGTATGCCTGAGGGTTGAAAACGGCATTATTACCGAATGCCGCATATTCGGCGACTTTATGTCCACGGCTGATATAGACGGGCTGGAAAGCTCTCTGGCAGGCACTGTCTTTTCACCTGAAGAGATAAAAAAAGCCGTCCTTCCCCTTCCCCTGAAGGATATACTTGGGGACATTACGGCAGACGAGCTGGTTGAGTGCATATTTAATTAAAAAAAGGGCGTGACAGTGTCACGCCCCTTTATATTAGTCCTTTAAATTCTTAACCATGTCAAATTCGTCTGTTATTTCCTTTGAAGGAGCCTTTGTCAGAAGGCTTACTATTACTATAGCAAGGCTTGATACTATGAAAGCGGGAAGAAGCTCATAAATGCCCCAAAGTCCGCCCATAGGCTTAATAAGGTACTTCCATATAAATACCATAGCTCCGCCTGAAAGCATTCCGGCTATAGCGCCGTATCTGTTTGAGCGTCTCCAAAACAGAGCGAAAAGCACAACCGGACCAAAGGCCGCGCCGAAGCCTGCCCACGCAAACGATACTATTCCAAATACCGAGCTGTCAGGGTTTCTTGCTATAAAAGCTGCGATTACGGCGATTATAAGAAGTGTTGCCCTTGCTGTTTTCATTGTTGATTTAGCGTCCGAATTTATCTTCAGCACTCCAAAGAGGTTCTTTGATACCGCCGATGAAGCCGCTATAAGCTGGGAATCTGCCGTAGACATAGTTGAAGCCAGTATACCTGCAAGTATTACGCCTGCCACAAGGGCCGGAACTACACCCTTACTGCTTAAAAGAGCGGAAATCCTTACTATTATTGTCTCTGAAGCCGAGCCTTCAAGGGTCTCAACTGCGCCTGCATTAGACATAGCAAGACCAACAACGCCGATAAATATAGCGATTGCCAGTGAAATTACAACCCAAACCGTAGCTATCCTTCTTGAAAGAGCAAGCTTTTTGTGGTCCTCTATTGCCATAAATCTCAAAAGGATATGGGGCATACCAAAATATCCAAGTCCCCACGCAAGTGTTGAAAGCTTTGTAATAAAGCCGTACTCCTTAGCTGTGCCTGAGGCAACGTCATACATAGCATTCATTGAAAAATATCCCGGAAGGTTTTTAGCGTTGTCAATAACCGCATCGAAGCCGCCCGCAACACTGATTCCAAAAACAAGTACAATAATAAGCGCTATGGTCATTACAATACTTTGAATAAGGTCCGTCGTGCTGGCAGCCAAAAATCCGCCCAGCGCTGTATAGCCTACGATTATTACCGCGCTTATTATCATAGCCGTAAGGTAATTTACGCCGAAAAGGCTTGAAAAAAGCTTTCCGCATGCGGCGAAGCCGGACGCAGTGTAAGGCACAAAGAAAATCAATATTACAAGCGCAGATATTATCATAATAATATTGCTGCTGTCACGGTACCTGTTTGAGAAAAAGTCCGGAATTGTAATTGCGTTATTTGAAATATGTGAATACCTTCTTATACGTTTGGCCACTATAAGCCAGTTTACGTATGTACCGAGCGCAAGGCCGATTGCTGTCCAGCCCGCATCGCAGATACCTGAAAGATACGCTACGCCTGGAAGACCCATTAAAAGCCAGCTGCTCATATCTGACGCCTCCGCGCTCATAGCCGTTACAATAGGGCCGAGCTTTCTGCCGCCGAGATAAAAGTCATCCGCAGTGTTGTTCTTTTTTGAGCATATGAAGCCCACCACAAGCATGCCCGCAAGGTACACACAGATGGAAATCATAATGCAGATTTGAGATGTTCCCATTTTAACTACCCCTTTACATTTAATCTGTGCGGAGCGCCCCAAAGCATAAAAAATAGGAACTTACATCTGCGAACAGACAAAATTCCTATTTTCCGTGCCTTGTCTCCGCTTCTTCGCCAATACAGTATATCATAAATCCGATTAGAACGGAATACAGAACGCAATATAGACTTTATTCTATACTTTTTCAAGCAATTGTTTTATATATCACTGATTTTAAGGCAAAATATCACTGGACTATTTTTAAAATAATTCTAATAACTTTTAAAATAATATTTATAAACTCCTATTTTTTTGTTCTGAAGCATCCAAAAAGCATGGGAAGCATCTGTTTTGAGTGCTGCAAAAGCGAATAATCGCCGTTGCATATGCACCAGTCATATAAAAAGGCCCTTTCACACATGGCGTATGTCCTTACAATTTCGTTAACGGATACCTCATCTGTTATCTGTCCCCTCTGCTGCCCCTCAATGACAATCTGCCTTAAAACCTTAAAATAAACACGGTTATGGTCAAGAAGGTGCTTTTCTCCCTTTGTTACGAGCTGCGAGGAATAAAGCCTTGCAAGAAGGTCCAGCGATATGCTGTTTTCCACCATTTTAAACAGCTCCCTGTTCAAATACATCAGCTTGTCAAAGCTGTCCATCTCTTTATCTATTCCTGCCATAAGCTCCTGATATTTCTCGTCGAATAATATGGACAGCGAGCTTAAAAGGGCATCCTTGCCCTCGAAATAATGGTAAAAAGACCCCTTTGACGTCTGTGATTTTTCTATTATTTCCTCCACGGTGGTATCGTCGTAGCCCTGTTCATAAAACAGCTCCCACGCCGCCGAAATAATCCTGCCCTTTGTATTTCTTGAGTTTTTCTTTGCCATAGCGCACCCCATATATCTTTGTTATTCCGTCCGTTCAACGCATTTTTGAGTTGTTTGGTCTTCTGTAATTTTTAAAGTCATGCTGCCCTCGAATATATAGTTCCAGAAATCTCTTCTTTCATGAAAATGAATGTGCCCGTTCCTTTGGGCTTCTAGGTTCAGCATATCTCGTACCTCATCATCAAGTGGCTCTCCTGAAAAGCTTGAACTCTTTATTATAAATTGACCCTTTAAATTATCATCCTGATAATAAATAGCCTGCTTTTTTAAAAACTTACTGTCTAAATGGTTTATAAAATCAGGATAATCCCTTCCGCTGAATGTAACAGAGAGTACTAGGCAGTCTCCAGCCATATTTGTATTATTTACATCTACGATGTACTTGTCATCAAAAATTCCTCTCATATCCCTTTTCGTCCTTTGTGCATTCAATAAACCGCAAAGCCACCGGCCAGCTTGTCAGAGCTGTTCAGTATACTGGCAACGGTGAAGTACTTATTCTCATCGAAGGTCATAAACACCTCCCTGCCGCCATTGAAAAACTCATTCAAACGGCCCATATAACCACCCCTTTACTCTGTCAGTTTACATCATTAAAGCCAAAATGTAAATAAAATCCGGCTTACCGCCGGATTTTTTTATTATTTAAATACGCCCTTTGTCTCTAGCTCTTCATAGCTAAGTCCAAGCTTCTCTATAACTTCCTTTGTATGGTAGCCTACAGGATAGCCCGCAAACTTATACTCGCAGGGGCACTCGCTGAGCTTAATTGATGTGGCAAGCTGTTTAACCTTAACTCCGTCATGAAGGGGAAGATCCACATCAACAACCATTTCCCTGTCCTTAACCTGCTCGTCCTCAAGAAGCGCCTCCTTAAGATTAAGAACCGGCTGCACGCACGCGTCATAGTGTGAAAATACCTCTGTCCACTCATCTCTGGTCTTAGTCTTAAATATGCCTCTAATTTCAGCCTTAACCTCATCTACATTTTCAGGCCATACTGTTCCGTCGATTAAATCCTCACGTCCGATAGCCATGCAGAAGGATTTCCAGAACTGCGGCTCAAGAGAGCCTACACTCATATAAAGGCCGTCCTTTGTCTCGTAAAAGTCGTACATACAGCCTCCGTTAAGCCTTTCGCCCTCACGCTTAGGCTCTTCGCCCGATACAAGGAAGCTGGCGCCGTCAAGGCTGTTGAAGGGAACGCAGCCGTCCATCATTGCAACGTCCACAAACTGGCCCTTTCCTGTATTTCTTCTGTAGTTTACAGCCGCAAGTATACCGATAACCGAGTTAAGAGAGCCTACGGCTATATCCGCGATCTGGAAGTTCATAAGCGAGGGGCCGCTTTCCTTACGTCCCGCATGTGAAATTATACCGCTTCTTGACATATAGTTTATATCATGTCCCGCCGCAAGTCTGAGGGGGCCTGTCTGTCCGTAGCCCGTAAGCGAGCAGTAGATAACTCCCGGGTTTACCTTCTTTAAATCCTCATATCCAAGGCCGAGCTTATCCATAACGCCGGGGCGGAACTGCTCAAGCACTATATCGTATTCCTTTACAAGCTCCTTAACAACAGCTTTTCCTTCCTCTGTTTTAAGGTTAAGGAACATTGTTTTCTTATTTCTCCCAAGCCAAGCCTGGCACGCTGAAATTCCCGTTTCCCCAATAAACGGCGGATAGTCAAGCACAATATCCGGTTTGCTTGCCGAGCTTATTTTAAGCACCTCAGCGCCCATATCCGCAAGCATAAGCGTAGCGTAGGGACCCGGAAGCAAAGTTGAAAAGTCAAGCACCTTTAATCCGTCTAATGAACCCATTATTCTTCCTCCTGTACATAAAAATATTATTTTACACCCAGGCTATATTTTACTTTACGCTACATTTGTTTGCAATCGGAACAATAGACAAACCTCATATTCGTTATAATGCTATAACATTCTTACCTAACACATGACCGATTTTTGTACAGTTTAGACCATACAATCTCCATAAAACTCTCAGCTTCTAATCTTTACCATGCTTCCATGCTCTCCGGGCACAGCACGTTCTACAACAAGCTTAACTGGTAGCCTTTCCTTCACTTCCTCCACATGGGTTATTAGGCCGACGCTCATACCCGACTGGCACAGCGTTTCAAGGGACTTCATAACTATGTCCAGGGTATTTTTGTCAAGCGTTCCAAAGCCCTCGTCTAAAAAGAAAAATTTAAGTGACGATCTGTTTTTCATCTGTATCCTATCCGAAAGGGACAGTGCCAGCGCAAATGAGGTAAGGAAGGTTTCTCCGCCCGAAAGAGTTGCCGGCCTGCGCTTTATTCCGCCGCAGGAGTCGTCCCTTATTATAAACTCGCCGTCCAACAGCTCCAGAGCGTATCTTCCGCCGCTTATTTTTTTAAGCCTTACCGAAGCGTCGGCGGCAATATATTTAAGCTGGTTTTCTGCCATATATTCCACAAATTTGTTGCCCTCCGTAAGTCTTGCCAGCTCGTTAAGCATATCAAATTTTTTCTGGCAGGACGCACTTTCTTTTTTAAGAGCCTCTACAATACTCAGGCTTTCTTTCATGCCAGTCAGCTCCTTTTCCCTTACGGCGGCCTCGTTGGATTTCCCTTCCTTTTCAGCCTCTGCTGCTTTCAGCTCAAAGCGCAGGCTCTCAAGCGCTCTGCTGTCTGTTTTCCTGTCCCCAAGCTCCTCCTTAAGCGCTTTTAAGTTATCCTCAGCAAGATTTTTTCGCCTTGAATAATCCCCAAGAACCTCAGCCGCCTTTTCAGCCTCCTTCAAAAGCGCGGAGGGCTCACGTTCACCGACAATCTGAATTATTTCTTTCTGTTTAGCCTGAATGGCGTCGTTCAGCCTTGCCAGCTCGGCCTCGGTTATTTTGGTCTGCGTCTGTCCTTCGGCTATGGCCTTTTCGGCATTCCTGTCTTTTTCCAAAAGTCCTTCCAGCCTCTGCCTTGCCTCTTTTTCCTTTTTCTCCGCGTCCAGATAGGCCTTTTCCTTCTCCTGCGCCTTTTTGCGTTCCTCCGCCTTTTTTTCCTCTTCTTTATACTCAGCCTTGGCTCTGTCAAAAATATCCTTAAGCTGAGACAGAGTCTTTGTGCCGGCCTCCGCTTCCTTTCCGGCCTTCTCCGCGGTTTTCCCTTCGGCAAGGCTTTGGGAAGCTCCGATACCTGCCTTTACCTTATTTATCTGTTTGTCAATATCCGCGCCTTTTGCCTTAAGGCTTTTCAGTTCCCTTTCACATGCCTCTATTACCGCGTTTTCCACGCTTTTGGCGATATTTGGGTGCTCGGTTGATCCGCAGACGGGGCAGGGCCTTCCATCCTCCAGTCCCCTTGCCAGGATTGATGCCATGTTTTTATCCTTCATAAGGCTTATTCCGTTTTCAGCGCTTTCAATGGCGCTGTTGTTTTCCCGCTTCTCCTTTTCCAGACTCTCAAGGCTTTTATTAAGTACCGCAAGCCTGTCGTTTTCCGCCTTTATTTCTGAAATCAGCACGTTGATTTCTCCAAGCAGTGTTTTCTGCTTCACAAAGCTTTCCTTTGCGTTATAAACAGCCTCCCTTGCTTCCTTAAGCCTGTCGCCGCCCTTTATTATTTCATCTAAATCACGGCTTCTTTCACGTGACAGCTCCTCCCTGTGCCCTTGGGCGGACTCAACTGCCTTCCTTGCCAGGGCGGTTTCCTTTATTACAGCTTCCTTTTCACCGCTCAGCTTGACAATAGAGGCCTCAATACGATTTAGCCTGGCAAGCAGCTCCTTTTGAGCCGTATGGTCAATTTTTAATTCCTCTGTCAGCTTGACCGCCTGTTTAAAGGCGTTTACAGCCTCCTGAAGGCTCTCCTGTGTCAGTTCTCCAATGCCTATTTGCTCAGCAAAGGTCTTTATTTTCTCCCTCTGCTCATCAATAAGGCTTTTTTCATTAAGACATTTTGTGATTTTTTCCTGAAGAGTATTGATTTGCTCCGCTTCCGCAGTCTGCGCCCTTACGCTGTCAAGCCTTTTTGACGCCGTTTTCAGCTCCTTTTTCACAGTTTCAAGCTCAGTTTCCTTTATCCCGCACAATTCTCTGCTTATGTCGCCGTAAACCTCAATTTTAGAGCTAAGCGCATTGAGCCTGCCTCCTGTTTCGGCTCTTTCGCCCTTAAGCCTAGCCGCAAGCGATGAGCCGTATCTCTCCAAATTAAATATCCTCTCAAGCATTGCCCGCCTTTCGGCCCCTCTGAGGTTTAAAAACTCACTGAATTTCCCCTGCGGAAGTACAACCGTCCTTGTAAAATCCCCAAAGGACAGGCCGATTATCGTCTCTACTGCCCTGTTCATCTCCCTTGTCTTATCAGCAAGCACCGAAGTCCCCTCAAGCCCCTTGGAAAGCCTTGCTATTCCGGCGGCACACTCCTTGGTTCCCGTTCTCTTAAAGGTACGCTCCGCCCTGTAAAATTCCTCTCTGCCGTTTTCGTCAGCCGCAAAATCAAAAACAACGGATGCCGTGTCCGCCTCCTTGTTTATAAATTCATTTGTATCCTTTGATAGGTCTCCGTACAGCGCAATTGTCATTGCGTCAAGAATTGAGCTTTTGCCGCTTCCCGTATCGCCTACAATGCCAAAAAGACCGTCCTTCGTAAGCTTTTCAAAGTCTATTGTCTGCTCCTCGTTAAAGCTGTTTATGCCTTTAATTTTCAGTCTGACAGGTCTCACTGTACATCCCCCTCTCCCATTACGGACAGAAACAGCTCGACAAGCTCGCTGTCCGGCTCTGCCTGTCTGTTTTTCTTATAAAAATCCACAAAGCCGTCCTTAAGCGAGAGTGCCTCCCTTTCCTCAAGCGCCGCGCTTTCAGCGCCGTCAAGTATAAGGCGTATGTCCATTATGTCATCTTTAAGCGATTTTAGCAGGCGTATTTCCTCCATAGACAGCGTTCTGTCGGATTTTATATCCAAATACACATAGCTGTCCCTTCCGCTTTCCTCCTCGCAGCGCTTTAAAGCCTCCTCAATGGAGCCGCATTTGTAAACCTCAATGGGCTTAATGCAGCTTAGCGGAATTTTTTCAACCTTCGCCGAACCTCCGGCCTTTATATCAACAACATTTACAGCCTTGGAATAAACGGCCTCGTCCCTGCTGTACGCCAGCGGAGAGCCGCAGTAATACGCGCGCCTGTGAAGCCCCGGCACTGTCTGCGGCCTGTGGAGATGTCCAAGGGCGATATACTGCGCATTTTCAGGGAACGCCCCGGCGTCTACGGAATAGCTTCCGCCAAGCTGTATGCTTCTTTCGCTTCCGCTTTCCTCCCCTCCCGCAGTGTAAAGATGCGCCGAAACAATGTTTACAGTATCCTCCTTAAAGCCTGCTGAGAGCATATCAAGCAGCGTCTCAATTTTCTGTGAGTAGCTGGCCGCGTTTTCCCAGTCGTCTCCCGCCTCACCTATTATCTCGTCAATACGTTTGTCGCTTACATAGGGCAGAGCCGCTATTACAGCCCTCTCGCCGTTTTTATCCACAACGGCGGCCCCGTTTTCATCTGAAAAAATTCTGTAGCCGCCAAAGTCCATATCAGGTATTGTATCCCTTGGCCTGCCCAGTATAAATACGCCGTATGGGCGCAAAACCCCGGCCCCGGCCATAAGCCTGTCCGGACTGTCATGGTTGCCCGCGCTTACTATTACAGGCCTTTCCTTATCTCCCGCAAGGCGGACAATTGAGTCAAAGAACATTGTCTCGGCCATTGCCGGCGGATTTGATGTATCAAAAACATCACCTGACAGAATTACTATATCTATATTCTCTTTTTCCGTTATTTCCGCAATCTCATCTATAAAATGCTGCTGCTCGGCATATCTTGTCCTGTTTTCGAGCATTTTTCCCAAATGCCAGTCCGACGTGTGGAGTATTCTCATTTCCCCGCCTCCTCAAGTCCAAGCATTTCCAAAAATCTGTTGGCGGCAAATGAAAGTGCCGCATTTTTAAGCTTGACAAGCCCGACATAACGGGTTGGGAGCTGAGGCCTGAGCGGTATTTCAAAAATCGTTTTTGAGTCAATAGCGCTGTTGTCAAATTCCCTTATTATAAATGTCAGCCCCAGATTTATTTTAGCGAACTGAATAAGTATGTCATAGCTGGCCAGCTCAATTATCGGCTTAAAAAACATTCCGTTCTCAGCCGCGAATTTATCAAGCTGTTTTCTTGTGTTGCTCATATCCTCCAAAAGCAGCAGCGGATAATCCGAAAGCTTTGAAAGCTCCAGCCCCTTTTTAGCAAGGTCCTTATATCTTGTACCTCCGATAAGGCAGTCGTGAATTTCAACGCATTTGGTTATTTCCATATCCTCTCCGTGCTCAATCGGAAGATTTACAAAGCACATGTCAATTACGCCCCTTTTGAGCAGCTCCAGCGACTCATAGGTTGTCTTATTTACTACCTTTATACGGATATCTGAATATGCGTTGCTGTATTTTTCGATATAGGGCATAAGATAACCGCTGATTACGACGTCGCTTGCGCCTATTCTTACCTCGCCCTTTTCCAGATTAGCCATTTCATAATATTTATGTTCCGCTGTCTTTACCATATTGAGAGCCATATCCAAATAGGTATAAAGCACCTGACCCTCCGGCGTCAGCCTTACACCCTTAGTTGTCCTTACAAGCAGAGGGCTGCCCAACCTGTCCTCAAGCTGCTTCATGGCCATACTGACCGCCGGCTGGGATATAAAAAGCTCCTTGGCCGCCGCGGACATATTTCCGGTTCTTACCACGGTACAGAAAATTTTATAGGAATCAAGGGATACTCCGGTTTCCATAACTAGCCTCCATTCATAAACGAACATTATATGTAAATCTTAATTTATCAATTCTGCTTATATATAAAATATCAAAAATTCATGCCGGATTCAAGTGAAGCAATAAAAAATAAGCCCTGGACCGAGCTTATGAAAAACCTAAGCACAGTCCGGGCTTTTATTATAAGTCCTTTTTGGAGTAGACATGAATTGAAACCATCATGCATACCAGATAAATCAGCAGTCCGATTGCCAGGAAAATGTACGCCATTGTGTCCACCGAAACCAGTTCAATTGATTTGCTTACGCTGGGCAGCGACGACATCTCATCTGAAAAAATAAACGCCAGAGCAGCCATTGTTACAAATATAATTCCGGCAAATATTATACGTCCCTTATCAGTTCCAAATTTGTAGGAAATCGCAAGTATAAACGAGCTTACGCTGATGGCAAGAGAAAAAACGCTTATTCCCGATACTATTATATCCCCGCCCCTAATAAAGCCGCCTATAAAAAACGCCAGCAGGTCGGCAAGCAGGAACAAAAGCATGATCAGAAATTTGCTTATAACATTCTCCTTTCTGTTAATTGGCATAGCCGAAGAGTATTTGCCCCATTTATTTTTTTCATCGTAACCGAGCATTGTTACGGGAATTATGGCCATAAACGCGACAGTATACCCTCCGAAAAGCCCTATCTGATAATCAAAGCTTTTGCCCGAACCCAATATTAAAATATAAAACACCATAATTCCTACTACAATCAAAAGCTGCTTTCTTACAAGCAAAAAGTCTTTTTTCATAAGTCCGAGCATTATTTATCACTCCTTTTTATATAGTAAAGCATTATGTCCTCTATTGATGTTTTCTCTGTTTCAAAGCCTGACGGTATCGCGTCCCTGTAAACAAGCGCCTTTTCGGAGTAGCTTGTACGGCTGACAGAAATAACCGCTTTCTCGTCCAGCTCCTTCATCTTCTGCCCGTCTACATTTATTACGGCGTACTTATCCAAAATATCGTCCTTGTTTTCGGAAAATACGATTTTCCCCTTATGGATAAACGTAATATAATCGCATATTTTCTCAAGGTCGCCTATTATATGGGATGAAATAAGGACAGCCCTTTTTTCATCCTGGATAAAATCCAGAAGCATATCCAGTATTTCCATTCTTGCCGACGGATCAAGCCCATTAGTGACCTCGTCAAGTATAAGAAGCTTTGCGTTATGCGAGAGGGCTATGGCTATTTCAAGCTTTACCTTCATACCGGTTGAATAGGTTTTAATCCTGCTTTTTTTATAAAGTGAAAAACGTTCTATATAATCAAAGAATTTTTTGCTGTCCCACTGCCTGTACACGCTTTTCATAATACTATTTACATCAACCGCGTTAAGCTCCTCAGGAAAGCCGCAGCCGGAAATAACAGTTCCGATTTCAGCCTTTTCATCCTTTGTCAGCTTATCAGACGGTTTCCCGTATATGTCAATTTTACCGCTGTCCTTTACAGCCGCGCCAGTAATCAGATTGATAATCGTACTTTTTCCGGCCCCGTTTTCTCCAATCAGTCCCATTATCGTTCCCTCAGGAATAATGAAGGACACGCCGTCCAGCGCAAAATTCTTATATTTTTTAGTTAAGCTTTCTATTTCAAGAGCGTTCATACACATTCCTCCCCGCAAATTAATTCCAGCATTTTTATAAGCTCCTGGCAGCTTATGCCGCACAGCTTAGCCTCTTCCCAAAGGACGCCGAGCTTCTGCTCAATATCCTTCAGCTTTTCCTCCTTTATAAGCTCAGAATTCTGTTCCGCCACAAAGGAGCCCTTTCCCGTTACGGTTACTATCAGACCGTCCTTTTCCAGCTCCTCATAGGCGCGTTTGGTAGTAATTACGGAAATACGTAAATCCTTTGCCAAAACGCGCATTGACGGCAGCATTTCGCCTTCCCCAAGCTGTCCGGACAGTATCATTTTTTTCATCTGTGACGTTATCTGCTCATATATCGGCCTCTCGTCCTTATTGCTTATTACTATATTCATTCCATCACCTCAATGGCTTAATCAAAGCCGTTTATACTTTGATTAAGAAGCATATGTATATGGCCTCATCGGTCATAGTGTATATATTAAGTATATACACTATAGACATTTTGTCAATAGAAAAAATGCGATTTCCAGAAATTTCTGAAAACCGCACATAAATTTAGTCAAACAGCCCCGTTGATAGGTATCTGTCCCCCGTATCAGGCATTAATACAACTATATTTTTTCCCTTGTTCTCCGGCCGTTTGGCAAGCAGTACAGCGGCGTGCAGCGCAGCCCCTGATGAAATTCCGACAAGTATACCCTCTGACCTGCTTACTTCCCTGGCACTAGAATACGCCTCGTCATTTTTCACCGCAATTACCTCGTCATAAATCTTTGTATCAAGCACCTCCGGAACGAAACCGGCCCCGATTCCCTGTATCTTATGACTTCCCGGCTTTCCTCCTGAAAGCACCGGAGAATCATATGGTTCAACAGCTACTATTTTAACGTCGGGATTTTTCCCCTTCAAATAAGAGCCCACCCCTGTAATTGTTCCTCCGGTGCCTATTCCTGAAACGAAGATATCTACCCTGCCCTCAGTATCCTCCCATATTTCAGGCCCTGTGGTACGTCTGTGTACCTCCGGGTTGGCAGGGTTTTCAAACTGTCCCGGAATAAAGCTGTTTTGTATTTCCGCCGCCAGCTCCTCCGCCTTGGCAATGGCACCCTTCATTCCCTTCATGCCTTCCGTAAGGACAATTTCAGCTCCGTACGCCTTCATTATCGAACGCCTTTCAACACTCATGGTCTCCGGCATAACTATTATTACCCTGTAGCCCTTGGCCGCAGCGGCCGAAGCAAGCCCTATTCCCGTATTTCCGGAGGTCGGCTCAATTATTACCGAGCCTTCCTTTAAAAGCCCCTTATCTTCCGCATCCTCAAGCATCCCCTTGGCTATCCTGTCCTTTACGCTGCCGGCGGGGTTGAAGTACTCCAGCTTAGCAAAAATTTTAGCCTCAAGTCCACATTTATTTTCAAAATTGACCATTTCCAAAAGAGGCGTCCTTCCCACCAGTTCCAAAGCTGACCTATAAATCATAGCAAATCCTCCTCGTTATTCCTACTATTCCGATATGTTTATATGAATATATCACTCAATACCTAGTATGTCAATAGGAATATATAAATTTTTCTTGACAAATCCCCTTGTTTGGCAGTCTAATTTTCATATAGATAATTTAAAAGGAGGCCGAAATATGTCAGGCGAAGATTTAACCCACGGCAGCGTTTTTAAAATGCTTGTGAAATACGCCGCTCCCATGATAGTCACCAGTCTTTTTCAGGCTGTTTACAGCATAGTTGATATAATGATTGCGGGACGCTACATAGGCGGAAGCGGAATTTCCGCCATATCAAACGGCAGCCTTATTATGAATTTGATTACCCAAATGGCTATAGGCATAACCGTAGGAGGCAATGTGCTTATCAGCCAGTACTATGGCTCCCGTCAGGAAGAAAACCAGAGGCAGGCAGTGGGAACCCTGTTTGCGGCAAGCCTGATTTTGAGCGTTATATTCGGCCTTTTATTTTATTATGCCGCCAGGCCCCTGCTAATATTCCTAAATGCCCCGGCCCTGGACGAGGCTGTGGTTTATGTACAATACTGCTCCTGTGCGATGGTTTTTATATTCGGCTATAACGCACTGAGCGCCATACTGCGCGCCTATGGAAATTCCAAAAAGCCTATGCAGATTATAATAATATCAACTATTATTAATATAGTACTCGATTACCTGTTTGTCGCCGTTTATGATATGGGCGTCGCGGGCGCGGCACTTGGAACCGTCGTGGCCCAATGCTCGTCCTTTATTTTAGCACTGGTTTATACAGCCAAAAGGGGAGGCGAATACAGCTTCCTTAAAAGCCATCTGAAAATAAAAGCGGACAAGCTCATAAAAATACTCCGGCTAGGCTTTCCTATAGCCCTTCAATGGACAATAGCCAGTATCTCATGGCTTGCCGTGGCATTTCTTATAAACAGGTACGGCGTCGATATTTCGGCCGGCAACGGTATTTCCAATAAAATAAAGGATTTCTGCCAGCTTTTTATAACCGCGATGACAAGCGCGGCCGCTACAATGGCTGCCCAAAACCTTGGCGCCGGAAAATACGTCCGGGCAAGGGAGGTGCTTGATGCCTGTCTTAAAATAACGGTTGGACTTGCTGTTGTTATAATAGTTATTGTGGAGCTTGCCGCTCCGTTTATCGTCTCTTTGTTCAACAAAGACCCTATTATCGGGGGATACGCGGTTAAAAATATCAGAATAGAAATAATCGCACAGATATTTTACGCCGGCTTCCTGTCCTACAATGTACTTGCCACCGCTTGCGGAGACACGGTGTTTGTTATGGCCAACTCATTTTTAAACTGCATTGTCGTGCGGCTTGTACTGGCATTCTGGCTTGAAGGCCTCCTTGGGATAACAGGGGTTTATCTGGCCTGTATGATAGCTCCCTCCTCGTCTGTGCCGGTCGGCTGGTACTACTGCAGGCGTGAAAAGTGGAAAAAGAGCCTTGTGCAAAAGGCTGATTAATAACAGGCTTAAGTTTTTTAGCCCAGCATAAATAAAGCAAAGGCCGCTCTGCTTTATACAAAACGGCCTCTGCTTTTTATCTTCATCTCATATTGTTCGGCTTTTTCATCACAAACACTTTATTCTGATTCATATAGTCAGTAACCTTGTTGAGGCATTCGCCAAATCTCTGGAAATGCACAATCTCACGCTCGCGGAGGAAGCGGAGGGGGTCAAGAACATCGGGGTCGTCAGAAAGGTCAATAAGATATTCGTAGGTAGAACGCGCCTTCTGCTCTGCTGCGGTGCTGTATGGTCAAAAATTCCAGTATATACGAACAGGCACCTCCCCTTCGCTGTTTTTTCTCCCTGCCTCAATTTTATCAATAAATATGTCCACAAAAAGTCTGTCCGGAGTAAATTCCATTTGGTCAGCCTTGATAGCTGTACCCCTGACAGTCTCTTCAGCCCTTTTTTTATCCGCCAGAATTGAGGCTGTCAGCAGGCCTAAGTCCTCTGCCGTGATTTTTCCTCTGGCCATATCCATATAGGCTGCCTTCAACGCCCTTTCACATGCCTCAATGGTATTTTCTGCTGCTTTAAGCTTCCTTTCATACCGCTTTTTCTCATTATCAATGAGATAACCCTTCACCTCATCCATATCCGTAAGCCCCGAAATTTCATTCTTAACGGTGCAAAGCAGGGCCTCGCAGGATACGAACGCCCCAACGCAGCCGCCTGATGACTTTAACGGGCACTTTAAATAATGCCTTCCGTGACTTTTGGCCGAACGCATATGGCTGCCGCAGTACATACAATACGCCTTTCCGGCGAAAGGACCTATCTCGCCTCCGGCATAGGGCCTGCTGCTTTTCTCAAGCATGGCCTGGGCTCTGTTCCACAGCTCCATATCTATTATAGGTTCGTGGGTATTTTGGACTATATACCAGCTTTCCTTCGGCTGTGCCCTGTTGGCCTTTGTCTTATATGAAGCGCTGGCGCACCTTCCCTGAACCATATTTCCTATGTACATTTCGTTTTTAAGCATATTGGTCACTGCTGAATAGGTCCAGCGCCCGCTGTTTTTACACTGCCTGTAGTTTAGGCCGTTAAGCCTTTTATATTCCGTCGGGTTTGGTATGCCCCTGCTGTTGAGTGTTTCAGCTATTGCCGTTTTTCCAACCCCCTCGCAAAACATCCTGAATATCTCCCTCACCACATCGGCGGCCTCCTTATCAATGATAAGGCCGCCCTTTTCATTTGGGTCCTTCATGTACCCATAAAGGGCAAAGGCACCTATATGCTCTCCCCTTTTACGCTTCGCTGTAAGCACGCTCTTAATGTTTTCCGACATGTCCTCCAAATACCATTCATTTATCAGTCCGTTTATCTGCCTTGATTTTTTATTTCCGCCGATATCGGTATCCGCCCCGTCAACAATACTGACAAAGCGTATTCCCCACAGCGGAAAAAGTCCGTGTATGTACTTTTCAACTATCTCAAGCTCTCTTGTAAACCTCGATTGGGTTTTGCACAGCACAATGTCAAATTTTCTCCTGCGCGCGTCCTCAATAAGCCTTTTAAACTCCGGCCTGTTCCTGTCCGCCCCGGCATAGTCGTCGTCGCTGTATATGCCGTAAATTTCCCAGCCCTGAGATATGGCATAATCCGTAAGCATTGTTTTCTGGTTCTGAATGCTAACGCTATCCTCCCCTGTTCGTTTATCCCTGTCCTCATCAGACAGTCGGCAGTATATGGCGGCCTTCATTTAGCGCTTCCCTTCAGCTTTAAATATTTTATCCACAGCTGGGCCGCCTTTTCAGGGTTTTTATACACATTTTCACACCTTATCCTTGTCAATAATGTGTCCTCCCGATTTTATATTCTTAATAAAAACATATAAAAGCGGAGACAAAAAAAGACCAGTCTTAAAGACCGGTCTAAAATTTACTTTAAAAACATCCTTAAAAGCTTCTCACTAAATTGTCCATAGGGCTGATAGCGCATTGGCAGGTCCATCCATGTTTTCTTATCCACAATACTTTTTTTATGTGAAAACGTATCAAAGCCAACCCTTCCATGATATGCTCCCATACCGCTGGCGCCGACGCCTCCAAAGCCCATTTGGCTTGTTGCAAGGTGGATTATCGTATCGTTTATACATCCTCCTCCGAACTGGCAGCGCTTTGTCACAAAGCCTTCCGCCCTTTTATCCTCGGAAAACATATAAAGAGCAAGGGGATGCGGCCTGGAATTGATTTTCTTCACAGCTTCCCCTATATTCTCAAAGGTCAGCACAGGAAGAACGGGGCCGAATATTTCCTCCTGCATAACCGGGTCGTTCCAGTCTACATTGTCCATTATTACGGGTTCAATTCTTAAGCTTTCCCGGTCGCTTTTTCCGCCGAAAACGATTTTTTTAGGGTCAATAAGAGCCGAAATCCTGTCAAAATGCTTTTCATTAATTATCTTTCCGTAATTACTGTTTAAAAGCGGTTCATCCCCGAACTGCTTTTTAATCTGCAATATGAGTTCCTCGATAAGTCTGTCCCTTATCCTCTCGTCACAGTAAATATAGTCGGGTGCAACGCATGTCTGTCCGCAGTTAAGGAATTTGCCGAACACTATCCTTTTTGCGGCAAGCTTTATTTTAGCCGTACTGTCAACTATGCAGGGACTTTTTCCGCCAAGCTCAAGCGTAACGGGCGTAAGGTTATCCGAGGCGTGCCTCATTACCTCCCTGCCGACCGCCTGACTTCCGGTAAAGAAAATATAGTCAAATTCCGCGTTTAAAAGAAAGCTGTTTTCCTGTCTTCCGCCTGTAATAACAGCAACATATCCGGGGTCAAAGCATTCCTCAATTATCTTTTTTATAACTGCGCTTGTATTTGGGGAGTAGGCGCTGGGCTTCAGCACCGCAGTATTTCCCGCCGCAATAGCGTCAGCCAAGGGGTCTATTGTAAGCATAAACGGATAATTCCAAGGGCTCATAATAAGCACTGAACCATAGGGCGACGGCTTTACATAGCTTCTTGAAACATACTGCGCAAGCGGAGTCCGTACCCTTTTTTCCGCGGCGAAGGACCTTGTATGCTTTATCATATACGAAATCTCGCTTAAGGCAAGCCCAACCTCGCACATATATCCCTCAAATCCGCTTTTTCCAAGGTCAGCCTTAAGGGCCGCGTTAATCTCGTCCTCATATTTAATGACAGTATGCTTCAGTCTCCTAAGCGCTTTTATGCGGTACTCCACGTCAAAGGTCTTTCCAGCGGCAAAAAAATTTCTCTGTCTTTCAATTATATTTTCTATTTCTTCCTGTCTCATTTTCATCACTCCATAACATCATAGTAGAAGCGTTCCAGTTCCTTGGCATTCATAAGCTTAGGCACGGGATAGAGGGGATTTGCCTCCTTATCGGCGTAACGCGCCAGTCTGGATATATCCTTTTTTCTGATTTCCCTAATCCTGTCCGGTATATCAAGCCTGAGCTTCATTTCCTTTACAGCGTTTATAAACTTTTCCGCACCGGCCCTATGCCCCTCGTTGGCGTTTGATATTCCTATTGCCATAGCCAGTTCATGCAGCTTTTTATAAGCGCTTGCTCCATAGGCCTCCAGCACATGAGGAAGAAGCACAGCGTTTGCAAGTCCGTGAGGAACATTATATCTTCCGCCAAGCGAATGGGCAACCGCGTGGACATATCCCACGTAGGATTTTGTAAATGCGCTTCCGGCAAGATAAGCCGCGTGAAGCATATTTCTTCTCGCCTCTATATTATCAGGATTGTCGCATACCTCGTATATATTCGCAAATATAAGCCTTACGGCCTGCGTAGCGTCGGTTCTTGTCTCCTTTGTCGTTGAACGTCCGATATAGGCCTCAACCGCGTGGGTGAGAGCGTCCATTCCCGTTGTTGCCGCAACCCATATGGGCAGACTTTTTGTTACCTCCGGATCTAAAACGGCGTAACGCGGTATAAGCGAAAAGTCATTTATAGGATATTTATGCCTTGTTTTACTGTCCGTTATTACCGCGGCAAGCGTTGTTTCACTGCCTGTCCCGGCTGTAGTTGGAATTGCAATCAGCATCGGAAGCTTTTTATGAACTTTAAGTATACCCTTCATTTTCGCAAGGCTTTGTCCCGGCTTTGCTATCCTTGCTCCTACAGCCTTAGCGCAGTCCATTGAGGAGCCGCCGCCAAAGCCTATTACCGCCTGACAGTTCTCCTTTAAATAAAGCTGTCTGGCCTCTTCAACATTGTCGGTGGTGGGATTGGGAACAGTCCTATCATAAACGATACACTTAATCCTCTCAGCCGCAAGCGCCTTTTCCAAATGCTTTGTAATGCCCAGCTCCCTTATTCCTCTATCGGTAACCATAAGCACCCTTTTTATTCCCTTTTTCTTGAAAAGCACAGGAACATCGTCGGTTCCGTCCAGCATTTCCGGTTTTCTGTAGGGAAGAAGAGGGAGCGCTATTTTAAAAGCTGTTTGAAATGTACGGCAGTATGCCTTTTTTAATATGTCCATCCTACTCTCCTTCTTCGCCGCATACGTTTTGAAGATTGCGGGAAATAGTTTCAAGAGCCTTATAAAACACAGCCCTTTCCTGCTCTGTAAGGCCTTCCCCGCCCTTCATCACGGCGTTTTCTATAAGTATTTCCATTTTTTCGGCGGCACGTCTGCCATTATCTGAAAGTTTTAGCTTAGAACGGTAGCGTCTTTTATCTCCGCTGTCCTCCAATGTAATAAAGCCCTTTTCATTAAGCCTTGCCACGGCCCTTGATACCGCCGCCTTATCCTCCATACACAGGAAGGAAAGCTGTGCTGAGGTCAGTCCATCGTCACTTCTCATAAGGTTAAAGAGGCACATAACGTCTGTTCCCTTAAGGCCAAGCTCCATCATTTCACGGCTTTTAATCTTTTGTACGCACCTGTAAATCTGATTGATATATATTATAAATGTTTCAAAACGCCTGACCATATCATCCTCCTGCTATAAATTATACAAATATTAGCACAAAGATGTTGATACGTCAACAAGTTACACTTCCTTTTATATCCTGCGATTACGCAGCATCTGCTGCCATGTCTTCGTAAAGGTCAGTTATAGGGTCGCCCTTGCTCTGGAGGTAGGCCGCTGTAAAAGGCACTCCCGAAGCGGCTGACGGATAAATTCCAAGTCCATGAGCAACGTAATATTGGTCAAGTCCGGCAGCTTTAATCTGCTCCTCTGTAAGTCCCCTTGTAAGCTGGTGAACCATAGCGCCTACGATTTCGAGATGAGCCAGCTCCTCTGTGCCTATATCGTTAAGCGCTGCCTGTGCCTGGGGTGTTACCATTGTGAATTTCTGGCTTAAATATCTGAGAGAGGCAGCAAGCTCGCCGTCGCCGCCGCCGTACTGCTCAATTATAATTTTGGCCATTCTTGCATCGGGCTTTGTTATTTTTACGGGGTATTCAAGTTTTTTCTCATATATCCACATACCTTAACATCTCTCCTTTTCAAATTCGGGATTAGCACACGAATTCCATGGCCATGGATTATCTATCCATTTCCACTGTCCACCGGCATAGGAACGGAAGGAGCACAGGGGGCCGTACTGGGCCTCATACTGGCAGCGCACCGCGTCGGCTGATTTAATTATTCTGTCATATTCTGCAATAGCCTCCTCATCCTCGGGATGAGTGTCAAGATAAAGGCCAAGGTCAACAGCCATAAAGTCAAGAGCCATAAGGCTTTTAAGCATTTCATCTTTATTCATTGCCGCATTCCTCCTTCTGGTATCTTGCAAGGGCCGAGCCCTTAACGTAAGGCATAACAAGAGGGCCGAAAACGGTTCCGCATGAAAGCGACGCCATATCCTCCATAGGCTGGCTGAACGGCTGTACAGGCACATAAGCCCGCGCAAGCCCAACTGCGTTTATCATCTCGCTGTTAAGAAATTCCCCTACCGCCGGTTTTACACCCTCAGAGGTGTCAGCATTGTTATCGCTGGGTCTTTCACAGCCGCAGCCTGACATAACAATGTTTTTTGTCAGCATTTCCATATGATTACTCCTTTTGTCTTTTGTAATTATAATATGTAGGATGTAAACCTATGGTTACTTGGAATTTAGATATAAAAACAGCCCCGCCTTTTTATAAGGCGGGGCTTAAAATTTTATTACTTAACTTTATTCGCTACTATTTTTGTAACAGCATTGTTGGAATTTCTGGAAATTTCTACGTCATAGGTATAAAGAATAGCCTGCTTATTTATGAATTCACTAAGCTCTATATCATCATCGCCGTCTACAATAAGCTTGGCGCTGGGTGATAAATCATATCTAAAGGGTGTGCTTCCTATTTTTATAGTGATTTTGTCCTCATCAATGGATACAAGTCTTCCTTCTCTTTTATCCTTTGCTGAGGAAGCTTTGATTTTTGATACATCATCGCTGCTGTTCAGAGTGAGAACAACTTCATATTTTTCACCATCATCAAATTTATCCTCAAGCTTTGAAACTGACGAGGATGAGCCGTCTATTGTTACAGAGCAGCTGCTTGCAAGATCATATTTCTTGGTTTTACCGTCTGAGAGTTCAATTTTAATCTCTTTATCTGATTTTGAGATTGCTTTAAGGGTTCCTTCCTTAGCGTTAACGCTTGAGCTGTCGTTTGTCTCAATAGCTACCTTCTTAGCTCTGTCGGCACCGTTAAGCGTAACCGTAGCTTTAGTTGTGCTGCTGTTTCCGCTGCCGTAATTGTCAATAACATAACTCATTCCTTTAGTATTTCCGTCAACTGTAAATTCACAGCCTGCAGATGCAAACGGATAAGTATGATATTTTCCATCCGATGTCTTAATCTGGATTTCATCATAATCAATGCTCATAACCCTTCCGCTTGTGGAATCGCTGTCGTCCTTAAGGGAAGCAGCAATCTTAGTTACTTTCCCGCTTGAAAGCGTAAGCTTAACTGTGTATTCCTTATCATCATCAACTCTATCTTTAAGTTTTGAAACGCTTGAAGATGATCCATCAATTGTTACAGTCGCACCTGATTTTATATCATATGTCTTCGAGCTTCCGCTTGACGTCTTTATTTTTATCGTGCTGGAGGAAATGCTCACAAGCGTACCGCTGGCGCTGGAGGATGAATTTGATGTTGTATCGCCTTCCTCAGCAACAATCTTCTTAACCTCTTTATCGCTGTTAAGCGTAAGCTTTACTGTATACTTCTCATCGTCATCGTATTTGTCCTTAAGCTTATCATAGCTTGACGATTTGCCGTCTATTGTTACCGATATATCATCGGTATCGTCAAGAAGGTTGTATTCGTATGTCTTGCTTCCGTTTTTAATTTTTATTTTTGTCTTTGTGAGTGAAGAAATTGTTCCCTCAAGCTCGCTGCCCTCAACGGTTTCAGCCTTAATCTTTGTTACATAGCCCTTTTTATCTACGGTAAGGTCAGCCTCGATATTCTCATCATCCTTAATTAATTTAATGAGGTCGTCAATGTCCTTGGTTGTCTTTCCGTCAAGAGTAAGGGACACATCATTATAGTCCTCATCAAATTTATAGGTAGCTTTTTTGCTTCCCTCTTCGATTGTTATTCTTGTTTTTGAAATGCTGGTTATCGTGCCCTTTGTGATTTCACTTGAGCTGGAGCTTGAAGAGCCTTTTGAAGAATACGCGTTAATAAATGTTGCTGTTCCGTTATTTGTTACTACGATAACGCTGTCATCTTCCTTAATATCTGAAAACTTGCCCTTTTCGCCGTTATACATAACTGTAGCTGACGCACTGACCTTAACAGTCTTTTCAGACGATGAGGTCTTTACTGTAAGCTCGCTGTCCGAAATCTTTGTAACGTTACCAACAATCTGCTCATTCACTGTATTGTTGTTATTTCCAGTTCCGCTGCCCTTAAGCTCTTTATATGTCTTTGTTGAAAGGACAGCCATCTCAGCTCTGTTAATGTTGGCCTTTGGATTGAAGTTGTTGTCAGCATCGCCGACCATCAGGTTGAGCCTGTTAAGAAGCTCAAGATAGGGTACTGATGAAGCTGAAACCGATGCCTTATCCTTATAATTAACGGTTGCCGACTGGTTAACAGTGTAGATCTTGCTTAAAGCCTTACCGAAAATAACGCCTACGTCCTCGCGCTTAGCGTAATTCTGAGTTCCAGAAGACATAAAAATCTTAAGGTCGTTTGCTGAAAGCACGGAATTTTCAAGAGCATATGCTGTGCTTTCGTATGCCCATGTGGGAATATTTGCACTCTGCATTGTGCTTGTCCATTTAGTAATAACGCTGCTTGAAGCCTTGTTCGCGCTGTTATATGAGCTCATTATTGAATATATAAGCTGTACAGCCTCATTATATGTAACATTGTTTCTTGCCTTGCAAAGCTTCTTTCCGTTTTCTGTGTAGCCGGCCATAAGTCCAAGCGACGCTGCCTCGTCGATATACTGTGCGGCTCCGCTCCAGGGAACGTCGTTAATGTCGGCAAAGGTTGAAGCAAATACTGTATTCACGCTTCCTGCCATGCACATAGCCGCAGTGGCCAGAGCTATAAATCTCTTATTCATAGTTTTTCCTCCTTAATAAATATCCCGATTATAAAAAATCATTCAGATATATTATATAATCCGAAATCCTTAAAAAGCAATACAATACGGGGCTTCTTAATATTATTGTAAGTTTTATGCAGGACTTCAATTTATTTTATCATACACCACCAGCATATGCTAATGCAAATACTTCCAAAGCACTGTTTTATACGACAAAACAGGCGTTTAATTGAATAAAATATCTGTATTTGCACCTCTATATATATAAGACAATTTTGGGACGGAAAAAGTTGCTTGCATTTTAATTTATTTGCTATATAATAGTATCGCGTATCAATATAAAATAGATGGGGATAATCTCATGTACAAAAAACTTAAGAACCTTACACAGGCACAGACCATAGCTTTTGGATTTTTTATTATGATAATGATAGGCACGGTGCTTTTAGCTTTGCCTATTTCCTCGAAGGACGGACAGAGCATAGGAATTATTCCTGCTCTTTTTACCGCAACGAGCGCATCCTGCGTTACCGGACTTGTCGTTGTTGACACCTATACCCAGTGGTCAATATTCGGTCAGCTGGTAATAATAACGCTTATACAGATAGGCGGGCTTGGCTTTATAACGCTCGGCGTGCTGTTCGCGCTGCTGCTTAACCGTAATATCGACCTTAAGCAGAGGGCCCTTATAAGGGAAAGCGTCAACTCCATACATATCGGAGGAGTCGTGAAGCTGGTTAAAAAAATATTTATCGGCACAATAGCCTTTGAGCTTGCCGGAGCGGTTCTGCTGTCCACGTTTTTTATTCCCAAGCTCGGACTTGGGCGGGGAATATACTACAGCGTATTCCATGCCATATCGGCGTTTTGCAACGCCGGCTTTGACCTGATGGGATACAGGGGTCTGTATTCGTCCTTTACCGGCGAGTATGATTTATTCATTGTCAACTTTACAATTATGGCGCTTATTATAATAGGAGGTATCGGCTTTATTGTCTGGGACGATATTTCCAAGAATAAGCTTCACTTTAAAAAATATATGCTCCACACGAAAATCGTTTTGTCTGTTACGATATTTCTCGTCTTTGGAGGGGCATTACTGTTTTATATATTTGAAAAGGATAACCTGTTTGCCGATATGAGCATGAAGGGAAAGATTTTATCAGCCCTTTTCAGCTCGGTAACCGCCAGAACGGCTGGCTTTAATACGGTCGACACCGCTGCCCTCACATCAAGCAGCAAACTGCTGACTATAATGCTTATGTTTATCGGCGGAAGCCCCGGCTCCACAGCCGGAGGAATTAAGACCACAACAGTTGCCATAATGATATTTTATATGTGGAGCAGCCTTCGCGGCGGCAGTGACTGCAATATTTTTAAAAGACGTGTCAGCGAAAATACCGTTAAAAAAGCAGGAGTTATAATAAGCATAAACCTTATGCTTGGACTGCTGGGAACGCTTGCCGTATGCCATCTGCAAAGCGGAGCGCCCATAAGCGACGTGCTTTTTGAGATTTACTCAGCAATAGGCACCGTCGGAATGTCAACCGGTATAACAAGGGAGCTTACAAGCGCTTCCAGAATTATAGTTGCGCTTATGATGTACTGCGGACGTGTCGGCAGTATGACATTTGCGCTGGCCTTTACAGAAAAGAAAGTGGCGGCTCATATATCGCTGCCCGAGGAAAAAATAACCGTAGGTTAAAAGGTGGAGGAATTATGAAATCTGTATTAATGATAGGAATGGGACGCTTCGGCCACCATTTGTGTCAAAACATGGTTAAGCTGGGCAATGAGGTAATGGTAATTGACGATGATGAAAAATCTGTTGAGGATTTGGCTCCCATAGCCACAAGCGTGCTGATAGGAGACTGTACAAATCCTGAGGTTCTTAAAAGCGTCGGCGTTGGAAATTATGATATATGCTTTGTATGCATAGGCTCTAACTTCCAGAGCAGCCTTGAGATAACAAGCCTGCTTAAGGAGCTTGGGGCAAAATATGTCGTAAGTAAGGCAAGCCGTGACATACAAAGAAAATTTCTTCTTAGAAACGGCGCGGACGAGGTTGTTTATCCCGACAGGGATATTGCGGAAAAGGCCGCGAAAAGGTTTTCAGCGAACAATGTATTTGACTATATCGGACTTACGGATGACTATTCCGTATATGAAATTCCGCCCCTTGAAAAATGGACCGGAAAATCCATTATTGACTCAAACATACGTCCCAAGTACAACATCAGCATACTTGGCGTTAAGCATAAGGACGGCGGAGTTACAATGCTTCCCCCTGCCAACTATATAATCAGAAGCGACGACCATCTTATGGTAATAGGAAGCTCGGAAAACGTACAAAAGCTGCTTAAGCTGCTTTAATATTGCGATTTTAAAAATAGTTGTTGCCGATTTATATTATTTGTGTTAAAATGTCAGAAGTAGTTTTATGCGGAATATTAGGAGGTATATATAAATGTTATCTACAGTATTAACTGTTATATTAGCGGTAGTCGGAGTAATTTTATGTGTATTGGTGCTTTTGCAGTCTGACCGTCAGGCGGGTCTTGGCGCTGTCAGTGCGGCTTCAACATCATCAGATTCATACTGGAGCAAAAATAAGGGAAGTTCACTCGAGGGCAGCCTCTCAAGGCTTACAAAAATCCTTGGCGCTGCTTTTATGATACTTGCGCTTGTTATAAGCTTTATCTGAGAATTATATGGCCGGCATATTTGCCGGCCTTTATTTTGTTTAAAAAACGATTTATAAGAGAAAAATAAACAGGAGGTGTTTTTATGGAATTTGAAGAAAGAAAAAACCGTATTAGGGATTATATAAACAGCAGCGAGTATATACCGCTTAAAAGGCATGAACTGGCTATTATGCTCGACGTGCCCGCACAGGATATGCAGCATTTTAACGATATTATTGACGCCCTTACAGCCGAGGGCAGCGCCGTCGAGACTAAAAAAGGCAAAATAATGGCCGCTGAAAAGCTGAACATTTATCCCGGCGTATTTACAGGAAACGCTAAGGGCTTCGGCTTTGTGCGTGTCGAGGGCATGGAAAACGATATTTTTATCCCCTCAGACGCCACAAACGGCGCGATGAACAAGGACAAGGTGCTTATTAAGGTCAAGGAAAACGCGCGCGACGGCTTCAGGGCCGAAGGCGAGGTGCTTAAAATTACCGAAAGAGGAATGGCTGAAATAGTCGGCACCTTTGACGCGGTAAAAAATTATGGCTTTGTAATACCGGACGATAAAAAGATAGGCAGGGATATATTCATCCCCGAGGGACGCACCAAGGGCGCCGTAAGCGGACACAAGGTTGCGGTTAAAATAACAAAGCGGGCCAGCGAAAAGGCCAACGCCGAAGGTGTTGTAACCGAAATAATCGGTCATATAAACGACCCCGGCGTAGATATACTGTCCATAATCAAGCAGTTTGAGCTGCCGGGAGAATTCCCTGACGACGTTAAAAGGCAGATTGAGAAAATTGACCCGGATAATATTGACGAAAGGCTGCTGGCAGGCCGCGAGGACTACAGAAATGTGCAGACCGTAACCATAGACGGCGACGACTCCAAGGATTTCGACGACGCGGTTTCCGTTAAAAGGCTGGACAACGGCGGATACGAGCTTGGAGTGCATATAGCCGACGTTACCGAATACGTAACCGAGGGCTCCCCTCTTGACAAGGAGGCGCTTAAGAGAGCTACAAGCATATATCTGGTTGACAGGGTTATACCTATGCTTCCCCACAAGCTGTCAAACGGAATATGCTCCCTTAACCCACATGTGGACCGTCTAGCGTTAAGCTGTATAATGAATATAAACGATAAGGGCGATGTTGTAAGCCATAAAATTGTGAAAAGCGTTATAAATTCCGACAGGAGAATGACCTACAGGATAGTAAACGACATACTGGAAAATGAAAATTCCGAGTTTAAGGGCGAATACTCTGATTTGCTGGATATGTTCAGCACAATGCTGGAGCTCAGAAATATTCTTTTAGCCAAAAGGAAAAAGAGAGGCTCAGTAAACTTCGACCTTCCTGAGTGCGAAATTGTATTAAACGACATGGGCGAACCCATAGACATTAAGCCCCACGAGAGAAATACGGCCACAAGCATAATTGAGGAATTTATGCTTATCTGCAACGAAACAGTTGCGGAGGACTATTTCTGGCAGGAGCTGCCCTTTGTTTACAGAAACCATGAGGCCCCTGACGAGGAAAAAATTAAAAGCCTTGCGCAGTTCATCTACAATTTCGGCTATCATTTTAAGGGCAGACTGGATGATGAAATCCATCCGAAGGCAATTGCCGACCTTTTGGAAAGCGTAAGCGGAAAGCCTGAGGAGCATATAATAAGCAGGGTTGTGCTAAGAAGCATGAAGCAGGCCAAATACATGCCGGATAATCTTGGGCATTTCGGCCTGGCCGCAAAATACTACTGCCACTTTACCTCACCGATAAGGCGTTATCCCGATTTGCAGATACACCGTATTATTAAGGAAAACATCGACGGAAAGCTGGATGAAAAGCGCATACAGCACTACGACAATATACTTACGGAGGTATCGGAGCAAAGCTCAAAGCGCGAAAGGCTGGCAGAGGAGGCCGAACGCGAGACAGACAAGCTGAAGCAGGTGCAATATATGACAAAGCATTTAGGCGAGACCTTCACAGGAATCATATCCGGCGTTACGGGCTGGGGAATATTTGTGGAGCTTCCCAACACGGTTGAGGGCCTGATTGCCTTAAATACCCTTGACGACGACTACTATGTTTACGACGAGCAGAAAATGTGCGTTACAGGCGAGCATACCGGAAAAAAATACAGCCTGGGAGACAAGGTTAAGGTAATGGCCGATAAAGCGGACGTGGCCATGAGAACCATAGACTTCATTCTCTGCGACTAAAATTTAAAACAGTTGACACTATATTTTCAGTGTGTTAGAATGGTTAAGCTAAATTAATTAAATATGCTTAACCATTTTTATTTGGAGGTAAATATTTTGATAAAGGAAATACTGGATAAATATTATTACAGCGTTACCATAAGCGAGCTGCAGATGACAAACAACAGGCTGCTGTCTCCGGATATAACCTATAACAGCCAGCTGTATCTTGACATAATACATTACACTGAAAACTGCACGGCCTCCCTGCTTGCTAAAATGCTTAACATATCAAAGCCGGCGGTAACGTCTAAAATAAACGAGCTTATGTCACTGGGCCTTGTAAGGAAGGTGCGCAGCAGCAGCGACAAACGCGTATACTACCTTAAAACCACGGATGAGGTTTCCCACTCATATACCGCCTACGACCGGGCCATTGACAGGGCCACCGCCGAAATTGCCAACTCCTTTTCCCAGGAGGAAATTGAGGCTTTCTGTAAAATTCTGAACAAACTAACTGACATATACATTGGAGAAATAGAAAATGGAAACAAATCTGATTAAAAATATAAACTTTAAAAGTATAATGAAATTCACTATGCCGACCATTATTATGATGGTATTCATGTCTGTATACCAGATGGTTGACGGAGTATTTATATCAAATATAATAGGCACCGACGCACTGTCTGCCGTAAACATTGTATTTCCTGTTATCAGCGTTATAATAGGCATAGCCATAATGCTGGGCACTGGCGGAAGCGCCGTTATAGCCAAAAACATGGGGGAGGGAAAGCACGAAAAGGCCAAAAGGCAGTTTACGCTGATTACCGTAACCGGAATAGCTATCGGTCTGGCTGTGGCGGTTTTTGGTATTATTTTTATGGACAAAATAGTACGCCTACTCGGCGCCGACGACAAGCTGTACGCCTACTGCGTGGACTATCTTACGATACTTACGCTCTCTACGCCGCTGGCAATTTTACAGATGCTGTTCAGCTGCTTCTTCCCTGCTGCCGGGAAGCCTAATCTTGGGCTTTTCATCGTTGTGGCAGGAGGAGCAGCCAACATATTTTTTGACTATCTGTTTATGGCGGTTGTCGGTATGGGCATTAAGGGCGCCGCATACGGAACGGCTATCGGCTACGCCATTCCAGCAGTATTCGGCCTGATATATTTCGCTGTTTCAAAAAAAGGGCTTTTGAGCTTCAAAAAGCCAAATTGGGACGGCAGAATGCTTTTTAACGTATGCATAAACGGTTCATCGGAAATGGTTACAAATCTCGCAAATGGAGTGACCACCTTTCTTTTTAACTTTACGATGATGAAGTTTTTGGGCGCAGACGGAGTTGCCTCGATAACCGTGGCTTTATACGCCCAGTTTCTTCTTACCTCTGTATATCTCGGATATTCCAGTGGTATAGCGCCCGTAATAAGCTACAATTACGGAAGACAGGATATCCCCGCGCTAAAGCATATAATCAAGGTCAGCCTGTTCTTTATAGGAGCTAACTCTGTTTTATGGTTTGTTCTCAGCAATGCGTTTAAGCTTCCCTTAATTGGCATTTTTGCAAAATCGGGCAGCAGCGTATGGCAGATTGTAAACGATGGCTGGGCTAAGTTTGCCATTACCTTTCTTTTAACAGGCTTTAATATATTTGCTTCGTCTATGTTTACGGCATTTTCCGACGGGAAAACATCCGCGCTTATTTCCTTCCTGCGTACCTTTGGATTTTTGGCGGCCTGCATACTGCTGCTGCCAGGCCTGATAGGAATAGACGGAATATGGCTCTCCGTCCCCGCGGCGGAGCTTATGACGCTGGTTATCTCTGCTGTATGCTTTGTTAAGGGGAAAAAGCGGTATAAATATTAAAAAAAGCGGAGCATAAGCTCCGCTTTCTCTTTTATTCTTCAGTTTTTTCTTCCTGTTCCACTACAGCTATACCAAGCTCGTCCAGCTGCTTCTGGTCTACAATATTAGGCGCGTCGGTCATAGGGCACGAAGCGTCCTTTACCTTAGGGAACGCTATAACGTCCCTTATGCTTGTGGCGCCTGTCATAAGCATTATTATACGGTCAAAGCCAAACGCAAGACCACCGTGGGGAGGTACGCCGTATTTAAACGCGTCAAGCAGGAAGCCGAACCTCTCCTGCGAGTCCTCTGGCGTAAAGCCCAGAAGTGAAAATATTTTCTGCTGTACGTCCCTTCTGTGAATACGGATACTGCCGCCGCCAAGCTCAAAGCCGTTAAGGACCATATCGTATGCCTTTGCTCTTACCTTTGAAGGGTCTGTGTCAAGCAGTGGAAGGTCCTCGTCCATAGGGGACGTGAACGGATGGTGCTCCGCAACATATCTCTGCTCTTCCTCATCATACTCGAACATAGGGAATTCCGTCACCCAAAGAAATCTGTAATCATCAGGCTTTGTAAGCCCCTGTCTTCTCGCAATCTCACATCTGAGCGCTCCAAGGGAGTCAAAAACAACCTTATCCTGGTCAGCGCAGATAAGTATAAGGTCTCCGGGCTTGCCCTTCATTGCATCAACAATCTCCTGAAGCTTTTCGGGACTAAAGAATTTAGCTATCTGTGATTTCAGTGTGCCGTCATCGTTTACAACAATCCACGCAAGGCCCTTTGCCCTGTAGGTCTTAACAAATTCCACAAGGGAGTCTATCTGCTTTCTTGGATAGTGAGCGCAGCCCTCGGCGTTAATAGCCCTTACGCTTCCGCCTGCCTCCACCGCGTTTTTAAACACGACAAACTCGCTGTCCTTAACTATTTCAGTAATATCGTTAAGCTCCATTGTAAAGCGCACGTCGGGCTTGTCCGAGCCATAGCGCTCCATAGCGTCCTTATATTTCATTCTCTGCATGGGAATAGGAACGTCCACGCCAAGTATTTCCTTAAACACAGTTTTAATAAGCCTCTCGTTGATGTCTATAATGTCATCCACATCAACAAACGAAAGCTCCATATCCACCTGTGTAAACTCAGGCTGTCGGTCAGCCCTTAAATCCTCGTCACGGAAGCATTTGGCAATCTGATAGTATCTGTCCATGCCAGAAACCATAAGCAGCTGCTTATAAAGCTGTGGCGACTGGGGCAGCCCAAAGAAATTGCCGGGGTGTACACGGCTTGGAACAAGGTAATCCCTTGCGCCCTCAGGAGTGCTCTTGCCAAGTATAGGCGTCTCAATTTCAAGGAAGCCCTCATTTGAAAGGAAGTTCCTGATTACCTGAGCAGTTTTATGCCTCATTATCATATTTTTAAGCTGGCTGGGACGTCTTAAATCAATATATCTGTATTTAAGCCTTAAATCGTCCTTAACCGTGATTTCATCCTCAACCTGGAAAGGAGTCGTCTCGCTTTCGGAAAGTATTCTAAGTTCAGAAGCAATAATCTCTATTGCGCCGGTTTTCATGTTTTTATTGACGTTTCCCTCTGTCCTGGCAGCTACCACGCCCTTCACGGCCACGACAAATTCGCTTCTTATTGTCTCCGCCCTGCTGAATAAATCCTTATCGGCGTTGTTGCCGTCCACAACAGCCTGAACGATACCTGTCCTGTCCCTCAAAGCGATAAATATAAGCTGGCCGAGGTCACGTCTTCTCTGTACCCAGCCCATTACAGTAACTTCGCTGCCTATAAGCGCCTCGCTTACGTCGCAGCACATATGGCTTCTTTTCAAGCCGGTCATTGCTTCTCCCATTTTAAAAAATCTCCTTAAACCAAATATTATATTTTATAATACCACTGTTTTACAAAAATCTCAACATTCCTTGGCGTCTCCCCAAATTCTCTCAAGAGAATAGAAGCCTCTCTGCTCCTTGTCAAACACATGGACAATAAGACTGCCGTAGTCAAGAAGTATCCAAACGCCTCCCGAATACCCTTCGGAATGGTGAAGCTTAAAGCCGGCCTTGAAAAGCTTTTCATTTACATTGTCGGCCATTGCCCTTATCTGGTTTGGATTGCTTCCGCTGCCGATAACAAAATAATCGGCTATATTGCTCAGACCCTTAAGGTCAAGAATTTTTATGTCCTCGCCCTTTTTATCCTCAAGTGCTTCCTTAGCTATGCTTGCCATTTCAAACGCTTCCTGATGAATTGCTTCGTTCATATATTTCCTCCTTATAAGCTTTCTGATTTATATATTATACTTCCGTTTTTATATATCTCATATCCCGTCTGATAAGCGCTGTCCTGATTAAACGCCAGTCCATCCTTAACCCATTTTACAGCGGGACATATATACTTTACGCCGTCAGTATCAATTACTTCGGCAATAATCTCATAGGTTTTGCAGCCCGGTGCGTCAAAGCTTGCATCAAGGCTGTAATTCTGGCTGTAATACTGGTTTCCTATTGTAGTGCCGCGGGAAAAGCCCCTTATTCCGTTAATCTCCTTGCCGTTTGCCAGTTCTATAAGCCTTACGCTCTCGACCTCAACATCGGCCACTCCAATGCACTCAAGAAGTATCTCCAGGCGTCCCTTAAGACGCAGCGTATCTCCGCTTAAAAACAGTGAACCGCTGAAATCCGCCGTAAGCGACGGCACAGCCTCCTGTCTCGGATAAAGCTTCCACTCCAGCGTCTGTGTCATCTGCGAGTCCCCTTTTTTAAATACAACCTTATTGTCAAGGCTGTCCTCAAATAATGGAATTTCGGCAGTCATGGTATATTTATTCCCGTCAGTTTCCATTAAATACTCTTCCCCTGAAAGCATCAGAATTGCCTGTGAGCCCTCCGGCACGATACGCTTTGGGGATATTTCGCATACAAGCTCAACGGTACCCTTTGAGACGTCTGTATTTCTGTATTTATAGCTGTCTTCTGAAATAAGATTATCCTGCTCGTCAATCAGCTCCTGAATATCGTCATGCAGGCTGTCCAGACGGTTATAAATTCCTCCTGCCCGGTTAAGTGACTTAGTATTTAATTCGTTAAGCTGGTTTTTGAGGCTGTATATCTCAAGCATGCATATCCCTACGGCTACGCACAAAACAGCCGTAACTATAGAATGAAAATATTTTTTCATCAGCTCACCTCCCGGCGGCTTTACTGTTTATAATACTCCAGCGCCTGGACTGAATACGGGTGAAGCGCCCTATTCCTATCCTTAACATACTGAATGGTGCTTTCCAGAATATAGGCCATTGCCTTATCCAAATCCTCATAAGCAAGCTCACGGGCCTTTTCAAGGCCGTCGAAGCTTTCCCTGCCCGGCTCAATATAGTCAGCTATAAAAATAATTTTATCCAGTGTGGACATATCTCTTTTGCCCGTTGTATGCCACTTTATAGCCTCAAGGATTTCACTGTCACTGACGCCGTATTCCCTTTTAGCTACCTCCGCCCCCAAAAACGGGTGAACAAGGTCAACCTGCTTTTTCATTATATCGTCTAGGGGAACGTGGTATTCCTTACAGAAACGCAGCTTCATATCCTTGGGATAATCCTTGGCGCAGTCATGGAGAAGCCCCGCTGTTTCCGCTTTTTTAACCAGCTCCTCACCGCCGTATCTGGCAGCAAGCTTCATGGCCTCGTCCGCAACGCCGAGAGTGTGTATATATCTCTCAATTGACAGCGCAGACTGGAGCTTTGCCTTTATTGTTTCAGTATCAAGCATTGTCATTACCTTCTTTGTATAAATCATGTTCGTCAATATATTTTTCGGCTTCGTCCGGCATCAGGTATTTAACCGCCCTGCCCTCCTTTATTCTTTCCCTCAAATCCGTTGAGGAAATGTCAAGGGACGGAACCTCCAAAAAATATATGTCGCAGCCGTACTTCCCCTTAACCCTGTCTATTGTCCGCTTAATATGCGCAGCATCAAATCCCGGGCGCGTCACAGCTATTATTGAGCAAAGCTTCAGCAGTCTTTCAGGCTGCCGCCATGTTTCTATAGCCTGTATCTCGTCAGCGCCCATGACAAAGTAAATGGTCAAGGCGGGGTTTATTCTTTTAATCTCGGATATTGTGTCAACCGTATAGGTTTTTCCCGCCCTGTTTACCTCCATCGGAGAAACCGCAAAGGCCGGATTATCCTTTACAGCCGCCTCTGCCATTTCGTAGCGCTGTGCGGCTGCAGCTCCGTTCATTTCCTTATGGGGCGCGTCGCCAAGGGGCATTATAACAACCCTGTCAACGTCAAAATTATCATACACGGCCTGCGCTGTAACAAGATGGCCATAATGTATGGGGTCAAAGGCGCCTCCCATTATGGCTATTTTCCTGCAGAGCCTGAAATCAAAATCCGCCATTTCCTATCAGTCCTTTTTAGCCTTTGGAAGCTCTATAACCGGTTTTTTCGCCGGCCTGTAAAGCACAAACCTGTTGCCGATAACCTGGACAACATCGGCATGCGTCCTTTCGGCTATTATCTGCGCCGCATCCCTTGTATCCATAAGGCAGTTATCCAAAATATTGGCCTTTATTATCTCCCTTGCCTCTAAGGCGCTGTCCACAGCCTGTGTAAGCTCCGGCGTAACACCGGCCTTGCCGACATGGAAAATGGGGTCAAGGGTATTTGCCATACCTCTTAAAAATGCTCTCTGCTTGCTTGTTAACATAGTTTTCTCCTTTTTATCTTAATACACAAATAGTATAAATAATCACAGGGCTTTTTGCAAGAAAAACGAAGCCAGTAAGCTTAAAAAGGGGCCTGTATAACAACACAGGTCCCTCTGAAGTGCAAGGAATTAATCCTTGTCAATATCCTTGCTGATAATAGCGCCTGTCTCGGCGTTTATTTTGTATTCGTACTCATAGCCCTTATGCTTGAACTCGATTTCATAAACGGTTTCGCCGTCATCCCTATCAAGCTCGGTCTTTATATGGTTTATATCAGCCACATTAAGTCCGGCATCCTTTGCGGCAATGCTTCTCGCCTTATCCGCGCTTATGATGTCATCCTCATCATAGCCGTCGTCGCTTTTTTCGGTCTTTCTGCTGAGTATTTTGCCTGTCTCGACTTCAATCTCATACTCATATTCTTTACCGTCGTAAACAAAGTCTATTTCGTATTTCCATATTCCGTCGTCATAGTCCTTATCAACCTTGACAAATTTAACGCTTCCCTTTTTAATGCCGGCGTCCTCAAGGATTTTTTTCTTAATATCCTCAAGCCCGCTTATAAGCTTGCCCTTGTTGTCCTTGCTTTCAAAAGTATCGGCGTCTGTAACTGTAAGGGAATCCTTATTGAGGGTAACTGTTTTGTCATCGCCGTCCCACTCAACGTCGCAGTCCATAATTTCGCCGATCGCCCTGAGCGGAAGATATGTCGAGCCATCATAAAGTATTGGATAAACCCTGCCGCCCTTAGCGTCCTTAAAGGTCTGCTCCTTATTGTCTATAACGATTTTGAAGTCCTTTCTTACCTGAACCTCAATATCCTCCCTATCCTCTGTAGACGGTCTTGACGTGTTCTTATAATTATCCCTTTCACCGCTTAAGGTTATTGTTTTGTTCGCCTCGTCCCAGTTTACGTTTTTGCCCATAATCTCGCCGATTGACCTTAACGGAAGATATGTGGTGTCATTGAAAAGTATGGGATAGATGTAATCCCCCGAAGCGCTTCTGAAATAGCTAGTCTCATCGTCTATGACAATTGTAATGTCAGGCCTAAGCTCCGCATCTTCCCTTATGATTTGGGCGGCGCTTACTGCAAACGCACCCGATACAATCATCACAGTACTTAATACAGCACAAACAAATTTCTTCATGATATCCCTCCTTTATTAGTGTATCCTATATTATACAACAAAACCAAACTTATTTGTAGTCCCTAATAACTATATATTACCCATTTTTAATGCAAAAGAATACTCCCGCGTCACTTTGTACCAACCGGCCTGGTATTAAAATTTGCTTTTGAACTGAAACAGACAAAAATAAAAAGGACAGTAATGACTGCTGTCCTTTTTAGCTATGTAATTTATTTCGCTTTCTTTAACTGATTAATTTGAGTAGAATGTGTGGTAACTACCTTTTTTACAATATCCACATCAAATTTGACTACTTCCATATCGTCTTTAAGCTGGTGTACATCCTCGGTCATAGTCTGATAGCCCTCGGCCAAGAGCTTTATATTCTTATTTGTCTCATTTTCCAAGGTTGATTCTATTTTAATAACACGGGTGTCAACACTTCCTAGGGTGTTTTCCATTCTATTTACACGGGTATCAACACTTCCTAAGGTGTTTTCTAATACACCTATTCGCGTATCTACGTTTCCTATGGTGTTTTCTAATACACCTATTCGCGTATCAAGTCTATTAATGTCTTTCTTTAAATCCAGAAACATATCTTTTACAACATCAAGAACTTCTTTTGTCTCATCAGTCATTATTAATCCCCCTTAGAGCGCTTGACTATATCTTTCATTACACTAGATATATGTTCAACTTCATCCTCATTTAAAAGTTCAACAATAGACAATAACTCATTTGTCTTATATGGATTTTCATTCTTATCATTAAAAAATTCTTCTGGACTTATTCCAAGATATTCACATATATAAAAAAATCCTGTCATAGATGGATAATTGTGTTTATTTTCAATTAAGTTTATATAATTTTCATTTTGTCCAAGACTTAGACTCATATCCCTAGCAGAAACACCTTTCTGTATTCTTAATTGAGTTAGTCGTTTATAAAATAATTTTTCTATATCATTTGAATTCATCTAAAACACCTACCAGTACGATAATTATACTTTGAGTATGGCTATTTAATACAATGTATAAGAAGTATTAATTATTGACATTCATTTTTAAAAAATGTATTATTGAGAATATACAATTTATTTAAAAGTATTTAGTTATTTATATAATGTTTAAAAAGTAAAATTTCTCTAAATTCCAATTTTTAAACACATCACTTATTTTGTTCAATTTACTGTATTGAATACGGTAATATTAATAAAAAAGTTATAAACAAAATTGGTCATAAACACCCTAATAGCAAAAGATAAAAGTATATTAATTTTAGAGGTAGGTCATATGAAAAAAACATGTATCTGTATAGGCCACGAGCCGGAAAAGCTCGGTGACGCGAATAAATGTGACGAAATTAAAAAATTGGTGAAAAACGAGCTTATCAAGCAGGCTGAAAACGGCATTGAATTATTCTATGCCGACATGTCCAGAGGCGTGGGCTTATGGGCGGCGCAGATTATTCTGGATTTAAAAGCAAGGCCGGAGTTTGCGCATTTGTATTTAACTGCCATATTATTATATCCTGAGCAGACCAAATCCCTGCTGGAAAAGGACAGGCTGGAATTTGAGAAGGTCCTGTTAATGTGTGATGAAATTAAAATGATTATGCGGGAAAAAACCAATATAGCCTTTGGGTTGAAAAAAGGCTTTATCGGGCAGGGAATAGATATTATAATCGCGGTATGCGACAACCACGCCTATCCATTATCCACTACGGCGCAGGAGGTAAGGCGTGCTGAGGAATTTAAAAAAGAGATAATAATTATTGACCCCCACGTTATAGAGGATATGCAGGAGCCGTCAGACTTTCCCTACATGCTCAGAACCTTAAGAAGAAGAGCTGAGGTATCTCAGACTGCCTTATCAGAGGCCATCGGCTACAGCAAAAACATTATTGAAAAATACGAAAACCAAAGGGCAGAGCCATGTATCAACGATTTAATAAAGCTGGCGGAATATTTTGAGGTATCAGTGGACTATCTCATTGGCAGCACGCAAATAAGCGAGCCTACCGTTCCCACACAACTTAAAATAGACTATGACAGGCTGTCGTCCAAGGAAAAGGCCGCCGTAAAATTAATCATCAGCTCAATAGCGGATAAAAAAAGCCCCTGATACAGGGGCTTTTACTTTTATTTATAATAGGTGAACTCTAAATCATAGATTTTTACAGTGTCTCCCTCTTTAATACCCTTTTCCTCAAGGGCCTCTATTATGCCCCTCTCTCTAAGGTATTTCTGGAAGAAGGCAAAGCCCTTTTCCGCGTCAAGGTTGGTATAGCCTATCATCTTTTCAACGCCAACGCCGGTAACAACATAATAGTTTCCATCGTATACCTGAATTTCAAAAGGCTCGTTTCCGTCGGAAATATCGTCAAATTCATCGTATTCTTCCTCGAAAACTATATCCTCAGGATAATTTTTGAGGATCTTGCCTATCTCGTCTATTACGTCCGCAAGGCCCCTGTTTGTGGCGGCAGAAATCGGTATTACCTTAATTCCGTCCTTCTCAAATTCAGCCTTAAGCCTCTCGACATTTTCCTCCGCTCCGGGAATATCCGTCTTATTGGCCGCTATAACCTGGGGGCGCTTCATAAGCTCGGGATTATATTTAAAAAGCTCATCATTTATTTTATGCACGTTTACAACCGGGTCGTCGCCCTCTATCGCGGCGGCGTCAACCACATGAATAAACGCCTTTGTCCTCTCAACATGACGAAGGAACTCGATTCCAAGGCCCACGCCCTCGCTGGCGCCCTCCACAATACCAGGAATATCGGCAAGAACAAAGTCGTCCCCGTCATTCATCTGCACCACGCCGAGATTTGGCGAAAGCGTTGTAAAGTGGTAGTTGGCAATCTTTGGGTTAGCGTTAGTAACCATTGAAAGGAAGGTTGACTTTCCTACGTTAGGGAAGCCGATAAGCCCAACGTCGGCTATAAGCTTAAGCTCAAGTATAACGTCATATTCCTTGGACTTCTGCCCCATTTCGGCATATCTTGGCGCCTGCCTTGTGGGTGTGGCAAAGTGCTGGTTTCCTCTGCCGCCTCTGCCGCCCTTTATAATAACCTTTTCCTCGCCGTCCTGTGTTATGTCGGCCATAATTTTATTTGTGGAGGCCTCCCTGACAACCGTTCCCTTGGGGACCTTAATAACAAGGCTTTCCCCGTCCTTTCCGAAACGGTTTCTCTTGCCGCCGTCCTGTCCCGGCTCTGCCTTGTACATTCTTTTATACCTGAAATCCATAAGGGTATTCATATTTTCGTCACCGACAAAAATAATGCTTCCGCCCTTGCCGCCGTCGCCGCCGTCAGGACCGCCGTGAGTAATATATTTAGCCCTGTAAAATGACACGCAGCCGTTTCCGCCGTCGCCGCCCTTTATATGGATTTTGACTCTGTCTACAAACATTAATTTCACCTCATTACTGCTTTTTATCAAAAAGTACCTGTTAAAAATAGCTTCCCCAGCAACAATTTTAATATGCCATAAGTTCACCGAAATTAGTCAGCCTTTAACTGATTTTGGTCAGCTTAAGACAAAAGAAGGTTTCAAATGACGCCATTTGAAACCTTCAAGCTTGTTTATTCTGCGATTTCCACTATTTCTACGGGATAAACAGAAACCTGTTTTTTGTCTCTGCCTTTTCTTTCGTATTTTACACGTCCGTCAACAAGAGCAAAAAGCGAATCATTGCCGCCGATGCCTACGTTATTGCCGGGATGGATTTTTGTACCCCTCTGTGTATATAAGATATTTCCGGCTCTTACAATCTGTCCGTCAGCGCGTTTTGCGCCAAGTCTTTTTGACTTAGAGTCACGGCCGTTCTTTGTAGAACCCATACCTTTTTTATGAGCGAAAAGCTGAAGGTTTAATTTTAACATATTAGTGCACCTCCTCGTTTATCGATATATAGAAGCCATATTCTTTTTCAATATCGCCCAATCCGTTAAGCATTGCCTTTAAAAGCAGCTGAGCGTCATGGTCTGCCCTGCCTTCCCTTACATCGGGAAGATTAAGGCTAAGGTAACCGCCCTTTTTCTCATCGGTATCACACTGAAATTTTTCACCGGTAAAAAGCTCAATACAGTTTATCGTATTTATCGTAAGCACCGAAACCGCGGAGCAGACGATATCGCTTCCCTCCTCGGCGAAATCCGCGTGTCCCTTTAGGCGGAACCCGTAAATATCTCCTGATTTATTACGAAATACATTCACGCGAATCATAATAATTAAAGAGCGATTGAGTCAATCTTAAGCATTGTGTAGGGCTGTCTGTGGCCTTTTTTCTTATGGAAGCCTTTTTTGGATTTATACTTATAAATTATAACCTTTTTAGCTTTACCATCGCCGATAACAGTTGCGCCTACCTTAGCGCCTGCCACATAGGGAGCGCCTACGGAAACACCGTTGTCACCTGAAACAACAAGTACTTTATCAAAAGCATAAGCTGTACCTGCCTCAGCAGCAAGCTTTTCAACTTTAATTACGTCACCCTCTGATACCTTGTACTGTTTTCCACCTGTCTCGATAATTGCGTACATATATACACCTCCTCGCAATTTACTCGCCGAATTCGGTATCCGGACCCTTGTCCGAATTTCAAACCTCTCCGAGCGGCTGAACACACTTAATTATGATAGCACAGTTGCCTTATCGTGTCAATAAAACGTTTTATTTATTTTTTCCGAATTTCAGCTTTACCAGCTTGCCTATGGCCCCGGAGGATTTATAGGCCGACTTAAGAAGATCGGAAAAATCCTTTTCCCTCTGTCCGAAGTCCTCCATTTTTTCAAGCCGTTGAGAAAGCTCCTCGCTTTTGCCGCCCTTTTTGAGCGCGGCGCAGGCCTCATAAATAGTGTCGATATATTTATCGGAGCCGTGCCCGTAAAACTCGCCGTATATCTCAGCAGACTTATCCAGCATTGTAACGGCATCGTCATACCTGTCCTGCAAAAGATAGAGCTGCGCCGCCTTCATCAGTATATCCGCAAAATCTATTGTCTCGCCCAAATCACGTCTTACAATAAGAGCGTGCTCGCTGAGATATTCCGTGGCCTTGGAGTAGGAGCCAAGCTTTTTGGCCGTATCCGAGGCTGTTGTCAAAAACGCACAGTATTCCTCAGTTGGCAGGTTTTGTCTGGCCTTTGCCTCGGACAGCCCGCTTTCAAAGTACTCAAGGGCTTTTTTATCCTTTCCGCCCAGCGCGCAGGCCTCGCCCAGAAGGCAGTAAACAAGCGAAGCATTTTTGACAAAGCTATCCGTGTCCTTTGAAATAAATTCAAGGGCCTGGCAGAGTATTTCCTCCGCTTTCTCATATTCTCCTGACTTAATTAACGCCTTGGCCAGAATAATTTTTATTTCCGTTTTTTCCGCATCGGAGGCTGTATATTTTTCGGCCTCCTCCGCCCTTTTCGCGGCGGCCCTGCAGCTTCCGCAGGAGCACAGCGCCTTTGACAGCGTACTTAGAAGCTTATACATTGTTTTTTTGTCTGATTTATCTGCCTCAGGATAAATTTCCTCCAGCATTTCAGCGGCCTTCTGATGCTCACCGCAGTTTTCCAGCTCCTGTGCGTACCACGTTTTTTCCTCTGCCATGCAGTTTATTTCAGAATTTCTTGAGGCCATTCCCTCCGCGCGGAATATAATTTCCTCGGCCTTTTTAGGAAAGCCCAGTATATACTGGGTTCTGGCCTGAAGGAACATTATCCTTATGAGCTCATTTTCATCCTTATGATATTTTTTGAAAAGCGACGCCGCCTTTTTAAGCTTATCCGACGCCTTCGTATATTCCTTTTTGCCAAAGAGCGCCCTGCACTGCATATAAACGCACTGGCGGCACAAAAGCGTGTCGCTTCCCAGCATTGTCTCCGCTATGTCGGCCGCCTGCTCCAAATACCCATCGGCTTTAGCATACAGGCCAAGCCTAATCAAAAGCTCCGCGCAGTCGTAAAGCGCCCTTGCGTACTTAGGATGCCTGTCGCCGTATATGGATTTCCTGTAGCTTAACAGGCTTTCGCAGAACTGCTCGGTTTTCTCCGCGTCTTCCCTGATACAGCAGGTCTCGGCCATAAGCCTTATATTCTTGGCATAGCCCTTTATGCGCACGCCTTCCTTAACGATTATTTCCTTATTCATTATAAGGGCCTGCATGAAAAAGCCCTGGGCCTTTACAATATCGCCCTTTTTCATATACAGCCTTCCAAGACTGACAAGCGACTCCGAAACCTGGTCGTTTACCTCTCCGGCGCATTCCCTATTAAGCTCAAGCGCCGTATTTTGGATTTCAATGGCCCTGTCATACTTCTCCATTTTCTCATAAACATCGGCAAGGCTTGTAAGCGTAAGAACATAATGTGGATGCTTTTCGCCGACAACCCTTTTTTTCATCTCAAGGGCGTCGTTATGGTATTTTAATGACTTATCAAAATCCCCCATTACGCAGTAATCCACACCGAGGCTTGTAATTACATCGGCATAGAAAACATGGTCCCTGCCAAGCATGGACTCCACCAGTGAAAGCACCCTCTCATGCACCTTAACGGCCTTTTGATACTGTCCGTCCCTGTTATATATTATGGCAAGATTGTTAAGCACCGAAATAAAGTCCAGGTGCTTTGTGTCCATCAGTCTCTCTCTTATTTCAAGCGCCTTTTCATAAATTTCGGCTGCCTGAGGATAAAGCTCCGCCTGCTGGTATACTAGAGCTGCGTTAAGGAAGTAGGTCATTTTAAAATAGCTGTCCTCATCGTCTATTCTCGACGAAATTTTAAGCGCCTTATCGTATTCCTCCCTTGCCCTTCTGTAGTTTCCGCTTTTTCTGCAGACATCGGCAAGGCTTACATGTATGTCGAGGAAATCCTCCAGCTCGTAGTTTGGCACCCGCTTGGCGCAGTCCATAGCCAAGCTCAGGGTTTCTATAGACTCATTATATTTCTCGCTGTCCGCGTACATATTGCCAAGGTTATAAAGGCAGTCCACAAATTCACTGCTGTTAGAGCCCTCGTTTTCCTCGGTATGGTTTTTAACCATTTTGAGAATTTCCTCGGCCTCGGCATATTCTCCCATTCCGCTTAAAAGCACGCCCAAATTGGTCATTGTCTCAAGATACTGCGTGCTGTGCTCGCCAAGAAGATCCCTTCTAATTTTCGCCGCCTCACGGTAAAGCTCCTTGGCCCTGTCATTTATATGGACGTCGTCATATACTACGGCAAGGTTATTTATATCCTCCGCATACGCCTCCGAGCCTCCGGCGTTGTTTTCCTTATATAAATCTATAATTCTTCCGCCGCGCTCCATAGCGTCGGCAAGCCTGCGCGAATTATAGGCCTCCATAAATTCCCTGCGCAGCTCGATTAATTCTCTCAAATAATAGCTCATCTATTGTCCTCCACTTAGGTGTAGTGAAAATCCCATTTAAAAAAACAAGTGAAAACCCTTCAGGATTTTCACTTATCATTATAATATCATATTCCCTTTTCCGCAAGGCCAGTCACAGCCGCTTTTATCACACCGTACGAAAAGCCCTTTCTCTGGAGAAAAGCGTAAACCTTTGCAAGCTCCTTTTTATCCATAGCGGCGAAATCCTCGTATTTCTTTACCAGAAGCCCCTGAGCAAGAGCCTCCTCGTCAATCTCCGCCTCATTTAAGGCCTCGTCAATTATTTCCTCTTTCACGCCTCTTGCCTTTAGCTCCTGTTTTATGAGAAATATTCCCTTCGGCCTCAGCTTAAGCGTTTCCTTAATATATTTTTTGCAGTAGAGCTCATCGTTTATATAATCGTACTTAATTAAAAAGTCTATAACCCTTTCAATCAGCCCGTCAGGATACTGCGCCTCCCTCAGCTTATTTTCAACCTCTCTGCGGGTGCGCATTTTATAGCCCAGATACCTTACCGCAGTGTCCTGCGCCTTAATGTAGACGGTTGTGTCCATTATGTATTCGTATTTTTCCCTGGGGATTTCCTCCCCCTCCTTCAGCCTGAAATACAGTATATCCTCCATTATAAGGCCAAAGGCGAACTCGCCGTCCACATAAACCGAATATCTCGATTTATCCTTTTTCTGCTGCTCTATTTTTGTTACGGTCATTTTTATTCCTCATCGTCTACCGAATAGGCGTCGGAGGGAATGATGAGTATATCATCGTCATCCTCGCTCACCACGGCGGCCTTTTTGCCTCTTTTTGCCTTAGGAGCCTCTTCCTCAGCCAATTCTTCCTCTGCGGCGTCATCATTTAAGCCGTAATGCTCCCTGACAAGGGCTTCAATCTCGTTTAACACCTCAGGGTGCTCCTTGAGATAAATTTTGGCGTTTTCACGGCCCTGCCCGATTTTCTCGTTATTATAGGCATACCAAGCGCCGCTTTTGTTTACTATATCCAAATCTGCCGCCATATCCAGCGTATCGCCTTCCCTGGATATTCCAAGGCCGTACATAATATCAAATTCAGTTGTCTTAAAGGGAGGAGCTACTTTATTTTTGGCAACCTTAACCTTTGTCCTGTTTCCGATAATCTCGTTATTGACCTTTATGCTGTCGGTTCTTCTTATGTCAAGGCGTACTGAGGCGTAGAATTTAAGCGCACGTCCGCCTGTGGTTGTCTCGGGATTGCCAAAGGTAACGCCGATTTTCTCACGAAGCTGGTTGATAAATACTACCGTACAGTTGGACTTATTGGCAAAGGCCGTAAGCTTTCTGAGCGCCTGCGACATAAGCCTTGCCTGAAGGCCCATATGGGACTCTCCCATTTCGCCCTGTATTTCCGCGCGCGGAACAAGAGCCGCAACGGAGTCCACGATTACAATGTCAATCGCACCGGAGCGTACCATTGTTTCGGCAATTTCCAAAGCCTGCTCGCCATCGTCAGGCTGCGAAAGGTATATATTGTTTACATCAACCCCGAGGTTTTTCGCGTACAGGGGGTCAAGGGCGTGCTCGGCATCAATATAGCCGGCAATTCCGCCCATCTTCTGCACCTCGGCAACAAGATGAAGTGCTATAGTTGTTTTACCTGATGATTCGGGACCGTAAACCTCTACAATCCTTCCTCTTGGGATACCGCCTACGCCAAGGGCTATATCAAGGCTTAAGCAGCCCGTTGGGATTACGTCCACATTGGACCTTTCGGGCTCGTCCCCCAGCTTCATTACGGCCCCCTTGCCGTACTGCTTCTCTATGTAAGCGAGAGCGGCCTCAAGGGCCTTCTCCTTATCGTCAAACTTACTGAAATCTTTTGGATTTGATTTTTTCTCTGCCACAGAAATCGGACTCCTTTCAAACATGCGAATTTATGTTCTTATTATAGAACAGATATTTCCATCAGTCAAGCATAAGTTTTCTCCTTAGGTAGTCCAGGGCATTATAAGCCGCCCTCTCCCTTATGACATTCCTCTTGCCAGCCAGATTAAGCTCCTTCACATAGGTTTTTCCTTCAATATAAACGCCGATAAACACAAGGCCCTCAGGCTTTCCCTCGGAAGGTCCCGGGCCTGCCACGCCCGTTGTTGAAAGGCCAATTGAGGCACCCGACGATTTGGCTATTCCCTCCGCCATCTCCACCGCGGTTTCCGCGCTGACTGCCCCGTAGGCTTCAAGCGTTTCCCTCTTGACGCCAAGGCGGCGCATTTTGGCTTCATTGCTGTAGGTAACGGCTCCCTCCAGAAGAACGGAGGATATTCCGGGATATTCTATAAGCCTTGACGCCACAAGGCCGCCCGTACAGCTTTCAGCCACCGCTATGGTCTTATTGCGTTTTACAAGCATTTGGGCTACAGTCTCCTGCATGGAGGTCTCGCCCTCGGCATATACGCTTTTGCCGAAGCGCGAATATATTTCCTGCGCAACGGGCTCTATTATTTTTTCGGCCTCATCCGCGTTTTCAGCCCTTGCCGTAATTCTCAAAACCGCCTCGACATCCTTGGCATACGGCGCCACCGTTGGGTTTGTCTGCGAGGCTATCAAATCCTTAACCTGCATTTCCATGGCGCTTTCACCGACGCCGGCAATCCTTAAAACCCTTGACACAAGGGTATATTCCTGCTTTGAGGCAAGATACGGCTTTACCTGCTCTGAAAACATGGGCTTCATCTCTCTTGGAGGGCCGGGCATCATAATAAGAATCTGTTTTTCATTCTCAATAATAATGCCGGGAGCTGTGCCGTTGGCGTTATACATTACCACAGCGTTCTCCGGCACCATCGCCTGTTTGACATTATTGTCGGTCATTGGCCTTTTCATTTTGTCAAAAAACTTTTTAATCCTGTCCAGAGCCCTTTCGTCCAGCACCAGCTTCCTTCCAAAATACTGCGCACCTATTTCCTTTGTCAGGTCGTCCTCAGTTGGCCCAAGGCCTCCTGTCGTAATAATAATGTCCGCCCTGCCAAAGGCGCTATGCATGGCGCTTTTAAGCCTTTCGGGGTTATCGCCCACAACAGTCTGATAGTATACGTCAATCCCCAGCTCCGCAAGGCCCTGCGCTATAAACTGGGCGTTTGTATTAACAATGTCTCCTAAAAGCAGCTCTGTTCCCACAGCAAGTATTTCAGCGTTCATATCCATGCCTCCGTATTAGTTTTTAAGCACTCCGATATTCTTTACAATGTAATCCACACCTGAAATAACGGTGAATATTGTCGCAAGGGCTATAAGCACCATGCCGATAAGGTCGTTACTGCCAAGCATTACGACGATTATCATTGCCATCTGCATTACCGTTTTTATTTTTCCCCACCAGCTTGCGGCTATTACGACGCCGTTTTCCACAGCTATAAGGCGGAAGCCTGTAATAATAAACTCACGGCTGATGATTATTATTACAATCCATGCGGGAAGCATCCCAAGCTCTATCATACAGATAAGGGCTGAGGATACAAGCAGCTTATCCGCCAGAGGATCCATAAATTTTCCGAAATTAGTCACAAGATTATATTTTCTGGCTATATTGCCGTCCAGATAGTCCGTAAAGGATGCTATGCAGAAAACCGCAACTCCTATATACCTGTTTAAAGGCTCGCTGAAAATCCCTGCCATAAGCACTATAATAAATACAGGTATAAGTATTACACGAAACATTGTAAGCTTATTGGGTAAATTCATTGACATCAGTAAACAGCCTCCCCCGTTAAATCGTAATCGCTTGCCCCGTCTATTCTAACGTCGGCGAAATCGCCGGACATAATTTCATAATCGCTCTTAAAGAAAACCATGCCGTCTATATCCGGCGCGTCCTTATAGCTTCTTCCGCAGTAAATATCGTCCTCGGGTATTCTGCCGTCTGCTATGACCCTTATTGTTTTTCCTGTCATTTGGGCGCATTTTTCAGCGGAAATATTTTTTTGGAGCTCCATTATATAGTCCCTGCGCTCCTCCTTAACATCCTCGTCAATCTGGTTATCCATCGCGGCGGCGGGAGTTCCCTCCTCAGCCGAATAGGTAAATACCCCCAGCTTATCGAATTTAAGCTCCCTGACAAATTCCTCAAGCTCTCCGAACTCCTCTTCACTTTCGCCCGGGAAGCCGGTGATTATTGTCGTCCTTATGCATATATCAGGCATCGCCTGCCTTAAGGCTGCTATTTTTGACGTTATAAGCTCCCTTGAGGAGCGCCTGCCCATCCTTTTTAGGACGCTGTCGCTTCCGTGCTGGATTGGTATATCAATATATTTGCAGATTTTATCCTCCTCAGCCATCGTCCTTATGGTCTCGTCCGTCAGTGTCTCGGCATAGCAGTATAAAAGCCTTATCCACTCTATGCCCTCAATGCGGCACAGTCTTTTTAACAGCTCGTGGAGCATGGGCCTGCCGTAAATATCCCTTCCGTATATGGATGTATCCTGCGCCACGACAAGAAGCTCCTTTACGCCCCTTTCGGCCAGCGACGACGCTTCCATAACGAGACTGTCCATTGTTCTGGAACGGTGCCTGCCCCTCATTTTAGGTATTACGCAGTAGGTGCAGTAATTATCGCAGCCCTCGGATATTTTCAGGTAGGCGTAATGGCCCGCCGTTGAAATCACCCTTTTCATGGCGTTGCTCTCGTCCATTTGAGCGTTTATATCCCTCATGGAGTGTATTCCGCTTTTCCCGGAAAGTATTTCGTCAGCCACATCCGCAACTCCCTCATAGGCCGCTGTGCCTATTACGGCGTCAACCTCCGGCATTTCCTTAAAAATGTCGTTCTCATATCTTTGCGCCAAACAGCCGGCGACAATAAGTCCCTTGCATCTGCCGTTGCTTTTATATTCCGCCATTTCAAGTATAGTTTCTATGCTCTCCTCAAGAGCGTCCTTTATGAAACAGCAGGTGTTTATTACAATAATATCCGCCTCGGCCTCATCAGAAACCGGGGTATAGCCCCTCTCGTTTAAAATACCGAGCATAACCTCGCTGTCCACCCTGTTTTTGTCACAGCCAAGCGAGATAAACGCTATGTTTGCACTCAATAAAATTACCTCCTGTAAAAGCCCCTTTTAGGCCCGAAAGTCCAAAACGGTGCGGCCGTATCGGCTCACACCGTTTAAAGCTCACGGGTATAGTATCACCTGTATAAAATAAATACAATATAAATCTCATTAAAACATTAGCTGCCGCTTTTATAGCTTTCAAGCTCCGACGGGCTCATAAGAACCTTTCTGGGCTTGCTTCCGTCCTCGGGCCCGACTATGCCGGCGTCCTCCAGCTCGTCCATCAGCCTTGCGGCACGGTTATAGCCTATCCTGAACTGTCTTTGAAGCATTGATACCGACGCCTTTTCCTTGCTTACAACAAGCTCTATGGCGCTGTCAAAGAACTCGTCATGCTCTCCCTCGCCTCCGCCGGACTTAACCGAGGAGGATATTTCATCCATCACCTTCTCGTTGTACTCTGTTTCCTTATTCTGCTGCTTTAGGAAGTCGACTATATTTTCAACCTCTTTATCAGTAACAAACGCGCCCTGTATTCTGACCGGCTTGCTCATACCCGTGGGATAAAAGAGCATGTCGCCCTTGCCAAGCAGCTTCTCTGCGCCGTTCATATCAAGTATAGTCCTGGAGTCTATGCCTGAGGATACGGCAAAGGCCAGCCTTGATGGTATATTGGCCTTGATAACGCCTGTAATAACGTCAACCGACGGCCTCTGCGTAGCTATGATAAGGTGTATGCCTGCCGCCCTTGCCATCTGCGCAAGACGGCATATGCTGTCCTCAACCTCTTTTGGCGCCGCCATCATAAGGTCCGCAAGCTCGTCTATGATTATTACTATCTGCGGCATGAAGTCCAGTTCACCCTTGTCAGCCTTCATTGCGTTGTAGCCCTTTATATCCCTGACGGAGCATTCCGCGAAGGAGTTGTATCTGGCAAGCATTTCCCTTACCGCCCAGTTTAGAGCGCCCGCGGCCTTTTTGGGGTCTGTTACAACGGGTATCATCAAATGCGGTATGCCGTTATATACGCTCAGCTCCACCACCTTGGGGTCAACCAGTATCAGCTTGACCTCATCGGGCTTTGCCTTATAAATTATACTTGTTATAAGCGTGTTTATGCACACGCTCTTGCCCGAGCCCGTTGCTCCGGCAATAAGAAGATGGGGCATTTTTGCTATATCCGTTATAACAGCGTTTCCAGCGATGTCCTGCCCAAGCGCAAAGGCCAGCTTCGACGGAAAGCTTTTAAACTTGTCCGAGTCAAGTACTGTCCTTAAATATACCGACTGCTGCTCCTTATTAGGCACCTCTATGCCCACGGCCGCCTTGCCGGGAATGGGCGCCTCTATCCTTATGCCGTTGGCCGCCAGGTTAAGGGCGATATCATCGGCCAAATTCACTATTTTGCTTACCTTAACACCGTGACTTGGGGACAGCTCGTACCTTGTAACCGTAGGCCCCTGGTTTATCTGCATTACCTTCGCGTCAACGCCGAAGCTTTTAAGAGTTTCCTCCAGCTTCTGCGCGGTTTGAAGCATCTGCGCCTTTGACTGGGTTACGCCCGCGCTCGGGTCCCTTCCAAGCAGGCTCATCGGCGGAAATTTATAGTCTGTTTTTACAGGCTTGATTTCCTTAGCCTCCGGCTTTGTATCGTCAACACCCGTAACAGCCTTCATTTCGTCCGCCGTATAAATTTCGCCGCCGATTATGTTGCTGTCAAGATGTACCGGCTCCTCCGCGCGCTTTTCGGGCATATAGCCTGCCTTGGAGGCTCCTGCCGTTATAGACTCGTCAGCCACCAGACCCTCGCTTTCTATCTCCTCGTCTGAAACCTCCTCCAGCTTAACGCCGATTGGATTAATCTCAAACTCAAAGCCCTCGTCCGTTACCGGCTCGTCCGCTTCATCCTCTTCAAATGTACCGTTGCTTATGACGCACTGTATGCCCCTGTCCTTATTAAATTCCACCATTGAGGAGGCTTCCTCGTTTTTAATATCCATTTCAGGCTGTGCTGTGCCGGTATGTCTGGCTATGTTTCTGACCATATAATCAGAGGGCATAACGCCGTCCGCAAATGGCTCCTCCTGTTTTTCAAGCCCAATGTCAACGGCAGCCGAGCCATCCGCAAAGCCGCCCTTTTCTCCTGTAGCGAAGTCGTCCTTCTCCATAAGGATATTGAAAACCTCCTTACGCTTTCTGACCCTTTCGGCTCTTTCAGCCTGACGCACTTCCTTTTCCGCTTCCTTAACCTTAACCCTTTCGGCCTTGGCCTTTATTTTCTCGTTTCTGCGCTTAGGCGTTTCGCCAACATATCTTGCCGCGGTTCCAACCCCGTCAAAAAATGAGAAGCCGGTAGCCATTACTATCGAAACAATTATCAGTACCGAAAGAATAATATATGTACCCAGCTTATCCAAAAGCCGCATCATAGCCCCGCCGATAAGCCCGCCGATAAGCCCGCCGTTTGACGCGCTGCCGTCGGCGAAAAGCTTTGCCGCTGTTACAACGCCCTGTCCGCTGGACGTAATGGCGTGAGCGAAGGACGCAAGGCAGATTATAAACAGCACCGAGCCGCCAAGCTTATAATACAGGCCTCTCCTTTCCTCACTGAACAGTATCCATATACAGAAGGCTATGACTATAAAGGGAAGGAAAAACGCCCCTATTCCCAAAAGCCCCTTCAGACCTCCGCCTATCACAGTGCCTACAATACCGATTTTATCCGTAAACAGGCTAATAAGCGCTACTATTGATACAGCTATTACAATAAGGCTTATGATTTCATCCATCATTGAGTTGTCCTCATAGGTCTTTTTGGGCGCGCTCCTGCGTCCCCTTGTGCTCTTTGCAGGCTTTCTGCCTGCCGACCTCGATTTAGAGCCTGTCTGTTTTTTCGGGGCCGATTTGACGCTGGCCTTTTTTGCCGTCGTCTTTCTCTGTGCCATTATATCACCTCATAAATATCCAAAAGGATTACATAATTAACCTAGTTTATCATTATAACATAAAAAGGCATTCAAATAAAGCGAACAGCACAGATTTTCTTATTATGTGTACGTTTCAGCCATATATTTTTCGGCAGGCTATTTAAATTGTTTTTTCTATATGCTAGACTAAAGGAAATAATTTTACAGGAAGTGTATTTAATGGACAAGCGCCAGACAAAAACGCCTATAATCGACATGCTGAAGGCCTTCAGGGAGAGAAGGCCTGAATATTTCTGCATACCGTCCCACCATATGGGAACAGGAGCCGACGGCGCCTTTAAGGACATCGCAGGAGATGTATTGGCATATGACATAACTGAAACGCCGCTGACAGACGACCTGCACGAGCCCGAGGGAGCAATTAAGGAGGCTGCGGAGCTGGCTGCGGAGCTGTTCGGCGCAAGGCGCACATTTTTCCTGGTAAACGGGACAACCTGCGCCAACGAGGCCATGCTGACGGCCGCTGCCCATGAGGGAGAAAAGGTTCTTGTGGCCAGAAACTGCCACAAATCCGTGCTGATGGGACTAATTATAAGCGGAGCAGAGCCGATATATATCGAGCCTGAAAAATGCGCTGAATTCGGCACATACGCAAGCCTATCCCCCGAAAAGGCTGAAAAAGCCTTTGAGGAAAACCCCGGCATTAAGGCGCTTATGCTTACAAGCCCCACATACCACGGCATAGCCAGCGACCTGGAAAAATTAGCCGAGATATGCCACAGGCACGGCGCCCTTCTTCTGGTTGACGAGGCGCACGGCGCACACTTTAATTTCTCGGACAGGCTGCCCAAATCAGCCCTGCTTTCAGGCGCGGACATGGCGGCGCAGAGCATACACAAAACACTTGGTTCCATGACCCAAAGCTCAATGCTGCACGTAAACGGCGGAGACATAAACAGGGTTGACCAGACCCTGAAAATAGTACAGTCCACAAGCCCGTCCTATATTTTAATGGCCTCCCTTGACAGCGCCAGGCACAGCATGGCTGTAAACGGCAAAGGACTTGTCTCCGGCATGATTGATACCGCTGAGTATATAAGAGAGAGGCTTAACAGGCTGGGCAATGTACGCTGTCTGGATACCGCCGACGGAAAAAACGTTTTCGCCCTGGACAGGGCAAGGCTTGTATTTTCCATTGCGGGCATTTCCGGCTTTGAGCTGGCCGACAGACTGCTTTACGAATACAACATATGCACGGAAATGGCCGACAGCCGCAGTGTTATTGCCGTTATAGGCCACGCCGATACAAGGCGCTCCGCCGACAGGCTGATTGAAGCGGTTAAAAAAATATCTGCCGAAGCCCCGCCTTTTGCTGATATCCCCTTCCTGTTTCCAAATATCCCTCCTATGGCGGCGGTTCCGAGAAAAGCCTTTTTTGCCGAGTCCGAACGCATAGATTTTAAAAAGGCCGCAGGGAAAATAAGCGCGGAAATGATTGCGCCATATCCGCCCGGAATACCGGTAATATATCCAGGGGAAATAATAACTGAGGATATCCACAGCTTTATAACCGAGGCTGTTGAAAGCCGCCGACACATACACGGCTTTTCAGATAAAACAATGAAAACCATAAAAATAATAAAGCGGCTGTAAGCGCGGCATTTTTCAGCCATATATAAAAAGCCCCTGAACGCAGTGTTCAGGGGGCTTTTATTTTTTTCCGCTGTATTCGCATGACAGGCACTGGGCAAAGGTGTTTTCGCTGTCAGTCTGATTATATGTACCCGACCATTTGCATATGTTCTGTATAACAGGCACAAGGGACCAGCCCTTTTCGCTCAGCGAGTACTCTACCCTCAGGGGCACCTCCTCATACTGGCGGCGCTCCACAAGGCCGTCGTTTATAAGCGATTTAAGCGCCGTGGACAGTATAGCGTCGGTGATATTGGTCATCTCGCTTCTGAGAACACTGTAGCGCATAACTCCCTTATCAGCCAGAACACATATTATCCTTGGCCTCCATTTCCCTCCGAATACGTCGAAGCCGTACTCAAACGGGCACCATATATCTTTTTCTATTTTTGGCTGATACATTATCTCACCCCTCGTTAAAATTATATACTGATTATACTTTATACGTCAGAGTACTTCAACTATCAAAATTAATAGCTGATATTAAATTTGCTTACGTATTTTATTTTTAATTTCCTATTGATATAATCGGCTTGTAAAAAACAAATCCACAAGGAGGTAAAAACATGAAACCCACTGCTTATCTTGAAATTACAATGAAAATCGAAAATGCCAGCCGTCCCGCGGCCGCTAAAATTTATACCGACTACCGTCAGCCGTTTCTTGATACAATCGAAGGCGCGCTTACAAAGGACCTGCTTATAAGAGACGAGGACGTGCAGGTGCTTCACGGTTTTGACAGCGTGGACCACGCGCAGGCATACCTGTCAAGCGAGCTGTTCCAAAACGACGTATTCGTTGGCCTTAAGCCGCTTTGGAGCGCAGACCCCGAAGTAAAAATCTACAGCGTGGCATAAAAAATCCCCGAGGCGGGAGGCCGGGCAAAATAATATATATATAAGATACCTCACAACACATGCCCGGTTTTCAAGGGTTCCCTTTAAATACCTCCCCTTCCCCGCCTCAGGGGTTTTCTTTTTGTAATTCTGTTGACACAATACATATTGCAAATATAATCCATTAAAGAATTGCGATAAACCCAAATTTACCCATCATATTTTCTCCCATTTACAGCCATACTTATTTTAGTTCTACATATCTAAAATAAATCAGAAAAGAGGAAATTGTATGGGCTATATGGAAACTATAAAGAAAAGAAGAAGCGTTTACGGCCTTTCCAGTGACATGAAAACGGGAAATGAGGAAATTGTATCAATGGTATACCGTATTATTGAGGAAACCCCATCGGCCTTCAATATTCAGAGCAGCCGCGCGGTCATTTTATTCGGCGGGGAGCACCGCAGGCTGTGGGCCATAACCGCCGATATACTTAAAGGAGTCGCATCCCCCATTGATTATCCGGCTACCAAAAAGAAAATGGAGATGTTTGCACAAGGCGCAGGTACAATAATGTTTTTTGAGGACGAAAAGGCAGTGGAGGATGCAAAGGCGCAGTATGCCAAATTTGCGGATTCCTTTGGCATGTTCGCCGCCCATTCCCTTGGCATGCTTCAAATAAACGTCTGGAATGCCCTTGCCGAAAAAAATATCGGCGCAAATCTTCAGCATTACAATCCCCTTATAGACGAGGCTGTAAAAAAGCAATGGGATATACCTGACGACTGGCGTCTTGTGTCGGAAATGGTATTCGGTACGGCAGTATCCGACCCGGAGCCCGTAAGCAAAATGCCCGGTGAGGAAAGAGTAAGGGTCTATAAATAATTTTTCTCCTTATTATAGGGAGGGACGCGGAAATCAGCGTCCCTCCCTTTTATTATCTGCTTATTATCTGTGTCTGGCACAAATACCTATACAAAGAGCCGAAGCCGCCAGAAAAATAACTATATACAGCGTAACGCCGGGAAACACATTCCAAAGGAAGTCCCATTCCCATGAAATAAGGTGAAGCAGTATCGCCGCCGCCAATGCCGCCGTATATACAGCGGCGCAGGATAAAATATTGTGTTTCTTTTTATTTGCTCTCTCAGCCTGCTCAATCAGCTCCTGCTGTTTTTTCTCCAGTATTTCGGTTTTTATGGAAAGCTCATCAAGCTCCGACGGCCTGAGAAGATAGTCCGTAGTTACATTAAACACTTTGCTCAGCTCCAGAAGCTTATCCAGCTCCGGAACAGCCTGACCACCCTCCCATTTTGACACAGACTGCCTTGAAACACTCACCCTTTCGGCAAGCTGCTCCTGTGTCATATTAGACGCCTTTCTAAGCTGTAAAATTTTTTCTGAAATATCCACGCTGTATCCTCCTCAAATTTGATGTCTCAAATATATCAAAAACAGTCCTGTCATGCCATCAACCGAGCTTTACATTTTGTAAGGCGTCGGTTGCAAATCACCCCAAAGCCCGTCATCTGCCGTTTAGAAGCACAATTCCCGCAACGCAGAACAGAATGCCGAAAAGCTGTTTTATATTAAAAGCCTCCTTATAAAACAAAAGTCCAACAAAAAGGAGTATAACCGCCAGGGAAATATTTGCCGTAAGCGAGCCTCTGCTAATTTCCCAGCCGGCGCGGTACAGGTAAATATAGCCTGCCTCCAGTCCCACAATAGAAAGACCGAGCGCATAGCTTGTCCAATTCAGCTTTCCAAGCTCCGCCGCAATTGACGCACCCTTTGCCGACAGGAAATAGACCAAAAGCGATACCACGGCGCCCACAGTATATGTAAGGCACAGCGACAGGTACGGATTGACGCTTGAGGGCGTGCTTTTAGTGATAAGGTTATAAAATACGTTTGAAAGCACAATAAGGCACATGGGCCATATGTAATTCCACATAATAATTCCTCCTATAAAAAATGCCGCCATGCAATTCATGGCGGCAACTTCAGATATTCTCCCAGCTTCTCGCTATTTCAATATATCATATCTTTTTTATATTATCAACAGTTTCCGGCGGAGCAGTCATTAAAAAGCCGCCGTGTTATTATCCACAGCGGCTTAATTTTTACTCTATTCCTATTACGTTAAACACACCTTCAGCCACAGACCTGACGTAATCCAGCGTCACGCTGTCGCCCTCGTTCTTTTTCAGTATTCCAACGTGGTCTCCGGCCTTTACCGAATAAAGCGCATCGCCGTCATCAAGCATAATATATACATAGGTGTTGCCGTCTATTACTATATCCTTAAGCATTGTTATGGTGCCCGTCACCGTCTGCTTTTCTCCGCTGTCGGTTATATCCACTCCGCTGTCCTCCATAAGGTTTTCATAGGACCTTACGCATTCGTTGACTGTATCGCCGATGGCCACTATCTGATATTTCTGTATATTTACCATAGCGTACTTTTTGACAAGCCCCGCGTTGTCCTTAAGCGCAAGGAAATATGTCGGCTCTCCTCCAACATTCAGAAGCAGAGGGAATGTGGCGGTATAACCAAGATGCTGTACCTGCCCTTCCGCCGAGGACATAGCCGAAAATTCCTCCGCGCCGGCAATCTGATAATAATTGGTTTCCTTTGTCCTCTGGTTCATCAGCACAAAGCCCACGTTGGACTGGTCGCCGCTGACCGAGGTTACTCCCGTATAAACCCATACGTCGTCATGCAGAGCGATATAGTTATAGCCCGCCGTTGTCTTAAAGCAGTTTTTCTGCGCAAAGAGGCTGTTGATATATCCGTTTGAAAGCAGTCCGTAATAATCGTACTGCTCCATAAGAAGCTCGGCGTCATATACCCTGTCTATCCACTGGGGTATATCCTCAACGTCGTAGTATACATTTTCGCCGGTTACAGCGTTTAATACCACAGCTCCCTTTATGTCAGCACCGCCGAACAGCCCAATCGTATGGTCCATTACAGGGCATATCCAGTATGGCGTACCCTCATCGTCAATCTCGAAATAGGTTCCCCTGAACATGGCGGTCGGGTATCTGAAACGGATATAGCGCATCAAATCCCTGCCGAAATACTCCGACGGAGATATTTTAATTCCGTCGTTAAGCTTAATAAGCTCCGCGTTCTGTGTGGACATGTCAATTAAAATATAAGCCGGTATGCCATTTGACCTGTTGGCAAGCCATTTAATAACGCTGGCATACCTGAGAGGCGTTACCCTGTAGGGCTTCTCCTTATAGTTTATCTGTGAAAAATACTCGCTTACCTCAAACTGAGACACCATATCGGACATAGTACCCATCTTACGCTCGGCAATAAGCGCCGCCGAATTGCTGTCAAGCAAAGGTATCTGGCTGAAATCCGCCTCGTCAACATCCTCCTCGAAATTTCCGTTTTCAACGGTAATAAGGCTGCTGTAATCCTTCGCACGGAATACAGGCCATGATATAACGTTTCCGATGAAGTACACAAGGATAAATATCCCGGCCGCCTTTACAATTACCTTTACGCCCTTTGTGCCGTTTGCGACGCTGTAGCGCAGATTATGGAAGTCTATCTGGCTTACAAGCCTGAAAGCGTTTATTACAAGGCCCGATATAGCCATAAAGGCGAGAAACCACCAAAATTCCTCCGCCTTGATATTTATCGGCGGAAGATAGACGTAAAATCCCACAAGCCAAATGACCAGTGTGAGAATGTAGGAAAAATATTTTTTCATTTTGCACCACCATTTCTAATATTTATGTTACAATCAAAATATAATTATTGACAATTTAAAGGCTTTACAGTAATATCCTATTTACATATAAGTTTTTATTACTTATACTTAAAACAACCTATTTTTAATTGTGGGGAGGGACAGCTATGAAGATAGAGAAAATCAGCGATACCCAGGTTAAATTTATACTCAGCGAAGACGATCTTGCCGATAAAGATATAAAGCTTGAAGATCTTGCTGTTTCCAACGACAAGACAAAGGAGCTCTTTCAGGATATTCTTTCACAGGCCCTTGACGAATGCGGCTTTGCCGTTGACGACGCACCGCTTATGGTTGAGGCGCTGCCGGTTGCACTGGACAGCATAATGATAATAGTTACAAAGCTCAACTCTGAAAACGATGAGGCAGAGTGCTCCGGACAGGAGGCCCCTGTACCCATTATATCCAAAGACCTTCACAGGTACAAGAGAAATTCAATTACAGTACATAGGACGGACAGTTCAGATAATTCAAATATCGTAATCTATTCCTTTAAAGCACTTGACGATGTTATTGACGCATGTGTGAGGATTGCCTTTTTCAGGTTTATATCCAGCTCGCTGTACAAAAACAACAACAGATATTATCTTGTGCTCCAAAGCGGTCAGAAAATAGACGATTCTGCCGAATGTATCTGCATTTTAAACGAATACGGCGACAGAGAAATCTCAAATATACTCGCCAAGTTCCATCTTGTTGAACATGGTGAAACGCTTATAGCGGAAAACGCCGTTGAAATTCTCGCTGAAAATTTCTTATAATCTAGTATGCTAAAAAACGCATGGGTTTAAACCCATGCGTTTTTTAGCCTGCGCAAACAGTTATATCCTTTATTACAATGCGCGGCTCCTTCAATGGATGTACACAATATTATAATAGGATAATATAAAAAGGTCAATGCCGCGCCAAAATGGCGTTAAATATCCTTAAAATACATGAAAAACGGCTTTAAAAACTCAAAGCCCTCCTGAACCTCATCCAGTATAGAGCGGTCAAAGAGGCTTTCCTCAATCCTATACTGGGATATAAAGGCCAGGTTTTTAAACTGATACCATCTTCCAAGACCGTCGGGCACGCCCTCGGGAGTGAAGTTCTTTTTATACATCTGCACATCAGGCTGATAAATATCCTGTTTTTTAAGCCTTGCGTCCAGCCTTTTAAGTCCTGCCGGGTCTGCCGTAAGCTTATTCCTGTATCTTGCCATATAGTCCGAGCGCGCCTCGTAAAATCCCATTCCGGCGGACCAGCCCTCCGGCGCGATCTCAAAATAATAGCAGCACTTTTCCTGCCAGCGGCTTTCCCCATAGTTAAAAACGACCCATTTTCTGTCCTTGTAGGGCGATTTATCCTTTGAGAAGCGTATATCCCTGTTGGCCCTTGAGACAGCCGGAAAAAAGGTCTCTCCCATACCCATACTGTTGAGTCTTTCCGCCATTTCATCCGCAAAGAGCTTCATAGGCTCCTTAAGCAGCGTATTATACCTGTCCCTGTTGGCGCTGAACCATTCAGTGTTATTATTCATTCTCAGCTCCCAAAGAAAATCAATGTATTCCTTCGGAAAGCCCTCAAAATATTTTCCCATATAATCACCTTTTAAAAAAGGCAGCCGGTAATTCCGGCTGCCTGAAATATCAAATTAAACTAAGAAACCGTTTCCGCTGTTGATAAGCGCAAATAAAGGTGCGAATACAAGCGATACGACTGTCATAAGCTTGATAAGAATATTGATTGAAGGACCCGATGTATCCTTGAAGGGGTCGCCTACTGTGTCGCCTACGACAGCAGCCTTATGAGCCTCGCTGCCTTTTCCGCCGTGGTTGCCTTCCTCAATATATTTCTTAGCGTTATCCCATGCGCCGCCTGAGTTTGACATGAAGATAGCCATAAGAACGCCTGTAACCAGAGCGCCGGCAATAAGTCCGCCAAGTGCCTTTGTACCAAGCACAACGCCTACTAAAATAGGAGCTGCAACCGCCATGATACCGGGTATAAGCATTTCCTTAAGCGCAGCCTTTGTTGAAATAGCAACGCAGCTCTTATAATCGGGCTTCTGTGTTCCGGCCATAATACCGGGGAAAGCCTTGAACTGGCGTCTAACCTCTTCAATCATCTGGAAAGCAGCCTTACCAACTGACTGCATTGTGAATGCAGAGAAAAGGAAAGGAAGCATACCGCCGATGAAAAGACCTACGATAACCTGTGTATCAAGAATATCAATGCTTGTAAGTCCTACAGACTGTGCGTAGGATACGAAAAGCGCAAGGGCTGTAAGCGCGGCTGAACCGATAGCAAAGCCTTTGCCCATAGCAGCTGTTGTATTTCCTACAGCGTCAAGCTTGTCAGTAATTTCACGTACGCTTTCGTCAAGCTCGCTCATTTCAGCGATGCCGCCGGCGTTGTCGGCGATAGGGCCGTAAGCGTCAACTGCAACTGTGATGCCTGTTGTTGAAAGCATACCTACAGCAGCAAGAGCGATACCGTAAAGTCCGCCGAAGCCGTAAGCTACAAGAATACCGATTGCAATAAGAACGATGGGAGCTGCTGTTGATTCCATACCAACTGCAAGGCCGCTGATGATTGTTGTAGCTGCTCCTGTTTCAGACTGGTCAGCGATTTTCTTAACTGATCTGAAGTCGCTTGATGTATATCTCTCAGTAATAATACCGATTATAACGCCTACGATAAGGCCGGCGATAATTGAAACCGCAAGATTGAAGCCTCCGAAGAATTGTTTGCTTAAAATTATTGCTAAAACTATTACTATAACGCTGGCTACATATGTTCCTGTCTTAAGAGCCTTATGAGGGTTAGCCTTCTCATCGCCCTTAACAAAGAAGCAGCCGATGATTGCGGCAATAATACCTACAGAAGCAAGTACGAGAGGGAAAAGAGCGCCCTCTGTGCCAAACGCTACAACACCGAGTGTAACCGCTGAAACGATAGCGCCTACATATGATTCAAAAAGGTCGGCACCCATACCTGCAACGTCGCCTACGTTATCGCCTACGTTATCTGCGATAACAGCGGGGTTACGGGGGTCGTCCTCAGGAATACCCGCCTCTACCTTACCAACAAGGTCAGCGCCTACGTCGGCAGCCTTTGTATAGATACCGCCGCCAACACGTGAGAAAAGAGCTACGGAAGAAGCGCCAAGGCTGAATCCGAAAAGAATATTTGTATCACCTGTTACCATGTAAACAACGCTTACGCCAATAAGACCGAGGCCTACAACTGACATACCCATAACGGCGCCGCCGCTGAAGGCGATGGAAAGCGCCCTGTTCATGCCGCCTGTCCTAGCCGCATTGGCTGTCCTTACATTGGCCTTTGTAGCAACGCTCATACCGAAATATCCTGCAAGGATAGAGCATAATGTACCTGCCACGAACGCAACCGCCGAGCCTACGCCGATACCAAACGCGATAAGAACAAACAATACTACAATAAAGATAACAAGAATTTTGTACTCTGCTGTTAAGAATGCATGCGCGCCGTCGCTGATGGCAGCAGCAATCTCTTTCATCTTATCTGTGCCTTCTTCTTCTCTTGAAACTTTTTTTGAGAGAAAAAGGGCAAAAATAAGAGCTATAACGCCGACTATAGGCGCTATAAAAATCCAATTTCCCATTTTTAGTCCCCCTGTTAAATTTTAATAATGTAAAATATATATAAATTAAATCCATCCAGGCGAATACATATAGCAAATAGTATTTTATAATTCCTGCCGCCCCTTGGATTTAAATCATATTTTGTATACTGTGCACAACTTTTTTTAACGCCTGTATATTATATCCCAATAAAAGCCTAAAATCAAGACATTTGTCGGTTTTTTTCCAGTGCCTCTGCGCATACCATATTCTGCATTATAACGGAGACAATGTCAAGGGTATACAGGCGGCAAAATTACGAAATTTGGCGATATTTCTCCTCCTTTATATGTATAATTTAACAAAGTTCGCAAATTACATAAAAAATATGTAAAACAGTAGCTTTTTTTTAGAAAATGTTTTATAATATGAAATCATCATTATGTGATTACAATAAACCATAAAGGAGTATATGATACATGGAGTTTCTAAATCATACAATCAATAAAGACATTCCTATTCCTTTGTATTACCAGGTAAAACAAATAATTCTTGACGAGATCAACAATGAGGGGGTAAAGGCGGGAGACGCTATTCCCACTGAGAAAACCTTCTGTGATATATACGGTATAAGCAGGACTACAATCAGGCAGGCCATAAGCGAGCTTGTCAACGAGGGATATCTTTACAGGGTAAAAAGCAAAGGCACCTTTGTATCACAGCCTAAGGTTAAGACCGACCTTGTAAACATGTACGACGGCTATAACATGGAGCTGTTTTCCCTGTCCATGACCCCGTCCACACAGGCCATTGAGCTTACGCTGGTTAAGGCTAATTCCGAACAGGCCAGGGCGCTGGAAATTGAGGAGGGCGATAATGTAATCTACCTCTTAAGGCACAGGTATGCTGACGGTATGGCTATGGGATATGTGGAAAGCTATTTTAAATATCCTTTATGCGATTTTCTGCTTAAGGAGGACGAGGAAACCTTCAACTCCACCTCCGTATATCATATACTGGCCAAAAGCAAGCTGGCGAAGGTCAAAAGAATACTTAAAACAATCGAGGCCGTCGGCGCGACCGAGGCTGAGGCCAAGCTGCTGAACATAAAAAAAGGCAGTCCCGTTAACATGTGCACAAACATCTGCTATTCGCAGGAAACAGGCACGCCTGTAATTTACGAACTGCTGAAATACCGCGGAGACAAAAACAAGTTTTCCATTGAAATTAATATCGACTGATTAAAAAGGCTTTCCTTAATTAAAGGAAAGCCTTTTCTTAATTCCCGCACTCTCCGGAATAAATGAAAAACCTCATGGGTTCTTCATATCCCGGTACAGGAAAGCTTTTCTCCCCTCTGCGGATAAGCCCCCGGTGCTCGTAAAAGCCGAAGCTGCATGTACTGTCGGTATAAAGGAAAAAGCTTTCCATGTTGTTTTTTGCCGAATAGTCCATAAACCTGTTAAACAGCTCCTTTCCTGTACCGCTGCCGCGCAGCCTCCTGTCCAGCACAAAAAAGCACAGCTCGCCGTCAAAAGCCTGCTTGGTCCCATTCAGAAGGTCCCTGTCTATTTTATCAATCCCTCCGTACATTTTGAGAGTTTTCCTTCCCTCGGCGCTTAACGACATCGAGATAAGTGATGATAAAAATCCAAGCCTGTATTTGAGCTTTGTTTTGTGCCTTATTCTCAAATCCTTTCCCATTATAACTCCTGCCGCCCTTCCGTCCTTTACCGCAACGCAGGTGAAGTCCTGTTCACTCAGGCAGCCTGCCAAATAAAGCTTAGCCATTTTTCGGGCTGTTTTTTTGCCGCAAAACTGTTCGTAGTTCCAGGTGTCGCTTATAATTCTTTCCAGATAGTTATAATCCTGTTTTTCTATCGGTCTGAAGCTTATCATAAAAATCCTCCTTATTATTGACTTAAACCGTTACAACGGGTATCATAAACTATACAGCTACTGTAATGTCAATAGGAGGAAAATAATGTTTTTTACAGCGGGCCAGTTTGCCAAAATACATAATATAAATAAACGCACACTGCACTATTATGATGAAATCGGACTGTTCAGCCCCTCCCACAGGGGCGATAACGGCTACCGCTACTATACCTATCAGCAAAGCCCCACACTTGAAATGCTGCTGGCGCTAAGGGAGCTGGGCATGTCCATAGAGGAGATAAAGAATTATATGGAAAGCCCGTCTGTCCCCGCTTTAAAGGAGCTGCTGGCGGAAAGGCAGGAGGAAATACGCAGGGCAATTGCAAGAATGAAGGAGCTTAAAGGCATACTTGCCCAAAAGGAGGCGCAGCTTGACCTTTGCTTTCGTGCCGGCGATGACGTGGAGCTGATACATTGTCCCGAGGAATATCTGCTGCTAAGCCCCGTTTCCTATGTTACAGACGACAGCTCCGGATTTGAGGCGTTTTTAGGGCATCTTACTGACGCCAAATCCCTGACCTCATACAGAAAGAACTGCGGAAGCATGATTTCCGCTGAAAACGTGCTGACGGGACAGTTTGACGAATACGACTATCTCTTTACCGCCATAGACCGCCCTTTAAACAAAAAGGCTTTGTTCAGGCGGCCCGCCGGAAGCTATCTGCGCGCCTTCTGTACAGGAAGCTGGGACAGGCTGCCAGAAGCCTACGGCCGTATAGTACGCTTTGCCAAGGCCAACAGCCTGACGCTTACAGGCTACGCCTATGAGGAGGGGCTTAACGAAATGGCAATATCCGATATGGACGATTACATTACACAGATACTTATAGGATGTGATACTAATTGAAAATAATTATTTCCCCGGCAAAAAAAATGATTACAGACACCGACAGCCTTGAATGCCGCGGCCTTCCAATGTATCTGGACAGGACACAGCAGCTTATGGAAATACTGAAATCAATGTCTTATGACCAGCTTAAGCAGCTTTGGAGATGCAATGACAAAATAGCCTCGCTTAACAGGGAGAGGCTTGACGTGATGGATTTGAGAAAAAGGCTTACCCCCGCCATTTTTTCCTATGAGGGTATACAGTATCAGTACATGGCGCCGGGAGTGTTTACATATGAAGAGCTGGATTATATACAGGACCGTCTTATTATACTTTCCGGATTTTACGGCATGCTGCGCCCCTTTGACGGGGTTGTGCCCTACAGGCTTGAAATGCAGGCGGCCCTTTCCGGCGACGGCTTTAAATCGCTTTACGGCTTTTGGGGAGACATACTGGCCGGTCAGCTTGCCTCGGAAACAGACACAATAATAAATCTGGCCTCAAAGGAATACAGCAGGGTAATATCCGACAGCCTGCCTGGTGAAGTGCGCTTCATATCCTGCGTTTTCGCAGAGCAGTCGGACAGCAGGCTTGTGGAAAAGGGTACCCTATGCAAAATGGCGCGCGGTGAAATGGTAAGATATATGGCTGAAAACAATGTGAACGACCCTGAAGGCATAAAAAATTTCAGCCGTCTCGGATACTGCTACTCCGGCGAGCTTTCCGACGAAAGCACCTTTGTATTTGTAAAAAAGACGGCTGAAAAAGCCTGACAGCTATTTAAATTTCTTTTATGCAGCGCCGGTTCAGAACAGGATAATATCAGCGCATGAACATATTTGTTCTTCTTTCGGTTTCCAGTGTTGTTTCAGGACCATGTCCCGAAAGCACCCTGTAATCTCCGTCAAGGTTTTTGAGCATTTGAAGCGATCTGCTTATCGTTCCCCAGTCGCCCGTAGGAAAATCGGTTCTGCCGCAGCTTCCCATAAACAGAGTGTCTCCGGCTATCAATATATCTCCGCATATGAAGCATACGCTTCCGCATGTATGTCCGGGTGTAAACAGTGTTTTAAATTTCATGCTCCCCGCAGTAAATTCCTCACCGTCTGAAAGGTATCTGTCGGCCTCGAAGGACTTGCCCGCGCCTATCATACTGGTAAGGTTGATATTAGGGTCGTTGAGCACCCTTTTCTCATCGGCGCCTGCAAGCACCGGTATTCCGTATTCCTTTTTAAGCCCCTCCATCGCACCTATATGGTCAAAGTGGGCGTGTGTAAGAAGGATATAAACCGGCTTAAGCCCTTCTGAGTCTATATATTTAATATACTGGTTTGGGCTTCCCTCCGGATCCACAATTACGCAGTTTTTATCCTCGTCAGCAAGTATATAGCTGTTTGTCTCGCACATTCCGCTAATAAATGTTTTAATCATTTTTCCGCCTCCATGATATTTTTTATTGCCTGAATACCTCAAAAGCCTTACAAAAGGCCGCATAGCGTTTTATATAACCACGCGCAAATCCGCATGATATCAATTTCTTCCTCAAAACGTTCTAAACTGGAAGTTATAGTTTATGATGTGCACTTCATTTCCAGCATCTTTTGTATGTCGCAAAAATGAGCTTCACTGGTAACTCGATAATGAATCCAACCGCCATTACCACAAGGGTATTTGTTGTCAATACATTCCTGAGTTTCTTTTTCCACCTGGTCATATACCAGATGAAATTGTTCATTTGACAATCGAAGCATAACGGTAAAGGCATCATTCTCCGCAAACACGTTGCAGACCAGCTTTTTCTTCTTTCTATGAGTAACTGCCCATCCATAGTTGTTTCCATAGGGAAAGGAAATTTCCTGCGTAGTACTGCATGCATTTGACAGCCATTCATTTATTCGGACAAATAACTCCATCCCTTTGCCACAGTATGCGGTCATGTCATCAAATGTCGGCCTATTCTGCCTGTCAAGCATTCTGTCATACATAATAATCCCTCCTTACGGCCCCAATTTGTTGAGTACGCCTTCTCCGCCAAAGGTGTATATTTAACCTCTATTTGCTGTTTTCAACTGCAAAAACCAGGCTGCTCTATTTCGGGCGGCCTAATCATTAGCATTAAGGATACGATTAGGACCTGCCTTTTATTAGCTCCGTGAGGAGCGCAGCCGCCCCGTAAGGGGCGTTTATGGGGTTGGGAAAATATCCCCAGCAAGCGGTTTAAGTGATGTGTGTACACTCAAACACTGCTTGTCACTATTGTATACTCCATTTTTGCTAATACGCAGTTTACCAATAAGGCGCAGCAAACCAGCCCGACAAACCGAAAGTTATGCTTTACTTCCATGTAGATGGATAATCCAAATGATAGGGTAATTTTGTATTACGATTTCCTTTTGCAGAATTAACTTGTCCTTGTGTCAAAAACACAGCTTCACTTAAATCTGCATTGTTAAAGTTAGTATCCCTGGTGTCAGCTCCTAAAAAAATGGTTCCGTTAAAAAGGCTCCCTTCAAAATTTGCAGCTATTAAAAGTTTTGTGCTTAGGTCTGCTCCACTCATGTTCCGTCCTTTGAAATTGACCCCAAGAAAATTTGATGGGACTTTTTCACTTTCACTATGAATACTTTGTTGAAGCAACTTACACACTTGCTTTAAAATATAATTTGCTCTTTGCCTGTATTGCTCTAAATCTAAAGATAAAATACTATTAGGGCGATAATGGCACATTTTTACATTTTCCTCAATCAAACACTGAATGGTTTCTTTTAATGGCTGTGCTGAAATAAGAGACGTTGCTTCTATCAAATAATATCTGATTTGATATAGCTGAAACACAATTAAAAAAACATCAAAAATTTCTGTTGATTGGTTTGGTATGTCATTCCAAGTCTGACCTTGGTAAATAACTTGTGTCACCTGCTGTCCGGCACCAAAGCAGTCATAACCAATACAACCTTTCATTTTCTGCTTTTCAAGTTGCGAATGTATTTTACATCGGTAGTCTTCTAATAAATTTGTACATGGTTGCCCTGATACTTTATCTTTTGGAAAACCATCTGATTTTGAAAAGAACAGAGCAGTACAACACAATGCTGAACATCTTGAACAATCCGATTTCATGTGTTCCCATATTTTATCATTTCTTTCATGTATCATTATATATTTTTAGCTCCTATAACTTCCGATTTGTCGCTCTGCACCTTATCCACCTAAGGCGTATACACTCTGCGTTTTTTCAATTCTAAAGTTTCAGCGCATATCTGTCAAATGAAATCTTAAATTGCTTTAGCAGATCTTGCAAGACACCATTTTCTTTTGGGCACCAAATAGGGCACCATTGTTTCGTTCAGTCCATAGTCCGTTTTTCATTCACCCAGTAACGATGCGTACTTGCGGCTGTTTAGACTGTCTTTACCATCTGGAAAATCAACTATTTTTTATTATATTTTCAGCCTGTCTCACGCCGTCAACGGCCGCCGAAACAATGCCTCCGGCGTATCCTGCGCCCTCGCCTGCCGGGTAAAGCCCCGTCAGACTGAGACTCTGACCGTCCGCGCCCCTCACAATTCTTACAGGGGACGAGCTTCTGGTTTCAACTCCCGTCATAATGGCGTCAGGAGAGTCAAAGCCCTTAAGCCTTCTGCCCATCTGAGGAATTGCCTCCTTCAGCGCCTCCGATATAAATTCCGGGAGAACCTTATTCAAATCGGCAAAAACCGCATTTGGCCTGTAGCTGTGTTTTACCGTCCCTTCCTTTTGGGAAACCCTACCCTCAGCAAAGTCTCCGTAACGCTGAACAGGAGCGCCGAATCCCCGCTCTCCAGCCTCGAAGGCGGCCTCCTCAATTCTTCTTTGGAGCTCCACGCCGGCAAGCGGATTATCTCCCGGAAAGTCCTCCGGGTTTACCTGAACCAAAAGCGCGCTGTTGGCATTCTCTCCGTCTCTGGCGTATTCGCTCATGCCGTTTACCGCAAGCCTTCCTTCCTCGGACGCAGCCGCGACAACATAGCCGCCGGGACACATACAGAACGAGTATACTCCCCTGCCGTCCTTTGTAGTATAGGTCAGCATATAATCCGCCGGCGGAAGACTATCGGCAAGCTCCCCATACTGCGCCCTGTTCACATCGCTTTGCAGATGCTCGATACGAACCCCTGCCGCAAACGGCTTTTGCTCCAGCGCTATTTTACTTTCATAAAGCATTTCAAAGGTATCCCTGGCGCTGTGACCCACGGCCAGTATAAGATTATCGGTTTGTATTTTTTCACCGCCGTTTATTATAACGCCGCTGATACTTCCGTTTTGTTCAATAATCGCGGTCAGCCTGCTTTCAAAGCGTACCTCTCCGCCCAGAGAAATTATTTTTTTCCGTATATTTTTAACAACGCCCTTCAGCCTGTCGGTGCCTATATGCGGCTTCGCGTCGTAGGCAATTTCCTCCGGCGCGCCGGCCTCAATGAATTTATCAATTACATAGAGGCTTCTGTTGTCTTTAATTCTTGTGGTCAGCTTTCCGTCTGAAAAGGTTCCCGCTCCGCCCTCACCGAACTGAACGTTGCTTTCAGGATTAAATCTGCCGCCGTTCCAGAAGCTTTCCACATCTTCCGTACGTCTGTCAACAGCCCTTCCCCGTTCCAGCACTATGGGTCTCAGACCCATTTCAGCCAGGGCAAGCGCCGCAAACATGCCCGCCGGACCAAAGCCCGCAACGACCGGCCTCTTCTCTAGAGCAAACGGCCCCTCCGGAAGCTTATATTTTTTATATGAAGAAGGGCTGACATTTTTATCACGGCAGCCTTTAAGTATTTTTGACTCATTATCCGTCTCCACGTCAACTGAATAAATGTAGTGTATATCATCCTTTTTTCTTGCATCCAGCGACCGGCGGCGTATATAAAGCGCGCTGATACATTCCGGCTTTATTTTAAGCCTCCTGGCGGCTGCCCCTAAAACGTCCGTATTGTCGGTCTTAAGTTTTATATTGTTTATTCGTATCATATATACTCCTTATTCAGCCCTAGGCTGTCAATTATTCGTTTTTCACTTTGTAGAGGTTAAGGTTTATTTTCTCACATAAGTATAAAATTTTCAAGCTTTACATTAGTTAATCCCATACATCTTTATGGTATTAGGTGGTTTTTGAAAGATATAAAAATAACGTCCCTGATTAGGGACGTTATTTATTTACTTAAAAATTAGTGCCTGTGTTAGTTGTGGAAGCCATGCCGTTGTGTGTACCGTCATTGTTAGCCCCGTTTACAACTCCGTTGGCGCCGCTTAATGCGCCTACACCATTAACACCCGCAAGATTAGGGTCTGTATAATCCATACCTGTTAAATCATAAGTGTCGGTGCCGTACATTGTTCCTTCACCGTTGAGGCCTGTTCCGTATGTGGAATCATAGCCATCGGCTGTTGTGCTGCCGTACATGTCGTTATTATCAAGTGTTCCGTCTACACTTCTGCCGTTAACGCCGTTGTTAAGACCGTTATCGTCAAAATATCTTCCTGAATTATCAGCCTTTGAAGAACAACCTGTCATAAAAAACGCAGCCGCAAGAAAAACGGCAAGTATATATTTAATGCCCATTTTTCATACCTCCTTAAATATTAAACTGCTTTATTATTTTTTACTGTGCGAATAAAAAAATACTGTGCCAAATATGGCACAGTATGAAAAAATATCTAATTTAAAAACAAATTATTTGCCCTACTCAATTTTGTGGCAACACAGCTTGTAGAGGTTAAGGTGTTCAGCCGCCCTACGGCATACATATCTGCCTCTTGTAACACCCCTACTCAATTTTGTGGCAACACAGCTTGTGTGTAATAAGGTTTACTCCTCGCTCATTTCCTGCTGTGTAAGCCTGCCCTTTGCGGCAAAATATTTTTTAACCATAAAGTCCGGGTAGTAGCTTCTTTTGGCCTTTCTCATGCCCTCGACTCCCATATCCTCCTCGCGGTTGATAAATTCCACGTCCTGGCACTCATTAATTACGTACTGCTGGTTAATCATGGGAAAAAGCCCGTTAATCTCACTGTCCGCTTTTTCTATGTGTATAAGCTGAACCCTCTTATTAAGCCTCTCTCCGATTGTAAACGCCTTTATTCTTCCATCCAGAAGAATAGCGCCTCCTGTAAGTCCTAGGCTTTCCATGTTTGTAAGAGCAAGCACAACAGAACGCCTTTCATTGGCAAATTCCGTCTCGGAAAGATCCTTGCTTTCCTTCCAGCCGTCGTATACGGCTATACACTCGTCATACATATCCGGCGTAAGCTTCTTATACTCCCAATCCGGGTTCTCCTGCATAAATTTATTTATGTGGTTTCTCTTTCCATGCAGCTTCTTGCCCTTAAGCGTGGCAAGCTTTTCTCTGGAATACACATAGTCCCACGCAATTTCAGCCGGCTCTATATCAAGCTCCGGACAGGTTGTTTCCAAAATTTCCTTAAACGGCTCCCACACGTTTCGTATAACGGGAACAACATTTTTATGCTCAAGGTAGTCAAAAACCCTGCATACAAGCTTCCTATACTCGAATTTAGTCCCCTTTTTGGGTATCGGGGGCCAGAAAAATTCAGGAAAGCTCTTAAAATTGAGCTTGATGTAAAGAACGTCCTCGTCGATTGTATACTGCATTTTGCCGTCCGCGCCCCAAATAAAAAGGTTGGCGAAGGACAGGTCCGAACAGTCCAAATCCCACGGCTTTGTGTAGCTGTCTATTAAATTTTTATCCTTTAACTCAAAGTTTTTAAAGCCCGTAAGCAGGGCCTTTTTGTCCATCACTGAACAACCAAAATCAGAATCCATTAAATACCTCCGTATATCCAGGGCGGTTATTTTCTGCTCCACAGCGTTGACATTTTGCAAAGGACATTGCCCTCTCTGTCTGTCATGGCTGTAATAATCTCGATACCGTCTCCGGCGTTTTCCAAATATGTTTTTACTGTTACCTCGTCTCCCGCGCGGCATTCCTTGCGGTAGAGCACTCTTATTTCATCGGCCTTATAATTCACGTATATGTCATCGGGCACATCGTCAACCGCCCATTCCACATATCGCGTGTTGTTTGTATGGCCGTTAGTGTCGGTTTCACTTCTCCTTACTGTTAGCTTTCTTTCAGAAATCAGGCATTCCTCTTTTTCAGCGGGAAGTTTAAATCTGCCCGGATCAAAGGGCGCCTGTCTATCATAGCAGTATGCCTCCTCCATTTCAAGCGGAAATCTCGTTGGGTGCCTGTTTATTAAATCCAGAAAAGCCCAGCGCGACGCTGCCTCGGCAACGGTTACGCCCTTTTCGTTTTCCACCACAAAATATCTTGTGGCCTGAAGATTATTCCCCGGCTTTGCCCATGTCGACATTTTAAGTCTGTCCCTGAACTTCGGATAATCATACATTCTTATTACCCAGTTAAGAACAACCCAGCCCCTGTTGGCGGCCGTCAGCCTTTCAATTGAATAGCCCGCATCCTCGGAATGCTCGATGGCGGACTCCATAAAATATTTTACTATGCTTTGGATAGTCACCCTTGAATTCATGTCTGTCTCATATGAGCTTACTGTTATATTTCTGATATAAGGTGCGTCCATTTTATCCTCCTGTTGTTATAGCATTGGTGAAATAAGTCTTGAAATGGCCTCCTTAACCTGAAACCATCCCGAGCGCTTTTCATACCATTCTTTTGTAATTTCAGTGCAGTTTTCAATGTCCTTTAAGAACTGCGCCTCATGCTCGGCGGCAATCTCTCTGTCGTATATAAATGCGTTTACCTCGAAATTCAAATCAAAGCTTCTAATATCCATATTCGCTGTGCCAACGGATGTTACAAAGCCGTCTACATAAACGGTTTTGCTGTGTACAAAGCCCTCGTTGTACTCATAGCATTTTACCCCGGCCTCCAGCAGCTCTCCAAGATAGGACATGCTGGCCCAGTACACAAACGGATGGTCTGGATTGGCTGGAATAATTATCCTTACGTCAATGCCTGAGAGAGCGGCCACCTTAAGCGCTGAAAAAATACCGTCATCAGGCACGAAATACGGCGTTGTAATATAAATATTCTTCTCGGCCTCGTTCATCATTTTAAAATAGCCATCTCTGATATTCTGCTGCTTAGTGTCGGGGCCGCTTGATACAATCTGCATTTTAACCTTACCCGAACAGTTTTTGTCAGCAGGGAAATATTTATCCGAAAGCACGATTTCATTATCAAAAACAAAATTCCAGTCCATTATAAACCTAAGCTGGAGCTGGTCAACGGCGTCGCCCTCAATACGAAGGTGCGTGTCACGCCATTTGCCGTAGCGCTCAACCCTGCCAAGGTATTCGTCTCCGATATTAAGGCCGCCCACATAGCCGATTTTGCCGTCAATTACGGTGATTTTCCTATGGTCGCGGTAATTGAGCCTTGTGATAAATGGAGGAAGGAATATTGCGACCTTTCCTCCGGCCTCTGTAAGCTCCTTAAAGAAAGCGCCGGTAAGCATCTGGTTGCCCATGCCGTCATAAAGCAGCCTGACCTCCACGCCTTCCCTGGCCTTTTTTGCAAGCTCAGCCACAATACGGCGTCCAAGGGAGTCGTTTCTTAAAATATAGTACTCCATATGGATAAAGGACTCCGCGTTTCTTATGTCATTGACAAGGTCGTCAAATTTAGTCTCGCCCTCAAAATAGGATTTAACCGTATTGTCGTATGTTATGCAGCTTCCTCCGTTAATATGAAGGTAAGCAAGGTCGTTAAGGTTTCTGCTGTCGATGATGTCAATCCGGCCCTCAATGGCCTTTTTCTGGGCGCCTATCATTATGCTGTATTTGTCCATCTCGCTGAGGTAGCCGTAATATGTAACGTAGTCGTTTTCGGCCTTGTTTTTAAACATCTCCTCTTTTTTGCCCTCTCTGCCGAAAATGAGATAGCAGAGGAACCCGATGATCGGCACAAACGTGATGACCATAAGCCAAGCCCATGTACTGGCCGGATTTCTGTGTTCAAAAAAAATGGTCAGGGCCGCCAAGGCCACGTTTGCTATGAATATTACGATGGCTATTATCTGTATGATTTGAATTACGGACATGCCCCGCCCTCCTTAATTTATTGCTGTTGCAAATTGCTTAAGAATATATTATACTATATTTCCATAGAGTTTGGCAAAAATATTCATTAAAATTTTTTAATTTTAGTTTGAAATTAACTATTTCCTAAACGCTTAATAAATGGTAAAATAAAGAGTATGCAAAATTTGTTTTTATTGCACTAAATTAGAGGAGTGGATTTACAGTGAGCGCAAGCGACATATTTATCATTGTAGCCGTTGTACTGGCAATTGTAATTTTTGTCATCTACAGGCTGAGCAGCAAAAATTATAAGAAGACTATTGAGGCACAGGACTTTATTAAGGCCAACAAGCAGATTGCCTCCATATATGTTATCGATAAAAAATACGATAAGCCGACGGAAAAGGACTTGAACAAGCAGGTATATGACCAGCTTGAGGGTTCGGCCAAAAGACGCAAAATGTGTATGGTAAAGGCAAAGGTAGGCCCCCAGATAGTTACTCTTATTACCGATAAAAACGTATATGACGTAATTGTACCTAAAAAGACAATCAAGGTTGAGCTCAGCGGGCTTTATCTTGTAAATGTAGTCGGAGTTAATCTTGAAAACAAGAAGAAGAAATCATGGAGAGACAAGCTTTCGCTCTTCACAAAGGCAGACCCGAAGAAGGAAGCCGAGAAAATAGCAAAGAAATAAAAACAATCCCGAAGAATACACTTCGGGATTGTCTATTTTTTACGAAAAATACTTTATAGACTTAAAAGCTTTGCCAAAAACCTTCTTTAACACTATAATCGAATTATAGTATTTAATTTAAAGGAGGCACTTATATGAAAAAATTTATTAAAAAGGCTTTGGCTGCGGCTCTGACGTTCTGCCTTACAGCCGGAGTATGCGTTTTTACCCCCCCAGTAAAATTTTGACAGCACACGCTGCATCGGCAAATGACCTTCCATTCGCTAGTCCAACTGCGGATGACAGCGGCTACGCAACCCCCGCTTCCCCGAATGGGACAACTGAAGCCGAACCCTATGAGTATTCCAAATTAACCCTCACTGGTAAAAATGATTCGCTTTTTTCCGTATATCCCTCAGCTCCTGAAATAACGGGCTATTCCTATAAATTCACATCTCCAGTCGACGGCGAGAACTATGGCGTGGTAGAGTTTGATACAGAGAATGCGCCCTACATTAAATATACTCCAAACGCTGAAGCCGCAGGAAAAACAATAGAATTCTTTGTGACCGCCCAAAACAGTGCAGGTTCTTCAGCTGATAGTTCTTTCCCTGTTAAGGGTATTACCTTTACCATAACAGTACGTAATCAGCCCACTGATGCCAGCAATAACGCTGATTTAAGCTCCCTTACCTACACAGTTGACGGAGGAGAGCCAATTGACGTACCTAACTTCTCATCTGATGTTATGGAATATGAGGTAGAGCTGCCAGTTGATACTGAGGAGCGTCTTCCAATAACCCTTCAGGGCGTGCTTGACGACGAAAACGCCTCAATAACATCCACCATTGATACTAAAACAGATTATATAAGCAGTACTGCCAAAATAACGGTCACTGCCGAAAACGAATCTACAGAAAAAACTTACACCGTAAATTTCAAAATAAAGGCTCCCAACACACCCTATTGCGTTTTTGATCCCAACGACGGCACAATATTTGAGGACGGAGACACTATAAAGGTTATAATTGGTGAAGAAAAGTTTCTTCATGTCTCCATTGGTTCTGGCAATACAGGCGTAGTATCAGCAAGTATCAAATCTGCTGATATGGAAAAGCTTTGGGTCAGCCAGGCTTTTTGGGGATTATATCCAAATGTTTTTACTGCAGTAAAGCTGAATATAAAGGACTATGAGCAAACAAAGCTCACTGTCTCATTCTATGACGTGGACGTTTCCAGGGGCGAAACAGGCGACCCTGTTGAAACGATAGTTTTGACAATAAAGTCGGTGGAGGAGCCAAAGAAATCCAGCGGCTCAAGCCATTCCCTTGAGGAAACTACCGGCACAAAAAAGGATAATAATAAGCCTGAGGATAAGACCGAGGAAAAGCCTGAAGATAAGCAAAATCCTGAATACAATCCCAATGCTGACGGCGTTAAGCAGGGATTTGACGATGTAAGCTCCTTTGCCTGGTATTCTGAGGCTGTTGAATTTGTCAGTGAAAACAACATTATGAACGGCACATCGGATAGAAAATTCAGTCCTGAAGACATTCTTACACGTGGAATGTCAGCTCAGATATTTTACAACATGGAAGGCTGCCCCGACGCTTCCTCACTTACGATTAATTGGTATGACAATGCAGTTAACTGGATTTTAGCAAACAATATCGCCAGCGGTTATTCCGGCGGCAATTTTGGAGCTGAAAGTCCAATAACAACTGAGCAGTTTACGGTTATTCTTTATAACTACGCAAAGTTCAAAGGGCTTGATGTAAGTACTGCGGCCTCCGCAGGCGACTTCAAGGACAGCGCGGAAATATCACACTGGGCTGTAAACGCAGTTGAGTGGGCAATAGGAAAAGGCATTTTAAACGGAAGCGACGGATATTTAAATCCTAAAGCCCAAATAACCAGGGCGCAGGCCGCACAAATGCTGATGCTTTTTAACAAATAAACAAAAACCCGGAACGACTTGTTCCGGGTTTTTTATTTTGCAGTAAAGCTGGCTTAAGTAGCAGAGAAGTTATGTAGTCTTGAAGCAGGCAACAAATTAAAAAACTAAATCAATCCTTATTTTTCTCGTTCTCTTCCTGAAGCTTTAATAACTCTTTTATCTGCTTTTCAACAAATTTTTTATAACTGTCCCCAAGCTTTTCGTATCCAGCGTCAATCAGCGATATTAAGCTGACAGTTTTATTTATAGGCTTAATATCTCCGCTTTCGTCATTCAAAAGCCATTCCTTGTCTATTTCAAACATAAGTGACATACAGTTGATAAGAACCGGCCTTGGTTCTGTCCTATTATTTTCAAGCTCGTTTAAATGGCTTCTTGAAATTCCAAGTATACGTGCAAGCTCATCTTGAGATAATCCCGCGTTTTCTCTAATCATTTTCAATTTTTCCGCAAATTTCAATTAAATCACCTCTTGTTTTTCATTTTAGCATATATTCAGGTAATCGTTAACATTTTTTATCTTTTAAATAAAGCATAAACCAATATGAATAAAAAATGAGAATACTTTTGTATTCTCATTTTGGCTCTAACCTATTGACTATAATAACGCAGTTATTCTTTCTCGTTTTTATTTTGAATCTCCAGCAGTTCTTTTATTTGATTTTCTACAAATTTTTTATAACTGTCATTAAGCTTTTTGTAGCCAGCCATTATAAGAGGAACAATATCTTCATTTTCCTTTAATGGTGCAGTGTCATTATTGTTGTCATCTAACAACCATTCCTTATCTACATTATAAGTTAAAGACACGCAATTAATAAACACAGCCGTAGGTTTTGCGTTATCATGTTCCAAGTTGTTTAAATAGCTTCGTGATATACCTATATTTTTTGCGAACTCTTCCTGCGATTGTTTATAAATGTTTCTGATTAATTTTAACTTGTCTGAGAATTTCAATATACTCACCTCAATTGTATGCTACCATTTATAAAATTTACTGTCAATTGAAAAGCGTTTATAAGGTCATTTTTTCTGCATTTTTTGTATTTCCGCATACTTAAATCAATGCTATACTGCACTTATAAGGTCTAAATTTTATTCAAAATAGTATTTATCAAGACTAAAGGAGTGGACTTAATGTCTGAAAATAATAAACCCACAAGTGAAATACACAGTCTAATTGAAAAGCTGTCCCAAACATCCTGACCTATGTACTTAACACAATTAACGCACTTTTATACGCGCAGGAAATTGATAGCAATAAAAATAAGGATATGGGCGCATAAAAGGAGAATACCAATGTATTCTCCTTTTTCATTTTCTTCCTGAAGCCCGGTGTTTTTTTAATCTTAATCGGATTTTGATGTAGGAAATCCGCAGTTTTTGCCTTATAATGTGAATAGAATGGAGGCATTAATATGGACGAAAATAATGAAAACAAACGGCTAGGAGGTAAGTATTACGCCATTATTAACACTGCTTTATTTGTACTTATAGCAACTTCTTTGGTCAAGGCGCTTTTATATGCTTTTAATTTGGGTTTCAACAACTATTTCGGCATACCTTCGTTTCTTACAGCCGCCTCTCCGTCAGGGCTGCTGGCAGACACGCCAAAACTCTGCCTTGTTGTTATTATATTCCTTCTTTCAGCGGTAATCCTAATTGCAATATTTTATTGTTTACTTAATTCACTAAAAAATATTGGCCTTACTAAAAAGTTGTATACTCCGTTGGGTCTTACTGCGCTCATGTGTATTTTTTTAATTGCGGAGCTTCTGCTATATCTGAAAAATCCAACACTTCTAAATTTAGCAGTCCTATTAATCGTTCTTATTTCTTTTGCGCTTATTGTTTATTTATTAGTAAAGGCCGACAAATTGTCAAAGATTAAAAAAAGTCAGAGTGATGAGGAAAAGTCGGAGAAAGCAGGAAATAAGCTGGAGACTCTGAATTATTTAGTAGAAAAAGCGGCCATAAAGCTTGATCTTATTATGAAAATAATTATTATACTTTTATTGTTTATGGTTGTATTCCTTTCTCTATATTTCTACGGAATGTTCAGCGCTTTAAAGCAGGAATCCCACTACTTAACATCAGACGGAAAGGCAGTTGTAGCCGTATATGAAAATAATGCTGTGGCAATTGACTTATATGTTGAGAATGGAATTTACAAAACCTCAGGAATTTACAGTCTTATACCGATAGAAGGACTGGAAATGCACATAGAAAAAACAGGAGTAATATTATCAGAACACCAGTCAAATTTCTTTAGTTAATAAAAAGGCTCCGCTTAAAGCGGAGTCTTTTTCTATCTCAATATTTCTCCTATTGCCGCAATCAGCGCGGTTTTATTATCAAAGGCATAAAAGCCCGCCTCGTTTCTTATGGCAAACTCCTTCATTTCAGCCCTGAATGACGCAAGGGCCTTGGCGTATCTGTCAAGTATTTCGGGGGTCAGCTCCAGCTCCCTGGCCGCCTTTGTCTCGCTGTCAATCAGCTTGACGTTGCCCCTGTCCTCTGGCACGCTTTCCCTTCTGTCCAAAATCTGCACCATATTTACGGCCTGTTTTTTGCTCCTTAAAAGCTTTACAGCGGAGTCATAGCCGTCCTCGGAGAAAAAGTCTGACACGATAAGGGAAATGCCCTCGCCAAGCCTTTCCCCAGCAAGGGTCTTTACCGACCCGTTAAGCTCTGTCCTGCCGCCCTTATTTTCCTTTTCAAGAAAAGCTACAGCCTTCGCAAACGACTGCTTTGAAGACAGTCCAGTGCATTTATCAACAGCGCCTCCGTCGGCCACAAAGATATTTACCAAATCGGAATTGTTCAGCGCTATGTAGGCCATAGACGCAGCAAAGGCCGCTGCATAGTCCCATTTTTCAGGATAAAAGCGCATGGAGGCGCTTCCGTCAAGGACTATATTCAGCACCGCCTGCCTCTCCTCATTGAAAAGCTTTGTGTACAGCCTGCCGAAGCGCGCATAGCCGTTCCAGTCAACACGGCGCAGGTCGTCTCCCGGCGTATATTCTCTGAAATCGGAAAATTCCAGAGAAGAGCCCTTGGCGGAGGACTTCCTCGCGCCTGCCGAGCTGACGGAGGACAGCCTCTTTTTAAGTGCCATATCCAGCACCTCAAGCCGTGAAAGATATTCGTTTGTAAGCAAATCCTTAAGCATAATCAGGCTTCCTCTTTAAGCAGCTCGTCAATTATATCCTCTACCTTTACACCATCGGAAAGCGCCTCGAAATTGAGGAACACCCTGTGGCGGAGCACATCGTAGGCCACGTCCCTTATATCCTCATAGGACACGTTGTAGCGTCCCTTTGAAAGCGCGTTAATTCTGGCTGTCCTGATAATGGCCTGCGCCCCACGGGGGCTTGAGCCGTAGCGTACGTATTTTTTAACTGCCTCGGGGCTTTTATCAAGCTCGGGATGGCTTTTTATAATAACGTCCATCGCGTATTTTGCGACAGCGTCGGCAACGGGCACCTCAATGGCGGTGTCACGCATTTCCTTAATCTTTTCTGCGTTATAAAGCTTCTGCGCCTCCGCTCCCCTTGTGCCTGTTGTTATGTTTACAATGTCCAGCAGCTCGCTTTCCGACGGGAACTTAACGTCCAGCTTAAATATAAAACGGTCAAGCTGCGCCTCGGGCAGAGGATAGGTTCCCTCCAGCTCCAGCGGGTTCTGGGTGGCAAGCACGAAGAACGGCTCTGGAAGCTTATAGGTTGTGTTTCCGGCTGTTACGGTCTTTTCCTGCATAGCCTCCAACAGGGCGGAATGGGTTTTCGGCGTTGCCCTGTTTATCTCGTCGGCAAGCACGATATTTGCAAAAACAGGGCCTTTTTTAAATGTAACCGCGCCGCTTTCAGCGTCCATCATATTGGTTCCTGTAACGTCGGCCGGCATAAGGTCCGGCGTAAACTGTATCCTTGAGAAGCTTAAATCCATTACCCTTGCCACGGTTTTTACAAGCTGGGTTTTTCCCGTTCCCGGAAGTCCCTCCAAAAGGACGTTTCCGTCCGCAATCATTGAAATAATTATTTTGTGTATAATATCCTTTTGTCCGATAATATCCTTGGAAATTTCATCCTCTATCCTTTTAAAATCAGAGGCGAAGGACTTGATAATCTGCTCGTCAGCCATAGGTTTTAAACCTCCTGTTATAATTTTACTATTAACTGCCTTTAGTATAAAGTTGTCCGCGCCGCTTCGTCAATCGGATTAAGATTTATTTAAGAAACTGGTATGAAAAACTATAGTAAATGGGATATTGATGTGTTAGAATGTTGGCAACGACTTCCTGAGAGGTGAATATGCTTGCGAAAATTTAAATTTGACAAAAAGTACATGAAAATTGCGCTGTACTGCTTCGCCGTACTGGCCTCATGTATACTGCTGCTGCGTTTTTTGGACAACATAGGTCCGTTTTTCAATACGCTCGGCAGCTTCCTTATGACCATTAAGGATATACTTATTACGTTTATTTACGGCTTTTTTATAGCCTTTTTCTTTACGCCCCTTGTCAACTTTTTGCAGAAGTTTATAGGCGCCTACAGCAAAAAAATGCGCTCCCGGCCAAAGCTTCTCAGAAACACGACCATACTTATAACCTACGCCATATTTATAGGCTGCTTTATATGGCTGATGATTTATATGATACCTACGGTATTTAAAAGCTTTAACGCGCTTATCGTATCTTTGCCGGAAAATATGGACAGCCTTATGAATAATCTGCCCGACCTGCTTTCATGGCTTGACAGCGAAACAAAGACAACGGTAATGGGCGCCATAACAAGGCTTTTGACGCCGCTGCAGTCACAGCTTAACGACCTGCCCGGAATGATGGAGGAAATGCTTAAGGGCGGAGACTTTACAGCCTTTATAAGCAGTACGGTAAACGTTGTTTCTACCGTGATCAACTTCCTGATTGGCATAATCATAAGCTTCTACATGCTTTCAACCAAGGAGGACATAGCGGCCGGCTGCAAAAAATTCTGTCTCGCCGTTTTTAACGGAGGCACGGCGGAGCGTTTTATAGCCAACATGCAGAGGGTGAACGTCATATTCCAGAACTTTGTGCTTGGCAAGCTGCTTGACGCCATAGTGCTTGGAGTAATGTGCTTTGTGGGCATGGCAATCTTAAGAATCCCTTACGCTTTGGTAATTAGTGTTGTAATCGGCATAACCAATATGATACCATATGTAGGGCCTTTTATTGGTACGGTTCCCGCCGTATTTATCGTGCTTCTCGTTGACCCGATGAAGGCGCTTTGGCTTCTTATATATATTCTTGTTATCCAGCAGATTGACAACTATCTTATCTGCCCAAGGCTGCTTGGCGACCCAACCGGCCTTACGCCGCTTCAGGTGCTTTTCGCTATCGCCATAGGTGCGTATTTCGGCGGCGCCTTCGGTATGTTTATGGGCGTTCCCGTTGTTGCCTCTGTAAAGCTTTTTGTTTCCGAATCGGTAAACAGGAGGTTCAGGGAAAAATATCCCCACGGCTCGCCTGACCTGCCAAAGGACGATGACGAGGATTTATGGAACGACGAGACGGACGACTTTGTCGAGGACATTCCGGATGATTAATCAGCGGGCGGATGCACCGCGAACAGTTAGGAGTTTTTGTTTTGACCAGAACAGCTAAAACCTATACGTTTTTTATTATTTACATTGTGCTTAATATTACAAGTTCTTTACTATTATTTAACATATTCTATATTTACAATATGGACCCGATGGTCTATAATATTCTTGCGCAGCTTGTACTTTTTGTGCCTGTTGTGCTCATTGGCGTAAAGATGAGCGGCGAGCGGTTTAAAAGCGCGCTGTCGCTTAATAAAACAAGCATAACGGACGTTCTTCTGGCGGTTGGCCTTGCCATAGCAATCGGCCCTTTGACAAGCCTTTTGTCCATGATTATGCTTATGTTTTATCCCAACAACGTGCCTGCAAGCCTCGGCGTGGCGTATGAATCGCCCCTGTTATTGAGCATACTTGCGATATGTGTTATTCCAGCGGTGTTTGAAGAACTGATTTTCAGGGGAATAATATTTACAGGGTTTAAAAACGTAAAGCTGTCAAAGGCCTGCGTGATGGGCGGTCTGATATTCGCCATAGCCCATTTTGACGCACAGCAGATTTTATACACGTTCATAATCGGCGTGCTGTTCTGCTACATCGTATACCGGACGAAATCTATTATACCCGGCATGGTTACGCACTTTATGGTTAATTTCACGTCGCTGATGTCCTCGAGGATTGAATTTGCCCAGACGGCCGAAACGGCTGCCGAGGAAATTCCGCTGGATTTGGCGATATCCCAGCTTATGGGGCCATATTTATTGCTGACGCTGTTCTCACTTCCCATTATTTACTACATTGTATCGCTGATGGGCAGAAAGTACGGCAGAGGCAAGCCGCTGTTTAATCTCAGGCAGCCGGAGGAATATGAGTTTAAAGTGGAGGACGAAAGCGTGCTGGACTACGCGCCTCAGGCTCCATACGAGGAAAAGCTGCTTAAATGGCAGTTTATACTCATAATTCTGCTTTATATACCTACACTAATATTTTACTAGGATTCACAAGGCAATGACGGCTTTATCGTCATTGTCTTTTTATACTTATAGACAGAAAAACATAAAATCTATTTTAAATCTATTTGCTGTTAAAGCAACAAAAAGTTCAAATTTGTTTAATTACGGAGGGATTGGGTATGGCTGAATTTACACTTACTTGCTGCTCGACAGCGGATATGTCGAGGAAATACTTTGAGGAAAGGGATATTTCATACGTATGCTTCCATTTTAATATGGACGGTGTGGAGTACCCTGACGACATGGGCTTGTCAATGCCGATTGATGAATTTTACAAGAGGATTGAAAACGGCGCTGCGCCTACTACCTCACAGGTAAACGTTGACCAGTATGAAGCGCTTTTCACTCCGATATTGGAAAGCGGCAGGGATATACTTCATCTTACGCTGTCCTCAGGAATTTCGGGCACATACAACTCATGCATGATAGCCGCTAATGAGCTTAGGGAAAAATTCCCCGACAGAAAGCTTATTGTTATCGATTCTCTCGCAGCGTCATCAGGCTACGGTCTGCTGATAGACTATGCCGCCGACCTGAGAGACAGCGGCATGGGAGCTGAGGAAGCCGCCGCAAAGCTTGAGGAAGCAAAGCTTTATGTACACCACTGGTTTTTTTCAACGGATTTGACCTCCTATTACAGGGGCGGAAGAATATCCAAAACATCAATGGTTATGGGAAACCTGCTTAACATATGCCCCCTTTTAAACGTAAATGACGAGGGAAAGCTTATTCCAAGACAGAAATACAGGGGAAAGAAAAAGGTCATTGAGGAAATGGTTAAGCGAATGGAGGAGCACGCGCAAAACGGTTTAGATTACAGCGGTAAATGCTTTATATCACAGTCGGCCTGCTATGACGACGCGAAAAAGGTAGCAGCGCTTATTGAGCAGAAATTTCCCAAGCTTAACGGAAGCGTTGTTATAAACGATATAGGAACGGTTATCGGCTCCCACACCGGGCCGGGAACGGTGGCTCTTTTCTTCTGGGGAGATAAGAGGGAGCAGTGAAAGAGAATAGGTGCGGATTTTATCCGCACCTTGTTTTATTTGTTATATTAATTGTCAAGCTCCTTAAACATTTAATCTATTAAAATTCACCCAATTAAACTTCCATTTTTTCTTTCATGCTCAGTCACAGCTCTCCTAACTAGATATACTATTTCGCCGTTTATTGTACGGCCGTTATACTCCGACAGGCTTTTTAATTTTGCATGCAGCTCGGCTTCAACCTTAAAGCCAATGTGCTTTTTTCCATATGGCTCACCTCATTTTTATTTACATTCTACCATTAAAAAGCTGAACACTCGGTTGTAAAAGTGAGGCGTAATATAAATTTTTATCATTTATTACTTTTTGCCCGTGCGAGGGGGGGGGACAACCTCAGTGTACGCCTTAGCACACCCAGCGGCGCTATGATAGCATTGAGTAGAAGCGTTACAAAATTCCAGTTGTTGTGTCCATACAGGGAGGGGCATCTCAGTGTACGCCTTAGCACACCCAGCGGCGCTATGAAATCATTGAGTAGGTGCGTTACAAAAGGCAGGATATGCGCGCCGCAGGGCGTCTAAGCAACGGAAGCCCGAAGCCCCTCCCTATACCCTCCCCTTTGGGCAGACGCTTATTATTTACCCATTAAAACAAATTTAGGTTTTGAATAAATCTGAAGTGTAAAGGTATAGGCTTCGTTTTAGTCAATTAAGGTAACGGGGCGTTGCCCGAAAGGGTTGGGGCGCAGGGGAAGGGACAACGGGCTTCGCAACTTTGAGTGGTCCCTTACCCGCTAGTGCAACAAATTCCAATTTAAATTTACATAAAAAATACAAATACATTGCCTATGTCAAATTATTTAAAATCAAATTCTTCCTTTTAGATTTTCATTTCTATGAATAAAAAATCCCTTTTAAGCAAAGATTATTTCCATAGTTTATATTATGGAGGAATAGCACATGGAACAGTTTTCATACAGAGTTACCGACCCTGCCGGAATACATGCCAGACCGGCCGGACTTATAGTAAAGGAAGCCGCAAAATTCAAATCAGATATAAAAATCAAAGCAAACGGCAAGGAGGCTGACGCAAAAAAGATTTTTGCAGTTATGTCCCTTGGTATCAGAAGCGGCGACGAGATGACAATTACAGCCGAGGGCAGTGACGAGGCGGAGGCAAAAAATGCCCTTGCCGCGGTAATAGGAGAGCATCTTTAAGGAGGAATAAAAATGGTAGAGCTTAAAGGAAAAGGCGTATGCGCAGGTATCGCGAGGGGGCCTCTTTTTTTCATGAATAAGGCTTCGTCTGAGGTCGAAAAGCGTGACGTCCACGACACCGTTCCCGAAATCGCGCGTCTTAACACAGCCGTTGACGAGGCGGCCGTCCAGCTTAAAAAGCTTCAGGAAAAAACCGAAAAATCCGCTGACAAAAACAGCGCCATGATTTTTGAAATACATCAAATGATGCTGGCCGATCCCGATTTTATCGGGGCAATCGAAAGATATATCGCCGAAGGCAGCGTATGCGCCGAATATGCCGTTTATCAGGTCGGCAAGGAGTTTGCAAAAAAATTCCGTGAAATGGACAACCCCTATATGCAGGAGCGCTCCGCAGACGTAACCGATATATCTGAGCGCCTTATAAATATTCTGACCGGAAGCGAGTACAAGCCATCAGGCCACGGACGCGTTATTATCGCCGCCGAGGATCTCTCCCCCAGCGAGACAGCGACATTCAGCCGCAGCAATGTGCTGGGCTTTGTAATCAGAAAGGGTTCCTCCACTTCCCATACGTCTATACTCGCGCGCACAATGGACATACCGGCCGTAATCAATGTGGATGACCTGGACAGCTCCTATGACGGAAAAATGGCCTATATAGACGGCAGCGACGGCATAGTTTATATCGAGCCCGACGAGGCCACCGTTGAGGCAATGGCGAAAAAGGCGGAGCTTGAAGCAGCCAAAAAGGACCGCCTTATGAAGCTTAAAGGAAAGCAGACCGTCACAAAGGACGGAAAAAAGGTTGAGCTTTACGCCAACATTTCCACAGCGGCGGACATCGACAGGGCTGTGGCCAATGATGCGGAGGGCATAGGCCTTTTCAGAAGCGAGTTCATGTACCTTGACAGAAAAACGCTTCCCACCGAAAACGAGCTGTTTGAGGTATACAAGTCCATAGCAATAAAAATGAAGGGAAAGCCGGTAATTATCCGTACTCTTGACATAGGCGCGGACAAGCAGGCGCCGTCCCTCGGACTGCCGGAGGAGGAAAATCCCGCCCTTGGCTTCAGGGCCATAAGGATATGCCTTGAACGCACGGATATATTCCAGACACAGCTCAGAGCCATATACCGCGCCTCGGCATTCGGCAACATATATATTATGCTCCCCATGATAACCTCCGAGGAGGAGGTTATACAGGCCAAGTCGATAATGCTGGACGTCATGAGCCAGCTTAAAAGCGAAAACATCGAGTACAAGGACGTGCCAATAGGCATAATGATAGAGACTCCCGCCGCCGCGGTTGTCAGCGCCGAGCTTGCCAAGCTGGTTGACTTTTTCAGCGTGGGCACAAACGACCTGACCCAGTATACCCTGGCCGCCGACAGGCAGAACACAAAGCTGTCCTCACTGTACAGCGTGGAAAACAAGGCAGTGCTGCGCCTTATTAAAATGGCAGCGGACAGCATACACAAGGAAGGCAAGTGGATAGGCATATGCGGTGAGGCCGCCGCCGACAGGCAGCTTTTGGATATTTTTCTGGCGATGGGCATTGACGAGCTGTCCGTATCCTCCGGCTATGTGCTGTCTGTAAGGGAAATGATACTTGAAAGCGACGTTAAGCCGCTTCCGGAGGATTATAAAATATAAAAAAAGAGGTTCCGTATATTACGGAACCTCTTTTTTTTACTCAGCAATGTTGAATACGTCGTTAATAATCCATCCGTTTCCATTTTGCGCCATCTCAAGTCCCAGAGTAAAATTGTACTCGCCAAAGAAAAGTATATCAACGGTTACATTACGCATGCCGTCCTTTTCCTCCAGATATTCAGCGCTGTTCAAATCCACTCCGGTTTCGGGGTAATCCCTTAATCCTCTTACAAGATAGAGGGAACCGTCGTATTCAAAAAAGTCGTCGTTAAAATATTTGTCTATCGCAGTATCTGACATGTATTTCCCTAAATACTGTCTTACTTCCTCATTGGTTTTAAAGTTGCTGACAGGATAGAACACTGCGTTGTCGGGGTCTATATAATACTGCCCAGCGTACTTTGCCTCGTCATCCTGAGGGAAAAGCACAACGCGCTCACCTGCTCCGCTGTTATAGGCGGCCTCATCTGCAAAGGCTGACTTATAGACTGTTTCATAATCCACATCGGCGCCGAAGGTCTGCTCAATGCATGAATTGAGGCACTCTATATTTGGCTTTATATCATTTAAAAACACCTGGGGGTCAAATTCTTCCGCTTCTTCCGTTTCACCGCCGGTTATTTTATTTAATATCCAGCCGTCGCCGTTTTTGATAAACTCCAGCTCTGCCGTATAATCATAATCGTTAAAATAAAGGAAGTCTATGGAAGCATACTGTTTTCCGTCCCTCTCCTCCAAATATTTTACGCTTTCCATGTCTATTGTTATGGCGCCGTAGCCTCTTGCTCCCCTTCTGAGATAGAGGGTGTCCTCGTATTCAAGAAAGTCATCGTGGAAGTATTTATCGACCAGCTCCTCAGACAAATATTGGCTCAGGTGCGCCCTTACGTCATCATTGGTCTTAAAATTGCTGACAGGATAGAACTCAGAATAGGTCGGGTCTATATAATACTGTTCGGCGTACTTTTGTTCATCTTCAGGTGCGAAAAGCAAAACCCTCTCTCCACTTCCTCCATCATAGGAGTCCTCGTCGGCAAAGGCCGAAAAATAGCTTGTATCAAAGTCCACATCGGCACCGAACATTTCCTCCTCGCAGGATTTAAGGCACTCAATATTGGGCTTTATCTCGTTTAAAAATTCCTCCTCATTAAACGCGGACTGTTTTTGGCAGGCTGTAAGCGCCAATACCGCGGGCAGAATAATCGCCAGCAGCTTCTTCATATCCATTCCTCCCCTCTAAAAAAGCCGACTGTCATAAAAAAATTATAACAGCCGGCAGTCTAACTATACTCTAAAGTCTTATTTTAATAATTCAACAGCGTCTGAAGGGATATATGTTACACCATCAGTAATGATAACCGCTGATGAAAGCTCATGAACCATATCTCCGTCGATTGTGATTGTATCGCTGTTTACCATGATTTCAGCCTTTTTGTCGCCCTTTACAAGGATAATAGGCTCATCGTTTGAAGTCCACTCGATTGTGTAGCCTAATGCCTCAACAGCAGCTCTTAAAGGAAGGTTTTCAGGTGTTTCAGAGGGAGCCTCTTTCTTATCAGCAGGTGCCTCTGTCTCAGCCTCAGGAAGTACAATTACCATGTAAGGAGTTGTCTGTGCGGGAATGCTCTTTGTTGAAGCGCCGTAAACAACGATAGCCTTCTGGCCCTTAACGTCTTCAGCTGTAAGTACCTGTTTTGTTCCTCTTATGTCAAGAATTTTAACTGTGTCGTCCATGTTAAGCTTAAGGCCTGCGCTTGTAAGCTCATCATCAAATTTATCTACAGCAACAAAGCTGGGGGTCTCGCCCTGTGCAACAATAGCTACAGCTCCGCTTGTCTGGGGAGGAAGGCTCATTGTCATAGGAGCGTTGTCCTCCATAACAACTGTCGCTTCCATGCCGGCAGCAAGCTCTTTAATTGTTTTAACTTCGTTTCCAACGATTATCATGCAGTCAGCGCCCTCATTGAAGATGATTTCGCCTCTCTCTGTGTTTTCAAAAGAAATTCTTGCGCTGCCGTCCTCGTTAAGAGTTACTTCATTAATTTTACCTGTAAGAGCGGTGTAGCCGACTGTTTCAGCCTGCTCGTCATTTTTATCTGTCTTGTCAGCTTCGTCTGTCTTGTCAGTCTTATCTGTCTTGTCAGCTTCGTCTGTCTTGTCAGCTTTATCTGTCTTGTCAGTTTTATCTGTCTCATCCTTTTTATCTGCTGCATCCTTCTTATCAGCCTCTCCGCCTACTACTACCTTATGGCTAGGTTCTGAACCCTTGGATACTATTGAATTTTTCTTTTCCTCTGTCTTTGTTTCTTCTTTTTTTGTTTCCTCTGTTGTTTTTGTTTCTTCTGCCTTAGCTTCCTCAGTCTTCTTTTCTTCTGTTCCGCCGATAATTACTTTATGGTCGGATTCTGTTTTCTGTGCTCCGTCATTTTTCTGAGGAAGTGAGCCTGCCATTGCGGGTACACTTGACATTACCATAGTAGCAGCGGAAACAGCTGCTGCTGCGTATTTAAAATATCTCTTCATAATTTAAAACTCCTTTTCAACTCTTTAATCAAATTTTTCGTAATTTGCTTTGCATGTAGTATGATAACACATATTTTTGAAATTGTCATTAATGTAATTTTTTCTTAAGAAATTTAAAAGACTGTTTTAAAAACTAGGCCACAATAAGGAAGCGGAGCTAAAAAAATTCTTCTTCCGTAAAAAATTGTATTGATTTTTATATTAAATATAAGTATAATAGATATGTTCTACCGGGGTGTGGCTCAGTTTGGTAAAGCGCTGCGTTCGGGACGCAGAGACCGCAGGTTCAAATCCTGTCACCCCGATTGATGATAAATCCGCCGTAAGCTGCTTGGTTTACGGCGGATTTTTTAATTCCTATGGTCTAAAAAAGTCACTTAACATGGGCTTTTATTATATGCCTTTGGCGGCACAGTTTTAGTGGAATTATTTAAACAGGTAAAAGGCGCAGTCCGTCAGAAAAATAATGGCAAGCAGGCCGCTGATAACCGAGAGCAGCTTTGGGGAAAGACGGCTAGTCAGCCGTTCAAAAAGCGGCTGTATAACATAAAGAATTACCATTCCGCCAAGCCCGAAACGTAGGCTGGGATTAAGTGCAATTCTGCCTTGAAAATTAAATGCGAAACGGGTATAGTCCCACATCCAGTTTCCGGTGCGCCATTCCATTATGTAGCTTGCCGCCAGCTCCAGCAGGGTTGTAATTGCAATTATGGAGACGAACACAATCAGCGGAGTAATACTCACCTGTCCAAGTGTAATCCGTTTTTGCCTAAGACGTTTCAAAACGATGAGCAGCACCAGCGCACCCGTTCCGTATATAATGCAGTAAGGTCCGAAAAGGACACCCCTATCTGAATATCCCCAGTCGTATATTACTACCTCCAGAAACACCTCATAAATCCACCCCAGGAAAGAATAGAGCATGAAGTAGAGGAAGCTCTTTTCCAGTGCAGCTTTATAGTTTTCAAGTTTATTATTTATTTCTTTTATGGCCTGCTTCACCTCATTTTTTCTATATCAAAGCTTTCGGCTGATAATAAAAGCGCCGTAAATTACTGATTTGCGGCGCTTTTTATTTTATGTATTTAATCCTTTTTATTAAGCAAGCTTATTCAGCCTTTTTGAATGGTCTGTAACCACAGCTTCAATCAGTTCTACCTTTTCACATAAATCGGGGATTTTGTCGGTTTCAGCCTTAATGGCGTCAACCTTTTCAGACAATGATGTATAGCCTTCAGCAAGAAGCTGTATGTTTTTGTTCGTTGTATTTTCTATAAGGGTTTTTATATTTCCTGTTTCCTGCTGTACACTATTGATTTTTGTGTCCAGTCCATCTATTGTGGGTTTTATGTTTCCCACTTCCTGCTGTACTCTATCGATTTTTGTGTCCAAAGCATCTATCATTTCTTTAACGGCTTGCAGCAATTCTTCGTTTGTCATTTCTATCACCCTTTATCATTATATCAGATTTTATATTTATTTTGTAAATAATCCAAAAATGTTTTCATCTCTTTATAAGCATTACTCGGCAAATTTTCCGCATATATAAATTGAGTTTCATTTCTGTTTAAGGGTATCTGTTTATCCGTGGCTCCTAGCAGATAATCCAATGAAACATTGAAATAATTTGCAATCTTAATCTTCAATTCATCATCCGGCGTATTTATGTTTCTCTCATAAAGTGAGATGGAATTTTCTGATACTCCTAAAATTTCGGCTAAATCTCTTTGAGTAAGCCCATTATCTTTCCTTAACTCACTCAGTCTTTCTCCTTCCATTGAATCACCTCCTGTTGATACGATTATATACTTTAAAATCCTTAAAATTAAAAATCCACAATAATTAACGTTTTTATACATTGAAAATAGTTTTATTATTGTGTATAATCAGTTTTAAACATGTGGATTTATATTTTATTTTAACATTTACGGCAGCAACAGCTGCCAAACTGAAATAATATTTATAATGGAGTAGATAGTATGGAAAAGACTTGTATCTGTATAGGCCACGAGCCTGAAAAGCTCGGCGACATTAGTAGATGTGACAAAATCAAAGAGAGGATAAAGGAAGCTGTTTTAAACCAAGTAAATTCCGGCGTCAGCTTTTTTTACGCCGACATGGCGCGCGGCGTCGGCCTATGGGCAGCCCAGATTATATTAAGCCTTAAGGAAAGTCCAAAGTACGCACACCTATATCTTACGGCGCTGTTATCCTATCCAAATCAGTTAGATATGCTGCTGGAAAAGGACAGACTTGAGTTTGAAAAAGTGCTGAACAAATGCGACGATAAGAAAATAATAAGCCCCGAAAAGAAGAGAACGTCTTACGCGGAAAAAAGGAGGTTTATAGGCACAGAGCCTGATATAATAATAGCGGTCTGCGATGAGAATAGGTATTCCTCCTCCATTGAGGTGCAGGAGCTCAAAATGGCAAGGAAACTCGGAAGCGAGGTCATTGTGCTTAACCCGTACATACAGGAGGATAAGTCCCAAGCAGCCTTGGATTTTGCCGGAATATTAAAGGACCTGCGCCTTAAGGAAGGCATATCGCAGGAAAAGCTGGCGGAGGAATTAGGCTATACAAAAAGCATAATATCTAAGTTCGAGATGCAAAGGCAGGAGCCAACGGCCAGTAACCTTATAAACATAGCCCGATATTTTGGCATATCCGTAGACAGTCTTTTAGGCATATCAGGCGTACACGAGGCATCGGTTCCCCTATGGCTTAGAAAAAGCTATGAAAGGCTTTCGGTTCAGGAAAGAAAAGCCTTAAAGCTTATTATTGAGGCATTTTGAGTTGTTTGGCTATATCAGGCTTTAAAGATAAGCTATTAAATTTAATAGTGTCTTGTAAATAAGCCCCCTGCCTCTTATAATGGCTATTAAAAAACGGGAGGCTTAAATATGATTACATACACAGAGGAAAAAAAGTTTACGGCAGAGGAAGCGCAGGATTTATTTCTGTCCGTCGGCTGGATTTCGGGCCAGTATCCTACACGCCTGCATAAGGCGCTTATGAATTCCTCAACCGTTATTACCGCCTGGGACGGACAAAAGCTGGTGGGACTTATACGCGCGCTGGACGACAGCGATCTGGTTGCTTATATACACTATGTGCTTGTGCGCCCCGATTACCACGGTCAGGGAATAGCCGGAAAAATGCTTGAGCTGGTCAAGGAGAAGTACAAAAACTATCTGTATATTGAGGGCATGCCTGAGGAAAGCAAAAACGCGGCATTTTATGTAAAGCACGGCTTTAGGGTTATGGAGGACGGAGCGGCCATACAGCTTTGTAACTTCAGCAACAAAATTTAAGTTTGCGTATTCTGAAAGGCTGATAGACGCGGCATTATGTTTGTGATAGAATAACATAAAGAATTTTTAAACTGCGGCGGACTATTAAAAAGCGGAGGCGCTCATGGAAACTGATTTTATAAACTTAACGGCACAAAACCTTAGCAGCGAGCATTTATGCTGCATTATACGAAGCAAAAAGCTGCATCCAGGGGTCGAGGCAAAGCGTCGGTGGCTTTCCGACAGACTGAATGAAGGCCATGTATTCAGGAAGCTTAACGCGAAGGCAACGGCGTTTATTGAGTATGCCCCTCTTGAGACTGCATGGGTGCCCATAGAGGGCGAAAATTATTTTTACCTTTACTGCCTGTGGATTACCGGCAGCTGCAAGGGAAACGGCTATGGCAAAGAGCTGATGGAATACTGTCTGGCGGACGCTAAGGCCAAGGGGAAGTCCGGCGTGTGCATGCTGGCGTCAGATAAACAGAAGGCGTGGCTGTCTGACCAGGCCTTCGCTAAAAAATACGGATTTAAAACCGTAGACACTACCGAAAGGGGATACGAGCTGCTGGCGCTTTCCTTTGACGGAACCGTGCCAAGGTTTAAAGAAAACGCTAAGAAGGAAAAAATCGAAAGCCAGGAGCTGACAATTTATTACGATATGCAGTGTCCGTTTATTTATCAATACATTGAAAAAATAAAGGAACACTGCAGCGAAATTGAAGTCCCTCTACGGCTTATCCAAATAGACACCCTTGAAAAGGCAAAGGAGCTGCCCTGCGTATTCAACAACTGGGCCGTATTTTACAAGGGCAATTTCCAGACCGTAAATCTGCTGGATGCTACAGCCCTTAACCGTATACTTAAAAAATGACAGCAAACGGACCGCCTATGGCGGTC